>Ga0256868_10000087_pt1 | contig 53849 bp, 41 predicted proteins | sample RVTome_13_FD_187341 | JGI IMG/M metagenome (GOLD analysis project Ga0256868, IMG submission 187341) | Soil microbial communities from uranium-contaminated site in the Upper Colorado River Basin, Wyoming, United States - RVT92D227 HiSeq ...
TAATTCCCCTGACACCGTTTCACAAGGAGTCATCATGCCGAATCCAGGGACAAGCTTCTTCGGATATCGCGGCAAATGGGCCCGGATCGACCTCGCGAACCGCAAGGTCAAAATTGAAGACGCCGATTCCGCGGTTTATGGCAATTACATCGGCGGCCGCGGCGTCCAAGCCCGCCTCATCTACGAGCATCTTAAAAAAAGCGGACCTCTCAAAAACCCGCTCGCGCCGGAAAACAGGATTGTCCTGGGGACAGGCGCGCTGAACGATACGGCGGTTCCGACCGCGGGGCGCGGATCCTGTTCTTTCATCAGCCCGATGACCCGCTCTCCGGAAAAGGCATCCTGGGTGCCGGATCATCAGGCCGTCTTCGGTATGATCACCCACGCCAGCGCCGGAGGCGTCTTCCCCAACATGCTGAAGAGGGCCGGCCTTGACCACATCATCATCGACGGCCGGGCCGACAAGCCGGTCCGGATCCTGGTCACGGAAGGCAACGTCGAGATCATCGACGCCGAGGACGCTCTCTTCGAGACGGCCGGCCAGACAAAGGTCGTCAAGACAGCCTCGGCCATAACGGATTTCCTGACCCAAAAATATCCCGGGTCATCGACGATGTGCCTGGGCCCTGCCGGATGGAACAAGGTCGCCTTCGCCTGCCTGACCGGCGACCATCACCGAAATTTCGGACGCGGCGGCGGCGGAGCGATCTTCGGTTCGAAGAACCTCGTCGCGGTCACGGCCTACGGCCGCGGCACGGCAGCCTATTTCAATGCCGATGAACTCACGAAGCTCGCCAAGGAGATCGACGCCCGGGTCAAAGCCCACGTCGCCGATCCCAAATGGACAGCTTCGTTCCGGCCGACGACCGGAACGACATGGTGGTTGGACCGCGCCTTCAACGGGAAATATCTGGGCAAGCAGGGCGGATATTTGCCCTGGCACAATTTCGACGAAGGCTGGTTCGATCCCGCGGACTACGCCAAGGTCGGAACAGACGCGTTTCTCGAGATCTCCGGAAAGCCCAAGGTCTGCAACCGCTGCCGACATATCATGTGCACCCGGGCGGCGAAAGTCGAGCGCGGGGATTATGCGGGAGACGGCGTCCGGCCTGAGTTCGAGACCATCGCCCTGTGGATCAACTGCTGCATCCTCGACCGCGACGCCATCTTTCATTTGAACCATCTGTCGAACGAGCTCGGCATCGACACGATGACGCTGGGCAGCGTTATGGCCGGCGCTATGGACCTCCAGGAAAAGGGATTTTTGAAGAAATTCGCGGGAGCTCCCAGGTTTGGCAGCGCCCCGGACATGATCCGGACCTTGAAGGCCATCGCCTATCAATCCGACGATTTAGGGAACGTGCTCGGCCATTATTCCGACCGCGTCATCGCTGAGGTCGGAGCGGGAAATGGCGCTGCAGACATCCGCGATATCGCCCGCTGTGTGACGACGGCGTTCGGCGGCCTGGGTTATGCCGGTATCGAGCCCAAAGCGTTCCCCGGCATGTTCACGGCTTACGGGACATCGAACCGCGGCCGGGGCGACCACACCTACGCCTGGACCATCCAGGCCGAAGAAGGCGGGCTCGAAGGCGCGGGAAACCTGGCCGCCTATGTCAGCGCTGGGCAGTCCGGCAAAGCCCTCGTCGATTCGATGGGGCTGTGCGACTTCTTCACGGAAGACATCACCTCGGACCTCTTTCTTTCGCTTTATCACGCCCTGACGGGATTCGAATATGCGGCTGAGGCTATGAATTCGTGCGGCAAGAGAATCTATAACCTGGAGCGCCATGTCAATAACGGACAAGGCCGCGGCCGCGCTTACGACGCCTACGTACCGCCGAAGCTGACCGTGCCGATGACGGGCGGCGGGCACAAGGGCAGGGCTGTCGACCCGAAATTTTACAACGAGATCCTGGACGCCTACTACGAGCGCCAGGGTTGGACGAAGGACGGAATTGTATCGCCGGCCCAGCTCGAAGAACTGGGGATTTGAGAAAATACCATCATCTCGGTATTCCCCCGACGACGCCCCGGCCGGCTGAATACTATTTATCGTCATTCAGCAATATTTAGATCGAATTTCCCAGAATTTGGACCATACTGTTAAATTCTTGGTAATGAGCAGGTCTAATCCTGAAAGACAAAAGAGTATAAACACTTTTTCCAAGGCCAGCGTATAATAATTGAGGGATGAGTTTAATCTGCGGAATATTAAAGGCACCGCAACAACTAAACATGGGCATAGGTATAGTCAAAATCGCAAGGACATGCAGGTTAGGCCGCCGTCCATTTTACGGACCTCGCTGACGTCCAACTCGACGATGGAAAGTCCGAGCGCCGAGAGCTTTTTGGGCACTCTCGGGAAGCCGGCCGGCATTATAAGGTTGTCATTAATCCAGAGAGTATTCGCCGCATACTCCTCGCCGGGATCGAGGACGATCTTCTTGAAATTTTTGAATGCTTCATGCCCGGCCAACGCCTCCCTGATAAGAAGCGTATTCCGCCCGAGTTCATTCACGCTCGATTTGAGATGCAGCCCAGCCCCGACCATAACCGGCGTCCATGTGTGGCGGTTCTCCTCCAAAATCCGGCCCAACTGGCGGGCGCCTTCCGCGTTCGTCCGTTCTGATATTCCAATAAAAAAATGATTTTCGGCCATGAGGACATCTCCGCCTTCGACGGTCCCCGGCGCCACGATCCGGACCGTTTTCCTGAAGCGGGCGAGGATGGGCTCGATACTCTTTTCTTCCCCTCGTCTGGAGGGCGCGCCGGGATTCGTGATCACGGCCACGTTCGGCGTCACGATAGCCGCGTCTTCGACAAAATAAGCGTCCGGGTAGTCCGGTTCGGCTTCTAAGACAATGACCTCGAGCCCGATCGATCGCAGCGTCCGGACATAGGCCTCATGCTGTCTGACGATCAAATCAAAGTCCGGCCGGCCGAGATTCGCGGTCGTAAGGCCCTGGCCGAAATTACTTCCGGGCTTCCGGACGATGGCATGGCTGAACATTCGTATACCGGGACGATTTTAATCGACGGCAGTCCCGGATGCAACTTTGATAAGAGATCAATTGGGTGGCACGAAGGGGGCCATAAAATCGGTTCGTGTCTCCGGATTTGAAGGGTGGCCGGGTTTTGCCCAAGGGCGTCAGGGGCACTTCCATGACAGGATCCTTCATCATATTCACGGAAAACTAATACAAACGCAATAAATAAAGTGACAATGCATGAGCGGCGCCTGGGCCGCCCGAACGGGGATGTCATTTTAATTAATGCGTTAACATTAGCTGCCTACTCCGCCGAAAGTTGAATTTCGAGCGGCTTTTTATTAGCATACTGACGACGGAAGGCGGCACCATGCTGAAAAAACACCCCAAAGGGCTCCTTTTTATCTTTTTAACAGAAATGTGGGAGCGGGTAGGTTTTTACACGCTCATGGCTATCCTCGTCCTGTACATGGATAAGGCGCTAGGCTGGCCCGATTCTAAAAAAGGCGATTATTACGGCATCTTCCTTGCGCTCTGTTACTTCGTCCCGCTCCTCGGCGGCTGGATCGGAGACCGGGTCCTCGGCCAGCTCAAAACGGTCAAGATCGGTGCCGTCCTGATGGCCTTAGGCTATGTGGGGCTTGCGTTGTCCTCAGCCTCGCAACTCGCCACGTTCACCATCGGCCTGTCGCTCATCGCCGTCGGCACAGGAATTTTTAAAGTCAATCAATCCGTGCTCGTCGGGAATCTCTACGCCGACAAAGTCCATCTCAAGGATGCGGGCTTCAATATTTTCTATATGGGAGTCAACATCGGCGCTGCGATCGCTCCTCTCCTCGCCACATTTATCAGCGTCGTGTTCGGAAGCTACAACATTTCGTTCTGGATTTGCGCTGCCGGTCTTTTCTTCGCTATTATCATTTTCCAATCGGGAAGAAAATACCTCGTCCCATTTGACAATAAGCTCATCGCCCGGGCTCAGGCCAGGGATACCACCCTCCGGGAAAAGCCGCCCATGGATAAGGCCGAAGTGGGACAGAGGATCGCGACGCTCGTGATTCTCTTTCTTATCGTCATTTTCTTTTGGGTGGCCTTCTATCAGAACTATTTCGCCCTGACGCTGTTCGCCGAGCGCTCGACGAAGATCTTCAAATTCCTGAGGCCCGAAACTTATCAGTTCTTCGAGCCGTTCTTTATCATCGTCCTGACGCCTCTGCTTCTTTCTCTGTTCAGCCGGATGAACAAGCGCGGCAGGGAGCCTTCGACACCCGTCAAAATCTTCTACGGGATGCTCATCATGAGCGCCTCGATGGTCGCCATGGTCTTCGCCTCGCTTTCCGGCGGCGACAAGGACATGAACATCATGTCTCCGGCCTGGCTCATCGGAACCTATCTCATCGTAACGCTCGCCGAGATCCTCATCTCGCCCATGGGACAGTCGTTCGTTTCCAAGGTCGCCCCGCCTCGGCTTCAGGGGCTATTGATGGGCGGCTGGTTCGCAGCCATCGCTGCCGGAAGCTATGGCTCCGGCCTGCTCGGCAAATATTACAGCGACTTCGCCCATCATGAATACTTTCTTCTCCTGACCGGGTTGCTGGCCGTCTCGGCCGTGCTTGTCCTGGTTTTTCTGAAAAAGTTGAGACGATTTTCCGGATAATAAAAATTCCCCTCAACCCCTTTTAGAAAAGGAGGGGGTTAGAAAACAAGGAGTGCGCTCATGACCCTCATTCAGGAAAAAGTCAAACAAGCCGTCGGTCTCCTCAAGGAATTCGACATCGACTGCTGGATCACGTTCACCCGGGAAAGCCAGATCAACGGCGACCCGACGCTCGTCTTCCTCGCGCCGGGCGATGTGACCTGGCACTCGGCGTTCATTATCAGCAAGGACGGAAGGACGCAGGCGATCGTCGGACTCTACGACCAGAAGACCATCGAGGAAAGCGGGGCTTATGATCAGGTCGCGGGGTTCGTAACAGGCTTTAAGGAGCCCTTCCAGGAATATTTGAAAAAGTTGAATCCGTCCAAGATCGGGATCAATTATTCCAAGGGCAGCGAGATCTGCGACGGGCTGACCCATGGGATGTATCTGACTCTTCACGAAACGCTTTCCGGGGTCGGATGGGGGGGCCGTCTCGTCTCCGCTGAGAAAGTCGTCTCCGCGCTCAGAGAGAGAAAAACGGCGGCCGAGATCGCCTTCATCAAAGCCGCCATCCGGGAGACAGAAGGCATCTTCGCCAAAGTCACAAAATTCATCGCGCCGGGCAAAACGGAAAAGGAGATCGCTGCTTTCATCCTGGCCGAAGTGGAGCGCAAGAAGCTCCCCTTAGCCTGGGGGGCCTCGACCTGTCCGGCTGTCTTCACCGGTCCCGACACGGCCGGCGCCCACTATTCCCCGACGGATAGAAAAGTGGAGCGGGGCCACATCCTCAACATGGACTTCGGCGTCAAAGTGAACAACTACTGCTCGGACCTGCAGCGAACATTTTATGTCATGGCCGAAGGCGAAACAGAAATCCCAGCCGAAGTGAGAAAGGGATTCGAAACCATCGTCCAGGCCGTGGAATCAGCAAAGCAGGCGATGAAGCCAGGCGTCCTCGGCCTCGACATCGACGCCGTCGCCCGCAAGATCATCACCGATGCCGGCTACACGGAATTCCCCCATGCGCTCGGCCACCAAGTCGGCCGGTTCCCTCACGACGGTACAGCCCTTCTCGGCCCGAAGTGGGACAAATACGCCCAAAAGCCGTTCCAGCGCCTCGAGGAAGGCATGGTCTTCACCATCGAGCCGCGTCTCCCTGTTCCGGGCCGCGGCGTCGTCACGATCGAGGAAATGGTCGTTGTGACAAAGGACGGCACAGAATGGCTCAGCACGCCGCAGAAGGGCTTGATCTTAGTTCGGTGACGGACACCGATTTTTAATCCGGTATTTTTGACCTTTAGAAGCCGCGCCGGAAAAAGCAACCTCGCGCGCCGCTTTTCGTATTTATTACATGACAGGAAATCTTGTTCGAGATAAAATAAAAAAAGAGATGGCCCGTGAATCGCAAGGTCGGCGGACTCCTTCTCGGCTGGGTCGTCCTTCTGACGTGCCCGATCGCTGGCGTCTGCCAAGCGATCGATGGCCGCGGCCAGATCTCCGGCTGGCTAGCCCTCCACGATGACCGCGAAACAGAAGTCCAGATAGGAATCCGGGCGCTCCCGGCGTTCTCCATCAAGAAGAGTTTCGGGGATAAAGTCGCTCTGGATGCCGAAGTGTCGTTTAACGCCTACGGCATGGCGGCCGCCCGAGAATCCAGGGGATCTTCCATGGACGGCCAAATCAAGCCTTATCGTCTCTGGGCGCGGCTCTCAACTCCGCGATTCGAAGCTCGCCTCGGCCTGCAAAAGATCAATTTTGGCTCCGCGCTCCTCCTCCGGCCCTTGATGTGGTTTGACCGGATCGATCCCAATGACCCTCTTCAGCTCACCGATGGGGTCTACGGGGCTCTGGCCAAATATACGTTTGTCAGCAACGCCAATATCTGGATTTGGGGGCTGTACGGCAACGAAGACGCCAAAGGCTGGGAATCCGTCCCGACAAAGACCAAAACCCCGGAATTCGGGGGGCGTTTTCAAGTCCCGCTCCTTTCCGGAGAAGCGGCCTTCACTTTTCATCACCGCCTCATGGACACCCTGAAATCCCTGATCCCCCTTCCCGCCGGAGAGCGGGAGCGAATCCCCGAGAACCGTTTCGCTCTGGACGGCAAATGGGACATCGGCGCCGGAGTTTGGTTTGAGGCCGCCCTGATCCACCAAGACTTCCGGGTTCATCCTCTCAAGTATCAGCGCAATCTCAATCTCGGCGCAGACTACACTTTTGGCATCGGCAACGGCGTGCACGTGATCGCCGAGCATTTGATCTTTGTCTCCTCGGAAAAGGCTTTGGGCGCCGGAGACGCCGTTCGATTCACAGCGGTTTCAGCCGACTGCCCGCTCGGACTTCTGGACCGGATCAAAGGCATCCTTTTTCATAACTGGAAAACCGGCGATTGGTATCGCCTCATCACCTGGCAAAGAACATACGACAAATGGAGCTTCTATGCCATCGGGTTCTGGAATCCGGACCGCTACCAGATCTATGCCAGCCAGCAAGGAAAAAACCTTTTTGCCGGCAAAGGCATTCAGATGATGGCTGTTTTTAATTATTAATAAAGAATAAAATAATCCTCCCCTTCCCCCTTCAGAAAAGCGTGGCGCGGGGGATTCGAAGATGAGACAAAAGATAGCCGGAGCGAGGTGAACATGGAAGTCTCGATCCTGATCAAAACCGTCAACCTGACAAAGGTCTACCCCATGGGAGGGCAGTCCATCACGGCGCTGGACGGCGTCAGCCTGACATTCCGGAAGGGTGAGTTTGCCGGCCTGGTCGGGCCGAGCGGCTCGGGGAAAACAACCCTCCTCAACATCCTCGGCTCGCTCGACTCTCCCACGAAGGGCAGCGCTGAAGTCCTGGGAGAAAAAGTGGAGACCCTGTCGCACAAGAAGGCCGCCGCGCTCCGCAACAGGCATATCGGGTTCATCTTCCAGACCTTTAATCTTCTGCCGGTTTACACGGCTTATGAAAACGTGGAATTTCCGCTGCTCTTGCTCGGCCTGCCCCCCGCAGCCCGGAAGAAGGCGGTCATGGATGCCCTGGATTGGGTCCACCTCGCTGACCGGGCGAAATCGCGGCCGAATCAGCTTTCCGGCGGGCAGTGCCAGCGGGTGGCCATCGCCCGGGCCGTCGTGAAGAAGCCTTCCCTCGTCCTGGCCGACGAGCCCACGGCGAACCTCGACGCGGAAAACTCCCATCACATCCTTCATACGATGGAAGACATCAACCGCGAGCTGAGGTCTACGTTCATCTTCGCCACGCACGACGAAAAGGTCATCGGCCACCTGCGCCGCAAGATCGTTCTGGTGGATGGAAAAGTGGCCAATGACGAGGTTATAAAGGCCGCTTAGGAGATTCCCATGATCATCCCAAAACTTGCCTTCCGAAACATGCTCGGCGCCGGAGCGAAAACGTGGCTGAACGCGGTCGTGCTGTCCATGGCTTTTGTGGCCATTATATGGGGCCAGGGCCTGTATATCGGGATGGACGCCCAGGTCTCTCGGGCCATGATCGAGGCCGAATACGGCGGCGGCCAGTATTGGGTCGAGGGCTATGACCCCTTCGATCCTTTTACGATCCAGGACGCCCACCGTCCCCTCACCGGCCCAATGCAGGCCCTGGTGGAAAAAGAGCAGGCGACCCCAATCTTGATCGTCCAGGGGACGATCTATCCCGGCGGCCGCATCGTTCCCGTCCTGCTCGAGGGCATCGACCCGGGACAAAAATTTCTGTCCATCCCGTCGTCCGTCTTGAAGGCCGCCGACAACGAGCTGCCCGCTCTGATCGGAGCGCGGATGTCCGAAACAAGCGGCCTGAAGAAAGGCGACACCGTGACCGTCCGCTGGCGCGACGCCAAGGGCACCTTCGATGCCAAGGATCTTCTAATCGTTGAGGTCATGAGGACAACGGTCCAGTCGATCGACAACGGCCAGATCTGGCTGCCTCTTCAAATCCTGCAGGAAATGGCCGGCATGCCATCCGAGGCGACGATCGTCGTGACCGAAAAGAACTACGGTCCGGCCGTTCTCATCCCAGGCTGGACCTTCAAAAACTTGGACTATCTCCTGGCTGATATCAAATCCGTTGTCCAGGCAAAGACGATTGGCAGCTCGATCTTATACTCGATCCTCCTTTTCCTGGCCATGCTGGCGATCTTCAACACCCAGCTCCTATCCATCTGGCGGCGCCGCAAGGAAATCGGGACGATGATGGCCCTCGGATTCTCACGCGGAAAGATCATCCGCCTCTTCACGCTCGAAGGGGCTCTGAACGGTGTCCTGGCCGCGCTTGTCGGCGCTGTCTACGGCATTCCCCTGCTTGCCTACACGGCAACACACGGCTTGGGCCTGCCGGCGGATCAAATCGACAGCTTCGGTATCGCCATAAGCGAAAAATTATATCCGACCTACAGCGGCGCCCTGGTCATCGGGACGACGATTCTCGTCTTCGTCATCACGACCATCGTCAGCTTTATGCCGACGCGGAAAATCGCCAAGCTCAAGCCGACGGACGCACTGAGGGGGAGACTCCCATGATCAGCTTTCTTTTCAAGGGCATCCTTCGCGACCGGACCAGGAGCCTGTTCCCTTTTCTCATCGTCCTGGCCGGTGTGTTTTTGACCGTGGCCATGTACGGCTACGTCAAAGGTATGGAAACGAACGTCATTCGCTTCAGCGCCAACCTCAGTCACGGGCACGTCAAAGTGATGACCAGGGCCTACGCGAAAGAAGCCGAACAAGTCCCCAACGATTTGGCCTTGACGGGCGTGGCCGCGCTGTTAGCCGATCTACAAAAAGCGTATCCGGGATTCGCCTGGATGCCCCGCATTCAATTCGGGGGGCTGCTCGACATCCCTGACGATCAAGGAGAAACAAAAGCCCAGGCCCCGGTCGCCGGGCTCGCCGCCGACCTCTTGACACCCTCAAGCCAAGAGCCGAGACTTCTCGACCTCCAAAAGGTTCTGGTCAGGGGACATCTGCCTCAAAAAGCCGGGGAGATATTGATCAGCGACGAACTCGCCCAGAAACTGAAGGTCAATCTCGGAGAAAAAGCAACGCTCATCAGCTCAACGATGCACGGCAGCATGGCCATGAAGAATCTTACGGTCGCGGGAACCATCCGCTTTGGCATACGGGCTATGGACCGGACCGGTATCATCGCCGACCTGGCCGACATCCAGGACGCTCTCGATATGCGGGACGCCGCCGGAGAAGTCCTCGGCTTCTTCGGAGACGCAATCTACCATAAAGACGAGGCCGACAAAATGACTCTGGCCTATAATGCCAGAAATTCCGAAACGAGCGACGAATTCCAGCCGGTCATGCAGACCCTGGCCGAACAGCCCGGAATGGGTTTTATGATCGGCTGGCTGAAGTATGCTTATTCGCTCATTATTTTGATTTTTCTTGTGCCCATGTCTCTGGTCCTCTGGAACGCGGGCCTGATCGGATCTCTGCGGCGGCACGGCGAATACGGCCTGCGCCTGGCCATCGGCGAAGACAAGGGACACGTCTATCGCTCGATGATGGCCGAGTCTCTGCTCATAGGCATTTTAGGCTCGATCGCCGGAACCGCCCTCGGCCTGGCCTTGTCCTATTACCTGCAGGTCAAAGGCATCGATATCAGCTCGATGATGAAAAATATCACAATGATGATACCCACCGTCTTGCATTCGCAAATCACGCCGGCCAGCTTTATCATCGGCTTCATTCCGGGGCTTTTGGCGTCCGTTTCGGGGACTGCGATCGCCGGCCTCCGCATCTATAAACGCCAGACCTCGCAATTGTTCAAGGAGCTGGAAACATGAAAAAAATGTCTGTCTGCGCCATGCTGGCCGTGGCATCCTTGGTCTCCCGGACAATAGCTCAGACGCCGCCCTCAGCCGAATCAATCCTGGCAAGAACCGACCAGAATGCGGTTTCGGGGAACAAAATCATCCTCTCCGCAATGACCATCCACGGCCGCCGCGACAGCCGCTCCATATCGTCCAAGTCCTGGATCCAGGGCAAGGATAAGGCCTTCACCGAATACCTGGCTCCGGCTCGCGAAAAGGGCATTAAAATGCTCAAGCTCGGCGACCAATTGTGGACGTACTCTCCGGACGCCGACAGGACGATCAGCATCTCGGGCCACATGCTTCGCCAGTCCGTCATGGGCTCGGATTTGTCGTATGAAGACATGTTGGAAGATCGCGAACTCCAGACTATCTACAACGCCAGACTCGTCGGCGAAGAGACCGTGCTCGAGCGTCCCTGCTGGGTATTGGAGCTGACCTCCAAAGGAGAAGAAGTGGCCTATTATTCCCGGAAAGTCTGGGTCGACAAGGAACGCTTCGTCGTCCTCAAAGAAGAAATGTACGCCAAGAGCAATAAACTGCTCAAGACGCTCGAAGTTAAGAGCGTCATCCGGGTTCAGGGCCGCTGGGTCCAGAACTTTCTTGTCTTTAAAGACGTCCTGAAGGGCGGCGATGGCACGGAATTCAAAATTACGGCCATCGAGTTCGAGGCCGCCATCCCCGAGTACATATTCAGCAAAGCCTCGTTGAGGAAATAAATAGAGGGGGCAAATCCACAAGATTGACAATCCCCTTTTTCTAAAAAGGAGGATTGCTCTCAGGAGCTCCTCAAAGAAAAAAAATGAAAATCGTCGAGGAAAAGCTCGCTGAAGCGGTTTGCGGAAAAGATGCCCTGGTTCCGGATCTACTTGACGGCCACCCGGGCGAAGGGAAGCATTCGGCGGGAAGAATTCCGTTCAGGGCTATTTCTTAATCCCTGCGATCTCCATTCCTCCGACTCTCAAAATGCACTTGTCGATTACGTCTTTCTCGTTCCGAATGAATTCAAGTTGATACAACTGGCCATTGGCCGAAACGAAAACTTCGAATTTGAGCGGACTTCCCTTGACCGGCAGGATCTCCTCCGGCGTTTCCCCGACCGGCGCCCCGTACAGTTTTCCGTCCTTTTCGAAGAAATTGATCACCATGATCTGCCCTTCTGCCTGAAACTCATAATTCCCGGCGATCTCGTTATAGAGCTTTTTCGTGTCGATCGGCTTATCCTGGGCCCATAGCCCCCGGCATAAAACAACCGACATCATCAAGGCGATGCATGCCACGAACGTTGATCTTTTTGAATGCTTTGTCATAAAAACCTCCCTGTTTTCATATACGGCTACTCCTCTCATTTTAATATACGGAAATCATGCCTCATAGTTCCTGCTCAGCGGCGGAAACTCCTGCCCTTCAGCCTGTTTTTTCCCTGGTCCGGCCGGCGAGCTGCGAATTTCGATTGGAGGTGATTCGAGCGATGGATTATAATTTAATCCTTCGGACACATTCAAATTGCCCGGGAAAGAAATTCAATTTATGATTGAGATGTCTAAAAGAGGCCGCTGAGCCATGAAACGTAAGACTTGGATCGCTGCATTATCCCTGGCTTCCCTGCTCATGCTCCTGGGCATCTCCATCGTCTGGCTTACCCAGGCAAACCGGGTGAAGACGCCGGACGGCTCAATTTCCAGTGCCTCGGCCGCGGCCCTGACCCGGAAAGAAATCGTTGTGCGCAACGTCACCAAGGAAACGGTGGCCTATACGGTCAAGCCTCTTATCTCAGCCGGTGTCCCTGAAAAAAGACGCCTGAAGCCGGGCGGCATGGACAGGTTCGCCGCCAAAAGAAGCGTCGTCCTCACCTATTCGCGATTGGGAAGCGAGGTGACGGAGACTCTATCCCCCGGAACTCCCTATTGCTTCCGCTACGACGAGAACAATCTGGTTCATCTCTACCTGGGCTCCCACATGAGAGAAGACGCCGAGGACCTGGCCCCCTATGTATCCACTCCGACGGAGGTGGCCGAAAAGATGCTTGAAATGGCCCAAGTCGGAAGCGCGGACGTGGTCTACGACCTTGGATGCGGGGACGGACGGCTGGTGATCCTCGCTGCGAAGAAATTCGGGGCGAGGGGGGTAGGGGTGGACATCGTTCCCCGGAGGATCAAAGAGGCCAAAGCCGCGGCCCGGAAGGCCGGCGTTGAAAACCTTGTTAAGTTCAGCCTTGAAGATGCTATGAAGACGGATTTCTCCGAAGCGACGGTGCTCACCCTCTATCTCCTTCCGGAGTCCAATGACCTGCTGAGGCCTCGGTTCGAAAGTCTGCTGAAGCCCGGAGCTCGCATCGTCACTCACGACTACACGATCCCCGGCTGGGACGACAAGCGGATCGCCTCCGCGTCGATCAAGGACCCGACAGGGAAAAACCATACCATCTTTCTCTATCATCGCTGAACGCCACCGTCACTCTCACCATCCAGTGGCGCTGGCTGGTCGAAACCGACGCGGAGCCGTTTAACTGATCCCCGCGCCTCTTCAGATGGCAAGTCCCCTTGTAACAATTTTTTACCTTCGGAATAAGTTTTGGAGCAAAAAAGAACCGCTGTCCAGGGAAAAAAGGCCTTGGCACGAATCCTGTCGAAATTTACCCGCGGAGAGCTCATTAAGATGAGACACGCACCGAACTAAAAAGGCAGCTGCGATGCGACCTCCTGAATGAAAAGCATGAATGCGGTGCATGTCCCCATTTATCTCAGCAACCTTTGCCCTCCTTTTTCCGTATATATAAGGGAGGAATGAATTTAGGAAGACCGAAAGTCCGATGAGAAGAGCAGGAAAAAAGTCCTATTTTCCAAATCCATACTTTCTTCTCATTATCAGGCCGGTTTTCAGGGGCAATTTCTTTGCCGAAAAAAATTTTGGAGCGGGCCTCCAAGCGAGAATATAGAAGGAGAATTGAGATGAAAAAACCAGTTATCTGGCTCATGCTGCTGACCCTGCCGCTTTTTCTAGGCGCGAAGGACAAGAAGACCGATCAGGAAAAAAAGGCTTGGGAACCTAAAGTCGTCAAGGCTGTCCGGGCCGAGGAGCCCATCCTTACCGACGCGGTGCTGAATGAAAAGGTCTGGCAGACTACCCCCTGCGACGGTTTCACCCAGAGCGATCCCAAGGACGGAGAGCCGTCTTCCGAGAAGACCCATGTCTGGGTGGCCTATGACGACAAGGCGCTCTATGTCGCCGCATACTGCTATGATTCGGATCCAAAGGGAATTAAGAACCTCCTCGGCCGCCGCGATTCTCAGATCGATTCCGACTGGTTCTTTTTTGCCGTCGATCCCTACTACGATAAGCGCTCGGGTTATCTCTTCGGCGTCAATCCGGCCGGCTCGATCCTGGATGAGGCACTGTCCAACGACGTCACCGAAGACTCGTCCTGGGACGGCGTCTGGGAATGGAAGGCTGCGATCAACGGCCAGGGCTGGATCGTAGAGATGAAGATCCCCTTCCATCAGCTCCGGTTTTCCAAGAAGGACGAATACGTCTGGGGCGTGAATTTTTCGCGGGTCATCAAACGCAAGCAGGAGCGGGCCAGCTTTTCCTGGGTGTCGAAGAACGAATCCGCTTACGTCTCGAAGTTCGCCCGGCTCGAGGGCATTCGCGGCATCAACCCCGGCCTGCACATCGAGGTCCTTCCCTACACCGTCGGCCAGGCCCAGTTCCGGCCCGCCGAGGACGGCAATCCTTATGAGCGGGGACACAAATATTCCGGCAATGTGGGCTTCGACATGAAAATGAGCCTCAAGAGCAATTTGACGCTCGACGCTTCGGTCAGCCCGGATTTCGGACAGGTCGAAGTGGACCCCGCCGTCGTCAACCTCTCGGCCTACGAGACCTTTTACGAGGAGAAGCGGCCCTTCTTCATCGAAGGAGCCTCGATCTTTGACGGCTTCGGCCGCGGCGGCGTCTACATCAACGCCAACATCAATTGGCCCTCGCCTTCGTTCTTCTACAGCCGCCGCATCGGCCGCGCCCCGCAAGGCTACGTCAGCCAGGACGGCTACGTGGACATGCCCGGCCGCTCAACGATCCTCGGCGCGGCCAAGGTCACGGGCAAACTGGGCGGCTGGAACGTCGGGTTCATCAATGCCTTGACGGCCCGCGAATATGCCGAGATCGACTCGTTCGGCTCCCGCTTAAAGGAAGAGGTCGAGCCGTTTACCTATTACGGAGTATTGCGAGCTCAAAAAGATATCAAAGAGGGCCAGCAGGGATTCGGGATTATGGCTACCGGAGTCATGCGCGACACCCAGAACGAAACGCTCAGCGACATCCTCAACAAGAACGCCTTCACCCTGGCCGTCGACGGCTGGTCGTTCCTCGATAAAAAGCGGAACTATGTCGTCGGCGGATGGGCCGGCGGAACCCGGATTGAAGGAAGTCAGATGGACATCCTGCAGATGCAACACTCCTCCATGCACTACTTCCAAAGGCCCGACGCCACGCACGTCGAGGTCGATCCTGCCGCCACATCGCTCTCTGGCTGGGGCGGCCGTCTGAGCTTAGCCAAGCAGAACGGCAATTTTCTCTTTCTCTTCTCCGCGGGCGCGCTCTCGCCCGGCTTCAACCCCAACGACACGGGATTCCAATATGGAGGCTCGGATATCATTCAAATGCAGTCCCTCTCCGGCTACCAGTGGACGAAACCAGGGAAGGTCTTCCAGCAGGCGCTCATCATCGGTGGCGTTTTCCGCAGTTATGACTTCGGGGGGAACAAGAACTGGGACGGGATTCTGGCCGAGTTCGACGGCACGTTCAAGAACTTCTGGAGCTTCTCGACGATGTTCGCCTACAACCCGGACACGATAAGTCACAACCTGACCCGCGGCGGCCCGCTGGCGCTCATTCCCAAGGGCTGGCAGGTCAACTTTTCGCTGTCGACCGACAGCCGGAAACCCGTCGTCCTCGAAGGCTTCAGCTCGGTCTATCGGCGGCCCGGTGACGGAACAGAGCTCAGCTTTTCCACGTCCCTGCGCTGGAAACCGAAGAGCAATTTAAACCTGTCCTTCGGCCCGACATATGCGCACGAGACATCCGAAATCCAATGGGTCACCAGGGTCAGGGATGCTTTCATGATCGACACCTTCGGCACGCGCTACATTTTCGGCCACATCGACCAGAAGATTCTTGCCGCCGAGATCCGCCTCAACTGGACATTCACCCCGAAGCTGACGCTCCAGGCCTATCTTCAGCCCTTCATCGGCGTGGGCAAGTACGAGCGATTCAAAGAGCTCGCCAAGCCGAAGACGTATGATTTCAACGTGTATGGCGAAGGCGTCTCGACGATCGACTATAGCGATGGACTCTATTATGTGGACCCGGACGGCGCCGGTCCCGAATCCGCGTTCTCCTTCGGCAATCCCGATTTCAACGTGAAATCCCTCCGCGGCACGATCGTCCTCCGCTGGGAGTATTTTCCCGGATCGTTGCTCTATTTCGTCTGGACCCAGAACCGGGCCGATTACGCCCATCCGGGAGACCTCCAGTGGCGGCGCGACCTGGGCGACTTACTGACGGCACCGGGAGATAACATCTTCCTGCTGAAAGTGTCCTTTCGCTGGAATATGTAAAATAGATTGAGGACATGGACCGAATTCCCTAAGCTGACGAAGTTGATCCCCAAGCGAGTCAAAGGGCATAAGGGCAAGATGAAATGTCTTGAGAATTCGGGACGTGTCCCCGTTTTAATTAACATGAATTATTCATGAATTACGTCGTTTCCTCGAGAAGAGAATTCGCAGATGGCGTTGAATTCAAGACCAAGGGGACACGATCCCAAATTCGGGAGAATTTGGGTCATGTCCCCGAATTCGGCGCCCGTCTGCAAATTCAGGATCTGGAGATACAAAGTAATTCATGAATAATTCAGATTAATAACGTATGAGAGGAGAAAATATGAAATATCGATTTTTGTTCACCCTTCCCTGCCTCGCATTCATCCTCTTCAGCACGGCCGCGGCCTCCGCCCCGGACCTGGCTGGGACCTGGATCGGAAAGACCGAAGTCCCGGACCAGGGCCCGGATGAGGTTACCCTGGTCCTCAAAAAAGACGAAAAGGGATACACCGGCACGGTCGTGGATACTCTGGGATTGATCGCGAAAGATACGGAGATCATGGATGTCACGGTCGAAGGCAACGAAATATCCTTTCGCTTTCCTCTTACAGACGGGGCCATGATCTCGGTCAAAATGACCGTGGACGGAAACAAGATGGCCGGCGCATGGGTTCATCCGGAGGGAGACACCGGGGTCCTCTCCTTCGAGAAGAAGTAGCAATAAGGTCGAGGACCTGATCCGAATTCCCCGGACGGACAATTTGGTCGGAACGTAAGCCCAGAGATAAGTTGATCGAATATTTCGTCTGGGGAATTCCGTATGTATCCCCGTATATCGTATAATTGGCCAAAGAAAAATTTATGGAAAGGACGGCATTTTGAATTTGTTCCATTTCCCCCCAATAAGCACCCCGATTTTTCAATGGCCGCGGCGGACCCTTTGGTTCCTTTTCGTCTCTACGGCCGTTTGTCTTGTCTCCTGGAACGCGGCCGCCTCGGCCCGCGATAATCTCCCGCCACTCAAGCCTTTTAAAACGGACGCGCCGCCGGTCATCGACGGCATTCTCGACGACGCGGTCTGGAAGCAGTCCCCTCAAGAGACGGGATTTAGGACGTACTATCCGGACTACGGCAAAGATATGAAAGAGAACACGGTCGTTTATTACGCCTACGACTGGGAAAACCTCTACTTCGCCTACCGATGCTACGACCGCGAGCCGGCCAAGATCAAGGCTTCGGTCGCCGCCCGCGACACGATCCGGCGGGACGACTGGGTCTGCCTCAACCTCGACACCTTCAACGATCATCAGTCCCTCTACGCCCTCTACGTCAATCCGCTCGGCATCCAGGCCGACTCCAAGTTCGAGGGGAACCAGGAGGACTATACGGTCGACGTCGTCTGGTACTCGGCGGGGAGGATCGAGGCCGAGGGCTACACCGTCGAGATTCGCATTCCCTTCAAGAGCATCCGCTACAGCCGGCGCGAGCCCGTCACGATGGGGATCATCTTCGAACGGCATATCAGCCGCCTGTCTGAGTCGGGGACGATGCCGCCCCTCGATCCGGTCCAGGGGATGAACTTCCTGACCCAGACCCGGACTCTCGTCTTCACCGACATCAAACACTACACGCTCCTCGAGCTTCTTCCCGCCGCCACCTACAGCCGGAATAGCGACGTCGACCGTGGCGCTTTAAAAGCGCAAAAAGGCCAGCCCGACTTGAGCCTGACGGCCAAGTACGGCCTGAGCTCCCAGCTCATCCTCGACGCTACGGTAAATCCCGACTTCAGCCAGGTCGAGTCCGACGCAGGCCAGGTCGACTTCAACCAGCGCTTCGCCCTGTTCTATCCCGAGAAGCGGCCCTTTTTCCTCGAGGGCCGGGAGAAATACACGCTGGCCGCCAACCAGGCCGGCGACCCTCTGGGCGCGGTCGTCCACACCCGGATGATCGTCGACCCAATCCTCGGCTTCAAGCTCGACGGCAAGATCGCTCCCCGGGATACAATCGCCTCGATCTACGCCATGGATGAACTTCCCGCAGGGAACGCCGCTGACTATGCCCACTTCACCATCTTCCGCTACAAACACGCTCTGACCGAGGACAGCTACGTCGGCGGATTCTGGACCGGCCGGTTCGAAGGCTCCCGCTCCAACGTGGTGGCCGGTGCGGACGGCCAGGTCCGCCTCTCCCCGTCGAGTACCTTCGGCTACCACGCCCTAGTCTCGCAGACGAGCCCGGCCGGCGCAGCCGCCGAGACCGAGGGCCACGCGGTCGGCCTCGAGTACTACTACGGGACCCGGAACTGGATCGTCGACGCAGCCCTCCAGGACCTGGGCAAGGACTTTGAGACCGACACGGGCTACCTGACTCGGAACGGCCTGACCCGGCTCAAGGTCGGCGTTTTGCCGATGATCTATCCGAAATCGAAGACGTTCCTTCGGATCGATCCGATGGTCCATTTCATCCAGGTCAGGGACAAGTGGAGCGGCCTCTGGGAGACGACCGAGCAGTTCGACCTCCGCCTCATGCTCCCCCGGACCACGCAGCTCGCCGTGGGTGGCCGATACGCCACGGAGGTCTTTCTCGACCGGCGGTTCGACCGGTCGAATATCAAAATCACGGGAAGCAGCCAGCTCTCCAAGCGCCTGCTGCTGACCCTCGCCTACTCCTACGGCGAAAAGATCCGCTACGAGGCCGCGCCCTACCAGGGCCGGGGGAACGACGCCCAAGCCTCTGTCACGTTCCTTCCATCGGAGAACCTGAACTTCGCCCTAAGCTTCACCTATTCGGACTTCACCCGCTCAGCCGACGGCCTGAAGGAATACGACTACACCATCGTCCGCAACCTGAATACCTACCAGGTCAATAAATTCCTGTTTTTCCGCGCGATCGTCGAATACAATTCCTTCCGCAAACGGCTGATGACCGATTTCCTGGCCTCGTTTACGTATATCCCCGGCACCGTCATTCATGTCGGATACGGCTCGCTGTATGAAAAATTGGGATGGCGGGAGGACGAATACGTTCCGTCCGACCGCTTCATGGAAACGAAGCGAGGGTTCTTCTTCAAGGCGTCCTATTTGTGGCGTTTATGAAAAAGGACAGGCCCACAACTCGGATGGCCTCAGACCTTCGAATTTAGAGGTCTGAGCCCCTCTCAAATCTCAGAATTCCAGAAACGGAGCAACGGCCATATTTTTTCCCGGTTGCCTTCCTCTCGAAAATCCTTATGATTAGAATCTTGAAGACGGACGATTTCGCGTTTTTCTCGAAGCTCGAAGAAAAGCTCAAATCTGACAAGCCCGGGCTCTCCGCCCAATTGAAGATGGTCCCCCATCCGCGGCCGGGGCAGAAAGCCTATAAGGAAGTCGAGGACATCAGCCTGAAAGCCGGGGTGATGCTCCTGCTTTATCCGCGCGGCGGATCATGGCATCTCGTATTGATCCGCCGGACCAGCACTGTTCTTCATCACAAGGACCAGATCAGCTTGCCAGGAGGGCAACTGGAGCCGGGAGAGACCTTCGTCCAGGCGGCTCTCCGCGAAACCCGGGAGGAGCTGGGGGTCCCGCCGGAAAAGATGCGGATTCTCGGTGATCTGACGCCCCTTTATATCCCGCCGAGCAACTTCTGTATCTATCCCGTGGTCGCCATCATGGACAGCCCGCTCTCGTTCCAGCCGCATCCCGACGAAGTGGCGGAGATCGTCGAAATCCCGCTCGATCACCTTCTCGATTCGAAGAACATCCGTGAAGAGAAGTGGGTGGTCCGCGGCGAGCCGCTAAATGTGCCGTTCTATACCTACGGTGATCATAAAATCTGGGGCGCAACAGCCATGGTCCTGGCTGAATTCCTGGACGTGCTCCGGGGAGCGCAAGGGCCGGCCTCGGCCGAATAGTGCTTAAGCTTCATGGACCTTTCGCTTATCTTATTGATAATTTAATGACAAACGGAGACATTCTTGTCAAATAGCGCCCGCACCCATTTCGTCAATAGAAATCTCTTCTCTTTCCTGCTAAATCAGATAAAATAGAAGCTCGAAATATTAGTTTCTTTTTAAGGAGTTGCCCGACATGAAAAAAACCGTTATCCTATGGGCCGCTTTAGTCCTTATGACAAGTTTTTGCACAAAAAAAGAAACGCCTCCTCCGGCCCCGGCCCAAGAGGAGAATCCTTTTTTCAGCGCCTGGACGGCGCCGTTCGAGACGCCCCCGTTCGAGAAAATCAAGGAAGCGCACTACCTGCCCGCTTTCCAGGCCGGCATGGACCAGCAGAAAATAGAGATCGAGGCCATCACGAACGATTCCGCGGCCCCGTCATTCGCCAACACGATCGAGGCCCTCGAGAAAAGCGGCGCTCTGCTGACCAAGGTCGGGAACGTCTTCTTCAACCTGACCTCGGCCAACACCAACGACGAGATGCAGAAGATCGAAAGCGCCGTCGCGCCCCTTCTCGCCAGGCACCAGGACGACATCAACCTGAACGCCAAGCTCTTTGAGCGGGTGAAAGCCGTCTCCGGGGAGAAAGACAAACTCGGCCTCACGCCCGAGCAGGCCAGGCTCCTCGAAAAAACCTACAAAAATTTCGTCCGGGGCGGGGCGAACCTCGACGAAGCGAAGAAGACCGAGCTCCGCAAGACCAACGAGGAACTCTCGGTCCTGACCCAGAAGTTCGGTGAAAACGTCCTTAAGGAAGACAACAATTTCGCGCTCATCCTCGACAAGAAAGAGGACTTGGCCGGGCTTCCGGACTCGGTCGTCCAAGGAGCCGCCGAGGCCGCTAAGAAGCGCGGCATAGACGCCAAGTGGCTTTTCACCCTCCATAAGCCGAGCTGCATCCCCTTTTTCCAGTACTCGGCCAAGCGTGATCTGCGCGAAAAGCTCTTCAAGGCCTTCATCAACCGCGGGAACAATAATAACCTGTTCGACAACAAAGCCATCCTCAGCAAGATCGCCGCGCTCCGGGTAAAGAAGGCCGATCTCCTCGGCTATAAGACCCACGCCGATTTCGTCCTCGAAGAGAACATGGCCAAGACGCCGGCGGGCGTGGACAAGCTCCTCGACCAACTCTGGATGCCCGCGCTTGCCATGGCCAAGAAGGAAGCCCAGGAACTCCAGGGACTCATCAACACGGAAGGCGGCAGCTTCAAGTTCGAGCCCTGGGACTGGTGGTACTATGCCGAGAAACTCAAAAAGGCCAAGTACGACCTGGACGACCAGATCCTGAAGCCCTATTTCAAGCTCGAGAACGTCCGGGACGGAGCGTTTGATGTGGCCAAAAAGCTCTGGGGCCTCCAATTCGTGGAGAGGACGGACATCCCGAAGTACCATCCCGACGTCAAGGTCTTCGAGGTTAAAGAAGCCGACGGCACGCATGTCGGCATTCTCTACACGGACTATTTTCCCCGGCCGAGCAAGCGCGGCGGCGCGTGGTCGAACACGTTCCGGACGCAGTCCGCGCGCGGCGGCCGAAAGGTCACGTCCCTCGTCTCCAACAACGGCAACTTCTCCCTGCCGATCAGCGACACTCCGTCGCTTCTGACCTTCGAAGAAGCCCAGACCCTGTTCCATGAATTCGGCCATGCCCTGCATGACTTGCTCTCCAACTGCACCTATGAAGCGCTCGCTGGGACGAACGTGCCGCGGGACTTCGTCGAGCTCGCCTCGCAGATCATGGAAAACTGGGCCGGCGATCCCGAGGTCATTAAGACCTACGCGAAGCACTATCAGACCGGCGAGCCCATCCCGCAGGCACTCGTGGACAAGATCAAGAATTCCGGCCTGTTCAACCAGGGCTTCGCCACTGTCGAATACTTGGCCGCCTCGTATCTGGACATGGACTGGCACACGCTGACGGAAGCCAAGGAGCAGGACGCCCTCGCTTTCGAGAACGCGGCTATGTCCAAGATCGGGCTCATCCCCGAGATCGTCGTCCGCTACCGGAGCCCGTATTTTCAGCACATTTTCTCCGGGGGCTATTCAGCGGGCTACTACAGCTACATCTGGTCCGAGGTGCTCGACGCCGACGCTTTCGAGGCCTTCAAGGAAACGAGCCTCTTTGACCCGCAGACGGCCCTGAGTTTCCGCCAGAACATCTTGGCCAAGGGCGATACGGACGAGGCGATGGCCCTTTACAAGCGCTTCAGAGGCCGCGAGCCTAAAGTTGAACCACTTCTGAAGCGGCGCGGCTTCATTAAGTAAGGGGACGCCCCATCCTCTTCTAGGCCACGGTTTACCGTGGAATCGATCTGGGAGATTCCGGCAGGAAGGAAAGTCCTATCTCAAATAAATCGTGATCCAGTCCCCTCGGCTGGAAACTTTGACCCCTTTGAAAATCGCGGTGACCCCTTCCTGAGTGATGACCGCGTTCTCAAGCCATTGGACGACCGGCTTCCTTCCGGACATCCCGGTGATGACGAGTCGAACAATCTGGGATCGGTCGTTGAGTTCGGTCAGACAAGGCCGATTGATCACTTCGACGACGCCGTCATCGTTTTTGAGGATGAGCCATCGCCGATGGATCATCCGCCTTTCACTGAGGGCTTCCATGGAAAAGGGATCGATCATCTCCAGCCGGAGCGGGTCGGACTTCGCGACGAACTCGACCGAGGTCCCCAGCTTCGTCTGGAAATTTCTCGCCAGCCGTTTCCTCTCCTCGTCTTTCTTCCTTATGTCCTCCGCAGCTTCCTCCCGGATCTGCCGCAGTTCGTCCGGGGAAAAGCCGTTCGGCTCGAGGCCGCTTGGAAGAACGTTTTCAAGCTCTTCTTCCAGATAAGCGAATTCGCCGGCCTCCATCCTTGCTTTCCAGCCGGAGTCCATCCTATCCAAGAGGGTGGCGATCCAGCGTCCCTCGAAATATCCCATCTCCCGGGCGGCGATGGGGGCGAACCCATTGATCACGGGGGCATCGAAAACCCCCCGGCCGCCGGCGCGATATTCGATATACTCGGCGATTCCTTCCAGCCTTTGGACCTCCCGCTCATAGACGGCATATTTTTCGGACAGAACCGCCTGCCGCTCGCGCCGGATATCCAGAGCCGACCGCGCCCAGCCGGCCGCGTCCCTGTCTTTTAAGGCGAGCAGGGCCCTTTTCAAGGCCTCGATCTCCATCCTCCTTAAGGCTAACGACTCCGGCGTGTCGAGAGGATAGCCTAAAAGCAGGGCGTCATTCGGCCGCCAGTCCGGATGGTGCAACGCCTGAAACACATGGAATTTTTCATGAATAACGATCCCGGCCATTTCCGAAATCGTGTAGGTCCTTCCTGTGTCCGGAGAATAGGACCGGGGGACGGATGTCGCTACCCACGCGCCGTCGATTTGAATGCGCCGGTTCCCCAACACGGACGGATGCCGTCCTTCGAAGACAAAAACTCCACTCCGGTCTTCGACCGGCCGGAAGCCTTTCGGCGGATAGGGAAAATTGAACAGATACGTATTTTGATCGTCAAAAAGGGCGACCGGGATCGCCTGCGGATCGAACCCCGGCCAGAACGGAACAGCCTCCAGGCGGCGGACTTCCTCCATCAAGGCAAAGACATCACAGCCAGGTTCGGCTCGGATCTCAAGACCGGGAAAAAAGCAAAAAAGGACTAACAGAGCGCAGAGCCCGGCCATTGTTTTTCCATCGAAAGGAAACTGGCCGTGACCCTTTCTGCAAGATAATTGCATCTGCCCATCTTAGTGCAATAAATATGCCACGGCTATTTCCAGGGGAGGGCAAACGCCAGCCTGTAAAATTTCTTGCTTTCCCACGCTCGAAAATTTGCGGGGCCGGTTGAAATTCAATCGACGATAAAGACCTTGGCTCCCTTTTTTGAAAAGGCGAGATGAGGGTTGGCGTCATCATCGCCGACGGTAAAACTCTTACCCGGGCCCAGAATGAATTCGCGACCATCCTTCAGCCTGACGGTCAGTTCGCCTTCCAGGACAAGAAGAACATGGCCGCGGCCGCACCAATGGTCGGCCCGATAGCCTGGCCCATAGTCCACCAGGCGAAGGCGAATGTTACCTGCTTCAAACGTCCGCCAGAATGACGCGCCGGTCTCCCCAGGATGCTCGGTCTGAGGAATCGCCTCCCAGTCTGTGACGGTAAACGGGAGATTTTGGATCTTTATGACAAGCTCCCTTTATAAAATCATCGCCTGAAACTCAGGGCGAGCCTGATGATTTTTTTCAACATGAGATATTTGTTATCTCAATTCCCTTTCCTGCTCAGCTCAAGGGCCCGCTTCAGCCTCGTAAAGAATTCTTTTTTTGCCTCGAATCCCACGAGCCGGAGATCGGAGATTTCTTTGCCGTCCGGGGCAAGAAAGACATATGTGGGAACGCCCTTGACCTGGTATTTTTTATAAAGGTCCTTGATCACGGGGTCCGCGTCGGTGGTCAGGTTGGATCTGAGCATGACGAAATCCCGGGACGCGGCGATGACGCCGGGATCGGAGAACGTCAGCTTGTCCATTTCCTTGCAGGCGATGCACCAGTCGGTGAAGAAGTCGATGAAGACGGGCTTCCCGTCGCGGGCGGCCGCAAAGAGTCTCTCCTCGGCATAGGGCTGCCATTGGATTGCGCGGCTTTCAACGAGGGTGCCCTCCGCCGACGAAAGCGACTGCAGCTTGGAAGCGACTTCTTCATCCAAGTAACCCTGGATGCCGGTCGCGGCGACATAGAGCGCGAGGACGAAGAAGATCACGCCGAAGACGTTGCGGACAAAGGGAAACGCTTTGCCGGGCGTCTTGGTCGGCTCGATCCAGGCCATGTAAACACCCGCGACGAGCATCGTCAGCGCCAGGGCGAGATTATAGAAGAGCGTGTTGGGGAACAGCGTTTTCAAGAAATAGACGGCCATGCCGATGAGAATGAAACCGAAGATCGTCCGGATCCAGACCATCCACGCCCCCGAACGCGGTATGCGGTTGATGCTTCCCGAAAAGATGCCGAGAAAGAGGAACGGAACGCCGAGTCCCAGGGCCAGGACGAAGAACAGCGAGAATCCGAGGAAGACGTTGCCCTTGTTCCCAACGTAGGTCAAAAGCCCGAGGACGAAGGGACCGATGCACGGCGCGGCGATGATGCCGACCGTGAGTCCCATGAAGAACGTCCCGAAGAGCCCTTTCTGCGAACCGCCGGCGAACTTGTTCAGGAACGCCGGGACGCGCAACTCGTAGACGTTGAACATGCTCAGGGCCAGGACGACCATGATGAGGGCAATGGCGACGAGCACCAGCGGATATTGCAGCGCCGCGCCGAAGAGGCTGCCGGTGAACGCCGCGATCACGCCCAGGATGGAGTATGTCGTAGCCATGCCGACGACATAGATGATGGAATGGACGATGATGCTCCCCTTCTTGCCCTGGGACTGTCCGCCGAAATAGCTGATCGTGATCGGGATGAGCGGATAGATGCAGGGCGTCAGGTTGAGGGCCAGCCCGCCGACAAAGACCAGGATAAAGGTGAGGAAAAGGCCCTTCTCACCGAAAGGGCTGGCCGCGTTTTTGACCGTTTGGGCGGTCGTCTCGGCGATAGCGGCCGCTTTTTCTTTCTGGGCGTCTGTTGGTCCGACAGGTTTATTCTCCTTGGAGGGCGCCTCTTTTTTCATCTCGCCGGGCGCGGCCGTTTGGGATGTTGGCTCTTCCTTCTTGGATCCAGGCTCCTTAATTCGGGATTCCGGCGCAGCCGCTTCCGCTCCTCCGGAAACGGACACTTTTCTGCTGAACGCGACATCCGCCGGCGGGAGGCAGGAACGTTCGTCGCAGGCCTGATATCCGAGCCTGCCCTCGATCGCCAGCTCCTTGCCCTTGAAATGCGGCGCCAGCACGAGCTCCGCCGTAATCTTGACCGTGCCTTCATAAATGGCCATGGGATTGCTCGATAGCTCGAGCTTTTTTATTTCGGCTTGGGGGAAAGTCAATTTGTTATAGGTCACGCCGGGCTGGGACTTGAAATCGACCGTCGTCCCGATCAGAAAATCCTCGAGCGGCTGGTCGGCATTGATATGATAAGGCGCGCGAATACCGACTTCGAGCGTGATCGGATACGTCTGGCCGGCTTTGAAGGTTTCCGCGGATGGGACGACCTTCACCGTAACGATATCCTGGCTCTGGCCCGAGGCGAAAAGACTGAGGAGCGGCAGAAGCCCTATGATCAAACCCAGGCGTTTCATGGCCGCTCCCTTGTTTCCCTGCATGTTGCTCTATTTGCGATTTTTATGAGTGCTCATTATACCAGAGGAATTCCTTCTGTCAAAGGGCTCAGCGGTCCAGGCGGGTCAAGCCGTACTTTCGAGCCCAGCCGACGGCCTCGCTGTATTCGCCGGACTTGATTTGCCTGGCGAGCTCCGGGAATTCCGACGCCTTGTATTCCGGGCGGTACTGGCGCATGAGATTGATGTATGTCGTTTTGGAAAGATTCTCGGCCACGAATTTCAAGACGTCTTCGGTTCCGGCAATCCGGTTGGGGAGAATGAGATGGCGCAAGACGATGCCGCGCCGGGCGATCATCCCTCGGCCGTCCAATTCAAGATCGCCGACCTGCCGGAACATCTCTTTCAGGGCCAGGCGGGCGTAATGAGGATAGTTATGGGCTTCGGAAGAATATTTTGCGGCCATGGCCGGGTCGGCGTATTTAAAATCAGGCAGATAAATATCGACGATGCCGTCCAAAAAAACCAGGATCTCGGGTTTCTCATACCCGCCGGTGTTATAAACGAGCGGGACGGTCAAACCCATCGGAACGGCCAGGCGAACCGCCCGGACGATATTGGGCGCGTAATGGGTCGGTGTCACAAGGTTGATATTGTGGCAACCCAGCTTCTGCAGCTTGACCATGATCTCGGCGAGCGATTCGTCGGAGATCTCCATCCCCTCGCCTTCGATGCTGATCGTATAATTCTGGCAGTAGAGGCAGCGCAGGCCGCAGTTGGCAAAAAAGATCGTTCCTGAACCGCCCTGGCCGACGAGAGGAGCTTCCTCGCCGAAATGAAGATGAGCGTTGGCGACCTTGACCTTGGACGTCGCCCGGCATTTCCCGGTCTCGCCCTTTTTTCTGTTCACCCGGCAATCTCTCGGGCAGAGCGAACAGTTCTCGTAATAGGCGAAAAGCTTTTCTTCCCGCTGCTTGAGCGTCCCCTCCCGATAGAGCTTGAGATAAGAAGGGTAATCGTTTGCGTTTGAATCCCTCGCGCTCGCGGCGGTCAAAACAGGCAGGGAGCCGGCCAGGCATAAGGCGTCAGTTAAAAAGTTCCGTCTCGAAAGACGCTTCATCGTCCCTTTGGTTCCTTCTCATTTTTATTCTAATCAAGTGAACACGGATTTTCAAATCGCTGACTCAAAAGAGGAACAGGACATCCAAAGCAAGGTCCGCAAAGCCAAGCCGTTCATCCCTTCCCAAAGCTGCCAAAATGGAGAATATTGAAATTTTATTGATAGGAGACAACGACAAAAACAAGAAGGTCCCAGAGCGTGTGACTCACGGCGACAAGAAGCACGGATTTCAAGCGCAGATAAAGGAAGCCCCAGAAAAGGCCGCAGACCGCGGCGGCGAGGACGAGCATGGTATTGCCGCTTCCAGCATGAACGAAAGCGTAGAGAGTCGAGGTCAACAACCATCCGGCTCCTCGTCCAAAGCGAGTCTGAAAGCGGCGCTGTAAAAACCCACGCCAGAAATATTCTTCGCCCGGCCCGATGAGAAAGGTCATAAGGAGGATGACGCGGAGTGTTGAGGCCCCTTCTTTAAAGCCATAAACGCGCGAGATGTCTGGACCTGCGAAAGGCAGGATATGGCGGGAGAGCCAATTGCCCGCGAAGAAAATTCCATAGAGAAGAATCGCGGCCAGAACTCCGACCCCGATCTTCCAGACCGGCCGCGATCTCATATCGGAGAGGACGGAGGGAAAATACGATTTATCCGAAAGATTACCCAGGACGATAAGCGCCGTGATGTTAACGCTCATCCACCACCAGAAATCGAAAGGACCGGCGGAGCGGAAGATAAAAAGTGGGACGAAGAGGAGAGCGGCAATGAGGGCTAAGGTAAGGTCGCCGCGATTCGCTTGGGATGCAAAAATCCCCCCGCTCCCCCCTTTAGAAAAAGGGGGGAGAGGGGGATTTTCCTCACCGGGCATTCTATTTATATCAATTCCAAAACATATTGAATCCACAGCGCGGCTGTGCATAAGAGTCCAAAGATGAGGTTGTAGTTCGCCGTGGCGCCGTCCAGGATGATGAAATCCATGGGTTGCCGGGGATGGCGGCGGCGTTTCGCCCGCCCCCATAATTGCCGCGCGCGCGGCAGGGCGAGCAAAATGATCGCGAACGTCCAGGGCATGGCCGGAAGCTTGGAAGAGACGAGCCGCGGGACGATCACGAGCCCGAATATAATGGCCATGGAGCCAAAGATCAAAAATCCATAATACGCGAACGACCCCCGGTCTCCCAGGATCGAGGCGAACGTCTTCACCCGCCGCTCCGTATCCGAGACGGTGTCGCGCCAATTGTTGGCGTGGAGAATGGCGCTGACGAGCATCGCCATCGGCACGGTCCAGAAGACGGGGATCCAGGAAAATTCCTGTGTCTGGACGACCCAGGCCCCGAGCGACCCGAGAAGGCCGAAATTCAAAAAGACGGCCATGTCCCCGAGGGCATGATATTTGAGCACGGTATAGGAAGCCCCGATCAGAACCCCGATGATCCCGATGACGAGAAGGACCGTTCCCGTGATCGCGACCAGCCACAGACCGAGAGCGCTGCCGACGACGAAAAGGATGATCGATCCCGCGGCCACGGCTTTGTCGGAAAGCCAGCCCCGGACGATGGCCCCACTCACCGGGGTGACGTCCTTGTCGAGGCCGCGCCGGGAATCGAACACGTCGCTCAGCATGTTGGCCGCCGAATGGAGGACCATCATCGCCAGGAGCGCCAGGAGAAAACGGAACGGTACGAGCGGCGCGCCGCCGATGACGACGGCCAGAGAGGTCCCGAAGACAACCGGCATCGTCGAAGCCGGAAGGGCCCAGGGCCGGGCCGCGACCAGCCATTTTTTAAGGGACGAGATGGGCGTAGGATTGTCGTTCATGGCGCGTTCCTCAATTTATCTGTGGCACGAATATTATAGATGAAAATGACCCGATGGGGCGAGAGAAATATGAATTAAGAAATTCTAAGACATGTCTCTACTGGACGTATCCTCGAGCGGCCGGAAATCCTTCGGCCTGTTTTTCTTGTCGATCCCGTACACCAGAAGCCCGACCGCGGTGATCGAAATTCCGGCCAGGGATTCCTTCGGTCGATACAGCAAGCCGTAAACCAGGATCCAGACATTAATCAGCAGAAACAGGACAGGAACGAGGGGGTATCCGAGCGTCTTGTACGGCCGCGGGAGCTCAGGATGCTTCTTTCTCACGATCATCACGCCCAGGACCGTCAGGAACGTGAACAGGTTCAGGGTGAACCCGATGAAAATGATGACCTGTTCGAACGTGGACGTGATTACGTAAAAGATCGACAGCGCGCCCTGAGTGATGATGGCGATCGCGGGAATATCCCTCCTGCTGTTCTTGCCCATCCAACGGAAGAGGTGATAATCCTCGCCGATGACCTTGGAGATCCTCGGCCCGGCGATAACCATGGCGCTGATGCTGGACAGCAGGAGGAACGCGATGATCCCGCCCATGATCCTGCCGCTTTGTGTCCCGAACACTTTGGTCGCGAAGATGAATCCGACTTCGAGCTGTCCTTTCAGTTCTGCCGTCGGCACGGTATAGAGGAAGACGAAATTCAGAAGCACGTACATGGCGATCACGAAAAGCGTCCCCGTGATCAGGCTGATCGGCAGGTTTTTAGACGGCCTGTCGATCTCCCCCGCCACGTACGCCGCCGCGTTCCAGCCGGAATAAGAAAACGTGACGAAGAACATGGAAATGGCGAAGGCCGGGGTCAGAATGTCATGGACCGCTCCCTTCGTCAAAGCGAAGGACAGGTGCGTCGATTTACCGACGACGAGGCCGAGGCCCACCATGCCGAAAATAACGAGAACCTTGAACAGCGTGATGACGTTCTGAAATCTGGCGCCCACCATTTTGTTCGTGGCATGGAGCGCGGACAGGACGACAATGACCGCGATGGCGAAGAGTGACGCCGTCCTCAGGAACGAAAGTGAACCGCTCAAGAATTCCGGGAGGTCCAGGGCACTCCGGAGATAGTTTCCTAAAGCGATGGAGGCGGCCGCCACGGGCGCCGCGAATCCCACGAGAAACGAAATCCAGCCGGCCAGGAATCCGATAGCCGGATGATACATTTTAGTCAGATAATGATATTCGCCGCCGCATCGGGGATACATGACCCCGGCTTCGGAATACGTCAGCGCCCCAAAGAGGGCGATCATCCCGCCGAGGACCCACAAAAGAATCAGAGAAAGCCCCGAAGTGAGGCCGACGACCTGGAAGCCGAGGCTGGTGAAAACGCCGGTCCCGGCCATGTTGGCGATGACAAGGGCCGTGGCTGTGTAGAGGCTGAATTTTGTTTTCATGATACCGGCCTAGCGGGCCGCCCTGGCGCTCTTCTTCTTGAAATAAAGGATCGAGTCCTTATTGGTCCCCCAATGGTAGCCGAGGTGGAAGGGAAGCTTTTTGACCTTGGCCGCGTCCGCATAGGCGGCTTCGAGATCGAACTGCTCGACACCTTTAAAATCGCTGACGGGCTTGATGTATTCGCCGTAGAGCTGGGCATCCCAATCCTTGGCCGGGAAATACCTGAACGGGATCCCCGTGTCGTCCTCGAGGACGAACCGGCTCTTATTCAGGATCATATCCCGGATGCTCGAAAATTCCCGGAAGTGCATGAGGTAAGAGGCCGATTTGATGAACGTCGTTTCGAATTCGAGACCATCCAGATAAAGATACAAAGTCGAATCTTTCTTGAAGACGTCATCGACGAGGTCGCAGGAAAAATAATACAGCGTCCGGAGCCTGTTCGTGCCGTTCGCGAAGAATTCGATCTTGATGCCGGAGGGCCGCCTCACCCTTTTCCGCGGAAGCGAATAGTCGTATTCCATAAGCTCGCCCTTGTCCAGGAACTCGCAACGCTTGACCGCGGAGATCGTGTTATTCGTCCGCTTGAGGAAGAAACAGATGACGGGAAGCACACCGTCCACCTTGTCACTCGTCAAGGTCGCGTCCATATTCTTGGTGATGAAATAGCTTTTATTGAAAAAGTCCGAGAGAGCCGCGTTCAGGTTAGCCAGGTAGGTTTCCACGTGTTGAGGGGCATCCGGCGCGGCTTTGTCGAACTCCGGGAGTTTCCCGACGAATTCCAACCCGAGCAGAACGTACGTATCGGCATTGGGAAAGAGGTCGAACGCCGTGAGGAAATCCGGCCCGCCGAAGGGATAGAATAAGACCTTTGTCGCGGCTTTCGGTTCGGCGAGCTCGGCCTCCGCCCAGGCACGCGTCGGCTGCAGCCGTTTGGATTCCATATCCGCCCAATGCTTTTCGAGGCCGTCGGCGAACTTCTTCCATTCCGGGGTTTCCTGGAGGGCCTTTAAATTCTCCGCTGTGCAATGGATCCCGCTGATGAACCTGGCGATCTCATCACAGATGGGGTCAATGGGCAATGTCGACGTCGTTTGAGCCGCAGTAGGGGCTGCTTGAGGAAAACCATAAACGGCAACGATCGCCAGAATGAGGATGAGCTTCATGAACGCTGATTTTCTCATGGACATACCTTTCTCATGGCGTCCCATAATGATAAGGAAATTCGGGCAAAAATTCTACTCTTAAGAAAAAAGGGGCAAAAAAAGGGGACGGTCCCAAAAAAAGGGGACGGTCCTATTTTTTCAAAACAAAAATAGGACCGTCCCCTTTTCAAAAATAGGACCGTCCCCTTTTCAGTTTATTCTTTTAACGATGACAAGGGTTCGGTCATCGGCCGGAGGAGCCTTGTCCGTGAAGACGTCGAGGTCGCGATAGACGGCATCCCTCAGGTCAGAGGCCGAGGCCGCGGCGTTCTTCAGGCAGACGTCGGCCAGGCGCTTGTCCCCGTACTCCTCGTTGTCCTTGTTCCGGCTCTCGGTGATGCCGTCCGTGAACAGGACGAAGATGTCCCCGGGCTTAAGGACCTCCTTCCGCTCCTCATATCCCATTTCGGGCAGCATCCCCAGGCAGAGGCCGGAACTCTCCAAAAACCTGATGCTTCCGTCCCCGCTCAGAACGAGAGGAGGGTTGTGCCCAGCGTTGACAAAGCCCAACTCGCCGGTCTCCTTGTTCAGCTCACAGAAGAAAAACGTGATGAAGGTGTTGCTGGCCGAGCTCCGGTGGACGAAATCATTGAGCTTCGCCGCCATGGCCGCCGGCTCGTAGCGCGGATGGACCTCGGAATGAAGGGCGGCCCGGAGCGAGGCCATGAGGAGGGATGCACTGACGCCTTTGCCGGACACGTCGGCTACGACGATGCCGATCCGGCTCGGGTCGATGATAATGAAATCAAAATAGTCGCCGCCCACCTGCTGACAGGGAACGTTTTTGCCAGCTATGTCGAAGTTCTTGCAGGGCGGCGTGGCCTTCGGGAGGAAATCCCTCTGGATCTGGGCCGCCAGCTGGAGCTCCCGTTCCATTTTCTCCATCTCGATCGCCTGCTCGATGAGCTTTGCGTTCTCGATCTTTACCGCGGCTAGGTTGGACAGGAGGGTCAAGAGCCTCAGGTCTTCCTCGCTGAATTCCTGAAGGAGCGAGATCCGGTCGGCGTAGATGATCCCGATAATCTCCTTGTTGTTCCAGAGCGGGACGCACATCGCCGAGTGGATGCCCGAGTTGATGATGCTCTCGTGGCCTTTGAAGCGAGGGTCCACCGCCGCGTCCGAGGTCAGGACGGCGAGCTGCTGCTCGCAGGCCATGTTCATGATGCTCCGGCTGACCTGGATCTTCTGATTCTGTAAAAATTTGTTGTTGATCCGGATGACCTTAGGGATCAGCTGGATGGGATTCCCTTCTTTGAGCATCAGGACAGCCCGGTCCATCTTCAGGTGGGCCGAGAGGAGGTCCATGACATGCTCGAGGAGTTCGCCCAGGGGCTTGTGCAGGACGAGCGCCTGGCTGACCTCGCTCAGAACGGAAAAGATCTTGTTTTCGGCGCGGACCGCCTCCACTTCCGTAATGGGAATGGCCGCCTGGATCGTCGTCCGCGAGGTCGGCTGAGCGACGATGTCCTTGACCGGGATGACGGTGTTGACGCTCGTCGTGGGCACCGGGACGTCGGTCACTTCGATGTTCGTCAGGAGCGGTTTGTTGAAAAGGACGCGGACCGATCCGATGAGGATTTCGTCGCCCTCTTTGAGCTCGATCACGGCCGTGATCTTTTTGCCGTTGACAAAGGTGCCGTTCTTGCTCCCGTTATCCCTGATCACATATCCGGATTCGGACGGGGTGATGATCGCGTGGTGGCCCGAGCAGAACGGGTCAGGGACAGGGATATCATTGTCGGCCGAACGGCCGAAGGATACCGGCTTGTCCTTCAGGGGAAGGGAAAACGATTCTCCCTGTTTTGGATATATGTACAATGTCGCCATTGTCAATGGATTGGCCTGATTCATTATATCATAATATCATAAACGCTCATTTTTCAAGCGCCTTGAGGATTTTGCGGCAGGTCTGGGCCTTTTCATCCAATGGCCTGTCTTCGAGCAGCGGCAAAAGCGCCTCTTTGATGTCCTTTTTCAGTATGTTCTCGAGCAGCTCGAGAGCGTAATCCACAGACCTTTTCGTCCCTTCGCGATAATTCTGATAGGCCCTCATCACGTCTTCGTGAGAATAGACGAGGCTCGCGAGCTCAAAGATCTGCTTCAAGGTGCGGGCCAGGATATTCTCGAGCTCGGCGGCCAACACGGCCTTTTTATTCTCTTTTTGGGCGTTAAAAAGCTCGAGGACGAGGATGCAGGCTTTTTTGACGGCCGTGAAGACCTCGGAGTCGATATCTCTCTCGGAAAATCGAAGAAACGGACTTTGGGACCGGATCTTGGTCAGCGCTTCGATGACTTCCCCCTGGACGTCCGAATCCCGCTTCTTCAGCTCCCGGACAAGGAGATCCGTGGCCCGCTGGGTTCTCATCCGCGCCAGGATATCCGGAATGGCTTTCCTCAGCTTGACGTCTTCTTTCGGATCGGCAAGATAGTCCTTCAGCGTTCCCGCGATCTTATCGCCATATTGGAGCAAGGCCTGGCCTGCGGCCTGCTGTGTCGCGGGCCGGCCCAGATGAGGAACGACCAGCGGAACAAATTCCCTCTTTTTTTGTCGCCCGGCGCTTTCCAAGGCGTAGCGAACGACTTCGGGAGAATCGTGTCTTAACAGACGGCCGAGGTTTTGAACGAGCGGCGAATCAGCGGCCATCATCCCCAGAGCTTTGGCGACTTCCATTTGAGAAACGAGGGTGCTCCCGTCCTTGGCTGCGGAGATTTTCTCGACACGCTCCCGCATCAACTCCTGATAGACATCGAGCGATAGGATGTCCCGGACCTGCCCGTCCAGGTCTTGCTCCTCGATGACATCCTCCCATTCTGGAACAAGCGCCTCCCCGCTGACGTCCAGGAGCGCATCGAACGCCCCGGCCCGGACTTCGGACGACTTCGCCGTGATGATCTTTTTCAGCTCCGGGCTCAACTGATCCTTTTTGATCAGGTCCATAAGGTTCATCGCGTAAAGAACGGAACTCCGCTGCCGGCTCTCCAGGGTGTCGAACACCAGCTTCGTCGCGTCAACGTCGATCTGCTCGAAGACGAACTTATCCGCGTCCGGCCATTTGATGGTCAGGTTCTTCTTGACGATACCCACGTATTCCCGAGAAATCCGATGGTTGAGATAAGCCCAAACGAGGAGGAACGCCAGAGTCAGGACGCTCAACTGTGGGAGCGAAAATTGAAGGAGGTTAAAGAACACGAAGAGAAATAGCGCAGCCAGCGCGTCGGCGAACTTATTGATAAAAAGATCGATGAAGACTTTGGCTTTGTATTTGGTCTCGACCGGAACGGGAATGTACAGAATCTCCCGCGTCGATTGGCTCAAAGAATGCGACAGGCTCTTATCCGCGCCCCGCATCAGCGACGTCCAAACCATCATGGTCTTTACGGCCCCCGCCGGAATGGAAAATCCGAAGACTGCACCCAAGGCCAGGACGACGGGGGAGATAAAAAGGGCCACTCGCAGGCCGAATTCTCTCAGGATGCGATTGGTCAGAAGAATATGGAGGAGATAGGAGGCGACCAATAAAAGGGTATAAAAAACTCCCAAAAAGGCCGTCCGCTGGTCATCCGCGAACCGGTCACGGAGCGCATGGGTAAATTGGAAATCGATGAACTTGCTCACGGCGAAACCCACTAGCATCACGCCGCTCAAGAGGAGCAAATACCGGCTCTTCATCAGGATGCGGAGGCTCTGGAGATACCCGACCCGGGACTTTGGCGCCCCTTGCTTTCGGATTTCTTTCTCCGGGCGTATCTCCCCGGGATTTGGAGGCAGGACCAGGATGATGCCAAGTCCGGCCAGGAGGAAAAAAGGGCAGACCAGGAGGAGCTTTTCCGAGCCGATAAGCCCGGAAAGAACAGAGGCGGCCAAGGACCCGGCGACTCCGCCCAGAAGCCCGCCGCTCACGAAAAATCCGATGAAGCGCTTGGCCTGCCGCGGGGTGTAAATGTCATTGACGAGGATCCAGAACTGAATGACGGAGATCGCGAGAAACACTTCGGCCCAGAACCAGAACACCATAGAGACCCAGGTCTGACCCGTCCTGAATAAAACCCAGAACACGGGAAGTCCGGCGGTGAAAAAGAGCAGGCTCAAAGAAATATAGCGTTTCCGGTTTAAGGTCTGCAGCAGCCGAGTATTGAAAGCCGCCACAAAGCTCATCAAGACGGCCGTCGCGAGATAGGCCAGAGGAAGCTGCTCCGGATCAAGCTTTTTTAGAAAGAGGGAGGTTTTCAGCGGCAGAATGACATAGGCCGCGGCCATCATCAGGAAAAAGTAAACGAAGAGCAGGAGCGTCGTCCTGGTCTCGCCGGGCTGAATGTCCACGACGCGTCGCAGGAGCCGATGGGCGCGTCCTCTATTCATGGCTATTCGATCTCGCCCTTCTTGCCTGAGAAACCTTCCAAAATCGGGAAGAGCCGTTCCTTGATCTCCAGGTCAACCGTATGGTCCAGGAGCTCGACGGCATAGGCGATCGAATCCTTCGTCCCTTTCAATAAATTCTGATAGGACCGGAATATATCCTCATGGTCATAGACGAGGCCGAGCAGTTTAAAAAGCGGAAGCAGGTCGGAGGGGCTCTTGGCCGGCCCGAGCTTTTCAATTTCCGCGGCGAACCCACCGCGCACGACCTCTTCTTCGAATTCGATGTCCGGCTTTTGCGACCGGATTTGGTCTAAGGCGTCGATGATCTCTTCAATCAATTCTTCACCGCCCCGCGCGAGTTCCTCGAGGAGAACATCCGCCGTTTCTCGGGTGGCGATATGCGCCAGAAGCGACACCGCTTGCCTGCGAACGTCCAAACCCTCGCCAGCATCCGAAAGAAAATCCGACAACGTCCCGGCAATCGATCCTCCGTATTTTTCGAGGGCCGATTTCGCGTCTTCGCGAGCCCTTTGATCGCCGAGTTTCCGGATGAGGATCGGGACATATTCCTTTTTCTTGAGTTTCGCGGCGGATTCCGCGGCATACTGAAAGACCTTTGGCGAAGCATCCAAAAGCAGGTCTTCAAGCCGCGCCGCCAGCGTCGAGCGGCCCTCCATCAGGCCGATCGCTTTAGCCAGCTCCATCCTCGCCGTTTCCGATCCTCCGCTTTTATCTTCCAGCACCTTCCCGGCATAATCCTCCATGAGCTTTTGGTAGCTTTCAAGCGACAGAATTTCACGGATCTCTTTGTCCATCTCGGCCGGAGGGATCCGCTCTTCAAAATCGGGCAGCCAGGGGGACGCGTCGTATTCAAAAAGCGGATGGGACAGGGGCGAAGAAATCTCCGATGGCTTGAGCCCGAGCAGGTTTCGGATCTCGGGCGTAAGCTTATTCTGCCGCGCCAGCTCATAGAGATGGAGGGCGAACAGGGTCGGGCTCTGCATCCGGCTTTCGAGCGTGTCCACGACGAGCTTGGCCGCCTCGACGTCCATCTTCCCGGCCACGATCCCGTCGGCCCGCTCCCATTTTTTCGCAAGCTGGTCCTTGACTTCCCGGACGTAGGCGCCGCTGATTTTGAAGTTCAAAACGATCCAGAGCAGGACGAATCCGCCGGTCACGATGCTCACCCAGCGCATAGGCTCAATACCGATCGCCGCAATCGGCTTAAGCCCGACGATAAAAAAAAGACCCAGCAAAAGCACTCCGCCCACCGCTTTGGAAAAGCGGCTCAAGAACATGTCGATGAAAATCTTGGCTCTATATTTCAAATTCGGCCTGACGGGGATATAGAGAAGTTCCCGGGATGACTGGTTGATGGAATAGGACAAGGCCTTATCGCTTCCCTTGATGGCGATGGCGACGCCCAGGCTTTCCGGGAAAGCCCCGATGCCGACGGAACAGAGGAGGATGATCAGAGGATAGATCATCAGGCCGGGGCGGATGCCGAAACGATTGATGAAACGGCTGGTCAACACGAACTGAAGAAAAAAAGCGAAGACCAGCATGCCGGCGTAGAATTGGCCGAAAAAGGAAGCCAGATTGGCTTTGGCCGCCCGGCTCTGTTCGATGATGCTCATGGACTGCCAGTCGATGAACGTGGACACGATCCAGGTCACGACAACGATAGCGGCCATAAGCTTGAGATAATCATTGACTCGCACGCTCTGGAAACTGTCCCACAAACCAAATCGCTCCGCCTCCCTGCCGATAGGCTTCGAAGCGGGGCTGGCGGCGGTAAACCGGCTCTCGTTTTTCTTCAGCCAGGCGAAGATGGCATTGACGACGGCCATACAGGCGCACAAGAATAGTGCCGATAAAAGAAGAAGTTGGTGTGATCGATCCGATTTTGCCAAAAACCACGTCAGAAGGTAGCCGGCAATCCCGCCTAATAGGCCGCCGCTGCCGAAAAAACCGATCAGCCGCTTGGCCTCGCGGGGATTGAAAACATCGTTGACCAAAAACCAGAACTGCGTGGTCAGCGCCACGACAAAGATATTGGCCCACATCCAGTAAATGAGTGCCAGCCATTTCCAATGAGAAACGGAAAAAAGCGCAAAAAACAGGAGGCTAGTCAAAAGGAAAAAGGCGAGCGTTGAGAGGAGGAGGCGGCGGCGGGAGATTTTGGACTGGAGCCTGGCATGAAGAGAAACAGCGAAACCGACGAGGATGAGCGAGAGATAGGCGTAAGGAAGATTTTTCGCTGTGAGGTCCTCGAGATAATTGGCGGTCCGGATGACCTTGATGATGCCGAAGGGAGCCGTGATGAGGAAAAAATAAAAAAAGATCAGGGTGGCGAGGACCTCTTCGCCGGGCTTGATGTTGACGACGGCCGAGAGGATCTTAAAAAGGCGACGTTTCGCCATGGGGTGTCCTAAGAAGAATCGAAGAGAAAATCAATCCTTGAAGAAGCTCTGGAGGGCCGAGTCTTCTTCCTCGTGGATATCCAGGACTTTGGTCAGCATGGTGACTTGGAAGATGAGAAAGAGCTTTTTGGAGATCCGGGCGAGCTTGAGCTTCCCCCCCAGGTTGTGCGTGGAAATGTAGCTGGCCAGGATCTCGCCGACACCGAAGCTGTCGATAAATTCCACTTTCTCAAAATTCAGCAGGATGTGCTTTTTGCCAACCTCGAGCTGTTCCTTGACCAGCTGATGAAGCGTGACATCCGTGATGTCCGATCGCTTGATCTCCCCCTCGATGTCGAAGATCACGACATTGTTCTTGTCTCGCCTGTTGATCATCATGGCTTTTGCCTTCCCTATGAGCTTTTTATCAAAAGGGCGCGGGAAAGTCAATCTGAGTTCCCAAATATAAGCATTTCTTTTTCCGTGATGACTTAAAATTGTGATTCCTTTGAAATTTCATGCCTGCTTCTCTTAAACTCGCAATCAGCAAAGAGATTTGAAAATGGGAAATAGGCATGAGATTTTCCTTTAAAAAACTACTAAGAATACAATAATCCATCATTTTGATTCAAATTTGGGAAATCTAAAATTAATAAACTCTTATTTTCGAATTGTGACACAGCCTGAATGACAGGGCTGACAATTTATTCGCGCGCCCAAACCGTCCGCAGCCGGGTGAGTTCCACGCCGCTCGTTTTTTGAAATATCCCGTGAAAAAAAGTTGGCCCTGTTTCAATATCGAATCTCTGGCTTTTCGAAACGACCCCCTCTCCATAAAAAGCCTCGCCTTTGTAGGCCACTTCGATGTCTGTGGGCCGGGCGGCCCTGAGAATATCCTCTGGTACGGTTTCCAGGGCCCACTGAATATAAACGGCGTGGTTTACGTGATTATTAATATCGATGTCCTGCATCCCGACCCGGAAGGAGAGCTCGCGATCGGGAGTTGAACACGGAGGGAGCGGCAGAAAATCATCTGGGATGGCTCTTTTATCGAGTGCGAATCGATCGGCCAAGTTTTCTTCAAGCCGGGCGGGCTGTTTCACTTTGACGTTCCATAAGAGCCAGGAGCTTGTGGCCGCAGCCGCTATTTCTCCATTTTGGCCCGCCATTTCAAAATCCCGGAGGGCGAACAGGCCCTGCTTCCCCGACGGCCAGGTGGATACCGCGATCCGGTCGTTCAACGCTGGATACCGGAAAACTTTGATGTGGTAACGGGAAAGCATCCAAGTGAGATCCCTTTTCATGAGATCCAGGATGGAAAAGCCCAAGAGGGTGGCATGGTCGCCTGCCGCATCCTGGAGATAATTCAAAAGTGAGAGCAGGGACGCCTTTAACCGAAAATCCACTTCATAGGTGTGGACCTGGAATTTTTTCGTATAGATTTTGTCCATGGGAAGGGAAAGTTATCACGATAGGCGAAGAAAATCAAAAAATACGGTGACACATCGAGGGACGCATTTTAGTATTATGTCACCCTTTATTTGTCGTGCGGATTTTCAAAATGGCCGTTAGAATATATCATTTCTTTTTTGGTTTCGATTTAGGTTTCTTTTTGGGCTTCGGTTTGGCCTGGGGGCTCATAGAGTGAACCCTGACCTCATATCCCTCGCGGATCATCGGCCCGGCGAGCAAATTGAGGAATTTCACGAGTTGCTCCTGGTAGTAGAGGCTTTCCTCGTTGGCGATGGCGTCCTTCTCCGTTCTCCAGAATGTGACGGAAATGCATTTTCCTGATTTCGGGTCGACGAGGACACAGGCCCCGCGGTAGCCTTTCTGCTTCTTGGCTTCGGGGACGACGCTCTTTTTGTAAATCTCGACGGCGTCATCAATTTTCTCCGGCTCGACTTGGATGAGGGTCATTCGAGCAAACATGGTTTTCCTCTCCTTTCCGGCCGACGATCATTCGGCCTGGGATTTATTACGCATTCTCCTAGCGGAAATAGGGCCATAATTTTCATGGCTGGCAAATACGCTCCCAACAATTAATTCTATGATCGCCGTCTGGATGGTTTCCGTTGGAACAGATTGAACGGGCGGCCGCATAGACTGCAGCGTCGCGCACTTGGCGCAGAACCGGCTGGCGGAAAGATTATCGGCCGCGCATTCTATGCATTTCATGACCCACCTGTCCCTTGGCTGGCTATAAGATAATATTTCCCCAAGAAATAGTCAAACACCTCTTGACCTGACCTTATATCACTTTCGGGGACATGATTCCCTGTCCCTGGCGGTTTTCAACGGTATCGTCCTTTGGGGCGCTCCCGACCAGACAGGGACAGGGTATCGTGTCCCCCTTGCATTTGAAAGTGATATACGGTCAGCCTCTTGACTAATCTTCGCCTTGATTTAATATAAAGATAATGAATATGTCCCGACAGGCGAGAAAGCCGATGAAAACTCTTATCAAAAAGCACCGGCATTACGGAATCTCCCGAAAGCATTCCCTCGGCGTCTGGATTCCGGCCTTCATCGGCCTCGTCTTATTCATCGGCAGCCTTTGTTGTTCGGCAACATATTCCTCCACCGTATCCCCGGCGCCGCTTAATCCTATTTTATCTTCGCCGCCTCCAGCCGCGGCAAAATATCAGTGTGTCTGGACGGGAGTCGAAAAGATCGTGGTCGTCGGCGATTTGCACGGCGACTACGACCATTTCGTCAGAATCCTGAGGGGGACCAAGCTCGTGGACAGTGACCTTCAATGGACAGGCGGCAAGACGCATCTTGTCCAGATGGGCGACGTCATGGACCGCTGGAACTACGCTCGGGACATCTTCGACCTGATAAGGCGGCTCGAAAAGGAGGCCAAGGCTGCCGGCGGCATGGTCCATCAACTGATCGGCAACCACGAGGAAATGAATATCGCCGGCATATCGCTCAACTATTATCCGGAATACGTCACCTACAAGCAATTCATCGACTTCCTTCCTGTTAAGTTCCGCGAAGACGAGGAAGAAAAGTTTAAAAAGAAAACCAGAGGGGATGGCAATATCGAGGCGTTTTGGGACAATCTTATGAAAGATCCCAATTCCGATGCCTTTAAAGAGGCCAGTCAACTCTACTACGAAAATTTCAATATGCTCGCCGGCAAGTGGCTCGCCGAACAGAACGTCGTCATCAAGATCAACGATACGGTCTTCGTCCACGGCGGGCTCAACCGTGAATACGCTTCCTGGGGACTGGAGGCGATTAACAACCTTTATCGCTCTGAATTCCAAAAAGTTTTTAAAGACGAAGTATTCCGGCCGAGGATCCTCTTCGTCCCCGATAGCCCACTTTGGAACCGAGTCCTGGCCGAAGGCTCGGATACGAACAATGTGGATGAGGTCGATAAAATCCTCGCCATCCTCAACGCCAAACGAATGGTCGTTGCCCATACGCCGACAATCCCCAGGTCGATCTATACCATCGAGACTGATATCAAGAAGTTCGGCGGGAAAGTCTGGATCACCGATACGGGCATTTCGACCGTTTATCACGGCTATCTCACCGCTTTGATCATCGAAAAGGGAGATCCTCACGTTTGGAAGGAGGACTATTAATGGACAAGAAAATCATTTGGGGACTGGTCGTTTTCGGTTTCTTGCTGACGGGACACAAGGCCTTCGCCCTCCTGTCCGCCGGCCAAGCCGATGCCGAGCAAAAAGAATTGGAAGCCTACCTCAAAAAGGCGAATGTGGACACCATTCTTAAAGGCGCGCAGGGCGGACGGGGAGAGGGCTGGACCATCAACCTTCACGATGGGAAAACCGCCCGGAGGGGATTCTTCAAGTATGTTGACATCCGACGTCCGACGAACTTCCCCATCAGCTACAAATACGAGCTCGCCGCTTATGAACTGACAAAACTCTTGAAGATCGATATCGTCCCGCCCGTGATCGAACGGGAGATCCAGGAATCCACAGGCCAGAAACGCAGGGGTTCGCTCCAGATCTATGTCGAAGGCTGCATAAGAGAGAGTGATCGAATGCTGAAAAAAATCGATCCGCCGAATCCGCAGGCGTTCGCTGATGCGCTCGAAGAGATCAACGTTTTTGAGATCCTGACCTCGTGCGATCACCTGAGCCCGAAAGATATCCTCATCCACAGGGAAACTTGGCGCGTCTGCCGGGTCGACTTCGCCGAAGCGTTCGATCCCAATACGGAATTCCTGCCCGAAGCTGTGATCAGGCGATGCTCGAGACGCCTCTATAAAGGCCTCCTTGACCTCAGCCCGGTCGACGTCGAAGCGACGCTCAAGCCCTATCTCAACCCCAGGGAAATCAAGGGGCTTCTCGACCGGCGGAATTTGATTATTGAAAAAATCAAGAATTTGATCATAGACAAAGGAGAATCGGCGGTTCTCTTTGACCTGGAATCAAAATAAATAGGGGGATCTCATGGAAAACGTGCAAACGATGGGGACCGGGACCAAGGCGCCGAACATCCTTTATCGCTTTCTTCATCTTTTCACGGCAATTTACCCGGGAGAAACGACCAAGGCGTTTCTCCTGACGCTCAACAGCTTCCTGATCATGTTCGGCTACTACCAGATCAAGGCCATCCGCAGCGGGCTCCTTCTCGCCCGCCATCCCTCGGAAATCCAGAGCTACCTGGCCATCCCCCAGGCGTTCATCCTGATTTTCGTCGTCAAGGCCTTCGCTAAACTCGCCTCGCGCTATCCCAGGCATATCCTGATCACGTATGTTACGCTCTTCTGTATATCCAATTTGATTATTTTCAACATCATGAACTGGGCCGGGGTGTCCGTCGCCGTCATGGGCATCGTCTTTTTCATCTGGATCGGTATGTACAATCTGCTGATCCCAGCGCAGTTCTGGGGATTCGCCAACGACATCTACAGCGAAGAAGAGGGGAAACGGCTCTTCCCGATGATCGCCTTCGGGGCCAGCTTGGGCGCCGTTCTTGGGCCTCCCGTTGCCCAAAAGCTCGTCCCTCACTTCGGATCGTACGGAATGATGTTGGTCACCTCGGGAATCCTGGTTCTCTGCATCCTGATGACGTGGATCATTCACAAAAGGGATCTTCGGGAAGAGCGACAATTCCTGAATTCCCCCGGCGTGGCGGGGCAGCCGAAATCCAAGGTTAAGGAGCAGCCTCTGGATAAAAGCGGCGGATTTCGCCTGATCTTCAAAAGCCGCTATCTTCTCCTGATCGCTTTGGTCATCGGCCTCTACAACTTCATTAACGCTTTGGGCGAACAAATGTTCGCCAAGATCCAACAGCAGGTGGCTCTGCGGACGTTAGGAACGGCGGCGACCGGCAGCGCCGATCTGCAGAACTACATCAGCCAAGCCTTCTACGGCTATCAAGGGCTGGGCAATCTTCTGGGCCTGCTCATCCAACTCTTCCTTGTTTCTCGCATTTTCCGCTATGTCGGCGTCGGCGGCGCGCTCCTCTTCCTTCCGGTCATCGCCCTGGGAGGATACGGGTATGCCGCCTTCGGAGCCTCTCTGATCCTGATGAAATGGGTCAAGTCCGTCGAAAATGGCACGGATTATTCGCTGATGAAGACGGCCAGGTCCGCTCTGTTCCTGATCACCAAACGGGAGGAAAAATACAAAGCCCAGGCGGCCATCGAGACGTTCTTCGTGCGGGGCGGAGACACTCTCTGCGCCGTGGTGGTTTGGGTAGGAACAACGTTTCTGGCGCTATCGATCGAAAGGTTCGCGGTCGTCAACGTCGTGAGCATCCTCATCTGGATCTTCCTGACCATCCTCATCATCCGCGAATACAAGAAAAAGAAGGCGCAATCGGCGGCGAATCCGTCGGCCTAGCTCTTTTTCTGCGGCTTCGGAAGGCGCCCTTAATGAAAGATGGAGTCCCCCGGCCTAAAAGCCTCAGCGCTTGCGCAGGTCTTTGAGCTTCAGGATTCCCCCCGCATCCTGGACGATATAGATAAAATTTTCGTCGTCTATCCATAGGCCTTCCTGGTCGTTCCCGGGGAAGGCGTATTGCTTCACCAGTTTTCCGTCCAGCGTGATCTCGGCCAGGATATTATCGGCATCGCTGACGACGTTCAAAAGCTTGGTTTTCGGGTCGTAAAACATGGCTCCGGGATCCTGCATTTTGAATGGAAGCACGCGGAGAATTTTCGCTTCGGCCTCCTTGGCCCGGAAGGACTTCAACGGAACGAAAAGTTCCATGATGCAGGCCGGATCTTCCTGGTTTCCCGCGTAGAAGGTGCCGCCTTCAGGGTGCTTCGGGTCGGGGACAAAATGGAGGGACTCAATGCCGTTGTCGTATTTATCGACCTGTTTTTGGAGGAAATTCGGATCGCCTTGAAACGTTCTGTTGACGGGAAATCTCCGCAGGACTTCTTTTTTGTCCGGGTCGAACTCCAGAATGACATCATCGCCCTCGACAATGATATAAAGAAGCCCGGAAGCAGGATCGACCGTGATATCTTCCAGGTCGCCCGGCACGTTGACGCTGGCTATGGGTGCGCCGTCCTGCTTGACTTCGAAAACGATCCCCTCATCGCTGACAATGAAGAACGTCTTGCGCTGCGGATGGAGGCAGATTCCCGAGGGGTCCTTGATTTGCTGCTTGTCGATATCGGCCGTCGGAGCGAACCCGGGACTCGTCGGCCATTCGCAGGGAAAGGCGATGGTGGGCGAATACTGAGGTTTGGAACAGGCGGTTAAAAGAAAGAGGGCCGCAATATAAACATATCTTCTTTCCATGGCCTCGGCTACGAAGAACAGCTCACTGAACCGTAAAGAGAGTCCAATGTATAACAGCCTAAAAAGTTCTGTCAACGAAAATCTCATTTTCCGGTTGATTTCTTCGACGATTCGGCATTAAACTATTTCCAGATTTGTGGAAGGGAATTTGTCGCACGAGGTTTCGCCATGAAAAATAAAGCCGTCCTTGTCTTTCTGTTCTCGTGTCTTTTGGCGGGCGGATTTTTTGCCCTTGGCCAGTTCCTCCCTGATGAGATCGCCCAGCGCGAGCAATGGGAGAAATTCCTCGAAACCGCCGATATTGTGAAATCCGAGCTGATCGGCGAGGGCGTCACAAAGCCTTGGAAGTTGTATCTCAAAAAAGGCGATATCGAGAAAAAGGCAGCCTGGAAGAATGTTGAGAAAAGACGTGGCGATTTTGTCGACAATTGGAAATATGAAATCGCCGCCTATCGCATCGACAAGCTCATCGGCCTGAACATGGTCCCTATCACGATCGAAAGGGAGTTCGAAGTAAAAAAGGGGACCTTCAAAAAGGGGGCCCTGTCTCTGTGGGCCGACAGCAAATACAACCTTCTGGATGTCATGGAGAAGAGCATTCCGATCCCCAAGGCAGCCCTGAAGCAGACGGACGACACGAAATACATCGCCCGGTTCTGGGACAGCCTGATCGCCAACGATGACCGGACACAGGAAAACTTCCGATACACGGAGGATTGGCGGACGATTCTCATCGATCATTCCCGGGCCTTCCGTTCTTCCGGGGAATACAAAAAAAAATTAATGAACGGCGCGAATGGGATCAAAAGAAAGGACGACGGCGGCCCGTATCTCATCCTGCGAGTTCCTCGCGCCCTTTATGAAAAAGTCATGGCCCTGGATTTCGGGAGAATCAAACAGGCCGTCGGGCCTTACCTGACCGATGAAGAAGTCGAAGCGATCGTCGCCCGCCTCCCCCTGATCAAAAATGAGATCGCGGCCATGATCAAGCTGTACGGCGAGGATAACGTCCTGTACGAACAATAGGGGAAGAGAGAGGGGAAAGACTTTGATGAGCGCTGAGCCAGCCCCTTATATTTTTTTGACCATCGTGAGGATGTTCTTCCCGTCCTCGTGCCGATAATCGAACTCGTCCATTAATTCGCGGGCAAGGTAAATCCCGAGTCCGCCTTTCTGCCCGGCCGCGATCATCTCTTCGAGGTCCGGCTTCGGGATATCGCGAGGATCGAAGGGGATGCCCGAATCCCAGATCTCGATGATCACGCGTTTCCGGCCTTCACGGATCTCGATGGAGATCTCGCCCCCGCCGTCCGGGTATCCGTAGCGGATCACGTTGACGCACATTTCGACAAGGGCCAGCTCGATCTTAAAAAAGTCCTCTTCGGAAATATCGGGCCCCTGAAGACTTTCCTTGAGAAATTGCCGGACATTATCGACTTCGGAAAGGTCAGCCGCAATGGTGAGACTCTTCACCGGACGTCGCCTCTCTCCGCATTGTAGCAAATCGACGTCGATTATTCTACCTTGGCGCAATTCCGACAATGAATTGACTCTTATTTTACAATGATTTAACATCGAAATATAGAAAATATGAAATTTATAGTGCATTTTGCAGAGGGAACCAAAATATATGAAATTATTCTTTACTTATAACGTCTTCTCCTTTGTTCTTAATTTTCTTGAATTGGAGACGTTTTGAAATGAAAAAGCTTGATGAGGAAGAAATAGAAAGATTCGTTAATTTCTTGAAAAAAGGCAAACCGTTGCCCGAAGATTATAAAACCCTCCTTTTTGAGACAAAAAAGGAATACGAATTGATCTACGCCGGAAAAGAACGAGAAGAAGATATCCTGGCGGATACGATGGCCGTCCCGCTGCAAAAAATCAAGACCTTTAGAAACGGCAAAGATGAAGAATCATGGACCAACATGCTCATTTTCGGCGATAACCTCCAAGTCCTAAAAACGCTCTTGCAAATGAAACAGGAAGGCCGGCTGAAAAACGCTGACGGAACGCCTGGAGTCAGGCTCGTCTATATCGACCCTCCTTTTGCGACTAGACAAGAATTCAGGGGAAGCCAGGATCAGAAAGCATATCAGGATAAAATCGCCGGGGCTAAGTTTCTGGAATTTTTAAGAAAACGCTTGGTGTTCTTACGAGAATTGCTTGCCGACGATGGAAGCATATATGTCCATTTGGATTATAGAAAAAGCCATTATATAAAATCGTTGCTAGATGAAATATATGGAGAAAATCACTTTATGAATGAGGTAATTTGGAAGAGAGCAGATTCACATAATGATCCGAGCCGATTTGGAATTATTGACGACAGACTTTTAATCTACAAAAGAAGCGAAAGAGTAGTGTTTAATAGAGCGTATAAAAGCTATTCTGATAAATATTTAAATTCATTTTATACATATATAGAACCTAATACAGGAAGACGCTATCGATTAGACCACTTTACCAAGCCGAAGGGGAGCGTTGGATATTTTTATGATTACAAAGATCGCAAACCGCCACAAAATGGATGGAGATGCCCAATAGACACAATGATTGAATGGGACAAGCAGGGATTATTAGTTGTGCGCGGTAAACGCATTTATAAAAAACGATATCTCGATGAACAAGAAGGTTCCTTAGTCTATTCTATTTGGGATGATATTAGCGGACAAATTGGGAAAGAATATTTAAATTATCCCACCCAAAAACCCGAGGGGATAATTAGAAGAATAGTAGAAGCTTCGTCTAACCCCGGCGACCTTGTCCTCGACTGCTTTGCAGGATCAGGCACAACCCTTGCCGTGGCGGAGAAGCTTGGCCGGAGATGGATCGGAGTCGATTGCGGAAAATTGGCCATCTATACAATGCAAAAGAGATTATTGAATATCTTAGAAAGTAAGAAAATAGAAAACCCAAAGAAAAAATATGGAAAACCTTGCAAGCCTTTTGCTCTCTATAATGCCGGACTTTACGATTATCGAATGATCAAAGAGCTTCCCTGGGATCAATACAGAGAATTCGCCCTAAAGCTTTTCCAATGCCGGAACGAAAAACACGAAATATCTAAAATTGAATTGGACGGCTATCTCGGCTCGGACAGCGTCCTGGTTTTCAATTATCAGAAACACAAAGATGCAGTGATGGACAGAGGATTTATCGATGACCTTCATAAATATTTGAGCGATAAAATCGGACGGCGATTTTTCATCATCGCTCCGGCAGCCTCGGTCCTTTTTCTTGAGGATTATATAGACAAAGGGAAAACCAAGTATTATGTCTTGCGGATTCCCTATTCCATCATCGAAGAAATCCACAACCAGGGGTTCAATAAAATCAGACAGCCCGCGAGCGAGATGGATGTTAATGATACCGTGGATGCCGTCGGATTTGACTTCATCCAAACTCCGAAGGTGGAATGCAAATATTTTATTTCTGAGAAAAAAGGACAGTTGGAAATCGGCAAAGGGTCGAAGGAGTGTGCGATCAAAATCGAAAAATTCGAAAGCAAGGTCATTTCGCGCAAGCCTCTCCATTTCGCCAATCTGGAAACTCTGTCTATGGTCATGTTCGACTATGATTTCAACGGCGAGGTTTTCGATCTGGACGAGGTCTTCTATGCGGAAGACCTGAAAAAGAATGAATTTGAAGTCCGTTTTGCCGCTGACAAAATCCAAAATCAAATAATGATTATTTATATGGACATTTTCGGCAATGAAAAACGGGAAATGAAGACCTTGAAAGACTTCAAGAAATGACCAAGACAATCGAGAATACGCACTATTCCAGGCTGATTGCCGATCTCGACGTCCTCATAGAACAGGGTCGAAAAGCCGCCGTCCGGTCGATCAATACGGCGCTGGTTTCCACCTATTGGCTGATCGGCCGAAGGATCGTCGAATTCGAACAAAAAGGAAAAGAGCGCGCGGAATACGGAGAGGCGACCTTAAGAAGAATCGCAGAGGACCTGACAAGGAAATTCGGCAAAGGATTCGGTCTCAGCCAGATGAAGATGATCAGGCAATTTTATCTCGCCTATCCTGGAAAAAGCCGGACGTTGTCCGGCCAATCGGTTCAGTCCGAAAAAGGCCAGACACTGTCTGGCCAATTACCCGCGACAGACACAAGCGATATTTCTGTCCGATTTCCTCTCTCTTGGTCCCATTATTGCCTTCTTGTCAGAATTGATGAGCCAGTTAAGCGGGATTTTTATGAAACCGAAAGCATCCGAGGGAATTGGTCCGTCCGGCAATTAGACCGGCAAATTCAATCCATGCTCTATGAACGGACAGCTCTGTCCAAACGTAAACTAGCGGTAATAGCTAAAGCTCATGAAAAGCCCATCGCGCTGAAACCGGAGGATGAAATCAAAGATCCCTATATTTTGGAATTTCTCGGCTTGAAAGACGAGTATTCGGAATCGGAACTTGAAGAAGCCCTTATCCGGCATCTCGAACATTTTCTGCTCGAGTTAGGCATCGGTTTTACATTTATCGCTAGGCAAAAGAGAATCACGCTGGAAGGCACGCACTACCGGCTAGATTTACTGTTCTATCATCGGGTTTTAAGATGCCTTGTGGCGATCGACTTGAAAATAGGCGAATTTACGCACGCCGATGCCGGCCAGATGAATCTGTATTTAAATTATTTGAAGGACAAAGAGAAGCTCCTTGCCGAAAACGACCCGGTCGGAATCATTCTGTGCACGGATAAGAAGAAAACCGTTGTGCAATATGCCCTGGGAGGATTGGACAATAAAATCTTCGCTTCGAAATATAAACTAAAGCTGCCTGATCCGAAAGTTTTAAGAGCCGAAATCGAGCTCGAAAGACGAAGGCTCTTAGAGATGAAAATCCTAAAAGAAGAAGATAAAATAGACAAATGATGCTCGAGCGCCAAACTTTTCAAAATAAAGATTTGGTCTTAAAAGTCTCCCCAAATTATAGTCCCCATAAATTCGATCCACATAAATATGAAGCTTTTCTTGATGCTTTATGTGTTGATCGGGAATATCAAAAAGACGCGATTCGAGAGACCCTTCGCTATCTTTTGGGAGGAGAATACAAAAATCTTCGAGAACTGGCGGAGGAAAATTACCATAAAAACCCAAAACTTCAAGACAAATATTTATCGCTCGAGGAATTTGCAGGCTCTCTTCAGCTTCCGGAAAAGCTTTCTTGTTCCCTCGATCATGCCACTGCGACCGGAAAAAGCTTCGTCATGTATGGAATCGCCCGTATTATGATGGCCGAGGGCGCTGTTGATCAAGTTTTGGTTTTATGCCCATCAAATACAATCGAAACGGGCCTTATGGAAAAGTTTCGGATCCTATCTGGAGATAAAACCCTGAAAACTCTCTTGCCGCAGAACTCGAAAATTGCTAATCCCCGGATTATCAATGCCTCCCAAACGATCCAAAAGGGCGATATTTGCATTGAAAATATTCACGCCACATATATTCACACGAAATCCGCCATCCAAGACAGCTTAACAGGCAAAGGCGAACGAACTCTTGTCCTGAATGATGAAGCCCATCATTTAATGAGCCCTTCCGATATGGCTCTCAAAAAATGGAAAGAATTTCTTTTGGAACCCAAATATGGGTTTAAATTCATCGTCAATCTTTCGGGAACCTGTTATATCGGAGACGATTATTTTCCGGATGTCATCCGTCGATTCTCTTTGAGAGATTCGATTGAAGCTAAATTCGTGAAATCCATCCGTTATGTTGCCGAGGATACGTCCGGCAGCGAAGATGAGAAATTTCAAAAGATTTACGACAACCACGTCGAAAATAAAACGACCAAATATAGAAAAGTCAAGCCGATCACCATATTAATCACAAAAGATATTTCTGCTTGCAAGAAACTGACGAATAAATTGACGGTATTTCTCGCAACCAGGGAAAAGATAAGCAAAGAGAAAGCCGCAAAAAAAATCTTAATCGTGACATCGGCAAACGAGCATAAAGACAACATCCCTGTATTAAAGAAAGTGGACAGCAAGGATAATCCTATTGAATGGATCACATCCGTCAGCATGCTTTCCGAAGGCTGGGACGTCAAAAACGTTTTTCAAATCGTTCCTCACGAGGAAAGAGCCTTCAATTCAAAACTTCTCATCGCCCAGGTCTTGGGAAGAGGTTTGAGGATTCCCGAAATCTATAAAGGAAGCCAGCCCATCGTGACGGTTTTCAATCACGACAAATGGTCCAGCAGCATTAAACATCTTGTCGATGAAGTCCTCGAAATTGAAAAACGAATACACTCCTATCCAATTGATAAGAAAGAGGATTACAACTTCGGTCTTTATTCTATCGATTACAAGAGAATCGAAGAAGAAGTGGAATATCCTCAATCCGAGCCTTATGAGCTTTTAAAAAAAGGCTATATCGTATATTCAAGCCAGGTCGCAGAGGCCGAGAAATCAACGATATACGTTAAAGCGATTTCCGGTGAGAAAGATGAGAAAAGTACTCTTGTTGAATTCAATATGCATCCTCTTGATGAAGTCGCCCATGACATCTACACACGATTGTTGCTTTACGACCAAGAAGCAGGCACCGACTATAGCGAAATATTTTCCGAAGACATTGTTGCCACAATTATCCGGAAATCGCTTCAATAAATAAAAGACAAAAGCGGGAAACTGAGCGAAGTCAACCGCAACCAGACAATGGCGGCCTTCGGAGTCATAAAAAGGAAAGGAACAAAAAGCCTCAGACTCACGATTGAAGCCAAAGACCTCGCTAAAAAAAGTACACGAGAACTCGACAAAAGCAGCTTTGGGATAGGAAATCTAAGACGAGATAGTTCGATATTCTGGGATGACTACTCAATGAAAGAGGGGGAAGCAGCAGATAAAAAATTATTAAAGGAAATTGAGGAGGATGAAAGCCTGCCCAGATCTGCCTTTATTAAGGTAGAAAATAGATACAATTTTAAAACGCCGCTGAATATTGTTTTGGCATCCTTCAGGCCAGAGCGCGAATTTATTAAAGGGCTCGTGACTGAAAATAACGCTCAAACGCTAGATTCCTGGTTTAAATCTCCGGATATAGGCTTTTACAGCATTGAATATTCCTGGAGAAAAGGTGAACATCCCAAGAGGGGAAGCTTCAACCCTGATTTTTTCATCAAAATTGATAAAAATATAGTCGTCATTGAAATAAAAATGGACAATGACATCTCTGATGAAAATAGAGCCAAGCTTAAATACGCCAGAGAACATTTCTTCAAAGTCAACAGCTTGCAAAAAGAACAAAAATATTATTTTAAATTCCTTTCGCCGGAAAGTTCTGATTTCTTTTTTAAAACCCTTAGGGAAAATTCATATAAAAATTTCAAATCCGAGCTTGAAGCGAAATTGGACAGATAAAAGGAGAATAACATGAAGAAGACGCCATTCTTTGTCTTCGGGCTCGCTGGGCTGTCGCTGGCCCTGGCCGGCGCGCTCCTCTTTTCCCAGAGCGCTGATCTCAAGCCCGTGACCATCGGCCAGGCGATGCCGGATTTCACGCTGCCGACCTATCAGGGCGGGACGTTCACCCTGTCGAGCCTCAAAGGCAAGAACGTGATGTTGATCTTCCCACGGGGATTCGCCGCCGAGACCCGCTGGTGCACGATCGACAATTACAAGTACGCTGAGCTCGTCGACCTCGAGAAGTCCGCTGAGATCCGGATAAAGTACAACGTTGAAGTCGTCTTCGTCTTCCCCTACGCGGCGGACGTCGTCAAGCAGTGGGTGGAATCTAACCCGGACCAGCTCGAAAAGATCAAGGGCTGGAAAAATCCGCCCGAACCGGACAAGCTGGACGAGCAGGGAAAGGCCCGGTTGAAGCTGTGGCGGACATCTTATCCGAAGAACTTCAGCATGGAAAAAAGCAACGTCCCAACGCCCTTTCCCCTGCTCATCGACGCCGAGCGGAAGATCACCAAAGGCCTGGGCCTCTTCACCACGGAGTGGGGCGGAAGCAAGGTGGACCAGTGCATTACCAGCGTGTTCATCGTGGATAAAAAGGGCGTCTGCCAGTTCAAGTACATCGGCCAGAACACAACGGACCGGCCGGAATATGAGGTCCTCTTCAAGACCTTGGAACGGCTGAATAAGGGCGAGTAGCGGCGATCGAAATGAAGCCATCTAACCTGAATTATTCATAAATTGCGTCGTTTCCTCGAGAAGAGAATTCGCAGATGGCGCCGAATTCAAGACGAGGGGGACACGATCCCAAATTCCGGAGAATTTGGGTCATGTCCCCGAATTCGGCGCCCGTCTGCAAATTCAGGACCTGGAGATACAACGTAATTCATGAATAATTCAGATTTATTAAAATATCATACTTATTTTCTCTTCAAAAGCATCTCTATCTTATAAGAACAAAAAGAGCGAAAAGAGGAGAGCCTTGGAAAGTGATGACGAACGAATCCTCTCCAAGGCTCGTTTTTCTCATTAGACAGCGCCTCGGGATTGTGGTAATAAAAATCTCGTGGTCAAACGAAAGATCATTCTTTTCCTCCTCAAGCTCCTCTTCAGCGTCGCCGTCCTCACCTTTCTTTTCATCACG
>Ga0256868_10000088_pt1 | contig 53441 bp, 49 predicted proteins | sample RVTome_13_FD_187341 | JGI IMG/M metagenome (GOLD analysis project Ga0256868, IMG submission 187341) | Soil microbial communities from uranium-contaminated site in the Upper Colorado River Basin, Wyoming, United States - RVT92D227 HiSeq ...
CTCAACCTCCTCTCGTGCAATTTTTCCTCCAATTCCGTCTGACCAAACAAAACGATCTGAATCAGCTTCTGGTTCTCCGTCTCCAGATTGGAAAGTAATCTAAGCCCCTCCAAGGATTCAAAATTCAATCCTTGGGCTTCGTCCAAAAAGACGACTACCTTCTTAGATTGTCGGTAAGTGGATAGTGATGTTTCGTAAAGTTTTTCCACCAAGTTTCTTTCAGTCAAATCTTCTTGGGGAATTTTCGATACCCTTAGATCCTCCAGAATGGTCAGCAATAGCTCCTTCTGCGACAGGCGTGGATCCGGGATATGGATTATCTGCAAATCCTCTCCAGCCTTGCTTAAGAAATATCGGGAAAGCATGGTTTTGCCTGTGCCCGGCTCCCCAATAATCATGCTGAAACCCAATCCCTCATAAATGCCATACCGCAGATGGTTTAAAGCCTCGCTTGCTGAGCGGGAGAAGAAGAAAAACTTAGGGTCAGGGGTAACCGAAAAAGGGGATTCCTGAAATTTAAAGTAGCTTTTATATGCGTCTAAAAGATCCACTCGCAGGAGGGCTTTTTTCCCGTTCTGCTCAGGTATTGAAACCAGCCTCTTACGGTCCAAAGCGGTTGCAATAACTTCCTCTTTTTCTTCTGAGGATTTGAATATCAGTCTCATTTTAATTATCCTTCTTATCAAGAGTAGTGATATGCGAAGTTAAAAAGATCACCAACTCCGTTTTTTGTTCTATTTTTTCCTTCCGTTTGAAAAGATAACCCAACAAAGGTAGATCCCCCAGTAAAGGCACCTTATGCTCTGTATCAGTAAGCTTGGAGGTAATTAATCCACCGATTATGATAGTCTCTCCGTTTTTTACCTGTACCAGGGTGCTGGTTTCCCGAATATCCACGTTGGGAGCTTTCAGGGTTTGTTTATCAAATTGGAATTCGGACCAGGAGTTAGCGTCACTGACAATCGGAACCACCTGCATAGTAGCACAATCATCTGAGGAGATATAAACGGTCACCCCCATAGTCAAGCCCAGCAGGACCGTTTTTTGGGTAGGAACAACTATGGGCTGCCCAATCTGAGCCCCACCAGCAATGCCGGTGAGCTCCCAGTAATTTAGTACTCTGCCGACGTTGATCAATGCGGTCTGTCCGTTGATTACACTGATTCTTGGTTTGGAGAGAACATTGACCTTTCCGTATGTTCCCAGAAGATCCAAAACTGCAGTGGCATCACTTCGGGAAGCTGTTAATTCTACTACCGAACCTGGTAAGCCTAAACTCTGGTTGGCGGTAACCTCGATTTTTTTGCCATTCAGCAGAAAAGAATGCACCGCTGACCAATCTATTCCCCAAGATTGAGCTTGTTCCAAAGTCACCTCAACCACCTCCGCTTCGATCAGCACTTGTCGAGACAGGGAGCTTTTTATCTTCCCGATGAAGCTTTCCGCCATTTTGAGATTTTTCTTTCGATCGGTCACGATTACCATGCCGGCAAGCTTATTTATGATATATTGTCCATCTGAAGATACTATGTTTTTCATCCCTTCTTCCACCTGTTTCCAGAAGTCGACCGCCTCCTCGTCTGTGGTTCCGGTGATCTGGAATTGGCCGCTTATCCCGCCGGCATTGGGGATGGCTCCCAAGACGTTTCCTCCTACCTGAATCTGAGAACTGATTTTATTTGGGACATGGCCCAATTCGAAAATGCGAGTATCCACGAGTCTCACATGCAAGGTGGGACTTTCAGTGGAATACATATACTCAGTTGGGGCAAATATGTTATCCAGGGCTTCTTGCAGGGTTAAGTCCTGAAAGGATACGCTGACCGGAGTTCTTCGATTCACCTCTTTATCCCAAATGATATCGATATCCGCGTTCTTACATAAGGAAGAAAGAACCTCCTCGAGGGACAATCCTTTGGCGGAAAAGGAGAAAAGCTTTTCCTTCTGGCGCTCAATTTCCAATAGGGGAATCTGTCTTAATTGGGGCGGCACAGGCGGTGTATTTTCCATGCTTCTGGTGGTGTTTGCTTTTGCCTTCTCCATATCCTGCTTGGCAAGGTTGGAAGCGCATCCACCGAGAAGAAGGAGAACAAAAAATATGGAAAGAACAGCCTTTGAGGAATTACATTTCGTCATGATTCTCCTTCCTCCCTAAAAGTGGAACGATCGTAAAAGAAAACATAGATCTTGCCATCTCTCCAGAGAACGACACTATCCGTTTTGATTTCCCTTACTTCCCACCCGGCGAATTCCTCTCCTTCCCGCACCCAGCTTTCTTGTTCCCCGGAAACAATGAGTGCACTTTTTTCATCATCTGTGATCATGATCGCCTTGACCAGTACCGACTTGAGAGAATTAACTTGAGCTTTTTCCCCACCTGCGGATTCCGCTTCAGTCACTTTTCCTGGTGTTCCAACAACAACTGCTCCCGGCATCTGACTCTCCAAATCCTTTATCTCTTGTCTTAACTTTTTTTCCTCCAAAGAGAATTTCAAAAGTTCTATCTCTTTCTTGGTGGCATTGATTTTGTTTTCTAACTCCAAAAACTCTGGACTTTCACCACGAAAGGGATCCTTCAACTCCTTTAGAGCTTCAAAGAGGGGAGACTGGGCCGGCTTTTCTTCCTTCTTCGGTTTGGGGACTGGTTTCTCCGTTCGCGGAGCTGGGCGCTCATTTTCCACAGTCATTTCGGTCCCGCTGGAGGTCATAAATTTAAGCAGGAAAAATCCCCCCAGAATCACAATCACGATGCCCAGTCCCCAGCGTAGTTTTTTTGATTTTAGACTTTCTGAAAAGCCCATTTTAGGCGCCTCCCGGGACGGTGTAGTATTTGAGTTGTAATCTGAAAATCCCAGGCAATGCTACTTCCGTCCCACCAATGGTGAGTATCTCTACCGTAAAGGGGAAATCTCGAAATGTCTCCATCAGGTTCGTCATCTGGTTATAAGTGATATTGTCTCTAAAGCCAATTTTAAGCAATACTTCATTTACCCCGATCATATCAGGAAAGTCTTTACTTTTCCTTTCATTTTCCACTTCCACTTCCGCTTGATATCCCATCCGGGCCAGAAAAGACAAGATGAATTTCTTTATTATAACTTTGTTGGCAATCGGATCATTTACCCGGGGAATCTGGGTGAGCACTTTCCCGGTCATTCGTCTCAATTCCAATGATTCTTCTAAATTCTTGACATAATCCAATCGCTGTTTCAGTTTGGTGAGATTTTCCTTCTGTTCTTTGATCTGGGTCTGGAGAGATTTGATCTTTTTCGTTCCCAGCACACAAAGAAGAGACATCAATATCACAAAAGCAAAAATGAGCCCTTTTTCTTTCATCAGATTAACTCTTAAGTTGATAGGTTATCTTGAAGTTTATTTTTTCCCCTTCTAATTTCTTTTCCACTACTTTGGTTCCAGTGAATAGAGGTGACTTGAGGAAATTGTTCTGTAATTCCTCAACAAAGACCAGGGAGGTGATTTCATCTTGTCCGTCGGCTGATCCGCAGACATCCCCAGACCATCCGTTTTTTATCTTTCGGATGGTCATGCTCTTAAGAGCGATTCCCGGAGGCACCACCGCAGCCAGTTCCAGAAGGATTTCTGACCAACGGGGTTGAGAGTTTTCAATGGAGTGAGAAACCAGCTCCCAAGCCATCCCCTTCATATTGTCTTCCTTCATCGTGATTTCACCTTTTATCCCCCCCCCGTAACCATTCAGATACTTCGCATCTAAAGAGAGTCGAAAGATGACTGAAGTGAAGACCAGAAGGATTATGGCCAAGATGAGGGAAAACAGGGAAAGTCTTTTTCTGGTCTTCCTTTTCTCTTGAACTGATAAGGGGACAAACTTGAAGCGGAAACGATCTGGATTTATCAGGGCTAAGCCTAAACATCCGGGATATACACCGGAATTATCTTCTGTCCCCTGGAAAAAGGGTTGAGCGTTAAAGGGAAATATCTCCAAGCCGGTCTTCTGCTTTAAGTTCTCCGAAATTTCTGAGGTGATGGAGTTACCCGCGATCACTATTTTGGAAATTTTCTCGTTAGGAAAACTTTCAGCGTAGAAAAGGACGGTGCGGTATATATCCTTAGCCAGAGCGGAATTTTCAGGTTCATTCTCCCCTTCGGCTAAAGGCAGTTCTCGGGTTACCCTGATTTCTTTCCCTTTGAAAATGACGATCCGGCTTCGGGGATGAGAGATTTCCACAAACCCCACAGCCTCGTCCTCAGACAAAAGCCCCATTATCTCCAAAAGAGCTTGCAGAGCTAAGGGATAGGTGGTAAATAAACCGGGTTTGAGGGAGGAACCAGCGAAAACCTGCGACATCTCTTGCAAAGCCTTTATTTCTATCCCCGCAGTTGTGGTAATAATATTGGTTTTGGAGCCGGATGCGACTGTTTCCCCCAGGTTAAGCTGTTCAAACTGATAATTGCCTCCAAAAGCTTTTATCACCTCATTCTTGACCGCTTCCATAAGGGTCTTGCCTTTCAGATTAGGCAGGATAAAAGTCTTGTGAAAAGTTTTATCCATGGGAGCTGAAACCCTTATTTCCTTTATCTTTCCAGTCTTACTTCGCAGATACTCTCCTAGATAAGAAACATTGAGTTCCTGTGCTTCCACTATACGGAGTTCACCTTTTTTGTTATCCACTCCTGTTATCTTCGCTATTTCGCCAGTAAAGTCTATACATAAAAGCATTTTATTTTATCCCCCTAAGGACAGATATCATCCCCGCCACAGCCCTCGTCAATTTTATTGGGACCAGCAGAGTAAATTTTGTGATTGCCTGAATCCCAGCAATATTCGCTTCCCCAGGGATCCACTATATGATCAGCATTGCTTACCAGCCCGGCATTCACCAGAGACGATATACCGCTTATCAGAGCCCAATTGGTGACTCCATCGCAGTTGCCGGGCGGGTCCTTTAGACCACAGGTAGCGGTGTCCCCATCTTCATCGACAAAACCGTCGCCATCATCATCATTTGCAGCCAGTATCTCTGCAGCCTGGTTGAGAATCGCAACTTCCTCTTCTACCTCCCTCCTCCAGGCAATGGAGGAAGCCAGTTCGTTGGCCGAGAGATATACCAGGATATCATCGAACTCCGAAGATGAGCTTTTTTGGGTATACTCACCGTCGTTTAAATCGGCATTGCCTTCCTCAAATTTCAAGTTGGTTCCCGAGGATATTAGGACGAGGGCAGTACTGCCGATGGATTGGCCATCGACTCTCAGTCCTGACAAAGGCGATCCGTTATTCGTCGTTACATAGGCGTAATACTTGTTCGAGTAGATCTCATCCATCTGAGCAGAAGGAGGAAGGTTCAACTCCTCAATGGGTACCTTATATCCAGAATCGGGAGAAGGTAAAGTAAGTTGATTCTTATAATAGCCCAAGACCGTTTCTTTCACACTCTCCATCTCTTTTCTGGTTTTTACTTCCCTCTCCCTTTTGGCTGCCGCAGCATAAAATCCGACGAGCGAAACAGTGACCATCCCGATTATCGCCATGGCTATGCATAACTCCACCAGGCTAAATCCCTTATAAGAGTGTTTAAGGGCTATTCTGCGTAGCGAGAAGCTCATCCAATTTTCTCATTTTAAGACAAATTTTAAGCATTATCTGAAATTCGGGGAGGGGACACCGCTTTATGCAATGTCCCCTTCGCGTTGACAAGCAATCCATTAGTCGAGGAAGTAATAAAGATCGCATCTTCCTGTACCAACGTAGTTCCCACTTGTGGTTACTATACCGGAGCTGTCCACTCCATCGTCCAGCTGTTTGTCGATATTCTCGGCGACATCCTTGGGAAGGCTTATCTCGATGAAATTGCCATTCCGGTGGGCAGCTGGTGTTGAGGCTGTGTCGGCACCAAAGTAATACTTGGCTCCAAACGGACTTCTCTTGCTTTGATAGGCCAAGTTCTCGCCCTCAATAGCAGCCCATACGGAAGAGTCGCTATCGAGATATCCATCCGCACCCGCGTCACCCGGCAGTTGCAGGAATTTGTCAAAGTAGGTGTACACAGCTCCATAAAGACCTCGCAGGTCTTGGACCTGTCTCCTGACCTTGGCATTGCCAATCATCTGAGATCCTCCCAGAATTGCTCCGATCAGAAGACCGATGATGACCAAACCGATCGCCAACTCCACCAGGGTAAATCCTCCTTCATTACCGAGCAATTTTCTCATGCTCTTCATCCTTTTTTCACCCCCCTTCATTTTTTAAAGATTCATTCTATTCGCCTTAGTCCTCACTGTCAAATCAAACAGTTTTGAGGAACGGACGAAAAGTTTCCCATGCTCACTCTGTGAATGCTAATTCTCCTGCTTTTCAACTTAAAAGAGAATTTGCCACCCATTTATTCTTACTTGACTTTGATTTTTTGGAAATTTGAAAGCTAAACTTCCTTGAGATAACATATACCTTATGTTTTCTCGGAAGCGCTTTCCGCGGGCAAGAACAAAACATTTGATTTCACCGCGGCCGTCCCCTCAGCCCTTCCGCATGAACCATTTGGTTCATACTGTTGTTTGTGCTTATCGGCAGTTCCATTTAAAACTTTAAGAGAAATTTTCAAGTAAAAAGTAGATATAAGTTTTAAAGACAGGTTGATTCCAAAGATAGACCATACGCTTTTTGACCAATAAAAATCCGGGGGTACCGAAGAGTGCAGGTCTATCTTCGATAAAATCGTGAAAAGGGATAAATCAAATTTAAACTATGCTTGATTACATATTAATCTATTTGTTCGTTAGTAATCAACCACCTTAGATTCTTGTGACCGAATTGTGACTATGAACTGTCCAAAAAGCTCAAAAACCATCCAAGACCATGCAAAGCGCAAATTCACTTAACTTGAAGATTGAGATACCACTAGGCAGAAAGACAAAGAGATACAGAAATGTCAGGATTGGATTTCAAGTCCACTGCCTTACCAGTTAGGGCTAACCCTCCGGGGGAAAATCAGTTCTTAGTTCATGGTTCGTGGTTCGTAGACCACTCTGCTTCCACCCAAATTGTAATATCGAATCTGGGAGGAGAAATGCAAGAGAAAAGTTAAGGTATGATAAAGGCTTAAATGCGAGGTTTGGGGAAAATAAGCGAAGCTCTTCGGCGGCTTGGTCAACGATGGAATATTTCGGTTTTGAATTTTTTGGATTCCTTCATTTCTAGCTTATACTTATTTATCAGCCGATGCAGTTCCACCCGATGCATTCTGACCTCTTCGGCAGCTTTGGAGATGTTGTGATCGTGTTTGGTGAGGATGTGGTCCAAAAACGATTTCTCTATCTCCTCGACAGCTTTCTTCTTCAAAGCCCTCAACTCCCCGTAGCTCTCCGGCACCTTGGTCTTGTAATCGAAGCCGTTTCCCTCGAAGGTGACCTTGGGAAGATCGTCCTTGGTAATCCACTCCCCCTGGGCCAGGATGGCGGCGCGCTCGACGATGTTCTCCAGCTCCCTGATGTTGCCGGGGAAGCTGTATCGGTTCAGAATATTCAGCGCCTCCGGATCGATCCCTTTTATCTTCTTTCCGTTCTTTTTGCCGAACCGGACGGCGAAGGACTCGGCCAAAGGAGTGATGTCCAGCTTTCTTTCCCTTAAAGCCGGCAATTTAATGTTGATCACGTTTATCCGATAGAATAGATCCTCCCGGAATTTGTTTTCCTTAACTAAAGAAAAAAGCTCCTTATTAGTGGCGGCAGTGATGCGCACATCCGATTTTTTTATCCGGTTGGATCCCAGGGGTTCAAATTGACGGGATTGGAGAAATCTCAAGATCTTTACCTGCAAAAGCGGACTCATCTCCCCGATCTCATCCAAAAATATGGTTCCCCCGTTTGCCACCTCGAATTTGCCCAGCTTCTTTTGGACCGCACCGGTGAAGGCACCCTTCTCGTATCCGAAAAGCTCGCTCTCCAGAAGGGTTTCCGGAATGGCCGCACAGTTGATGGGAACGAACGGCTTTTTGGAGCGGCCGCTATTGAAATGAATCGCCCGGGCCAAAAGCTCTTTTCCGGTTCCGGACTCCCCCTCGATCAAGACGGTGGCATCGGTATCAGCCACGTCCGCCACGGTCTTGAGCACCTCCACCATCTGGGGGCTGTTGCCCAAGATCTCGTCGAATTTAAACCTTCCCCGCAGATCCTGCAGAAGCTTCTCCTGCGACTCCTTGAGCTCGGTAAACAGCAGGTTGTTCTCCAAAGCCACCGCTACCCGCTCCCCCAAAGAGGCCAAGAGCCTGGCATCATCCGGGGTGAAATAAGAATCGGCTTTGCTGTCGTCCAAATAGATTATGCCGATGGTTCTTTCCTTGGACATCAGGGGAACACAGAGGATGGAGATCACCGGATAAATCTGTTCCTCCTTCTCTTCATCCAGTTCCTGCGCCAGAAGCTGAGTGATGCAGACGGCGTTTCCGGTCTCGGTCGAAGCCTCGACGATCCTGTCGTTTATATCCTCCCTCTCCTCCTCGATCTCCTTTTTCTCGCTGTCCTTGGCCAAGGAGAGTTTTACATTTTTGTTTTCGTCGAATATCTTCAAAAAGCAGCGCTCGCACGAGGTGATCTCCACCACCGAATCGACCACCTCCTCCAGAAGAACGCTCATGTCCCTTTCCGAATAGATGATGTTGGAAAGCTCATACAGGGTTTTGAAGGTTCTTCTCTCCTGTTCCAGCTCTTTGGATTCGGATTTGCTCAACCGATATTCCGAATCCAGCCGGGAGATGTTTTCCACCAGAGAATTTTCCAGACTGAGGGATTTCTTTTCGACGTTGTCCAAAAACGAGGAGGACCGCTCAATCGCCTCCACCAGTTTTTCCGGGGGGATGCTGGGATTCAAGCTGACCAGGTTCTGCTTTAGACTCAGGATATCGCGGAAGATGGACTTGAGATTCCTCGACCCGCTTAATTTCAGCGTCTGAATGTTCTCCTCGACTTTATCTAAGGAGGATTTGGTCTTCGGCTTTTTCATGTTTTTGTAAGTCGTATGTTATCGTAGTAATATTAATTCAAAACAAAAATTTGTCAACAAAAAAGGATGAAGTGGAGATTAACTTTTCCAAAAAGAAAAACATCTCATCGCAGATGGTTTTGAATAAACGGAAACTCAAGTCAGTATTTCAAAATTTATGGCAGCTTCTGATATGCAGATGGTCGATAAACATAACAGACTAGAGGCAGTGGTTTTTTTGAGAAAAGAACATTAGCCCAGAGGTGATACTTAGAAGAACAGCTCGTACCAACAAGGTAAAAAAGCAAAGAGAAAAAAATCCTCCAGGGCAAAGAAGAGGCGGCTTTAGGGGAAGGGAGCTGACCTTCTCTTTTCTTTTAAATTTTCCATTTTTCGGAATAAAAGAGAGGGGGGATTTAACCAATAAAATGATTTCCCGTCTCTTTAGGAAGATTAAGAGAATGGTGCGATAATATAAATAAACCAGCATCCGTTTCAAATCGGATGCTGGTTATATGTAACCGGAATTAAAACAGTTAGAATCCCAGCTTAAGAAAATCGTCAATCTTCGGTTCTTTAATTCCCATGCCACAAATCGATAGCGGGCTATTTCTTCTGCTTCTCCATGATCAGGCTTCTCAGCTCGTTGTCCTTTGAAGTCACTTCCTGATGGACCTGGGCGGCAAGCTGTTTAGCCAGGTAGTAGTTTCCGGCAGAATATTCCGCTTTTGCCCTCTGGATCCCCTGATCCCATCGAGCCATCTCATCGGTCAGCATCCAAACGGATTCCGGGAGCTTCCATTGTTTGGAAAGGTCCTGGGTCTCGTGCAGCTGTTTCATGGCACCATCGATGGCAGCAAGATAATCCTCCACCTCGGTTTTGGTCTCGTCTTTGTTGATGCCGGCTTGTTGCGCCGCCGATTCTGCAACTCCCTGGGCATTGATCAAAAGCTGTTTGGCGTCACCGTATTTTTTGGATGCGATCAAATTCTCCGCTTCGGTGATGGAGTTTTGTGCCTGAGTGAAAAGATCGGAAGCATATTTATCTGCCTCCGCCTCCTGAGCTTTCTGCAGGGCATCCTTGGCTGCGGTCAGTTCCTTTTGGGGGGCGCTCTGGCAGCCTAAAATCAAAATCAAAAAAGCAAAAGCCACCAAACCAACGACAGTAATTCCTTTTTTCATTTAACTATTCACCACCTTTCGTCTTTTTTTGGTTTCTGATTATTCAATATGATTATATAAACGAGAACAATAAGAAAAAAAACATCCCAATTCTAAATTGGAAAAAATATAAACGCTGGGAGGGTTTTGTCAAGAGTATTTTACGGGGAACTGGTTAGATATTAATTTGACCCCAAAAACTTACATGGTTTCCATGAAAGCGGTTCGATCTATTCCACTGTTACGCTCTTGGCTAAATTCCGGGGTTGGTCTACGTTGCAGCCGCGCATGACCGCCATATGGTAAGCCAATTGCTGCAGAGGTATGACGGAGAGAATGGGGGTTAAAAGCTCCACGGTCTGGGGAATATAGACGACATGGTCTACCCTGTCCGCGATCTCCATGTCTCCCTGGGTGGCGACCGCTATCACCTTTCCCTTTCGCGCCTTGATCTCCGCGATGTTGGACAAAACCTTGTCATGCACCTTGTCCTTGAGTGCCACCACCACCACCGGCATGTTTTCGTCAATCAAGGCGATGGGTCCGTGTTTCATCTCCGCGGAGGGGTAACCTTCGGCATGGATATAGGAGATCTCCTTGAGCTTCAGGGCGCCTTCCAGGGCGACGGGGAAATTGAATCCCCGGCCCAGATACAGGAAGTTGTTTTTCTGGTAGTATTTTTCGGCAATGGTTTTGATGGCAGAGTCATTCTTCAGTATCTGGTTTACCTGTTCGGGGATCTTGTACATGGCATCGATGATTTCCCTACCCTGTTCCAGCGACATGGTTCGCATCCGGGCCAAAAGCAGGGAGATCAAGGACAAAACCATCATCTGAGAGGTGAAGGCTTTGGTGGAAGCCACCCCGATCTCGGGGCCGGCATGGATGTAAACCCCGCCGTCGGTCTCCCGGGCGATGGTGCTCCCCACCACGTTGCAGATACCTAGAACCGTAGCACCCTTCCTTTTGGCTTCGCGCAGAGCCGCCATGGTGTCGGCAGTCTCTCCGGATTGGCTGATCACAAAGACCAAGGTCCCTTCGTTTATTATGGGGCTGCGGTAACGAAACTCGGAAGCATATTCCACCTCCACTGGAATCATGGCGGCATCCTCGATCATGTATTCGCCCACCAATGCCGCATGCCAGGCAGTGCCGCAAGCGGATATGATGATCCGGTCGATCAAATGCAACTCCTCATACAGCAGGTTCAGCCCGTTCAGCCGGGAGGTACCCTCTTCATAGTTCAAGCGTCCCCGGATGGCATTCCGCAGGGTGGTGGGCTGTTCAAATATCTCCTTGAGCATGAAGTGAGGGTAACCCTCCTTTTCGATCTGATCCAAAGTCCAGGAGATCTCCTGGATCTCCGGAGTGACCTCTACCTTATCCACGGTGGAGATGTAAAACTGATCCGGGTCGACTAAAGCCACCTCCCGATCCTCCAGATAAACCACCCGGTTGGTGTGTCTCAAAATCGCCGCCACGTCGGAGGCCACGAAGTTCTCTCCTTTCCCCGATCCGATCACCAGCGGGCTTCCATTCCGGGCTGCCACTATCTGGTGGGGATTGTTCTTGCACAATACTGCAATACCGTAAGTCCCCTCTACCTGAGACAGTGCTGCCTGCGTGGCTTCCAGTAGATTGCCGTCGTAGTATTCTTCAATCAGGTGAGCCAATATCTCGGTGTCGGTGTCGGAGGTGAATTTATGCCCCTTGCGGAGCAAAAGCTCCCGTAAGCTGCGGTAGTTCTCGATGATGCCGTTATGCACCACGGCAATGTTCCCCTGGCAATCGAGGTGGGGGTGGGCATTTAAGTCGGTCGGTTCACCGTGGGTGGCCCAGCGGGTGTGCGCTATACCGGTGGTGCTTTCGAATTTCTTGTTTTGGAGCAGAGCTTCCAGCCCGGATATCTTTCCGGCGCATTTCTCGAAGATCAACCCCTGTTCTTCCAATAAAGCAATTCCGGCTGAATCATATCCGCGGTATTCCAGTCTTTTCAGCCCCTCCATCAACAGGGGGACCGCTTTTTCCCTCCCCACGTATCCGATTATTCCGCACATCTCGACTCCTTAGCTTATCTAATTGGGCCTCAAGCCAAGCCATCCTTCGACGTCGCTTAAGTCATGTAAAGGTTTGGCTACGCGGATTTGTTATCTACGAATACTGTACGAAAGTTCTGGTGGATATTTCTGACCTACGAGTTCAGGATTTTTATTACATCGACTATAGTTTCAGCTTCACCCAGTCGGATCCAAAGGAAAGCCCGACACACAATTTATACGTATTAGGTTAAGCATAGAGAAACATCTGAATTTCAGATTCTATTCATAACTCAGAATGTTAAGTAAGATCTGAAACCAACATAATGGTATCTTTTCTCAATACCAAATTTGAAGCTGATATCATGTTTCTCAAGTATCTTCCGGTTATATCCTTGGACTGCAAGCGGCGAATCGATCAAGTCATATAGCCAAGTACCTGCAAAAAGAGTAAAATCAAGAATGGCAGCCACATCATCGTTAATAGTATCGGACTTTCCTCCAATTGTTTCACCAAGACCAACTCCAGCAGCATATGTCAGTATTCCCAAGCTTAAAACCTCTGTACCAACCAGTATCCAACCTGTAGTATTTTCTTTTGCATAAAAATGACCTATTCCATGTACAACGATGCCAGGTACAAGAGCATAAACAAAAGCTTTATATGGGTCTTTTTTCTTTATCATCGGATTCTTGCCAGTGTGAATAGAATCTCCACCTATTAATATTATGGAGTTGTCGAGTTTTGGAAAAAAGAGAATATTCTGATTGATTTTATGGTATATCGATTTCTTTTCAGTGGCAAAAATACCGGTGTTGGCTTTTAAGGATGATGAGTGGAAGATTACACCGCATATTAACAGTGTCATAAAAACGAACATTCTTGCCCAGCTTTTTATTACCATTTTAGATTTCGGTACTCTGATTACCAAACCATGAAGGATTGATTAAGAATATTGTCCGAAAGTCCTGGTGGATATTTCGGACTTACGAGTTTAGGATCTTTAAAGCATCCGCGACCAGTTTGCCTGCTTCATGTTTTGACCTGGCTTCGGCGATGATTCGCACCTGTGGTTCGGTGTTGGATTTTCTCACCTGAAGCCAAAAATCCTCATAATCTATTCTCATACCGTCCAGTGAATTTATTTTTCCCTGCGAATAATTTCTCTTCAGCCGGGTTAGATTCCTTTCAAAATTCCGAGTAAGCCTTGCCTTCTCTTTTACCATGAAATATCGGGGAAGTTCCGATGCCAATATGCTCACGGATTTACCTGATTCCGCCAGATACTCCAAGATCAATGCCATCCCCACCAGTGCATCGCGCCCGCAGTGTAGCTCCGGCAGGATCACCCCCCCGTTCCCCTCGCCTCCAATTATCCCTTTTACCTGCTTTAGCTTTCGGGCAACGTGAGCTTCACCAACTTTGGTTCGATAAACCCTGGAACCGAATTGTCCGGCAAGATCATCCATCATTCGGGAGGTGGAGATGTTGGTCACCACATGGGACTTCGGTTTTTTACCTAAGATAAATCTGGTCGCCAAAGCTAAAGTTGCTTCTTCACCCAGGGGTATCCCCTTTTCCGAGACTATGGCTAAGCGATCGACGTCCGGATCGTTGGCAAAGCCCAAATCGGCATGATGTTTCTTAACCGCCCGACAAAGAGATACAAGGTTCCGAGGGATCGGTTCCGGGTCATGGGGAAACAAGCCATTGGGCTGGCAATTCAGCTCAATTACCGTACAACCTAAAGCTTTTAAAAGATCGGGAGAGACGACTCCGCCGGCACCGTTACAACAGTCTAAAACCACCTTGAATTTTTTCTGTCTTATCAGCTTTACATTGATGTATTTTAGTCGCAGGATTTTTTCTATGTGTTTTTTGCTCCAAGTGGAGTCGAAACTGACTTTACCTATTTTGTTCCAAGGTTGATATTTGATTCGGTCATTTTCCACCAGATCAAACAGCTTTTGATTCTCCTTCGGGCTCAAGAAGATTCCGTCCGAGCCCACGAATTTCAATGCATTCCATTGAATCGGATTGTGGCTGGCGGTTATTATTATCCCCCCCCAGGCTTTCAGTTCCGGCACAGCTATTTCCACGGTGGGTGTGGCACAGATACCCAGATCTACTACTGAACAACCGGTGGCTAACAGTCCGGAGATGACCGTAGATTTTATCATCTCCCCGGAGGTGCGGGAATCCCTTCCCACCACCACCTTTCCGGATCGGCAAAGGTTTCCAAAGGCAGAGGAATATTTCAAGGCGATGTCCGGGGTTAAGCTTTTGCCTACCACCCCCCTGACACCAGAGATTCCTGCCATTAAATCATTTTGCATGAGGAAGACTCGTGGATTTCGGGAGAGGACGAACCGTTTTCTCTACCCAGTCGACCAGATTAAGGACAATCCGATCCACCACCTCATCCGGTATGCCGTCCAGATGGGCGGATTTCTTTCGCAAATCCACCTGGTCGTTGACGTGATCGATTACCAGAAGCTTATTTTGGGGGATCAAGGCGATTTCGGTGGAGAATAGATCCAGCTGGGATATCCGGGCGATTTTCCGCATGATGCGGTTGATGTCGGCATAAATTTTCTGTTCAATATCGGATGAGGATAAAGTATCAGTTATTTTGGTCTGGTCGTCCCACCAGCAGGGGAGAACCTCTCCACAGATATGGAAAACCCGGAACCAAGCTCTTTTGCCATTTAAAATAACAGGTGAGATCTTCTCCTGGACTAAATATTTATCATAGTGAAACTGTTGGCGCGCGGATTGGATGTCATCTATCGTATGGGCGTCCAAAACCACCCCGTCACCGCTTCCGCCGCAAGCGGGTTTGATCACAAAGGGTTTTCCCACCTTATCCAGATAGGTGGAATCGAGCTCGGGGCTGTCGTCCCAGGGAGGCAATATGATGGTATAAGGAACGTATATTCCATTGGAGAGGAATTCCAGGTGCATGGTGGCTTTGTCGGTTGCCCAGGTGGCTCTGTCCATGTCGTTGATCATCCTGGCTCCCTGCTCCTTCATCATATCCACCAGCTGTTCGAAATCCTCCTCCTGATCGGAAGCCCGGTCGAAAAAGATTTTGAAGTTAAGCTCTCCTTTTTCCATCCGGGTGATGGTTTCGAACAGATTATGGAAATTGATCAGATAGGGGGATAACCCCCGCTTCACACACTGGCTATCTATTTGGAATACAAAATCGGCATCGTATTTCCAGCACCAGCCGATAGCTAAATCATAAGTCTGCAAACTATTACCTCATCTGTGCGGTTTATAGTTTATCTTCATATATCCAGACGGATAAAACTTCTTACGGTAAATATATATCGGAAGGATTAAGCTACTATTTATTATACCGCAGAATTAGATATTAGACTCTATTTTTTATCCGGAAACAATAAAATCGTTTCCATTTCATCGGGTTTAGTAACGCAAACGAGCTAGTATAATTACACGAGAGTAATTTGCTATTTCTATGTAGCAGAGGCATTAAGCCTCTGCTACGCGAAACAAATATATTAGCCTCCGGATATCTTTCAATCGTACTCTGAACTGGTGAGAGAAGCAACAATCTTAAATTCCCCCGGAGATCGATATCTTATGCACCCCACCTAAATCAGCATAGGAGGAATAAGCGTAATCAAAACGGTAGACCTTCCAGGTTACGCCGAAACCGGCAGCGAAGCCAGCCAGATTGTCCTTGTCAGAATTGGTCTTATAGTTCTTACCGAAGGAACTCCAGCCGACCCTTAAATAAAGGGGTTTGAGGGCGGTGAGTTCCCCCCCCACACTAAAATAGACGTCGTTATCAAATGGCTTGGCAACATCTGCGGCAAAAATCAGGGGTAGTTCCCTCAACCGGTGAGATATCCCCACTTTGATCGATGCCGGCAGCTGATCTTTATGCGATTCGGTGGCGCCCTGAAGCTGAACTCCTATGTTCTGAGCCACTCCCCCGATATGAGTGTGACCGTCCCTGGAAATATATAAAGCTCCCACATCCATAGCCAGTGCGTCGGAGGAATATCCCTCGATCTTTTCGTAGATGAACTTTCCGGTTCCGCCCAGGCTGACATTGGCATTCAAGCTCCGGGAGAAGGATAAAGCGAAAGCAAAGTCCGATGCACCGAAGGTACCCAGGTTTGTCCCCTGAGCATCGGTCTTGGTCAAAGAACCGTAATTGAAATAGCAGATGGATGTGCCTACTTTTAGATTTTCACTGTAGGGATGAACGTATCCCAGAAAACCGGATTGGATGTCGCTAAGATAATTATTATAGGTGGTGAAGAAACGTCTCCCCTCGGTTTGAATCAACCCCGCGGGATTAAAATATAAGGCGGATTCGTCGTTGGACAAGCCGACGAAAGCTCCTCCCATTCCGGTCGATCTGGCGCTGGGATCGATTTTCAAGAAACTATAAGCGGTGGTGCCGACCTTGGAATTGACTCCCCAGGAAACAGAGGAAATCAAAAAGATCAGGCATATCCCGAACATCCCAAAAGTAATTGCTTTTTTCATTTTAATCCTCATGATGGGCTTGATTCCAATACACTCTTAAGTATTACCTCTCCGATAATACGATTGTTTGTCATCCGGTTGAATTTACTGCTGCCGGTATCAAATGTCAACGATTTTTGAGAAGCGAATCTTCCTCCTCATGCTATAAAGGTAACTCCGGTGGAGGCAACTTATGGTTATCCCTACTCCCTTTATTCCCTTTATCTTACACCTTCCACCTATTACCTTTCACTTAAAGGCTACCAGCCTTTTACAGTTTTGTTAACAATGTCTTCGGCTAATTTGTCCAAAGCTCTCTGCCTCCCCATATCCTCGGTTTCGTCCTGGGCGGAATAGATTCCCCAGCCCTGGACGTTATCCTCTTTCCAGATAACCTTGTTGTTTTTCTTCTCCTCGAAGCTGGCATTAACCCAGATGCGGACTATGTATTCCTTGACGTTTTCGTTTTCGTCATAAGTATAGGCTTCCCGGGTATATTTGGTGATCGTTCCGCGCAGGATGGAGTCGGCAATTTTCTCGTTGACCACCTTCAGGGTGTTATCCTGGACGAAGCGGTTGGCGATATCTGTGGTCAGATCTTCGCGAATGCCGTATTGATCGGTTTGGTTGTCGAATAGAGGTACGGCGATGGTCTTGATCCCCGATACTCCGGACCCGGAAAAGGAGTATACCCCGCAGCCAGTTACAGAAAACAGAAGACATAAGACGGAAAACAGAAGACAGTAATCAGTAAATCGTGAATATGATTTATTGGGAATTGTGGTTGTCGATTGATAGTGAGTATTTTGCATTTTCATATTAATTTTCACAAGACCTTTCCCCTTTAGTCCCCCTCTCCATTTCATGGAGGGGGAGATAGGGGGAGAGGTGAATCAGTTATCTCGGTTCCCTTAGCTTTTTTCTTATTTGCATTGTGCGTTTGGATGAGCATTTCTCTACGAACTCATTCATTTCACGAAGCCACTCCAGCTTCTTTTTGGGGGGTATCTTCATGAATCTCAAAAGCCGTTCATCTTCGGTTTCCCACTGGAAAGTCATAGGTCCTTCCTAAATTTTTTAATGTTAGTTAACTCCTCTATATCGAGTTTATCGACCGCCCTTCCTGTTTTCTTTTTCATCTTTATCAGATCATCTATCGAGATGACCGGCAATTTCAAATCGTCAATTTTAATGTGAACTATATTTCTTTCGGCTTCCTCAAAAGACACCGGTGATTCTATTATTAGATCTACTTCTTTTAGCTCTCCCTCTTTATAGAAGTTGAGAGCTTTCATATGTTTTTTTTCGATCCACTCTTCTCTTGTCTTTTTATCTGCAATTTTCATGGGATCAACCGGTTGTTTTACCCGATAACCCTGGTCTTTCATAATTTCGACTATCTTTTTAAGATTATCATCGCTCATGTCGACAAGAATATCCAAGTCAACCGTGCTTCTCATTGCTCCCAGAAGATTAACCGCAATTCCACCGACGAGCACATATTTAACTTTTTGCTTTTGAAATGCCCGGAATATCTCTTCATAGATGATCATTTTCTGGGTAACCTTTCATTGACAAGCTAATGCAAAGAACCAGGAGCTTCTGATCTTAGACTTGTGGATTATTGAGCAGAGAGGTTTAGTTATCGGCATAGACACGCTTTGGTTTGCTAACAGGTCCTATGATTTTGAATTTTGAACTTGGATTATTCTCCCCCTCACCCGTTATCTTCCTCCTGGTTGAGGAGAGGAAATTTTTACGATTTTTCCACTCTTTATTACTTGATCGACCAAATTCACTCCATAATGATATGGAATTTCTTTGTGATTTTGCACGTTCCAGATGACCAGATCGGCTTTCTTCCCCTTCTCTATGCTTCCCACTTCATTTGATTTATCTACGGCGTAGGCGGAGTTTATCGTTGAAGCGGTTATGGCTTCGGCGGGAGTCATCTTCATCATCAGACAAGCTAAGCTCAAGATAATGGGCATGGATTCGGTCATGGAGCTGCCCGGATTGAAATCGGTTGCCAATGCTATCGGTAAACCTTCATCTATCATCTTTCGCGCAGGGGGATATTCCTTTATACCCAAACCGAAACAAGCTCCGGGCAACAATACCCCAATTACACCGGCTTGCTTCATCATCTGGATACCTTCGTCATCGATAAACTCCAGATGATCTGCAGAGACAGCTTTTAGCTCTGCTGCGAGTTTTGTTCCACCTAAGGGAGAAAGCTGATCTGCATGGAGTTTGAGCTTAAAACCATGTTTCTTTGCAGCAGTCAAAATCTCCCTTGATTCTTCAATATCAAAGATACCTTTTTCACAGAAAATGTCACAGAAGACAGCCAATTTTCTTTTTGCCACCTCCGGGATCATCTTTTCGATTATTAATTTGATATAATCCTTTCGCCTATTCTTATATTCCCCCGGGATTTCGTGTGCTCCAAGAAAAGTAGGAATTAGATCGATGGGATGAATCCGGTTTAGCTCGGCTATCACCTCCATCATTTTAATTTCATCTTCAATGGTTAATCCGTATCCGCTTTTGGCTTCGATGGTGGTGGTTCCGTAAGACAACATCCGGTCAAGCCGGGGTATGGCTAACTGAATCAACTCCTCTTTCGATTTTGCTCTTAAAGCTTTGACGCTGGATTTGATTCCTCCTCCGGATGCAGCGATCGCCTGATAGCTTTTCCCCTTGATCCGCATCTCGAATTCCTCCTCCCGGGTATTGGCAAAAACCGGGTGGGTGTGACAGTCAACAAATCCGGGAAGAATGACTTTACCCTTTGCATCAATTACCTTAGTCTTCTTATCGATCTTAAGTTGATCCAAAACCTCTTTGGTTTTACCAACTGCTATGATGGTGTCGGAAGATACGGCAACCGCTCCATCTTCTATTATCCCCGGATCTTCCATCTGTTTTCCTGTTCGGGGACCTTTTTGGTCTGAATGCATGGTCAGAAGCTGACGGGCGTTTTGGAGTATCAGAGTGGTTGGCTTCATTTTGTTCTATTCCAGGTTTCAGCGGGTGAAGCTGAAGCTTCACCCCTACATTAATCCAACGTATTATTTGAGAGCTTCTGGCATTCTACCCACCAATCTTTTAAGCCAGAGATGGACCTTATGCATACCGACCGGAGGGAGAAACATCAAAGGACACAGATCATAAACCACTTCTATCCCGTTGGCTCGACAAAACTCAATCGCTGTTTTGGATGGAGCACCTTTTCCTCCGGCTCCTTTATGCATCCAGACTCTTTCGATGCCGGATGGGACAAATTCTTTTACAATCTGTTCCGTGATTTCAGGAGGTAACACAATTATAGCGTTTTTGACCTCCGGTGGAAGTGCACCGACCGTCGAATAGCACTTTACTCCTTCGATCTCGGTTGCATTCCGGTTCACCGGATAAACAGTATATCCCTTCTTTTTCAACTCCCGAAAGAGCATATTGCCCCATTTTTTCTTATTCTGCGATGCTCCGATTAAGGCTACTTCCTTATCCCGGATAAAATGTTCGATGGTAGTTTTCATTTTTTCTTTCCATAATGGGTGGAGCTAAAGCTCCACCCCTACAATTATACCCGCTTTTCATTTTGTTGCCTTCAGAGAAAACATCAGCGGGATGAGTTCCTGGTTATTGGGCAACCTCCACTTACCGGGTTCAGTTTGTTCCAAAAAAGGGAAAACATCGTAATTTGCATAAGGAAACTCATGCACGAATACAATCTTTAAACCGGATTGAATGATAGCATTGATAATGTCGCTGAGACTGTGAGTCCACTCATAGGATGGATTGACCACCTTAGCAGAACGGTCGGCATAGGAGCCATCCGGATCATATTTTGTCGGTTGGGGCGAATAGAAATACGTATGGTTGAATTTCAATTCGGTGGTGTAACTTTCGTTCTCAAAGACATTGCAGATGGGATGACTTTCAATAATATAAAAAATCCCACCGGGTTTGAGGAAGTGAGAAATAACATTTGCCCATTTGGGGAGGTTTGGTAACCAGCACAAAACTCCGATGGAAGTGAACACGATATCGAATTTATCGGACAATACTTGGGGTAGATCGTAAATGTCAGAACGCATGAAGTTCGCCTGGAGGTTCAACTCCTTGCTCAAAGATTTCGCCAGCTCGATCGCCTTATCGGAAAAGTCCACACCCGTAACCTTGGCACCGAGACGTGCCCAGGAGAGGGTGTCCATTCCGAAATGGCACTGCAGGTGAAGCAGGGATTTCCCGGAGACATCACCCAGCTCCTCCAACTCGGTGGAGTGAAGAGTGCATCTCCCGGATTTGAAACCCTCTACATCATAGGATTTGGATCTGGAGTTAATCGGAGTCCACTCGTTCCAGAGAGCGAGGTTGGTTTTTAGGTGTTTGTCCATCTGATATCCTTTGTCCATTTAAGCATTTATCTAAATACTGTCTGTTTGAGTTGAGTAGTTAGGCATACGTATAATTATCATTTGTTTACTAAGGGGACTGATTTAGAGTCCTATTCGTGGAATTATAATTCTGGTCTTGGCTCTGTCAATTTCGTATAGCCTACGGGCAATCCACAGCGATAGTTTAGGTGGTTTCTTGATTTCTGTTGAAGTCAAAGCCTTAATGTAATATGGTTTGGCTTCTCCTGTCAATCCTTCTACATCCAATAGTCTTGCATAGTCAAAATTGTATACATAATTATCGGGTTTCAAAGAAAGCAGGTATTCAAATTCCTCTTTCGCGATTTCTGTCTCTTTTACCGCAGCGGCCGACACAGCAAGGTATTCACTAAACAATTCTCTTGGAATACCAGATTTCTTGGCTTCCAAAAACGCCAGTTTTGCATTTGCATACATTTCTTGGCTAAAATAAATCCAACCTAAATGATAACAAACTGAACCAGAGTAAAAACCATTTTGTTTAAGATTCTCGAAAATCCTTTGTGCTTCCTGTAATCGATTTGACATCTCGTAGGTCAAGCCTAAGTTGAATTTATACATGGGATTCTCTGGGTCCAACTGGATTGCTTTTTGCAGATTTCTAATAGTTCCGTCGAGATCCTTTAGCTCTTTCAGTGTTCTCGCGATCCAGTTATATGCATGGGGATTATCGCCATGCAGGGCTATCAATTTACGATAGCAAGAGAGGGCTTTCTTAAACCGGCTAGTCCAAAAATACATGTCACCCGACCCTTGATAGGGGTAGTCCCTTTCGTCCTTTACTCGAATTTGCTTATAAATCTTATCCGCTTCTTTGTATTTTTTCTTCATTTGATAGCAGTCAGCTAAGTTTACACCTAACGTTAAGTTGTCTTGAATTTTAACACCCAATTTCAAGGCTTTCTCATAATATTGAGTCGCTTTTTCAAGAAGTTCAATTTCTTCATTCGATAGTTTATCCAATCTCTCATAGTCGATGTAATGAATATCACCCTTTGTTCCTAGCGATACAATCTGAGTTTGGATCAATGAAAAAAGTTTCTTCTGGTAGGTTACACCAAGATTTACAAAATACTCCCCATTTTGAGGTTCTAGAGCCACCGCTATGGAGAGGTCATGAAATGCTTTTCCAAACTCTTGTTTTTGTGTGTGGATGATTGCTCGATTAACATAAGCTGGTGCAAACCTCTTACTAATTTTTATAGCTTTATTGATTAGATTCTTGGCTTTACCTTGGTCCCCTTTTTCAGCATATATTATTGATAGAATGTTGTAAACGTTAGGATTATTAGTGCGCCTTTCTCTAGCTTTTTCTGCGTACTCCAACGCTTGGCCTAATCTGTGTAAATAGAAACAAGCGGTAGCGAGATTTACTAAAGATATGTACCTTCTTGGAGCAGTCTGGTGAGCTTTATTTGCGTATTGGAATGCTCTTTTATAATCCTTTAGATTTAGATAAGAGACAGCAATATTGGTTAATGCAGCAAAATATTTCTCATGTTTTTTGCTTTCTTTCTCGGTGATGAACTCTTTGAATACTTTAAGAGCTTTTCTGAATTTACGATTGTTTAATAGCTCATACCCATACGCAAAAAGCGAGTTCAAGTACCTTGATTTATAATCTGCTCTGGCAAAGTGCACCTTTCCCTTAAAGTTCTCGTTTGAAGAAACAGCAACAAGGATTTGATCGATTTTTGAAGACTGCGTAGTAACGCTGCTTTTGATTTCCTCGAACCCTTCTTTTGTATTCTTTCCTGTTTCTAGAAACTTTCTTCCATATTCCAATTGCAATCTATTGAATAATTTTTGGTCTCTTGTTATATGGTTTTCAAATATTGTGAAGAATTTGATTAATCCTTCTTTTAACTTTTCATCAGTGTAAAGGGAAAGATCACAGAAGTCTTTAAAGTGATTTGAGTTTTTGACTTTATCTATTATCGAGGTCAATAAGTCGTCATCTTTATCTGGTAACTCACTGATTTTTATTGAACCAATCTTGATAGTTTCTACCATGCAATTTGCAATTGGTTCGTATTCCGGCGAGAGTTCTGAGAATTCTCTTAAGGAGTTAGTCAGGAGATCTTGGAATACTTTCTTATAGGCTTTACAACCAAACTCAAATAAGTTTATGATGTTCATTATATCCATTTTTAATGCGTTAATTATGCTTAAATGCCTATGTAAGCTAGGCAGAAATTCTTTAAGGATGAAATTGGTGAATCTACTTATTCGTTCATTATTTCGGAAGGAGCTAAAGACTTATCCATATAGTTAAAATCACTCCTCTGGTTTCAGCATGGGGATTTTTATTCCCTTTTCCTTTGCGAACTTTATGGCACCTTCGTAACCTGCATCTGCATGACGCATAACACCGGTTCCCGGATCGTTGGTTAGAACCCTTTCCAATCTTACTTTCATCTCCTTGGATCCGTCCGCTACGATAACCATCCCCGCATGGATGGAATTACCGATACCCACTCCACCACCGTGATGCACCGATACCCAGGAAGCACCCGACACTGCATTCAAAAGCCCGTTTAAAATGGGCCAATCAGCGATGGCGTCCGAGCCATCTTTCATTTCTTCAGTTTCTCTAAAAGGAGATGCTACCGAGCCGCAATCCAGATGATCCCTTCCAATGACTATGGGTGCTTTCAATCTTCCCCGTTTGACCATCCGGTTGATGATATCTCCGAAATGCGCTCTCTCCCCATATCCCAGCCAGCAGATTCGAGCAGGCAGTCCCTGGAACTGAACCTTCTTTCCGGCGAGCTTGATCCAACGGGTCAACGGCTCATCCTGTTTGAATTCTCTCAGTACCACTTTGTCGGTTTGACGAATGTCCTCCGGATCACCGGATAGAGCAACCCACCGGAAGGGTCCCTTCCCTTCAAAGAACAAAGGTCGTATATAAGCGGGAATGAAACCCGGATAGGCGAAAGCATCCTCGACTCCGGCTTTTTGCGCCTGCCCGCGGAGATTATTTCCGTAATCGAATACCACCGCTCCCTGTTTTTGAAAACCGAGCATGGCTTGGGCGTGAACGGCAATCGACTCCATGGATATTTTGATGTATTCTTCAGGATTCTCTCTTCTCAACACCAAAGCTTCCTCATACGGAATCCCAGCAGGGACATAACCGTTCAACTCATCGTGAGCGCTGGTCTGATCGGTCACCACATCCGGGATTATTCCTCTTCGCAGAATCTCCGGATGAGTCGTGGCACAATTTCCCAAGAGCCCCACCGAAAGGGGTTTTCTTTTCTCTTTAGCTTTTAAAATCCAGTTTAGGGCTTCATCCAGATTATCGGTCATCTTTTCGCAATAGCCCTTGGAAAGCCTTCTTTCGATTCTGGCCTTATCCACATCCACGCAGAGGATGGCAGCACCGTTCATGGTTCCTGCCAAAGGCTGAGCACCGCCCATCCCCCCCATTCCGCCGGTGAGAACGAACCTTCCTGAAAGATCACCGCCGAAATGCTTTTTCGCCACGCTGGCCAAAGTCTCGTAGGTACCCTGCAGAATCCCCTGAGTGCCGATGTAAATCCAACTGCCTGCGGTCATCTGGCCGAACATGATCAGTCCCAATCTCTCCAATTCCCGGAATTTCTCCCAGGTGGCCCAGGCCGGGACTAAATGTGAGTTGGCGATCAATACCCGGGGAGCATACGGGTGGGTTTTGAAGATGCCCACGGGTTTGCCGGATTGAACCAACAGGGTTTCATCATTTTCCAAATTCTTTAAGCTCTCCACGATGGCATGATAGCATTCCCAGTTGCGGGCAGCTTTGCCCGATCCGCCGTAGATGATCAGCTCCTGCGGTTTTTCCGCCACCTCCTCGTCCAGATTGTTCATCAGCATCCGCATGGCTGCTTCCTGATGCCAACCCTTGCAGGAGATGGTGTTGCCTGTGGGTGTTTTTATAGGTTTGTAATCCATGATTGTCTCCGATTTATCAATTCTATAAACGTGTTAATTGTCTTTGCAGAAACCGTTGAATTCTGCATGTAGATTTTCTGTGTTACTTAATCTTCCGCCATTTGCATCAATTCTGTAATAATGAAACCGTCTATGGAACTGCTTTTTCAATTCATTCCCAGTCCATTCACTCAAAAGTACTCTAGATCTGTAGTCATTGAGACATTTAGAGGAAATCACTTGAATGAGAAAGACGTGAACTCTCCGATTTTGACGAAGATAAGGCCAAACTTTTAAAACATTTGTGTCAGGATGTGACTGACCTATTTCAATTTCTAGGAAAATAAGTATATTCGAATTAACCAAATGACATCTGTCAACTTTACCCCACTTTCCAAGTGGATATTGTTTCTTTTCGAATTTGACTCCCAGTTTATGCTGAATCTTCTTAGTTATGTCATCTATTGATTTTCTTTTCCCTTTTTTCATATGTCTTCGCTCTCTCCCATAGTTTTTTCAACTCATTATAGGTTTTTCTGTCATCTGCTCTGACCGGGTGCCTGGTACACAAATATAAGCGATTTTTGGAATAAGAAAATGGTGGTTTCTCTTCTATTGGAAGACCCTCGAGATCTAATAGCCACACTAAATGACTCCATGTTCCGCAAGCTACTACCACTTGTGGATCGATAATTTCCACTTCCCTTTTTATGAATTCTCTGTCTCTATGAGATGTTTCATTTATTTCATCCAGATCAGACCTAGAATCGCCTGTTAGTTTCTTCAAGTTCAATACTGCTGTTTGTCGAAGTGAATCATGAACGATATTCGCATCGACATTGTTTTGATATGTAGGAAAATCATTAAGAAGCCAGTATGCCCAACGTCCTACTGTACACCAAATCTGATATTTCAGAGTTCCATTTAGGAATTTGCGCAATTCTCCTTGGTAATAATTTGAAGACGGAAAGTCGTTAGTTTCTCGAAGCACAAATAGTATACGACATTTGGCTTTTGTGTAGCTATTTTCATTCACTATCCCATCCTTTGAAAATCCCTCAATTGTAATTCCCTTTTTTCTGTATTCCGTCTTCCATTGATCGAAAAGTCCGTCCAAGAGTTCATTCTTTCCCATATTTCCTCCTGATGAATTAACAATAAAATATATTTTCTTGACCTGAAAAGCAATAGTCTTCAATTTTCAAAAGATAATTTGGGAGTGGAGCAAGTGGAACCGAATCGGACTATTGAGATTCTTCGTCCCGATTTCATCGGGACAAAGAATGACATGTGGATGGATTTATATTTAGATGCCTTCTGAGGTCCGGTGCTGTTTTATTCTCAATTTGGTCACCGAACCATCCAGATAAAGCGTGAGCTTTCGGGGGGCATTTTCAAATTCCGGTGTTTCGAAGCCATCATGAATTTCCTTCAGGCTGATATGAGAAAAACTGGTGGTGCTCATCTTGGCATGATTTTCAATTCTTAAAGCCATATCCTCCGGAAAAGAGAGATAAAGAGTGGATGCTTTGGAGGTAATCCGTCCGGTGACATTATCGACCAGGTCGCCGATGATAATATCGATATGAGAAGCCTTTGAATCCATATCGAGATTAACTACCTTAAGATCGGAAAGGTCGAGTTTTATCCGGTCGGCCTTAGCGTTAACTTTTAAATCAAAAGGGATGCGATCGGATAACCTGACCTTCCATTCCTTTTTCTTGCTCTCTCCCCACCATATTTTGGTCCAGCCCCAATTCCAACCCCGGTCTGTTCTTCCTTGGTCCCTGATCTCAATAGTAGCTGAGTTTTCCGCGGCTATCTTACGGTAATCTGCCGACGGTTTTTTATCCCAATAGTCCAATTCCGCCGAAATCAATTTGTCTGTTCCGGAGGAAAGCTTCAAATCCCCTGCACTTATCTCGAGGGTGGCGCTGACTTTAGTCAAAGTAGTATCTAAGCCCTGACTCCAAAGATAGGCTTCGCCGGTTCGATGGATCCGGCTGAAATCCGGTTTGAAAATCAATGCCGGACCCAAGATGGCGATAACGAACAGAAGGGGTGATAGGATTGAAAGAATGGATAGACCGGTTTTCTTAAATAACAATTCGATTCCGATGGCGACCAGGGCAACGGGCCAGAGTGAAAGAATCCTCCACCACACCATCCAGGAGAGCTGTCCGGTGGTGTTCAAAAGCAAGACCACTCCCACGGAAATTAAAATGGCTCCGGTTCTTATTCTTCCGATATGCATTTTTAAAATCTCCTTAATAACAAATTAATGTATTCATCCAGCAGAGGATTTCTTTTGGAATGCTCGAAACAGCATCACAGCACCGATGAGTATCAGAATAACCGGCCAGAGATAGCTGAACTTAAACCAGCGCACCAGATTGTTCAGCAGAAAGATCAAACCGACGAATATCAGCGCCAGTCCCGGCAGATATATGCTCAGCTTAGACTTCTCCGGCGACACCACCACCTCCTCCATATAGGGACGGCGAGGTATGATTATGCATCCGATAAGATAGGCCAAAAGTCCGACACCATCGGCAAAGACTAAAAGCACCGCCACCACCCGCAGGATGGTGGGATCGACGTTCAGATACTCCCCCAAACCCCCGCAGATGCCGGCGATGATGGAATTGGTTCGGGAACGGTAAAGTTTCTTCTCCATAAGTTCACCTCTTATTTTGTGTTCTACTGGAGTATACGAGATATCGGATAGGGAGGATTCAAATAATTGTCTTTATGTATCCTAAAGGTTGGAGAATTGGAGTGCTTTGATTTTCCCCCTTACCCTATCCGGTGAAGCATGTATACTCATCTCCTCACAAGGAAGAGGATTACGCTTAATTGCACGGCGTAGTTCGGTTAGGGTTTAGTTCGATTAGCTCACTACAAGTAGGTTACGTATCGGTTTCGTGTTACGATTTGTCAGGGGGACAATAAATGACCAAGAATACAAGGAATTTGATCTATGGCTGTTGATCTTCCTCTTTTTTTTCCGGTCCCTTGGAGGTAGAGCCGTCCTCTTTCTTCTTTTCCTTATCTTTGCTCATCTCATCCACGAAATTCATCCTCAGCTCGAACAGAGCGTGCTCCAAAAATTTCCTCTCATTCTCCGACAAGCTATTTTTAGTTTTGTTTTGAATCATCTCCAGCATACCGATGGATAAGCGGGCTTGATCCAAGTCCCGCTCGATCTTCTGGGTGATCGGATTCTGCACCTTGCCCATCTGCTGTAAGGCAGCGGACTGGAACATCAACACCAGTTGAATGAAATGAAGCTCGTCTTTCTTACCGGTTTCATCGTTAACCATATTGTCCCTTTTTTCAGATTGGATTAGAACACTTAGTCCGGTGTTAAAAAGAAGGACCAAGGTTCTCTGTCTGAATTCCTCTTGAGGTACTAATCCTTGTCTTCCCCAGCCAATCTTTTAGCCACGGTGATGTTGTGATGAAGATCCATGCACTCGGCGTCGATTTTCTTCAAAAGCCTCTTCAAATCGTAATCGTCCACTTCGCGGATGATCTCCTTTATGCTTTTTTCCAACTGGCTGATCGTTTCCAGCGATTTGCCCAGTTTTTCTGATGTTTTCATGTTTTCCTTCCGGTTTTATGGTTGATCCAGACTTTAAGTTCGAAAATTCGATTTCCTTCCAATGATCCGATATTTTAGCAACTCTATTCGATGCTCCGGATCTTCCAAAGTTTTTCCGAGATAAGCCGCATGTCCAGCCGGTATTGATCCATCACGGCCTGAGAGATGTCGTGGGGATCGATTCCGTAATCGTTCAATCCCCGGGCTTTCACCGGTACATTCCGGCTGGAGACGTTTATCCCCAGATGTATTTTGGTGGAGACAGGGGTTTTAACCATAGCCGAGACGGTGAGCTTGTAGTCGGCCTCAAACAGATCGTCCCCCCATCTCTGCAGAATATCCCCCTTTAGACGATGATTGAGTTTGTCCTTCACGATGTCCACCAGAAGCTTCTGCCTTAAGATGGCTTTTTCCAAATCCAGATCGAAATGCTCCACCAGAAAATGGAGCATACTCTCGCTTTTAATCTGGGTCTTCTTTTTGAAATGATCTATGCCGACGATGTATTTTTCGTCTATCTGGCAAGGCCCGATGAATGAGAGGATGCTATCTCCGGGTATATCGTAGTGAGTATAAGCCCAATAGGAGGTGAGCTGCTCACCGGTAAACAGGATTTCCTCTTTAATGAAAAGTGATTGCATGGGTTGAACTCCTTTAAAAATGTCCGCCGTCCGCAACAAAAACCTATTTCAGACGATCAGGACAGAAGTTTTATTTTTCTTCGCAATAACTTATTAGTTTATTCAAAACTTGGAATGTCCGTCAACCGTCTACCGTTGCTCAAACATGTCCGGAGGTTGTTGCTAAAACTTTTTCGTTTGACGGACAGGATTCTCCATATTTTATACATTTTTTGGTCTAACCAATATCGACTAACGAAAATTTCTTTTTATATTTACGGAGGAAAGTCGACCGGATGCATTGATCTTCGTTTTGGGTTAACTTGGGGTCCTCCCGAATTGTTTTGAAAGCCCAATCCCGGGCCTGGTATAAAAGCTTGGCATCGGTGATGATGTTCGCTATCTGAAGCTCGGGCAGACCGTGCTGGCGGGTTCCGAAGAATTCACCCGGGCCGCGCAATTTAAGATCGATCTCGGAGATTTTGAATCCGTCATTGGTAGCAGTCATGGCCTGAAGCCTTTTTCTTGCCTCATCCGATAATGGATAATTCGCCACCAAAAGACAATAAGATTGATCCGCCCCCCGTCCGATCCTTCCCCTCAATTGATGTAATTGAGAAAGCCCGAACCTCTCTGCGTGTTCGATCACCATCACCGTGGCGCTGGGAACGTCCACCCCCACCTCTATGACGGTGGTGGCAACTAAAATATCGTATTCCCCCCGCCTAAATGCCTGCATTATGCCTTCTCGCTCCTTGCTCTTAATTCGACCATGCAAAAGTGCCAATCGTCGTTGAGGGAATACCTTGTCTTTCAACATTTCGTAACTTTCAGTAGCCGCCTTCAGGTCCGCCTTCTCCGATTCCTCCACCAGGGGATACACCACATACGCCTGATGCCCCTTCTTCAACTCCTCCTCCAGAAACTGATACATCTGCGCGTGGTTGCTCTCCGTCCAGAGGGACGTTTTTACCGGTTTTCTGCCCGGGGGAAGTGCATCTATAACCGAAACGTCGAGATCACCGTACAAAGTCAAAGCCAGACTGCGGGGAATGGGGGTCGCGGTCATCACCAGCACATCGGGGGAGAGCCCTTTCATCTTTAGCTGGGCTCTTTGCATCACCCCAAAGCGGTGCTGTTCGTCGATCACTATCAAGCCCAGTTTGGCAAACTCCACGCTCTGTTGAATCAAAGCATGGGTGCCGATCACCACCTGGGCAGCGCCACTTTTTATGTCCTGCAGTACGTTTTTTCTCTCCGGACCGGTCACCGAGCTGGTCAGCAAAGCTATCTTGACTCCCAGGGATTCCAGCATTTGATGTAAAGTGATGTGATGCTGTTCCGCCAAAAGCTCGGTGGGCGACATCAGGGCAGCTTGATAATTGTTCTCCACCGCCATGAGCATGGCGAAGAGCGCCACGATGGTTTTGCCGGAGCCGACGTCCCCTTGCAATAGCCGATGCATGCTGTTTTTTGACATCATATCCTGCTTAATTTCGGTCAAGACCTTCTTCTGGGCGTCGGTAAGCTGAAAGGGTAACACTTTTAGAAGCTGGCGGACTAAATCGCCAGGCGGTTGAAAATCTATCCCCTCCTCCCTATGGATCTTCTGCTTCTTTAAAGCCAGCATCAGCTCCAGATAGAACAGCTCATCGAAGGCTAACCGTGCTCTTGCCTCTTCTGCGGATTTCATGTCATCCGGGAAATGGATTTTCCTTATAGCACCCGTCAGCCCCATTAAGTTTGTCTCTCCTAAAATTGTATCAGGAAGGGTTTCCGGGATCAGAGAAGGGACTTCATCCAAAAGGGGCTTTAGCACTCTTCTGAATCCCCGGCTGTCGAGCCAGACTTTTTTAAGCTCTGCGGTGGAGGGATAAAGAGGGATGATCCTTCCGGTATGGATCAGATCGTCCCCGGAGATTTCCTCTTCCGATTTCTTGGAGATTATCTCGAACTCCGGGTGGATTATCTGGTAACCGCCGTAGACGGTCACCTGGCCGGAGGCGACCACCAGATCGTTTTCCTCAAAGAGCTTTTGGGTCCACCTCCAATTATTGAACCAGACCAGTCTAACGTAACCGGTGTTATCTCTCAAGATCACATGAAACTGGGGTGTTCTCGGTCTTCGAACCTTCTTTATCCCCGTTGCCTCCACCCTTCCGATCACCGTGGTCGTCATCCCCTCTTTCAATTGCTCCATGGGAAGGATGGTGCTGCGGTCCAAATATCTGCGAGGAACGTAATAGAGAAGGTCTTCGACGGTATGAATGCCGATCTGTTTCAAAGCTTCGGCTTTTACCGGACCGATGCCTTTGAGATATTGAATCGAGCTGGTCAGTTCCACCCGGATATGTTTTTCTTTCTTGGTCGTGGTGGTTGGCAAAGATACTCCTTTAAGATAAGCTGCAAGGTTTGAAATCACAGCTAATATAAGAACAGATTTTCATAATTGTCAAGAATTTTAGAAGAAGAATGATACCAGGAAAACATCTCTTACTAAAAGGGTGGGCAGAGGTGCCCACCCTCCGGGCTCTCTTTTTGTACTATCTCCAGAGCAGAGTGGGAGATGCTAAACATTATCTTCCCATAGGGGAACACTTCAATTACAAATTTCATATCATTTCTGTGGTGAAAAGGATGATAGCGGAGTTATTGAGGAGCACTTATTTATAACTCGAGGGTCAAATGAAATCTTTTTCTTTCTTTAGGAATATTTTAGGGGGGTTGTTTTTTCGCCAGAAGAAATCCGCCAGTACCAGCATTCCCATGGTTCAAAGATTCTCGGCAAAAAGGGAGTCCGATCAAAACATGAAAGATTTCCCAACCTCTCCGGTCTCCCGAAGAACCTCTTACCTGGACCTGGACGGGCTTATTCTGCCTCAAGCTTGTTTTCAGGATAATTCCTTTCGGGTCAAACTTTACCGCTTCTTAAGGGACAATATTCCCATTCTGAATTCTGCCGTATGGATTTGGACCAGAATCTGTACCGCCCCCACTTACTTCGAGCTGAAAGGATCGGAAGACCCTGTACTCTTGGACAAAGGGACCGAGGTGATAAGAGATCTGGACCGGAGAATTTACCAGCACAGTTTCCAGAAATTCGGAGGGGTGGATGCACTTTTGGTTCAGTTCTTCAGGTCGCTATTTACCGATGGGGCTGTTTGCGGGGAGCTGGTTTTAACCCCTTCCCGGGATAGACTGGATAAGTTTTATTTCATTGATCCGGCTACAATTCGATTAAAACTGAAAAACGAGAACACCTGGGAGATTTTTCAAGAGGTGGATGGAAATTTAATAAAGCTGAATCCTTCCTCGACCTTTTATGTGGGATTGGACCCCGATCCGGACGATCCCCGGGGGAAAAGCATCTTAAGCTCCATTCCTTTTGTAGCGCGGGTGGAGCAGAGACTGTTGGAGGACATGCAGAAGACCATGCATAATGCGGGCTATCACCGCCTGCACCTGAAGATAAAGCCGCCGGATAGAAACTCTGGAGAGTCGGAGGAGACTTACATCTCCCGGGCGAACAAGTATTTCGAGGATACGGCGGAGATGGTAAGAAAACTGTCACCGGAGGACAATCCCGTCACCTGGAACGATGTTTCGATCGAGTACATCGGTCCTTCCGGGCGCATCTCCTCGTCGCATTACTGGTACATCAATCACAAATCCTTGATCGAGGACATCTGTGCGGGTGTGCACTTAGATCCCTCCATTTTGGGCTACTCCTACGGTTCGGCTCAGAGTTGGGCACAATTCAAGTATGAGCTGATCCTGCAGAACGTCGTCTCCATTCAGAGAAGCGCCAAGAGATTTCTGGAATGGATGAGAAACATCGAGCTGGCTTTGCACGGTTTGCCTCTGGAGTGCGAGCATCATTTCGACAACCGGAAGTTCTTCGGCATGCTGGAGCAAAGAGAGGCAGAAAGGGTGCATCTGGAGAACGTCATCCGCAAGAAGGAGGCGGGTTTGATTACCGAGGATCAGGCAAAGAGGGAGATGGAATGGTGATACGTCCCCTGAAGACCGTCCGTTGTCGGTCGTCCGTCGGCCGTTGCTAAAACTGGTCAACGGATTGAATGGATTAAATGATTTTTGGGGCAAATATTGATGTTCGTTGATCGGAGCTTGAGACTTATATCGAGGTTCGAATTTCGAAGCACGAGTTTCGATACGAGTCCTATGGATCCAGATTCGGACATCGCAACCGCCATGCACCATTCGGTGCATGGCAGCGATAAACGAGCTTCGAGTTCTTATAGGATGATACAAGGATGACCGTTTGCGAAAATTCGATAAAGAGTTCTGGCGGAAGTCACTGGTCGATCCGGTCTTCTTCGCCAGTAAGTTTTTGGAGATCAAGCCCCATTCGGGACAGGTTAAGTGGCTGCAAAGCTCAACCAAACCGGAAAACGCACTTCATACCGGTAACCGCTGGGGTAAAAGCTTAGTTCAAGCCATAAAAATCCTTCACCGCTGCATTTTTAAAATCAGAAACACCAAATACGATTGCACCTCCAAATATGAGGCGATCAACGCATCCATAACCCTGGATCAGGCCAAGATCATCTTCGAAAACGTGATCCGGCTGGTCAAAGCGAAACCAAATTTGGAGAAGATAGTCAAAGAGATAAAGTTTACCCCGTTTCCCCACATCGTTTTCAGAAACGGTGCCATCTTCTGGGCGAGATCGACCCAGAGGAGGGGGGAGTATCTTCTGGGAAGGGATTACGATTATTTCAACTTCGATGAGGTGGCGTTCGAGGCGCATCCGGAATACGTGGTAAATCAGGTAATCATGATGCGACTGGCGGACAGGGCGGGGATGCTGGATTACTCCTCAACCCCCAAAGGTAAGAACTGGTTCTACCGGAAGTGTTGTGAATTGGGGAAGGATCCGGATCTCGGCTACGTTCAAAATGGGGATTCGCGGGAGAATCCGAATATCAGTCGGGAGTATCTGGAGCGAAAGATCAAAAGTCTCTCCCCCAGCAAGATCGAACAGAATATCAAAGGTCTATTCATCGACGACACCAACCAGGTGATTAAGGAGGTATATATTCGCGATGCCATGAATTCATCCACCGGACTGGCCTCACCCATTACCGGACACAGATATTGTCACGGTTGGGATTTGGCGCGCAAAAGGACATACACCGTGGGGGTCACTTTGGATATCACCACGAAACCATATCAGTTGGTAGCGTTGGAGCGATTTCAGAGGGAATGGAAGGACGTTTATGCAACGATAAGATCACGCCATAAGGAATACGGTGGAGAGATAATCATAGATTCCACCGGCTTGGGGGATGTGATATTAGCGGAGCTTTCGGACATCAGACCGGTTGGATTCAATTTTGGCGAAAGGGGAGGAAAGGCAAAGTCGGAGCTGGTTGCCAATTTAGAAAAGATGCATGCTTTGGGTGAGGTGGCTTATCCTTATATCGAGCAGATTGAAGAGGGCGGGGAGTTATGGACCTTGCAGGATGAATTGCGAAATTTCTACTGGGACAAAAACCAGGAATGCGATGCTGTGATGGCTTTGGCGCTGGCTTTGTGGCTGGTGAGACAACAGGGAGCAGAGCCTTTGATCTTATTCCCTAGGATTGAAAAGTTGTAATGTTCAAATCTTTTATTGATGCGAAGACAGATATACATAAAATATGGTTAAGTGGGAGACAGAAAATTATCCGGCTTGAAATTCTCAACAATATTATTTATAAGTCTTACATACTCTTGCGTTGAGAAAATTGGTTGAGAGAGAAATTCCTCTTTTTTGTGGAACTTATTTATTTGATCGATATATTTCTTCAATTCTTCAATTGCTTTAACTAGAGGTTCATTCAAAAACTTGGAATATATGGAAAGATAAACGTTGAGATCCTGAGAGAAATGGTTTATGTATCTCAAAGGACGACCTGAGAATGCATCGCTGAATCTAATAACATCACTCAGACCCTGCTGGCGTCCATAGAAGAAACTATAATTTGATAATAGTTGACTAAGATCATGTTGAGCCAAGACGATTTCTATTTGTTTGTCTGACTTAATTGATTCTTCGACTTCAGCTTTTACCTTTACTTTTTGCTCTTTTGTTAAAGCCTCACTAGGCTTTTCTTTTTCTACAGTGAATGGTCCGATTATGAATCTACTTATACGATCGAAAGTCAAATAGACAAACAATGTCCAAAACAAGATTATTATATGCCACATACTTCCGTATCGGGGTTGATGGAAATATGACCAAACGATGAAAAAGAACAATAAAACAGGAAAGAGAATCTGCAGAATTGTCAGAATGATTTTCCCCCAATGCACTTCATTCTTGATCGTATTGTGAAGTATTTTCTCATCAGCTTGTTCTTTTTTCCCCATATAGAAGATCACAAATGGTACTCCTTTGCAAAAGAAGGTACTTAACCCAGCACAGATGGTCCAAAAACTCTTGTCACTTCAAAAGTAACATCTTTCTTGTTACTATATCATCACCCATCTTTAGCTGATAAAAATAGATCCCGCTTGCAACCTCGTTCCCTCTATCATTTTTTCCATCCCAAATAACTTCATAGCCTCCGGGTCTTTTTGACTCATTCACTAACGTTCTCAGCTTCTGCCCCAAAATGTTATGGATTCTGAGGGTGGTATAGATAGGTTCTCTAAACTTTGAACCCTCAAATCTAAACTGGATTTTTGTCGTCTGATTAAATGGATTAGGATAGTTTTGGTTTAAAAAGAACTTTGAAATCACTTCGGTTTCATGGTTTTCCTCAACCACCGAGGGTGGAGAACAAGCGATAACCGAAATGTTTGAGCTTCCGGGGCTGGCACAGTAGATTTTATTGTTTGTGGAATTATGAGCTAAAGCCACAGGATGATCACCCACCCCTATTGTGTTTATCACCGAATCACCCGTTCCATCAATGATGGTAATGTTATCACTCTCACGATTGGCGCAGTATATCCTGTCATTGTTGGGATTGTAGGTAAAGGTTGTAGGAAGATTTCCTGCCTCCACGGTGGTTACGATTGAATCACTTCCGCCATCAATTATGCTTACATTGTTAGACCAAGAATTGGCGCAGTAGATTTTGTTATTTACGGGATTATAAGCTATATCCCAAGGATGATCTCCTACCGGCACTGTGGCGACTACCGAATCATCTGTCCCGTCCATGACTGTGAGGTTTTCACCATAATAATTAGGACAGTAAATCTTATTGGTTGCAGAATTGTAAGTTAAAGCCCAAGGTCCATCTCCCACTGCGACTGCTGTTAGCACTGAATCACCTGCTCCATCAATGATAACGATGCTGTCACTTTCCCTCATGGCACAGTAGATTTTATTCTCTGTAGGATTATAAGTTAGAGCCCAAGGAAAATCTCCTACTTCTACCGTGGTTATCACAGAATCAGCTGATCCATCAATGACGGTGACACTAGCACTATACCAATTGGTGCAGTAGATTTTGTTGTTGAAGCAAGCTACACTCCAAGGTAAGTGTCCTACCGGAACTGTGGTCAACACCGAATCTTTTGCTCCATCAATGATGGAGATGTTGTCGCTAAATTCATTAACGCAATAAATCCTATTAGTGAAGGCATTGAAGGTCAAAGCGCAAGGATATTTACCTACATCTATAGTCGTTATAATCGAATCACCTGCTCCATCAATTATAGTGATGTTGTCGCTCTCCCAATTAGCACAGTAGATTTTGTTGTTCGAGGGATTGTAAACCAGAGCAATAGGACTGCTTCCAACCTTGATGGTAGTGATCACCGAGTCGGATTGAGCAAAACAGAGTGAGGAACATATAACACATGAAAACATCAAAAGACCGCAAAAGAAGGATCTTCTATTCAGCATAACAGCCTCCATCATTATCGGATTTCGAAATACAACTCATAAGGAAAGCGAATTGAGTGGTTTGTCAAGAGAAATCTGGGAGGTTTCTTGGGAGCAGAAAGAGAATAATGGATCTATTTGATACAAAGCAAATTGGGGAATATTGATCTTCAGTCAAAAAATAAACCCCGCTTTTGCGGGGTTTACCTGGGGGGAGCATCGGATTTGGGGCTTAATCGACTCTGCGAATTATCCAGTTATTTATCTTACTTCGTTCAAATCAAACTGTTTAAATAGACATTTACCCTAAATTCCGGATAGATATGCGAAGTTTATCATCTCGGGCAGGTCAGGTTTAGGTAATGTCTGCCCTTGAATGGTACTTGCAGATGCCTGAAAAGGAGACGAAGGCGTGCTACTTTCCTCATAGATATTTTCGAAAGACACGAAGAGGAAGAGGATCACGATCAAAATTCCGATCGCCAGAAGAAATAACTTGGGAGTCTCCTTTTCTACCTTCACCTGATCTTCCCGTTGATAACCAAAAATGAAATTCATATTCTCACCCTCTCTTTGGTCTTTTGTGCGTTCAATCATAATTTAAGCAAACATTGTGCCTGTTTCAACCCTACCCCTTTCTACCGTTTATCTCGTTGCGTTAGTTAGCGATGGGACGATTGAAGCTTTTTTGTTTTTTAAGAATCCAAAGAGAAAATATGCAAGATGGTGCAGAAAGTGGAATTCAGGATTCAAGGGAATTCAAAAGCGTTCAAGGTTCAAAGTTTAAGGTTCAAAGGTAGTTACAGGGTTCAAAAGCTCAAGAGTATAATTGGACTGATACAAAAATCGTAGAGGTTTGGTGGTGAAAAGGACGGGAGCAGGATTAGTGAGAGAATGAAGTAAATTAGTAACTGCATTTTTTCAGGAGATAAAGTGGAAGAGCTTTTGGCATACGTAGGGGCGGAGTTAAAAAAGCCGGAGGAGGAGATTTCGGATGAGCTGGTCTTTTTGATCAACTCCCGCATCAAGCCTCCCAAGCCGGTGACCAAAGAGGAGATCTTCGTCCGGACCATGTATTTGGTCTCGGATGAGATCAATTCATACGGGGGCTGTTTCCCGATAGAAGAATTGCATAGCCTCACTAGTCTGGTGATCGATTCCCCGGTAATGGTAGGGCATACCAAGGAGAAGCTCCCCATCGCCAGAAACTTCAAGGCAGAGGTGGTGCAAAAGGAGGGCAGAAACTGGGTGAAAGTATGGTTCTATTGGCTGAAAAACTCAAAGGATGCCTTCTCCTTAAAAGAAAATATCGACCACGGAATCTACAAAGAATGCTCTTTAGGATTCGTCTTTGAGTTTCCCGAATGCTCCATCTGTGGTGAAGACATGAGGAAGTGCCAGCATGTGCCGTTCAAGTCCTATCGTTCAGAAAAGGGTCAAGGGGTAAGGGCTAAGGGGCAAGAAGGTGAGGAAAACGAAGAGAATGTAGCGTTTTTTAATTATCGAAACGTCAGCCGGGTGTTGGAGACGTCTTTAGTCTACCGGGGGGCGGTGCCCAATACCTCCATGTCGGATGAGTTGTGGTTATTAAAAAAGTGTGGAAAAGAAAAGACCTGCGGTGAACTTAACCACTCCTCCACTGTCGGGTCGATGCGGATTCATAGGGGTATGGTTGAAGAAGCACTCAAGCAGGCGGGTATCTTGGACCAAGTCATGCTGGTGGGTGGCGTTGCGGATTTGGGTTATTCCGACCATGACTTAGACATTATCTGTCTACCCCAAATGGAGGCGCTGGTTTTAGGGGCGCTGCCTTCCGGCTTGCATACCAGGGTCTATTTCGTCCAGGATTTAAGCCAACATCAGAACGAAGTTTTCCCATTCAAATTCATTCCGCCTACCAAACCAAAGAAAACAAACTCGATTTCCAATGAGGTTTTTCACTTGGACGATTTCCTCTCCCTTACCGGAGAGTTTATCATCGAGCCGAAATATGATGGAGTAAGAGCACAGATTCATAAGAAAGATGGTGAGGTGAGGATATTCACGGACGAGGGAAACCGAATTGAAGAGAAGTTTCCTCACCTGACGAAGGAAGTTCTAACCAACGCTCAAGAAGATTTCATCCTGGACGGGGAGTTGGTGAAATATAAAGGGAATTCGCGCCTTTCACACAAAGAGGTAGCTGGATACATTCATTCAAAAGGTTCCTCAGACAGAACTGGTTCTCCGGATGATTCCCATTTCAAATTCAAGCTTTTTGATCTGCTTTATTTGAACGGAGAAGACAAAACCTCGTTTCCGTTGGAGCAGAGGAAAAAGCTTTTGGACGATTCCTTTCCTGATACCAATTCCATTCAAAAAGTCAAATACGAAAAAGCCACAGCCCAGGATTTGTCTTCGAGGATCAAAAATATTGCGACCTCAGAAGGGGCAATGATCAAAAAGAGCGATTCGGGTTATTTTGAAAGCGAAAACTGGTATAAATGGAAAAGATATTTCGAGCTGGACGTTTTGGTAACCTCCGTTCAAGAGAATAAAGGCGGTTACTTTAACTATACCTGTGCTGTGGGAAGCAGGATCAACCCTATTCCCATCGGAATCACCTATTCCACTTCAATTCAAGCCAAAAAGGGGGAGATAATCCGGGTCAGGGTCGATTATGTGACCAAGACAAATGAGCGGTTCACCTGGTATGCTCCCAGGGTAATGGACATAAGGTCGGATAGGAAGGAGCCGGATCCGGTTGTAGTGCTGGAAAAAATGTCCGCCGACCATCGTCCAACGTCCGCTGGTATGCACCATATGGTGCATACCGCTGCTAAACCCCTTTCTGCGACGGACGACGGACTTCGGACGATGGACAAATTCGTGCTTCAGCTTCATTGGTGGGGGGAGGCGAAACATCACGACCTCAGACTCTTAAAGGGAAAAGTGGCTTTGGGATTGACCCTGTTCGAGCTCGATTTGAAGGAGCTGGACAAAGGGAAGAGATTTTTGTGCGAATGGAAAGATTATCATGATCCCAAATGGATGGACTTCGAAGGGGAAATACCCCCACAAAAGGATGGCTCCGAAGGGAATCCCTCCAAAAATCTGGTGGCTTTTATGAAAATTCTGGACAGAGGAACATATAAATTCCTCGAAAGACAAGAGGATTTCTCGCGCTTGCAGATTGAGGGGAAAATTCTGAACGGAATTTATCTGGTGAGAAAAATCAGCTTGAAGGGGAAGGAGAGGTGGCTGTTCTGGAAAGGCATATAAGGTTCTAAGTTTAAAGTTATGGAAAATCATAAGCTGGTCTCTAAAATACAAGTCATTCAATTCCTGGTGGCGTTCTTTGTGACCGCTTTTGGGATCATCACCGCCTATTACACCACCATTGCTGGAATAAAACTGGATCTTTCACAGAAAGCGGAGACGGTGGTGGTTAACCAACTGGACAAAAGACTCTCCAACATCGAATTGATGCTCAACAAAAATTTCCTGACCAAGGAGGAATTCTACCAGTTCAGCCAGGATTTGCATAATCGGTTATCGAGGATGGAATATCGAATGAGATAAGAGGTTGGAGTTTAGAGTTAAGAGGGAAAGGCGAAAAGTAAAATCAATTTCTTGGACTTAATGAGAAAGAGGTGTGCATGAATAATGAGAGACTAATTGAATCTTTGGAGAAACATCGTCTCGCCATCCAAGACGAGACAATCTCAAAGTTGGATTTTGATCAGATGGAAAATGATTTGGCAGAGGCGGCATCGGCTTTAAGCGTCTTAGATAAAAAAGAGAAGCTCTGCGATCAGCTGGTGGAAGATTTCAAATCGGAGATCAAAAGGATGGCTCTAGCTGTATCACGGGCTAAAGGGAATTTGAGCTCAACAGGTCTGGTGGAGAAACTTTTATCCTCTCCGGAGATGAGCTATGACGATTTGAAATTCTTAAGGGATAAAGTCAGAGAGGAATTCAACCAGAGCTTTCCTGCCAGCCCACAATACAGAGTGGTGGAAAATCAGGTTGAGCCTAATTGCAAGATGGGAGACTTTAAAACGGGGGTAGGGGCGAATCTTTAGATTCGCCCATCAAATTCCCTCATAGGGAAGAGAGGGGAATCGTTTGAAATCTGATTAACAAACAATGGCGGGTGTGATGACCCGAAGGGATGTCGTAAAAGACAGACTTCAAAAAGGTAATTAGTAATGAGTAATGAGATTTGAGTTAAACCTCAAAACTGAAAACTTATTACTCTAAACTGAAAAGGAGAGAAAAATGGGAATAAGAGATCAGAATCTGGAAGCCACCGGAGCTACCTTTGCCACCTTCTCCATAAAGCAGACGAGTGGAGTGGATGATCTTAAAGATTCAGACATGGGCAAAGCGGTCAAACTGACCGGAAACAATCAAGTGGGACCTGCCACCGATGGCTCGGTTTTCCTGGGGAAGCTGGTCGATCTGACCTTGACCGACTCCGACAACGGGAAGAGGGTGGCAACAGCGCAGATCGGAGGAATCATGACCGTTCCCATAACCACTACTTACCCCACGGTGGGGGACCGGGTAGTGGGCGGAGCCAACGGAACGGTGAAACAGTCTCCGGCATTGACCGGCTATGATCCGGCAGGAGGAAACATCGCCCGGGGGACGGTCATCGCGGTGAACGGAACCAGCGAGTGTACGGTGGTGATATAAACTTTGTCCGCCGTCCATCGTCCTTCGACTTTACTCAGGACAAGTCCGATGTCCGCCGCTAAAAATAAAAAACGTTTCTGTTAACAGTCTGCAATCCACAACAGAAAGGTTTTACTACGGTCGGTGGTCGACGGACTCTAAAGAAAAGGAGAAAAAAATGGAATTGGAAAAATTACTAAAGACAAAAGAGGGGAAAAAGCTGTTAGATCTTGCAGCCGGGGAAAAACCGGTATCCGGGCATTTGGACATCTCGAGAGCCAAGGAGATCAAAGTCAGCCGGGAGACATATTTAGAGGCGCAATCCCGGGGGATGAACCTATCCGAGCTTTTGGAGACTGAAGACTACGATCCCAGCGGCATCAACTCACCCCTAGATGCGTTTGAAAGGCAGCTGGTGGTGCATGACATGAGAGTGGGAGGGAAAAATCCGGTCACGGTCGAGCTTTTCTATCAGGGGGCACCGGCGCTTCTCCCTGAATTCATGATGAGGGAGATTAAGAGAGGCCAGCAGATGCGACCGGAGCTGGATAAGCTGATCGCCAGCACCAGCCTGATCTCCAACTCGCGCTATACCCCCTTCTACGTCAACGTCACTCCGGCTCAGACCAAGCTCTCTTTGCGACCGATCGGTGATTTGGCGGAGATTCCCACTTTGACCGTGGCAGAACAGCTTCACTCCATAACCGTCCCGGACTATGGGATGACCCTGAAGACCTCATACAAAGCATTAAGGCATCGCACCACTGCCCAGTTCAAGGTCCTGCTGTGGTACATCGGATTCAGGCTGCAGGCGGATAAGATGGGACTTTTGGTGAATACCATCATAAGCGGAGACGGGAACGGCAATGCCGCTACGGTGATAAACACCGCCTCATCCGGAAGCTTGACCTATGCGGATTTGGTCACTCTGTGGAACGAGTTCTTCCCCTTCGAGATGAACACCATCCTGTGCCACAAGGACAAGATCAAAACCGTCCTCACCTTGGACGAGTTCAAAGATCCCATGGCGGGTTTCATGTTCCAGAAGACGGGTGATTTAGTCTCCCCCTTGGGATCGAGCTTGGTCCGGTGCGACGACGTTCCATCCGATTTGGTGATCGGTCTGGACAACCGCTTTGCCATGGAGGAGGTGGTGAGCCAGCCCCTGATGGTGGAATATGATAAGGTGATTGAACAGAAACTGGAGGAGGCGGTCATATCCGAATCGGTGGCTTATGCCAAGGTGATCAAAGAGGCGGGCTTGGTTTTGGATACGGTGTGGGCGTAACAAAGTTCACGGTCAATAGTCCACGGTCCACAGCAAAGATATAAATGTCCACGGTCGACAGTCCATAGTCCACTTTCAAAAGCTTTTAGCAGTGTACCGGCGACTGTGGACTGTGGACGAGTGAAGGAGAAGTGAAGGGAAGCTATCATGCAGAAACTTATCGATACGGTTAATTCATACTACGCCACCGGTATTCATCCCCAGGCAAAGATATTCAAAGTCCCGCTGGGGCAATATCAGGACCGGGTGGTAATCATCTATCCCAAAACTGCAAACCAGCTGGTATATGTCTGGTCGGATCCGCCTTATCTTTCCTGGTCGGAGCCGGTTAGTGTGGTCACGGATAGCGCCGATTGCCCCGCATCGGCTTTTATGGATTCCGCCGGCAATATCTATGTGGTATATACCCAACAGACCACCTTGAATTTGCTGGAACGGAAATTGAGCTTCTCCCAAGGTAGCTGGAGTTTGGGAGCGGTCAACACCGTCTGCAACGTTGGGCAAAGTTATTTCCCCCAGATCATCAAAGATACCATGAATCGTCTGTGGGTATCCTGGACCTATTACGATCCGGCAGCGGAGTGTTATTTCATTCAGGTCAAAACATCTCAAAACGACGGTGCCGCCTGGGGGACCGGTCCTTCCGATCCTGGTACGACTCTAACTAACGGGAGCGCTTCCTGCTATAGCCAACTGCTCCTCCATTCATCTTTCGTCCGCTGCTTCTATTCCAACGATTCCACCCTTCTGGCTTTTCGTTCAATGGAGATACAATCTTCGGAGTGGGATTCCCAAGAGACCATCTATTCCGGTTCTCCCATCGACGATAATTTCTGCGCAGATTTATCAGCAGACAACAAGGTGGGAATCGTCTTTCCCGGAGCATCCTCACTTCTTTACCGGGAGTTCGAAGGGAACAGCTGGAGCGGATTGTACCCGGTGGAATCCAGCCTGCCTTCGTCTTTAGCCATTAAATTCATGGGAAATGTTCCATACGTTTTCTTTACCAAAGGCATAGGGGATGGCCAGAATCAACTATTCTACTCCCACAAAGAGGGGTCAGCTTTCACCACACCTGTTTCGTTCGAGCCCGGGCAGAAACCCTTCGACCAGGTTATCTGTTACGATGATTCAGCGGGGAGTAAGTATTATGATCGAACTATTCCTGCTTCCAATTCGAATCCAGCCGACGTGTTTCATCCCACATCGGGCGGATTGGTAAAAGATGCGGATGACGCTCTCTATCTGGGGATGGACGCCAAATTCAACCTGGTCCGGATTATGTTATCTACTACAGGAACGGGGGGGCTAGTAAAATGGCAGGTATGGAACGGAGAAACTTGGTCTGATTTCGTACCCCACTCCGGGAGCTATCATCTGGATTCGCCGGAGAAGACGGTGATCTTGTGGCAGGATTTGAGCTCTGTCCCATCAGATTGGCAGATTTGTCCGGTTAATGGTGTGGCTAAATTCTGGATAAGGATAGTGACCGTCACCACCTTTGTCACCTCACCAGTGGGGACGCAGATAACGGCGTTACCGGAGATAAAATTCCTACAGGCGTTAAAGGTTTAAAGTTCAAAGTTCAAAATCGTGAGGGTTCAAGGGGTCGAGGATTCAAGGGTTCAAAGGTTTAAGGGTTCAATATTCAAACCTTAAACTTTAAACCCAACACCTAACACCCAGACTTCAGGATCAAAAAAATGAGTTTTACGAATATAGATTTAGTTAAAAAGCATATCGGGGAGCATGAGCTCGGCTCAGTATGCAAAAAGAATGCTGCTGGTCAATTGACCGGTGAGACTTATTTTCAGCTTCCTAACATAATGCTCCAAACCGGTTCGGAAAAGGTGAAGGCAAAAGAACAGAATATTCCCATCCAGGAAACTGTTAGCTTTTCATCATCTGACACGATGTCTTTATCGCACCAGGAGCTTATTCCCGATACCGTGGTGGTGGCAAACAATTCCTCGCTGGGAGAGATATATGCCGAAAATATCGATTATACCATCGATTATGAAAATGGGAAGATAACCCGCATAACCGATGGGTCAATCCCCTCAACTGCCTCAGTGGTGATCTGGTATTTCTACTACCGGGTATATGTCAAAGAGACCGATTACCAGATCGATTATGCCAAGGGTCAAATTAGAAGGAAAAGCTCCGGAGAGATTGAGGATGGCCAATGGGTGCTGGTGGATTACACGGTGGAGTATTCGCTTTTAAACGATGAGGTGATCGAAAACGCCATAAAAGAAGCCAATGATCAGATCATGCAGTATATCGATTCGGCTTATTCCAACTCCACCGACCAGGCTTTGGTGACCGCCGAGACCTATCTGGCAGTTTCCATACTGGCTAACATCAAAGCCATGGAGGTGATCAACCAGCCGGTGGGAGCCGGCTCATCCGGACAGGCTCATTCCTTCTCCTTGGCCTGGGCTAAGATGTCGGGTGTTTATCAGAGCCAAGCATACGAAATACTAAAGCGGTTCAGAAAAGATCCGGGCGGGTTCTGCTCTCCGCATGCGGTGAGGTCGATTAGGTAAACCGTCCACCGTCGATAGTCCATAGACCACGACTAACCCCAAATATGTCCATAGTCGACGGTCCACAATCAACAGTTCAGTAGTTTTGCTGTGGACTATGGACAGTGGACTGTGGACATTGAAGGGTGGTGTGTGGTGAAAGGAAAAGGATATGAACATTACTTTAGATTACCTTCGGGGGAGAAGGACCTGGGTGGTGTCAAATTTTGTGGTATGGGGGGATTGGTCACTTGCATCCTTCATGCTTCTTTACACCGAAACGGGGGAGACCTCCAAGCGGATCATGCTGGCGGAAAATAACCTGGGCGGACTGGATCAGGTAGTCAGTTTTTCCGGTCTTTTTGATTTCAAAGGAAATCGGCTGCCCGAGGTTATTTCCCATCCCAAGGTGATAGTTCTTCCTAAAAACGAGGTCAGCTGTTTTGTGGTAGGAACCGAGACCGAGACCGGCTTTCGGATCGCCCGCTCGTCCGGAGAGGGAAAAACCGGCTTGGTGGATCTGATAGTGGTGGAGATGATTTAAAAAGTTCAAGATTTTCAAAGGCGTTTAAAGTTCAAAGTTTAAAGTTTAAGGTTATTCTGTGTGAGCAAAGGTAAATCCAATATGGGGAAAGGATAACGGAACAGAGAAGGAAGAAAAAGATGGAAAATGGAAAAAGATTGGGACGGAAATTGAGAGTGAAAATGAAAAGTAAAGGTGGGGTGGTGTTTCTTCTTCCTTTTTTCCTTTTCCTCTTTTCTTATGCTTTTGGAGCCTGGTTTGGCCAGGAGAGTTGTTCGTCCCATTGGGGAGTCAACACCGGTTATGCGGATGCTCAGCGATTTCAGGCTCCGGAAGACGGGATCTCCACCCGTCTGGAAATCCTGACCTATGGGGAAACCGGATCAGGCACACTGCGGATGGCGGTCTACGACGATTCCATTGGTCGTCCCAATCATAAAACATGGGAGGGTACGAATGTCAGTTACATGCCCGGAACATGGTGCGGTGAAAACGTGACCACCATTCAGCTCTTCCAAAACACTTATTATTGGTTTGCATTTAAAACCAGCACCACCGAAGAGGCCTGTTTTACATCAGGACCGACAGATTCTCACGAATGGAAATCGGGACAGCCATATGCTAACCCTTTCCCCACACCATGGGGGGGATACTCCGGTCATAATTCCAATAGATACACCATGCGGATGCATTATATCGCAGCCAAGGGAGCTAAGGGGATCATAGAGATCGATCCGGGGATAATTGAAGGGGGTATAATCAGATAAAAAAAGGAAGAAAGAAAAAGAAAATAAAAACAAAGGAAAAAGGAATATGGAAAAAGGAAAAAGAATGAGACCGAGACTGGGACTGAGATGGAGAGGGAAACGCGTAAGGAGAGAATGGGGGGTGTTCCTTCTTCCTTTTTTCGTTTTCCTTTTGAGTTTTCCGGCTTGGGCCGACTATTACTCCCCATCCGACAGCGTTCCCTTGACCATCGGGACGTTGAGCATCAATGCCGATTCGGTTCAGGATTGCGATTCCATCCGGATAAAATGGTGGCGGTCAAGCGGTGGATGGACGTATGTGGGGACCAAGAAGCTCTCCTCCTCAGTAGAGAGCGGATTTTATGCCACTAATATAAAAGCATCCGATGCGTCCAATCAGCCGGGTAATTATACAGTCAAAGCGGTGGCATACAAATTTGGGGGATCATACACGGATATCAAAACCTGGTCCTGGACCGTCGTAGGGACTTTAGACTCTCTTACCAATGCCATCCGCGACGTCAACAAAGCGAATTTCAAAGCCGATGTCTCCGCTCTTTTGAACAAAGGGGACAGCTCCCTGTACATGCGAACGGACTGGAATAATGTCAAAAACCAAGATGCAGCGGTTTACTTCAACCACACCCGCCTGGCTTATGTAGATACCGTAGACAGCATCAATGAAGCTTTGATCGATACCTCCCAGATCAAGAACATGAATAGCAATAATCAGTGGGGTGCATCCTCGGTCTGGAATTACTCAGTACGAACTTTAACCTCCGGAGCTGGTTCCGGAGCCAACGGAGTGGTAGTAAGATGCAATAATTCTTCGGACCACTCCCCGGTTGCCTTGACCCAAATTCAGGTGCTCGACTCCACGGAAAGCTCCACCATCGGGCTTTTGACCTCCGACTCGCAGGGTCGGGGATTCTTTGCGCTGGATAACGGGACTTACTGTGTGCGACTATATAAACCGGGCTGGCAGTTCACTGTTCCTGAAACTCTGAGGGTGAATGGGAATGAAGATACGTCCTATTATGCCGATGCTTTCGATCCGGGTGCTCCTCCGCTGCTTAATCTATGCCGGGTGTACGGATGGATCTACGACATAAAAAATCAGCCGGTAGTCGGAGCTAAGGTAGAAGCCAGCATAAGGAAAGTCCCTTTGAGGTATCAGAATGTAATCATTAGTCCCTATTACCGAAGCAGTGTCACGGATGACGACGGTTACTGGTATCTGGATTTATATCCCAATTCCTTCTTGAATCCTTCCGGTACAACATACAACTTTAACCTGTTCAGCCCCTCTGGAACGATTCTCAAGTTAGAAATTGAGGTACCAGATCAGGGGAGTTGGGAACTTCAATGGTAAGAAATTTTCTGAGACGGAAACTAAGACTACAACAGGTCTAATTTCCTTTCAGTCTCAGTCCAAGTAAAGGAGGTGACAAAGATGTACCTTAGCGTATTCACGAATGTCGGAAATTGGATTACCGGCAATACCTTTTCCGCCTTAGGCGCCCTTTTGCTTCTGATGCTGGGTTGGGCGGTAAAGAAATACCTGATCCCTTTTCTGAATACCGAGCTAAAGAAGAGGATGGCAGAATACATCTTATTGATTGCTGACGAGGTTACCGACCAGCTGGTGGCAAAATACCCCCAAAACGAGCTTTTCAAATGGCTGGATCAGGCAGTGGATAAAATCGTGGAGATAACCGGCACGTCAAAGGAGGTAGCCACCAGAGCGGCACAAGCAGCATTGGCGCGAAAGGGGATAAATTTAGAGGGACAGTAAAGTAAAAAAGCTTAATGCAAATTGAAGATTGAAAATAGCAAAATGCAGATTGATAAGGAAATCAAGGCTAATATTTATTAACGAATTACGAATAAAAGCAGGCAGAAAGAGGGTGTGAAAGAGAAAAGATACCTTTTAAGACTTTATTGTTACAAGCTGAGAATAGGGTCAGATTAATGGACTTTGCTTTCAGATTCAATTTCTCATTTCTCGAGACTTCCTAGGATTGCAAAAGGTATGAAGGAGATTGCATCCCATTAGCTGCATTTTTTCGAAATATACTAGTAAATATATGCCATTTATTTCCCGTACCGAATTCGAAATAATATCCCCACCAGAACTTCGAGTTGAGGTAACTGCAATTATGTAATGATGTTAGCTAGACTATTCTGCTTGTTGTATTATGTCACAAGTGAAGGTCAAGCACAATTTGAGGAGGCTACGGCATAGTCATTGCTTATTAAATTAGGTGAGGTTTACGTATATAGAATGGCATCGAAAAGACGACAATTTTGGGAGTGGTGCGGTCGTGAGTAATCATGGCCACCCGACGCCAAAATCGGGCATCCCCCCTCCACCACTCCCAATTTTTATTTCCCCAAATCGATAAGATGTAGTTGCCCGATTTATGGTTCGATACACTCACCATCCTGAGCATGTTGAAGGATCGGGCAAAAAAGCATACAATCCCTCGAAGAGATCGGGAAAGTTAACATAGCAAACCTTGAAGTAATCAGCCGCAACCATCCCATTCTTATTACTTGCAGATGTTCCTCTGACTCATATTGGTACCGGTAGGAGAAGGATTAACTGCGGATCTGTAGAACATACACCCGTTCTAGAATAAATGAAAGGGTGAGTCTGGTAACGATAAGACTCACCCTTATCAATATACCGAAAATACTATATGCTTGATAAATCAAGCAACTACAAAAAAGCAACTACAAATCTCGTCTATTTTTTCTTCGGCTGCATCACTTCGCCGCAGCAGACCAAGCGGGTCATGCCCATTCCCTCTCTGGTTACCACCACCTCGGCGCCACAGGGGACGCATACATAGGTCTTTTTAGGCGGGGCTTTCTTGGTGCTCTTTTTGGCTGTTTTCTTCACCGCTTTTTTCTTTGCCGGCATAATTCACCTCCTTAGAGTAAAAAAGTTAGAAGGAGTTACATTTTACCCATCAATATAATCCCGGCTGAGATAAAAATCGCGCTATATTCAGATCCAAGTTAGGAATGCGGACAAACTTTGTCAAGAAAAAAACTGTTAATAATCCAAAAGAGTTAGCGGGAAAAGACATGTTTATCTTTTCGCCGAGGTTAACAGGAGGGCGCTGGTCCTCCCCTGAAAAGATAATTGATTAAGAATATCACATCACTTATATCGACAATTCCATCACAGTTGGCATCACCCCGCTCGAGAGATTCAGGTGCGGGTGCGTTTTTGTAAAGGAATCCTATCAGGAAGATCACATCACTAACGTCGATTTGACAGTCACCATTATTTCCTCCGGTTGGATTTCCTCTCACTGGGCAAGAAACAGAAAAGGAATATGGGAGGGTATGTTGAGGGATATATGTTGCGCCATCTGAACGCGTGAAGGTCAATCGATCACCTGGTGGCCAAAAACACGTGTCGATCTTGACGGTCATGGTATCTTCCACTCGGAAGGTCATAGTGGCTAAAAGGACCCTTTCCCCTGAACCAAAAAGCTGATCTTCGAAGCCAAAAGGAAAAAGACGCAGATAAAAATGAGAAGTTCCGTTTAAATCCAAGATTACCCCATTCCATTCCTCACCGCTTCCTTTTTCCCACTGATCCATCATCCAGTTGTGTATTTGAGGGTGTTCATTATCCGGAAGGTGGCGAAAGATACTTCTATAAATGGAATTGGGATTCCAGGCATAACCATTCCAAAATGAACTTAAACTACAATATTGTGTCGGATTACTTTGGGTATAACATATGGGAATTATAAAACCGGCGAGCGAATCAAATGGATTAGGAACGTCGTGGTTAACAAAAATGGGAACCCTTACCAGTTGACCACGGTTTAAGAAAACTTCATCTTGGGGGTAGACCTCTACCCTTAAGGTATCTCACTCACCACTATCATTTGTTATTTTCGGGCAGACACCCAAAGAGATACTAGTTGATAATAAAGTAAATATCAGCAACATAAATATAACCAGTATTGGTGTTTTCATTTTTCGCCTCTATACATTTTAGTGAATTTCAGTCCGCCTGAATTCTCCTTTAACAGAAAGGAGCTGGTCCTCCCTTGAAAAGATAGTTGATCAGATAGATCACATCTCCTATGTCGACCACACCATCACAGTTGGCATCACCGCGTTCGAGGGGGTCAGGCGGATGTCCGTCTCTGTAAAGATAGCCGATAAGAAAAATAATATCGCCAACGTCAATTCGACAGTCACCATTGATTCCCCCGGTCGTATTTCCCCTTACCGGACAAGAAACCGAGAAGCAATACGGCAGATTGTGTCTGGGAACATATACTGCAATCTGCCAGGTGGCAAACCAGAGACGATCGTTAGGTTGCCAGAAGCAGGAATCGATGCATACGGTCATGGTGTCTTCCACTTTGTAGGTCATGGTGAAGAGAAGGCGATGGTTTTCCGATCCAAATTGCGGGTCTACTGAACCCGAAGGGAGTAAGACGATCTGAAAATGAGAGGTTCCATCTAAGTCTAAAATAATATTGTTCCATTCTTCGTTATTACCTTTCTCATACAGATCCATCATCCAGTTGTGAATCTGAGGATCGTCATTACTGGGTAGATGACGAAAGATGCTTCGAGGAAGTCTGTCGGAACTCCAGAGAATCTGATTCCTGTATGCTGTCAAGCTACAGTATTTGGTCGGATTAGTATGAGTGTAGCAGAAAGGGATAACGAATGCTAAAATTGAATCGATATTTGAGTCCGGAACGTCGTGGGTCACATATACGGGAACCTGCACAAACTGACCTGGGAAATAAAAAACGCTATCTGGAGGATAGACTTCAACCCGCAGAGTATCGCATAATCCATTGTCGTATGGTGCTTCCGGACATGCTCCAAAAGAAAAAGTTGTTAGTCCAAGAACGGATATGCTTGAGATAACCAAAAGCAACAGTAAGAATTTCATTCTTCGCTCCTTTCGATGCTAGCAGGAGGGCGCTGGTCCTCCCTTGAAAAGATAATTGATTAAAAACACTACATCACCTATATCAACAATCTGATCGCAGTTGACATCACCAATGTCGGTAGGGCTAAATAACACACCAGCATTATATAGATAATTTATTACAAAAAGCACGTCAGAGATGTTGACTGTACCATCAAGGTTAACGTCCCCTAACAAATAGGAAAGAGAAACACAAAGAGGAAGATTATGCCTGGGAACATATATAGTTTGTTCAGTAGCAAACCAGAGCCGGTCGTTGGGCGGCCAGAAGCAGGAATCGATGCATACGGTCATGGTGTCTTTCACCTTGAAAGTCAAAGTGAAGAGTAGACGATGGGTTTCAGGTCCGAATTGTTGATCTTCTGAACCTGAAGAGACTAAAAGCAAAAATGCATGAGAGGTTCCATCCAGGTCTAATACAATTCCATCCCAAACTATGTTGTTTCCTTCTTCAAACTGATCCATCATCCAGTTATGGATAGTGTCTCCGTCTATTACCAGATGACGGAAGATGCTCCTCGGATTGGTGTAGCTAGTGTAGTTATTCCAGTAATAGGTCAAACTACAGTATTTAGTCGGATTGGTATGGGTATAACAAAGAGGAATAAGAAAAGCCGCCAAAGAATCGGTAAGTGGATTGAGGACATCATGCGTTACGAAGATTGGAAACTGTATAAAAGGGGAAAAGAGAGTATCCGAAGGATAGACCTTTACATGCATGGTGTCGCATATGCCGTTGTCCGTCGGAGCTTCCGGGCATACCCCAAAAGCAAGAGTCGTTAGCCCAAGAATGGATATGCTCGCAATAACAAAAAACAATAGTACGAATTTCATTCTTCGTTCCATTCGGTACTAACAGGAGGGTAGTGGTCCAAATCGAAAAACGTAATTGAGCAAAAAGATCACGTCACTGATATCGACCACTCCATCACAGTTGGTGTTTCCGAGATATAAGGGATCGGGAGCCGGACCGCTTTTATACAAGTAGCCAATCAGAAGTATTATGTCCGAGACGTCAATTCTTCCATCTTTGGTTACATCTCCGATTCGGAAAGAAATAGAAAAACAATTAGGAAAATTATGACGGGGAATATAAAGAACAGCATCGGATCGGGAAAAAGCGAGGCGGTCAGAAGGGGGCCAGAAGCAGGAGTCTATACAAATGGTCATGGTATCTTGCACCCAGAAGGTCATAGTGGCGATAAGAAGGCGACTTCCCCCTGTAAATCTCCGTGCCGCTGGATTTTCCCCATACAGTGATAACCAAAAATGCGAGGTGCCATCCAGTTGCAAAATTGCACTCCAAGCACCTTGCGGATATCCGGCTTGATCCATCATCCAGTTATGTTCTCCATCCAGATGACGAAAGATGCTCCGCTCGGCGAGCGAACCAGAGAAATAGGTGGTATTCCAATAACTGCTAAGACTACAGTATTTGGTAGGATTGCTATGAGTGTAACATAGTGGGATAAGAAACGCTGCAATGGAATCCATCGGATTGGTCAGATCGTTGGTTACCCGAATGGGGACTCGAATTAAAGAGCCAGAACCAAAGAATCCAGCATCAGGTGGATGAACCTCCACATACAGGGTATCGCAAATTCCACGGTCATTCGGGTCTTCCGGGCA
>Ga0256868_10000091_pt1 | contig 52379 bp, 42 predicted proteins | sample RVTome_13_FD_187341 | JGI IMG/M metagenome (GOLD analysis project Ga0256868, IMG submission 187341) | Soil microbial communities from uranium-contaminated site in the Upper Colorado River Basin, Wyoming, United States - RVT92D227 HiSeq ...
CTGGAAGGGACAAGTTCGGGATCCTGGCCTTTCCTTGGCACCTGATCTTCACGCCGGAAAAACAGCTGGACGAAATCTATAATCTGATGAAAGACCCGGAGGAGTACGACAACCTCGTCCTGAAAGACGGCCTCCCTCCCGAGGTCATCTCCCTCAAACAGAAACTCGAAGCCAAGACGAGGGAGATCCTCAAGAGCAAAGAAGCCGTCAAGCTGAACAAAAAGGACGAGGACATGCTCCGGTCCTTGGGCTACATCAAATCCCCCTGAATTGTGTGGCCAATCAAAGGGGACCCCGAAGCCGGAAAGGGTCTCTGGATTTGGCGGAGGGAGCCTTGAGGCAATGGTGTCTGAGCGCGTCTTGAAGCGAACTCATCGCCGCCGAAAAAACGGAGCGTCCTCAAGCGTAAAGAACTTTTGAAGAAGCGAGTCCTTTCGGGCGAGTCCCTTCGAGCCCTGTTGATACCCCATTTCCTTTATGATATATTGGCGGCAATGATGAGCCCAAAAATCGATGTATCCTTTGTCATTCCCGTTTACAACGAAGAGGAGAACCTTCCGGACTTTTACCGGGAGCTGACGGCCGCGAGCAAGAAGCTCCACGGGTCCTGCGAGATCATCTTTGTCGACGACGGAAGCCGGGATGGGTCCTTCCCGACGCTGCGAAAGATCCAGGCTGCGGATCCCAAGGTCAAGATCATCCGCCTTCGCAAAAATTTCGGGCAGACGGCCGCCCTTGCGGCGGGGTTTGATCGCGCCCGCGGCGAAATCATCATCACCCTCGACGCCGACCTGCAGAACGACCCGGCCGATGTCCCGCTTCTTGTCGCGAAAATGAACGAAGGGTTTGATATCGTCAGCGGCTGGCGGGTCAAGCGCAAGGACAAATTCGTCTCCCGCCGGCTCCCCTCGAAGGCCGCCAACTGGATCATCTCCAGGATCACGAAGGTCAAGCTCCATGACTACGGCTGTACGCTCAAAGCGTTCCGCCGGGACGTCGTCAAGAACATCAAGCTCTACGGCGAAATGCATCGTTTCATCCCGGCCATCGCCAGCACCATGGGCGTCGCCATCGCCGAAGTGCCGGTGAACCACCGTCCTCGCATCCACGGCAAGTCCAAATACAATATCACGAAGTCGGTCCGCGTCGCCCTCGACCTTTTGACGGTGAAATTCCTTCTGAGCTATTCAACCCGGCCCCTCCAGATCTTCGGACTGTTCGGCCTCCTCGCCGGCCTCCTCGGCGGCATCCTGGGCGGGATCCTGTCCTATCAGCGCCTCATCCTGAAGCAAGGCATCGCCAACCGCCCCCTCCTGCTTCTTTCCGTCCTTCTCATCGTCATCGGCATCCAGTTCATCACCATGGGCCTCCTGGGCGAGATCATGGTCCGAATCTATCACGAGGCCGTGGAAAAGCACATCTATGCCGTCCGCGAAGTGATCGATTCGGATTCGGAAAAAAAGAACTGAACGAGCCCGCCATGAAAATCCTCATGCTGGCCCCCGAGCCTTTTTTCCAGCCCCGGGGCACGCCGATCAGCATCTATTTCAGGATCAAAGCCCTCTCCGACCTCGGGCACCGGACGAACCTGGTTACATATCCGCTCGGCGAAGATGTCGAATTTAAAAATTTCACGATCAGCCGGGTCCCCAACCTTCTCCGCCTCCGGAAGATCAAGATCGGGCCTTCGTTCATCAAGCTTCCTCTCGATATAGGCCTCCTCATCCGGGCCATCTGGGAACTCGCCAAGGGCCGCCCCGACGTCATATTCTCCCATGAGGAAGCAGGTTGGTTCGGCGCTGCCCTCGGAAAAATCTCCCGCACACCGCATATCTACGATATGCACTCAAGCCTCCCCCAACAGTTGGAAAATTTTCATTTTTCCAAGTCAAAACTTTTAATAAAGATCTTTCTGGAGCTGGAGCGGTTCGTCCTCAAAAATTCGAAAGCGGTCATCGTCATCTGCCGCGACCTCCTCGATTACGTTCAAAAAAAGGGCTACGGCGAAAAGGCCGTCTTCCTCGAGAATTTCATCGACTTCAACGACTTCGAGGAACAGCCCTTGCCGGCGGATTTGATCAATAAAAAGAAGAGTGAGGTCGCGCCCCGGGGCGAAAAGATCGTCCTCTACGCCGGCAATTTCGAGCCCTACCAAGGCATCCCGCTTCTCATCGAGGCGTTCACCCGGGTCAAATCGGCCGCCGTCCTGCTTGTCGTCGGCGGATCGAAACCCGAGCACGACGAAATGCGGGAAAAAGTGAAAGGGCTGGGACTCGGCAAGAGGCTCGTCTTCGTCGAAAAAGTCCCGCCGCGCCAGGTCCTTCTCTATATAGCGCTATGCGACGTTCTCATTTCGCCGCGCGTGTCCGGGACGAACACGCCTTTGAAGATCTATTCGTTCCTCAAATCCGGAAAGCCTCTTGTGGCCACCCGTCTTTGGACGCACACCCAGATCCTGGACGATCGGCTCGCGGTTCTCACGGCCCCCGAGCCCCAAGCGCTCGCCGACGGAATCTCGTTCGCCCTCGACTCCGAGGAAGCGCGGGTCCGGGCGCGGGAAGCGAGGCGTCTGGCCGAGCGGGAATATGTCTATCCGAAATATCTTGAAAAAATAAGCGAGGCCCTCCAAAAGGCCGCCGGCCGAATCTCAGTGGCGAAAAACTGAACCATGCGCGCTTTCATTACGGGAGCTTCGGGATTCATCGGCGGACACCTAGCCGTGCGACTCGTCCGCGACGGATGGCAGGTCCGGGCCCTCGTCCATGAGAAGAAAATCTTTGAGCCGGAGGGACTCGAATCCGTCTCCGGCGATATTCGGGACTTTGCCCTCCTCAAGGACGCCCTTCGAGGCGCCGACGTCCTTTTTCATCTGGCGTCCGCGCTCGGGGCGTCCCGGATCGATAAAAATGAATTTTTCGCCATCAACGCGGAAGGCACCAGGAACGTTTTGCGTGCGGCCCGCGAAGCCGGCGCAACGAGGATCGTCCACTTTAGCTCCGCCGGCGTCCTCGGCCATGTGAAAAACGGCGGAGCCGCAGACGAAAACTTTGCCCTCGACCCGCAGGACACCTACGACCGCTCCAAGCTCCAAGGAGAAAAGATCGCCCTTGAGTCCGCGACGGAGGGCTTAGCCATCATCATTATCCGGCCAGGTTGGGTCTATGGCCCAGGCGACCGGAGGACGTTCAAGCTCATCCGCGCCATCGCCCGCCGCCGCTTCATCCTCATCGCCAAAGGACGAGCGCTTCAGACGCCCGTTTACATCGACGACCTCGTCGACGGCACCTTGCTCTGCTCGGAAAAAGGAAAGACGGGTCAGATCTACAACCTCGCCGGAGCCGAAGTTCTCACGGTGAAGCAGATCGCCGAAACCATCGCCGCCGCCGCAGGAACAAAGATTCCGCGCCTGGCCTTCCCGCTCCCTACGGCGAAGGCCGCAGCCTGGAGCTTGGGAAAGGCCTTTTCCATTTTCGGAAAGGAAGCCCCTCTCAACCCTTCCCGGCTGGCCTTCTTCATCCATCCCAAGCCGCTGAGCATCCGGAAGGCGGCCGAGGAACTCGGCTACGCTCCCGCCTGGGGCTTCAAAAAAGGGATGGCCGCGACCGTGGCCTGGTACCGGGCCAACGGCTGGCTTTAAAAAATGAAACGGTTATGCTAGATTAAAGAAAATGTCCCAAGAATTCCCGGGCAGCACGCAGAAAGAGCTCATCGCTCGGAATAAATCCCTCTCTGCCAAATATTCAAGCCTGTTCGTCGGCAAAAAAGGTTTCTGGACGCTCTTGAAATACGAGTTCATCAATCTTTTCATCTCCCCCATGCCCGGGGCGCCCGGCCTCTGGCTCCGCAAGGTCTCCTATCCTCGCCTTTTGAAGAAGGTCGGCAAGGGCGTCGTCTTCGGACGGAACATCACGCTCCGCCATCCGCACAAGATCGCCATCGGCAACAATACGTTCATCGACGACAACGCCGTGCTGGACGCCAAGGGCGAGGCAAACGAGGGCATCCGCATCGGGGCCAATGTCTATATCGGCCGGAACACCGCCCTGAGCTGCAAGGAAGGCTCCATCCACCTGGATGACTATTGCAACATTTCGGCTAATTGCAGCCTGCTCAGCGAGACCGAGATTCGGCTGGGCAAATACTGTTTTCTCGCGGGCGAGTGCTATCTCGTGGCGGGCGGGAACCACAACATCACGGATACGTCCATGCCGATCATGTTCCAGCCGTCGTTGGCCAAAGGCGGGATAAGGATCGGCGAGGACGTCTGGCTCGGGGCAGGGGTCATCGTCCTCGACGGCGTGACGATCGGCCGGGGAAGCGTCGTCGGGGCCGGCTCCGTCGTGGCCGCGCCGCTTCCGGAATATTCTTATGCGGTCGGAAGCCGCGCGCTGAGGATCCGCGACCGGCGGGAATTCGCCGAAAGCGAAAAAACCTAAGGGGTCACTTTTTCCGGGCTTTATAAATAAAATTCGACGAGCTGTCGAAACGCCCCGAGGCCGGCAGGAATTTTTCGATCTCGAAACTTTTTCCCTCAAGAACATCACGGATCTCGTCCGGCGTGTAGTAATGGCGGATCGGGACGAAGTACCAGTCGAGAATGAGCTCCTCAAGCTTCTCGCCCTTGCGCGATTTTTCCCGCTTCTTGAAGAAAAAGACCACCGGGCTGAGGAAAAAGGCCATGATCCTGGACAGCGCCGTCCAGGATCGCTTCGGGGTCTTGACGAGCGTCTTGCGGATGATCTCATGGATCCAGGTTAATTTGGTCCGCTTATAGACGGCAAGAAAGATCGAGCCGCCCGGCCGCAAGACCCTGGCGAGCTCGGAGATGGCCCGGAGGGGATCGGTCGTATGGTGGACCGTGCCCCAGGCCCAGACGATATCAAACGTTCCGTCGGCGAACGGGAGTTGGAGCATGTCCTGCCGCTCGAAAGAGACGTTCGCCAGGTTGAATTTTTCTTTCAAGCCGCGCGCTGTCTCGAGGCTTCCGGGGCTGATATCGATGCCGACGACCCGGCCGGCGCCGTTTCTGGCGAAGATAGCGCTGAAGATGCCTGTGCCGCAGCCGGCGTCGAGGACGGCCATCCCCTGGACCTCTTCGGGCGAATAGAACATCGCCCAGTGCTTTTCCGAGGCTTCATATTCGGGAACATATTCCGTCCAGACGACATCGTAGAAGCTCCCGACTTTTTCTTTGTTCATCCGTTTCGATCTTTGAAAAAAGAGAAGCTAGTGTACCGCCCTCTGGCCGGCCAAGTCAATGATTGTCGTCCAGGACCTCGAACCCGGAATATTCCTCCTCGACGACCTGGCGGATATGCTTGATGAAGATGCCGCCGTTGATTTTGACGCGGGAGCTTTTCAGGACAAGATAGCGGCCCTGAAGGATATCGAACGTCATCCCAACCTCGAGCTCTTTGACCATCCTGGGATTGGCGGAAGGCTTGACCTCCAACTGCAAAAGGTCATATGTGGCGGGATCGAAATAGAACCGGCCTTCCCAATTCTTCTCGTCCTTGACTTTAGCGACGACGTCGAGCACCACAGCCGGTTTGCCGTTGAGTGCGGCGCCCTCGCTCAGGCGGAAATCGAACTGGTCCCTTTTCTTTTCGGAGAACGGCAGGAGGCTGTCGAGCGAGAGGCTGCCGCCGCGGGATTCATCGTCCTTATTCGTTTCGTTTTCCTCCTCGGCCCGCCGATTCTTTTCCTTTTCCCGGTTCTCCCCCGCCTCCTCGGCGTACTTCTGGGTGACGTCCTTTTTCTTTCCCCTCTTTGTCTCCACGGCTTTGAGGATTTCCTCCTCTCGCTTGCCGTTCGTGACCGTGACGTTCTTCGTCACGACCGTCACGGATTCGGGTCTCCAGTTCTTGTCCATCTTGGTGATCGTTAAGGCCGCCGACGCCTTCCAGTTCTTGTACTCACGGTAGGCCTTGATCTTCTCCGCCACTTTGTCCAGGAACGGATGGATGTCCTGCGCCCCTGGGTTTTGAGCAAAGATCAAGCCCCGGCTTGAAACAACGAAAAAGGCGTAGAAGAGAATAAACATCCCTCGTCTAGGAGATACGGCCATCTTCGATCCTCCACTCCATCATGAACGTAATAATCCTACAAAAGGTTGCCTCTGATATCCACATTTATTTTAAGCCGGCGGAGGGAATGGAATTGACGACAATCAAAATGATCCGTCTTTTTTCACGCATCCCCTTCCCGAGCTTGACCGAGCCTGTTGACAAGCGTCCGTGAATATGCTATTAATCCTATTGTTTCTATCTTTCCGATTGTAACTATAGGAATAGTAATAAGGAGACGATCCATGTCGACATTTCTTATCGTGCTCTTGAGCATCATCGGGTTCATCGGCCTCGTCCTGGGCGTCCTGATCGTCCTCTGGTTTTATCAGGGCGGCTGCTGCGTGCGCCGGATCAAGAACAAAATCACCAAGAAAGACTACGTCGCGCCCATGCTGAAGCAGAACTAGGACGGCGACGAAAAGCCATTGATTTTGCCCGCCCCGCTGTGCATAATGAAGGATGCCTGAGACCCAAGGAGCTCCGCATGGAATCCGTCAAGAATGAAGTCGCGGTCATGTTCTCCGGCGGCATCGATTCACTGCTGGCGTCCGTTCTCCTCCTGCAGAAATACGACAGGGTCCACCTGATCACATTCGACAAGGGCTATCTCGAATTCGGGATCAAGAACAACGTCCCCAACGTCAACCGCTTGAAGACAGCGTTCGGCGAGGATCGCATCACCCACCAGGTCATCGACATCAAACAGATCGTCAAGCGCATCTCGGTCAGCAAGATCTTCAAGGACCGGAAGGACTACAACATCGAGATCCGCTGGTGCGTCGGCTGCCGTCTGAGCATGAACACGGGCGGCCTGCTCTACGCCCTGGAGAACAACCTCATCGGCTACGCCGATGGATCGAACCGGGAGCAGATTCCGTCCGAGGCCAGCCTGACGGGCACCGCCGAGAACTACCCGAGCATCGTCAACCGGCTGAAGAAGTTTGCCCTGGAGTATGCCGTCCACTTCATGACGCCCACCTACGAGTTCGGGAGCCGCGAGAACCGCCGGGCGAAGCTCAAAGAGCTCGGGTTCGACATCGACTATCTGAGCATGGATCACAGCAAGAAGATCTCGGGAATGATGACGAAAGAAGTCATGCACCGGTCCCAGCCGATGTGCTTCTCGGGCTGGCTCATCCACTGGAAGCGCAATCTCCTCGGAAAGCCCGTTGAGCAGAACGAGCTCAAGACGGTCGGTTACGTCGCGAAAAAGCAAGACAGCATCGTCCGCGAGGTCGTCCGCGACACCTTCGCCGAGAAAGGCGTGGATATCAACGCCGTGGTCGAGAACCGGAAGAAATATCTCGCCAGAATTCAAGAAGGCTTCGCCCTCGTTTAATAACTTCGACACCCCGATTTTTGACCTACATAAGACCCTGCTCGCTGCCATAACTAAAAGAAAAGATGGATGGCGCCGACCGGAGCGCCCCGCCGCCCGCAGCGGAAGGGACACACTGGGGGATGGGTCGAGCGAAGACGGCGGGGCTGGTCGGTGACAGATCCCATCGTTTCTTTCTCCCCTCATTTGCTTTTTCCGAAATACTTGTCATATATTCATTATTCCTGAGGAGAAAGCCAGCCCATGACGCCCGCAGACCCCAACAAACGCCCGGACAAGTCCGTCCAGTCCTATTTCCGGAAGATCCACCGCGACTATCAGGAATCCGTCGGGCGGGAGACTATCGCCGGTGTCCACGAGCGGATCAGGAGCGAGATCGAGCCCCGGCTTCAGGGCCTCGTCCTCGACATCGGCTCGGGCGGCGTGCCCGACCATGAGACGAACGCCTCAAGGACCGTCATCTCGCTGGACAATGTCTTTGAATTCCTCAAGAATGCCAAGGGTAAAAACGTTCTGAACATCGTCGGCGACATCCGGGCCCTTCCTCTCAAGAGAAACACCATGGACCGGATCATCATCCAGTTCGTCATCCAGCATTTGACGGAGAGCATCCTGGAGAAGAACCTGCGCAACGTCCGGAACGCCGTGGCCGAGTCGGCACGGGTCCTGAAGAAAGGAGGCCAGGTCTTTATCGTCGACTCCATGGTTCCTCTTTCGTTCGAATACCTCCAACGGACCAACTACATCGTCTCTTATCATCTCCTCAAGGCCTTGAACAAGCCGATGGTCTTCTTTTTCTCGGCGAAAAAATTCTGCCGTATCCTGGAAGACCACGGCCTCGTCCCGGCCAGGGTCCTGAGCATCAACTGGGGAACGATGAACGAGGCCAGTCAGGCGCTTTTTCCCTGGCTGCGGTTCCCGCTCAAATACACGCCGGCGCGGTGCACGCTCATCTCCGCTGTCAAGGCATGAAGATATCCATGAACAGGCAAAGACGGGTCGACGGAACGCGCCTCCTTGCCGTTTCCATAGCCTTAATTTTAGCCGTGTTCGCAGCCTGCTCCCGGAACGCCGGAGAGACCAAAGACGCCGCGCCCCAAAAGACGGAGAGAGGCGAAATGAAGCCCGATTCCTCTTTCCGGGGAAGGATCATTTTTCAGTCCGACATGGACGGGGACAGCGAGATCTACGCCTTGACAAAGGACGGCGTCCAAAAGCTCACGGACAACACTTGGAGCGACGAGTATCCGCGCTGGTCGCCGGACGGAACGCGCATCGCCTTCACGGCCAACCCGCGGGGCAACTTCGATATTTTCATCATGAGCGAAGACGGGTCGATCATCACGCCCGTCACCGGCGCGCCCGCCGACGAAACCGAGCCGGCCTGGTTTCCCGACGGGAGCGCCCTGGTCTTCACCCGGGACGACGCGCTTTGTTGGAAGATCGACCTCAAGACGAAAGAGACAAGCCGGATCATCACGGATTTTTCGAGGGTACACGGGCTTTCCGATCTTTCGCCCGCCGCGGCGCTCCTCGCCTTTACGGGAAAGCGGCTTCTCGGCTGGGACGTCTTCGTCCATGACCTCGAAAGCGGAAGATCCACGGCCTTGACCGATGGGGGGAAGAGCTGCCGGCCCCATTTTTCCAAGGACGGCCGGAAGATCGCGTTCGTTTCCTCCAAGGCGGACGGCAAAGGGGATATCTGGATCATGAATCCCGATGGAAGCGAGAAATCCCGGCTGACCGAGCGCGACGAGACCTCTGATTATTTCCCGGCCTGGTCTCCCGACGGTAAAGACATCGTCTTCTGCTCGAGCGTCGAGCATTCGCCCAAAAAAGGCCGCTGGTCGCTTTTTCTTGTGAACGTGGAGTCGAAAAAGGTGATCCCCTTGTTCTCGGGGTTCGAGAGATCGCTTTTCCCGGACTGGCATTAAAGGAAGCGCGTCATGGACAGCATTTATCTCTTCAGCATCGACCTGGAGGACGTACGCTTCCAGATCAAGGACGGCCGGCGCTATCGAGAACGGGTTCCATACAATACACGACGCTACTTAGAGTGGCTGAGAGCCAGGAATTTCAAATGCACATTTTTCGCCGCCGGTGACGTAGCGGAGGCCTATCCTTCTCTCATCGAGGAGATCCTGGAGGAAGGCCATGAGATCGGCTGTCATACGTCCCGGCACATTCCGCTCGACCGGCAGACGCCCGCGGAATTCAAGAAAGACATCGAAGCGAACATCGAAGCCCTGCGAAAAGCCGGCGTCCAAAAAATCCGCGGCTTCCGGGCGCCGATTTATTCCCTGACCTCGGCGACGGCCTGGGCTTATGACATTCTCAGGGAACTGGGCTTCGCCTACTCGAGCTCGGTTCTGCCGGCAAAGAATCCGTTTTACGGCTGGCCGGAATTCGGCCCCCGCCAGAAAAACGTGGACGGCGTGTGGGAAATTCCCATCACCGTCGCCCGTTTCGGCCCGCTCGTCATCCCGCCGGCCGGCGGGGTCTATTTCCGCGTCCTCCCCAAGTTCCTGGTCCTGCGGGAAGCCAAAAAATTCGTCGGCTCGGGCCGGCCCCTTGTCGGCTACTGCCATCCCTACGACATCGACACGGAGCAGGAGCGCTTCATGAACCCGGACATCGGTGACAACCGTTTCTACAATTACCTGATGTATTTCAACCGGAAGAACGTCTTCAAGCGCCTCGACGCGATTATAGGGAAAGGGTTTACGGTTCTTCCTTATTGTGAATACGTCAAAATGCTGAGAGCGTGAAACGAACGCCGGCCTGGGTCCCTTTTTATTCCATTCTTTTGAGCAGGGCGCGGCCCAGATATTCTCTCGGGATGCCGAAGATTCTCTTCCGCCAGAGCCGGTCGCATTGGCTGCAGGTCTCCAAATCGGCCACGGCGCCGTCGAGGACCTTCCGGCGCAGGGCGACCATCTTGTCGTTGTTCCAGATCTCGGCGATCGAAGAATCCCTGACGTTCCCCAACGGGTAATGGCCGAAGAAGTCCTGCGTGCAGGGCAGGACCGCACCGTCCCAGAAAATGATCAGGGCGTGCCAGAGGAACGTGCAGGGCGAATAGGCTTTCTTTTCCCGAACCTCGCCCGCGTCGCCGGCCCAGTTGTGAAGCTCTTTGATGACGATCTTGTCCAGGGGTAGTCCTTTGAAGCGCGCCTCGAACGCCGCTCGGGACCGTCCCGCGCTTTCTCCCAGACCGGGTTGGTTGATCAGCTCGATGAGCGTCACGGGCTTACGGGCCCCGACCTCTTTCTTGATCTCCAGGAAGCGGACGATGTTGCCCACCGTCTTTTTGAAATCGGCATTGACCCGGATCCGTTCGTACGTCTCCACATCGAACCCATCGAAGGAGAAGGCGAACTGGTCCACCCCCGCTTCAATCAGCCGGCGGGCCTTATCCTCGTCGAGCAGCGTGCCGTTCGTGTGGAACCGGGTGACGAGGCCGGCGTCGTGGGCGTATCTGGCCATCTTGAAAAAATCCGGATGGAGGAGTGACTCACCCCGATGGAGAAGATGGACATCGAAAACGAAGCGGGACGCCTCGTCAACGATCTTTTTGAACAGGTCGAAGTCCATATAGCCCTTCTGCGCCTTTTCGAGGTCCTTGTTCGGGCACATGACGCAGCGGAGGTTGCAGATGCTCGTCGGCTCGATCCAGAGGCGGATGGGGAGATAGGGAAGCCGGGTTCGCTTCCTTTTATAATTCCAAAAAATAGCGGCCAGCCGGCGGTAGTACTGCGTCTTTTTCATCATGGTCGGGCCACGTCATTTTACCCAGAACCCCCGCCCCTGTCCACCACACAACAAGCCGAAGACGCGTACATATTTCTAGGCCCCCCTTGAATTCCAAGGGGGGTAGGGGGGATTAATACCAATAGGATAAAGTCTTAAAGCGCGTCTTCGGAAATAAAATAGCCGAAGACGAGTCCATGTTTTTAGGCCCCCCTTGAATTCCAAGGGGGGTAGGGGGGCGACCTGTTAATCCCCCTGAATTGTGTCAGGGGGTAGGGGGTTTAATATCACTAAGATAAAATCCTCATACATGCTATATTTTATCCCCATGAATTGTGTCAGAGGGCAGGAAGTTTAACCTTCCCAATGAAAAGCCTTATCTCATCTAAGCTAATACAAACGCAATAAATAAAGTGACAATGCAGGGGCGGCGCTTAGGCCGCCCTCAAGCCCCCGTAGCGGAGGGGGGGGCCCGTCGGCTTTTCCGACGGGGGGAACCGACGGGACTGGTTCCCCGGGGCCCGGGGGTGCGGGCGGCCTAAGCGCCGCCCGAACGGGGATGTCATTTTAATTAATGCGTTGATATTAGCGTCTGGAAACGCCTCTTCGTAAATAAAACAGCCTGCGCTCCGCCTTGAATCAAGGCATTTTTTAAGATATGATTTTGGCGGCGCAGAGCTAAAAGACCATTCCGGATGAACCTTCAAAGCCGCAGGACTTCGAATATCTCGAAGATCTTTCAGGTCTTCTTCTACGCTCTCTTCGTTGTTCTCTGGTTCAAAGGCAATTTCCCCCTCCTGAGGACGATCCCCGTCACGCCCGCCGTTCCTTTTGCCGGCCTGGCTATCACCACAGCCATCCGCGCCTTCTTGAAATTCAGGTCTTCCCCCGTGAAACTGAAGTTCAAATTCAAGAAGGACTGGGGCATTATCGCTCTCATTCTTCTTCTGTCAACGGTCGTTCATATTCCTTTCCTCGTCTATAATTTTGGCCTCATGGACAGCGACGAGGCCATCCCGGCCCTCCAGGGCAAACACATCGCCGAGGGCAAACTGCCAACGATCTTCTATTATAGCGCCCGCTTCCAGGGCAGCCTCCCCCAGCATTACTACGCCCTGCTCTTCAAGGTCTTCGGCTATTCGGTCTTTCTGGTCAAGCTCGCGGCCTATCTGGCGTTCGCCGCTTTCCTCGTCATCCAGTTCCTTCTTCTTAAAAATATCTTTTCGAGGGGATTCGCCGTCGTCGTCAGCCTGTTCTATGTTTTTCCATTCCACAACCTCATCCTGTCGAGCTTTGACGTCGGGTCAGGCTTCGCCGTCGTCTTTCTCCTCGGCAGCCTGATCTTCACTCTGACGTATAAGATCTATGTCCTGGGAAAAGATCACCTGCTCCAAACGCTCGGCTTCTTAATGGGGCTCGCCTTCTGGACGCACCAGATCTCGATCGTCTTCATCCTCACGTCCGTTTTCTTCCTCCTCCTCCGATACAAGCTCCGGGTCAAAAGATATCTGACCCTCGCCCTGTTCTTTGCCATCGGCCTTCTCCCCGTCCTGATCAGCGAGATCTACTGGAGCTTTCCCCTTGTCCGCATGCTCTTCGGGGGCGAGTCGGCCGGGCTCCTGAGCCGGGCCAAAATGACCCGCGCGGTGAAGTTACTGCTGGAGCTTTTTTCGTCCGGACCCGCTTTTGCCAACGCGGCCTATCTCGCCGTTCTTATCCTCGGCGTCATCGTCCTTGTCTTTCAATCCGTCAAAAAGGCGAGATTCCGGATCTCGGGTTTATTCGCCGTCTATTTCCTGGCCTTCGTAGCGGTCTATCTTCTGTCCGACTTCAGCAACTTGGAGATCATCCGCTATTTGTACATTCTTTATATCGCCCTTCCCGTGCTTTTCGCCGCTGCTTTTTTATGGGTCAAGCCGAAAACGCTGCGTTATGCTTTGACCGGTCTGTTGTTCATCCTGGTCTTCTTTGGAAGCAGCGCCAAGACCAGCCTGGCTAATTTCCAATCTGTCAAAGAACACCACAGGAACATCAAGGCCGTCACCGACGCCATGGCCGCGACCGGCGAACGTTATTGGAAAGGCCATTATTGGATCTCCTATCTGATCAATGCCGTATCGAAGGAGCGGCTCATCGTCGCCTCGACCACGGTTGAGAGATATTACTATTACGCGCTCATGTACGATACAGAAGGGATCCATACCAACCGGGTTTTCCTCCGGGACACGCCCCAGCAGGACCGGCAAGCCCAGGAATTCGTGGGCATGCTCGGCCGCCTCGGCAAGAAATTCGGGACACAGACCATCGGGCAATGGCTCCTGGTCTACGGCATCAACGGATACGTTTTTCAAAAGAACATTTTCTTCCCGCCGGACGATGTCCCCAACGTGATGCTGGACAGAGTCGAAGCCGCTGAATCCTGCCTCATTTTCCAGTTTGCGGCGAAGAATCCTCTCCTGACGGGCGGGTTCCGGCTCCATGTTGAAATCCCCGGCTATTGCTCCAGTTTCACGCCGATTGGACCCGCCGAGAGATTTTCGATCCGGATCCCCTATCCGCCTGAACGGCGGGTCCATCTTAAATATTTTTTGGATTTCCAGGGTCTCTATTTGGATCCGACGCTCCGGGAAGTCGATTATGACCTGCCCGTTGCGCCCGCGGCGTTGAATAGAGAGCCGGTGGAACTCCTGGCCGGCTTCGGCCCCCGCGAAAGCTTCTCGGGCAAAAACTGGCCCTCCCTCGAGAAGGAAGTCAGCTTTCAGGTCAATAAGTCGCTTGGCGAAACATCAAAAATCACTCTGGAGCTTTTCTCTCCTTTCTACTTTTCTGCCGATCCATTTTGGCATGGCGATTTCGTCCAGGAGGCCGATATCTTTGTCAACAACCAATTCGACAAAAAAGCGCGGCTCGGAGACGGCCACAACTCGCTGACGATCGATTGCCGCTTCCCCCCGTTCAAGAACGGGGCGAACATCATCACCCTCAAGTTCAAGTATGCCATAGTCCTTTCCATCGAGAAGGACCACTGGAAAACGGCGGCGTATTTAGAGGGCCTGAAAATCGACTAGAGTCTATAAATCCCTTTTCTGAGGTTCCGCCGGATCCGGAGCATTCCCCTGAATTCCTCCCACGCGTCCCGGACGAGCTTGACCGAGGACGAGTAGGCGCCGTGACGCTCGTTCCAGTCGATGGGGATCTCCGCGATCGACAGACCGTTGGCCCTGGCGATGGCCAGGACTTCCATGTCCCAGGACCAGCGGTTCATCCGGCTGACGCGGCACATCTTTTGAAGCCAGGCCAAATCGAATCCTTTGAAGCCGGCATCCGGGTCTTTGACCTTCAACTCCGGCAATAAAACCCGGACGAAGAACCGGTGCGCCCGCCCGACCGCATCCCGCCGCCAGATGCGTTTGGTCTCGGATTCGCGGAGAAACCGGGAGCCGACGACGACCTGGCTGTCCCGAAGCCGAGCCTTCATCACGAGGACATGTTCGAGGCCCGTGGTCTGGGAAAGGTCGAGGTCGGAGAAGATCAAATGCCCGCCGGCCGAGCCGAGCGCCGCGAACCGGACCGCGTACCCTCTCCCGCGGTTTCTCTCGTAGCCGACGACCCGGATAGAAGGATGCGCTCTTTCGATGTCCCGCGCTTTCGCCAGCGACCCGTCCGTGCTCCCGTCGTCGCAGAGAATGACTTCAAAATCACCCGGCAGCTCCCGTCCCAGGAAGGAATGGATGGCCAGGACGTTCTCCGCCAGGTTGCTCTCGTTGTTGTAGAAAGGGACGACGAAATGAATCACTCAGCACCAATATTCTTCCAATTTCTGCTCGTCGGTCAACGTCTTCCACCATTCGGCGCAGAGGCGGATCCCGTCTTCGAGCGTTGTCCTGGGCACCCAGCCCAATTCGTTCTCGGCCAGCCAGTTGTGGACGCGTTTGATCTTCGGCTCGACGCGTGCCTGGGGAATGTAATCGATCTTGGCCGGGAAGTGTTTGACGACCTCCTTGGCGATCTCTTCGATCGTGATCGGGCGGCCTCCCGTCAGGTTGTAGATCTTGTTCTCGGCCACAGGCTTCAAGGCATGGAGGTGCCCCTCGGCGAGATCGCCGACATACATGAATTCCCGGAACTGCTTTCCGTCGCCCATGATGCTCAGGACTCCCGTCCGCTCGGCCATCTCCATGAAGGCGCGGACGACGAGGCCCCGCCACATGCGCTCGCCGTAGGGAATGCCGTAGCGGAAGACGGTGTATTTCGGGCCTTTGTATTCGCTGTAGAACGAGAAGCAGAGGAGCTCCTGGCCGATCTTGCTCGCCCCGTAGATCGTGTTGATGTTGTCCAGGTGGAAAGGGCTCTTCTCGTTGACCACGTCGCCTTCCTGCGCGCCGCAGACCCAGGAGCTCGAAGCGAGCAGCACCCGCTCCACGTCGCCTTTCAGGGCCGCATTCAAGACGTTCAGTGTCCCCTTGATGTTTATGTCGTGGCAAAGCTTCGGATCTTCGGAGGATTTCCGGGCGTTGGCCAGGCCCGCCAGATGGAAAACGAGGTTGAAGTTCGAGAAGATGTTCCCCAGGTCGTCGCGAATGTCCTTCCTGAGCCATTCTACGTCCTGGACGGGCTTCCTCAGATCGAGGACGGAGACGTCATAGCCTTTATCCAAAAGCTTCTGGACGAGATGGCTTCCGATGAAACCGGAACCGCCCGTGACGCAGATCTTCATGGCTGAACCTCCTTCGTTCGCCTTGCCATCCGCCCGGCGGGCATCCCGACGTCAGCGCGTCTTCATAAAGAAGCCCCGGCTGGGCAAGAACCTTTTCATATTATAGACGAAATTAATGATACCTTCCCGGACGGCCCGAATCAACGGGGGCAGCTTGTAGTTCGTCCGCGGCAGGAGCTGATAGAGCCACCGCAGCCCATGGATCATTGGGAAGAGCTTCGTCGAAAGACGGACGTAGTAATCGAAGAAACCCTGGTATCCGAAGAGCGTTCGCCCGGAAAGCGTCGGGTGTTTGATCGTGATGTTCGTATAATAGATCTCGGCATCGTCGATCGGGTGCTCGAGCCAACCGGTCTTAAGGCAGTCCTCGCCGAGCTTGGTCCCGAGGAAGGGCATGTAGACCGTGCACATGATCCGGTCGGGCTGGAGCTGTTTGTTGAGGCGGATGGTGTCCCAGACCGTGGACAGGTCCTCTTCGGGGAGCCCGATCATGTTGAAACTCCCCGTCCGGATGCCGAAACGGCGGGCGAGAGTGAAGGCCTCGACGACCTTCTCGGTCGAAATGTTCCTCTGCAGAACCGCGTTCCGGATCTTCGGATTCCCCGACTCGATGGCCATGTTGATGAAGTCGCAGCCGCCCTCCTTGAGCGTCTTGATCGTGTCCTCGTCAATGAGGTCGGGCCGCGTCTGGCAGAGGAAGGGGATCGCATAGCGCTTGACGTATCGCTCACAGAACTCCTTGAGATGCTTTTTGTTCAGGGTGAAGGACTCGTCCGATAAGGACAAGCGGGAAGGTTTATATTTAGCGATGACCTCGTCGATCTCGGCGAAGACATTCTCGATCGTCCGGTAGCGGACGAACCGTCCCTGACCCTTGTAGAGGTCCATCAGGAACTCATTCTGGCAATAGGAGCAGGGAAACGGGCAACCCCGCGACGAGAGCATGTTGATTCCGTAGAGCTCGGCCTGGAGGCGCGCCGGGTCGAGCAGGTCCCGGTCGGGAAACGGCAGGCTGTCGATGTCCTGGACGAGAGGCCGGACGGCGTTTTGGGTGACGACGCCGTTCCGCTTGACCCAGAGGCCGGGGATCTTCGCGTAGTCGCTCCCCCCATCCAAAACCGACAGAAGCTCGGTCATCGCTCCTTCGCCCTCGCCCCGGCAGATGATATCGACGACCGGGTCGCGGATCGTGTCTTCGGGAGCGATCGTCGGATGGATCCCCCCGAAAATATTCAAGGCGTCCGGCCGCTTTTCCTTGACCACTCCGGCCAGGGCCGCGGAGATCTTATAGTTGACGGACATGACCGAAAATCCGACGACATCGGGTCTGAACGCGTCAAGCGTTGCGGCGAACGCTTCCTTCATCACCCGGAACGGATCTCCGCGAAGCGGCCGTTTCCTGAAGGCCGTGACGTCGAAGAAAGCGGTCCGGTGGCCGGCGGCCTTAACCGCGGAAGCGATATAGAGGATGTTCAGGGGCTGCTCGCGGACGATGTAACCGGGATAGACGAGGAGAACGTTCTTCATCCGCTTCCCCGCAGAGGCGGAGGTCCATAGATCTTCCGGAACTTCAAGGCCATGAGGAGCGTTTTGATGAGCGTCCGTCCGCTCAGTTTCGTCTGTCCCTTCCGCCGATCGACAAAGACGATGGGGACCTCGCGGATTGACGCGCCCATGAGGATAAGCTTATAGAGGATCTCCAGGACAATTGACGGTCCCACCGAAACAAGGTCATCGAGATCCAGCTTCTCCAGGATCTGCCGTTTGAAGCAGCGGAAGCCGGATGACACATCGCGGATCGATGTCCGAAACCGGCGGCGGATGAATCGGCGCACAAACCAAGTGATCATCCGCCGGCCGACACTCCGGTTGAAGTCTGCGGCGCCAATGATGAATCGCGAGCCGATGGCCACATCCGTATGCTCCATCTCCGCCATCAGCGCCGGAATGAACCGGGGCTGATGAGAAAAATCGCCATCCATCTCGACGACGAGGTCGGCCCCGAGCGCGAGCGCGGTCTTGAAGCCGTCGATCCCGGCCGCGCCTCGCCCCCGCCTCTTCTGGCGAATGAGGACATGCGCGCGCGGGTCGTCCGCAGCCATGGCCCGGACGAGTCCCGCTGTCCCGTCCGGCGAATCGTCATCCACGACGAGGACGTGAAGATCATCGGCGACCGGCAGGGTCAGGATTTCGCGGACCAGGGCCTGAATGTTCTCGGCCTCGTTATACGTCGGAATCATGACGACGATTTTTCGTTTGTGTTCGGGCATAGAAACGTTTATAGGACCTTCCGGATCTCCTCGAAGACCTGTTCGGGAGAGATCTCATCCATGCAGGTCATGTCCGGGCACGTGAATCGATAGCAGGGCGAGCAGGGCACGCCGGCGAAGAGCTTGGCCCCCCGGCCGTAGAGCGAGATCTCCTGGGGGCAGGTCGGGCCGAACAGGGCTACAACCTTTTTCCCGAGGGCGATGGCGAGATGCATTCCCAGCGAATCCGAGCTGACCACGACGTCCATGGCCTCGATGAAACCCGAGAATTCGAGGAGCGAATGGTCGTTTCCCGTGTTGTAGACGTTCTTCGGCGCCGCCCGCTCGAGCGACCTGTTCATCGCTCTTTCTCGAGCACCGCCGAGGAGAAACACGTTGACCTTGAGCTTGGCCGTCAGCAGCCGGATGAGCTTCCGATAATGCGCCGGCGGCCACTGTTTGGTTTCGAACTTCGTCCCCGCTCCCGTATTCAGCCCGACGGCGGGGCGCGACGGTGCTATCCGGCGGCGCCTCGAAAATTCCCGCGCTTTGCTGCGGTCGTCGCCGGACAGAGAAAAGACATACGGATCGTCCCGATAGCTGATCTCGGCCATCTCATAGATGATCTCCTGGTAGGTTTTCCGGTTTTTGAAGAATTTCAGGTCGTTGTCCACTCCCAGACGATAAGCGTAGGCGGACGCGGCGTTGAAGACCGTAAGGTTTCCGTGTTCGTTCCGGCCGAAGCCGATTTTTTTCGGGCTGGAAACCTTCATTGCCAGGGCTGTGGCTCCCGGGTCCTTGTCCAGGCAGATCAGGATATCGAACTTTTCGACAAGGAGTGACAGCCAATGTTCCGCCGTGAACGGGATGACGCGGTCCACATAGGGATTGTTCTTCAGAAGCTCGACGCTCTCTTCGTCCACGACCCAGAAGATGGAGCTTCGAGGATACGCCCTCTTCAGGCCGGGAAGGAGAGAAGTCGTCCTGAGGACGTCCCCCATGGCCGCCCGTTTGATGAGAAGGATCTTTTCGTGGAACGGCTTGTAGTCAGGGCAGTCTTCACAGAGGCGGCCGTAGGAACAGGGCGTCTCGCCTTTGAAATGGAGGCAATCATTACGGATCATCGGCGGCTCGAGGGAAAAAATGAGCCCTATTTATGCCACAAATCCGGGATAAAGGCAAACGGGCTCGCTGGGAAAGCCCTGCTCCAGTGGAGGCTTTTTACGCTGCGCGCTTTCCCAGCTCGCCATAGGAAAAAGGCTGAAGACAGTCTCCAGAGTATTTGACGTCATTGAGGATTTCGGGATTCTCCAGGAATTTTATTCGCTGGCCGCGTTCGACCGCGCGCTTTCATACCCGCCCGTATCAACGGCCGTTATCACATAGTGATATTTTTCGTTGAAAGAAAGCTTTCGGTCTTGATATTCAAACGCGTAGCCCGCGACGGCAGCGATCCGCTGATATTGAGAATCCTCCTGGCCGGCCTTCTTCCGGTAGATATTGTATTGAGCGACCGTGATGGCCTCGTTCAGCGGGTTCCTCTTCCAGGAGACGATGTTGATTTTTTCGCTGCGGAACAAGGAACTGTTCGTCACGGTCCGACAGGCCGCGTTCAGGGGCGCGAAGGTGACGATTTCGGTCACGAACTCCGAGCCGTCGCTCTCCAATCCGAAGGGATCTTTCGGCCAGGTCGTCAGGCCGTAGGTGTATTTTTGATTGAAGGGCAGGCCTCCGTCCACGTACTGAAAGGTCGTCGTCGGGACCGAGGCGATCACAAGGAAATCGTCGTCGGGCATGTTTGCCCTTTTGCGCCAGACCGAATAATTCTTCAGCTCAAGGCCGTCGTTCGCGGGGTTTCTTTCCCAGGTGAGCGTGTTGATTTTATTTGTTTGAGAGCCGTTCATCTGGGTGCTCAGGGCTGGGTTCAGCGGCGGCTTGGGGTGGACGGGTATCGTCGTCGTCGTGCTGGTCGTGGTACTCGTCGTCGTGCTTGTGCTCGTACTTGTGCTCGTCGACGTACTCGTGCTTGTGCTTGTGCTCGTGCTCGTCGTGGCCGTGCTCGTGGTTGTGCTCGTGCTCGTCGTGCCCGTACTCGTGGTTGTCGAAATGGTCGAAGTCGAGGGAACGCTCGTCGTACTCGTACTGGTGGTCGTCGGTCCCGGGGATACTGTCTGGTAGAAGATCTCCCAATTTCCGCTCACGGATTCCGCGTAGACGATATGAAGCAGGCCCGATGAATCCACGGCGAGGCTCGGCATGTTTGAATCGGCTGTGTTGTCCGTGAGGTTTATCAATCCGCTCCAAGTGCCCGTGAAAATCCTGAGAAAGATCTCTCCACCTTCGGCCCAGGCTACATAGATATTGCCGTTCGCTTTATTGACGGCCACGGCCAGAGCGTTCTCCGCCGAATTCCCCGAGGTCTGGGAAACGTTGACTTCCTCGCTCAGGGTGCCGTTGCTAAACACCTTCCGGAGAAAGATCTCATCGTTTCCCTGATTCCCGTCCATCCAGATGACGTACGCATTCCCCGCGTTATCGCAGGCGACCATGGGATAGCTCCATTCTCTGCCCGTGCTCCATTTGATAGGGATCGGCTGCGTCCACGTGCTAGAATTTTGGGGAGTCCCGTTCTTCGAATACCATACGGCCCATCCGTGCCCCGTACTCCAGACAAGATGGGCCGTGCCCAAAGAATCAATGGCGATCTTCGGCATGTAGCCAAAGCCGACCGGAAGGACCTGGGCCGATCCCCAGGAGCCGGACGGGCTCCGGAATCTCATCCTGATATCCCAGGAACCAGGGGGGTCGTCATCGTCGTAGCCGGTGCCGTCCATCGAGACGGCATAGAGATAATTATCGGCGGGACTTACAGCGCATCCGGAATAGGCGGAGCCTCCGTCGTTGCTGCTGACATTTGTGGTTGAACCCCATCCGTTATTATAGGCAAGATGAAAAATATCATAAGAGGACGCCCGGACGTCCTGGAACGTCAGATGGCAAATGCCTGATCCGGATACGGAGAACCACGGCCACCCGGATTCCTCGCTCGGGTCCCAATAGATTTGCTCGAACTGGAGGGGCGTCGACCATTGCCCGCTTCTCGTCGTCGAAAAATAGAAATTCCTCTTTCCCAAATATTCAAACCAGGCGGCATAAGCGGCTCCGCTGTCGTCCACGCCCAGGAGCGGCCAGTAGGAGTCAGACGGGGAATTCGAGATATTGACCCGAGCGGCCATTTCGAACGGCGCCCCAACCTTTCCCCGCTCCCCGTCCTGCGGTTTAACCAAAGCGAAAACGGAAATGAGCAGCACGGAGCATATAAGAAGGATCAGGGAAATCGTCGTTCTTTTCATCGGGCGTTTTCTCATTCTCGTTTTTATTATCCGGGGACGGGAAGGAATTGTCAATAAAAGGAAGCTTGATCGGAGCTTTATCGACAAGCTATGGAACCGATTTGACGCAGTCCGTTTGTCCCGGGGACGTTAAGATCCTTCCTTGCCCGTGTTCGATCTCCGGCTTTCGTTTCCGTCCGCGTCCACGGACATCACGACATAATAATATCTCTCGTTGAAAGGTGTCTTCCGATCCTGATACTCAAAGACCCGGCCGCCGACTGAGCCGATCAACTGGAACTCGGAATCCTCCTGGTCGGACCTCTTCTGATAGATCCGGTATTGGGCGACGGCCGCGGCCTCGTTCAACGGATTCTCCTGCCAGGAGATCACGTTGATCTTCTCCCGGCGGAACAGGGAGTTGTTGATGGCGGTCCTGCATCCGACATTCAATGGAGGGAACAGGCTGGCTTCGATCACGGACTCCGACGCATTGCTCTCCTCTCCGTTCAAAGGCATTGTCGTCATCCTGTATGCGTACCTTTGAGCGAGCGGAAGCCCGGCGTCTTCATAGCCGAAGGTTTCCTTCGAGACCGAAAAGATGAACGCGAAATCGCTGTCCGGCATTCCGGCCTGCTTCCGATATATCTTATAACTGTCGATCTCGATGCTCCCGTTCGCGGGATTCCGATGCCAAGCGAGCGTATTGATCTTTGCGGTCTGGACACTGTCAAGCCGCGTATCCACGAATAAGTCGAGCGGAGGATAGGGCCGGGGGAAAACAGTCGTCGTCGTGCTCGTCGTGCTCGTCGTGCTCGTGGTCGGAGGGACCATGGTCGTCAGATACATGATCTCCCAATTGCCGCCCGAGACTTCGGCATAAACCAGGTGAAGTACGTCCAACGAATCCACGGCAAAGCTTGGCGATTTTGAAGAAGCAGCGCTGTTCGAGAGATTTGTCCGGCCGGTCCAGCCGTCCTCATTTAAGGCGTTGACATAGATCTCTCCGCCCTCCGCCCACCCCACGTAAACATGGCCATTCTGGCGATTGGCAGCAATGACCCCCTCCTGCGAAGCTCCGGGAGTCTGGGAGACGTTGACTTCTTCGCCCAACGTGCCATCGCCGTTCACTTTCCTAAAAAAGATCTCCTCGTTTCCTGCGGTCTTATCCAGCCAAATGATATAGGCATTTCCTTCATTATCGCAGCTGATCTTCGGAAAACAGAAATCCTCTCCCGTATTGCCCTTGACCAATACCGGTTGGGTCCAGGACGTGGAAATCTGCGGAGTGGCGCTCTTCGAATACCAGACCGAGGAATTTCCGTCTGCGCGCCTGGATAAGACGAGATGGGCCCTCCCCGCCGAGTCGAGGGCGATCGCGGGCGTATATCCCCTGCCCAGGGGAAGGATTTGTGTATCCCCCCATATTTCCTGGGCACTCCTCTGTCTTAAGTAGATCTCCCATTCCCGAACAGAGCCGTCCATCCAGACGGCAAAGAGGCCGTCATCGATGGGACTGACGACACAGGAGACATAGGCTGATCCTCCGGCGTTACTCGACACGTTGAAGGCCGTGCTCCACGCGCCGCTATAGCCCAGATGATAAATATCGTAAGAGGCCCCCCGGACGTCGTGAAACATCAAGTGACAGGCCCCGGAAGGAGCAACGGCAAAAGCCGGGAATCCAGCGTCATCGAGGCTGGAATAGATTCGATCGACATTTTCGGGATCCGACCAAGAACCGCTCCCGTTCGTGGCAAAGGTTAAATTACGGCTTGCCGTACGCTCGATCCAGATGGCATAGGCTGCGCCGGCGCTGTCCAGACCGATGAGAGGGAAGCTGGATTCGGATGCGGAATTGGAAATGTTGATGGGAACGCCGGCCTCGAACTGAGCCGCCGCCCTAGCCGGCGATCCGGCCTCCTGCTTCACCAGGGCGAAAAGGGAGATGAGGAACATGGAAGACGAGAGAAGGATTACGGAAATGGTCGTTCGCTTCATGCCAGGCTCTCCTGCCCTCGTGTTTATTATCCAGGGAAAGGAAGAAATTGTCAATAAAACAAATCTCGAAATGGGGACTCCCGCGGTTGTTTGTCTTTTCCGTCCCCCCCATGGTATATTACCTCGAAACAAAAATGGCAAAAAAGCATCCATTCATATGGGGCGCCCTGGTCTTGGGATTGACCCTCGGCTTCTTGAGCTCCCATGAAAAACGCCCCGGGCCGGCCGGACGCTCCGCGCACCCCCTCTTTGATCCCAACGGAAATCTCGTGATTGTCTATCAAAACTCCGGAAATGGCCTCAGCCTCGCAGTGTCCGGCACTGCCGGCCAAACGAACGAGATCGAGGCCGTCGTTCTGGCTTCTTACGCCCTTGGGCCGGTTATCAAAAAGAACAAGGCCGGCGAGATCGGGATCGTCTGGGAGCAGCCCGGCTTCGGGAAAAACGAGATCACTTTCGGCCGTATCAAGGACAACAGGCTCCTCTCAGCCCAGACCGTTGTCCATTCGGCCTTTCCCCTCCTTTCTCCTGACCTTGATTTCGACCAAGGACTGAATCCCTGGGTCGCCTGGGTCCAATGTGTAAATGAGAGATATTATGTCTGTGTCGCCAACCTCAACCAGAACAAGATCTGGATCGTCAACAGGCCTTTTTTCGCTTCCGCTTTGAGCCCTAAAGTCCTCGCCGGCGGCAGTCAGGGCATCTGGGTCTTCTGGACAGGAAGAGACGGGGGGCGCGACGAGATCTTCGGCAGCATCTTTCAAGGAGAGGCCTGGTCCAAACCGTATAAGCTCAATAAAGACAACCACTTTCCCCACCTAAGCCCGTCGGCCGGGCTCGACGGGAACGGATGTCCCTGGCTGGCCTGGTCCGCCTATGACGGGCTGGATTACGAGATCTTTTGCTCATCATGGAACGGCGCGGCATGGTCGGCCGAAGAAAAGCTCACAGACAATATAGCCGCCGATAGCTCTCCGGCCATCGTCTTCGTTCATGGAACGACGCCTCTCGTCGTTTGGAGCCGGTCTTTCGATCGGACGGGGGCGCTATTCGCCCGATACAAACAAGGCCTGTTCTGGGGCTCCGAGATCGAGATCGTTTCCGGACAGGCCCATCCGGTCCGCTCTCCCAAGATCGCCGTCCTCGGCGAGAGGATCGGACTGGCCTGGGAATCCGGCGAACAGATCGGCACACTCGTCATTTCCTTCAAGGACTTGACCCAGAGTTCGGCTCCGGCCGTCCAGCCCCAAAGCCCTCCTCCAATATTCAATCCCGACCTGGATGAAAACCAATATATCGGTTTCGGCGACAGCATCACCTACGCCGAAAACCAGGGTTACATCCCCAGATTGGAGCCCCTGCTCGCTCAAAAATACGGAGCGGCGAAAATCTGGAACGAAGGCTACGGCGGCGAGACAACGCTTGAAGGGCTTATCCGGATCGAGACGGTCATCACGGCCCATCAGGCGCGCTATCTGCTCTTGATGGAAGGGACGAACGACGTCATCTATCTCGAGATCTCGATGGAGACCGCGGCCTTCGATCTTGAAGAAATGGCCAGAAGATGCTTGAGGGTCGGGATGTTCCCCTTGATCGCCACGATCATCCCCCGAAAAGACTGGCTGTGGTTCGTCCCTCCCTATCAGAGCCGGATCAGCGAGCTCAACAGCAGGATCCGCCGGCTTGCCGAGACCCTGAAGATCCCCCTGGTCGATCAATTCGACGCCTTCTATGATTACCCGGCATCGGACGGCGGGTGGCAGTCTCTCCTCCTCCCCGAAGGCGTGCACCCAAACCCCAAGGGATTCCAGGTTATGGCCGAGACCTGGTTCGGCGGCATCGAGATCCTGCCTTTTCCGCCGGTCGAGGTCCGGGTGGCGAGATCCGCCAACAAGATCCTTTTTTACGGTCAGCCGGGCAACCTGCTCCGCTGGCAAAACAGCCTCAAGGCCGAGCCGAGCCAGATCGCCGCATTCAAGATCTATCGAAAAGAACAAGATGGAAGCGAGACATCCTTCCAGCTCGTGGCGACGATTCCGTTTCTGACAAACGCCTTGACCCATAAATATTTTGATGCTAAAATCACCCCCTCAAAAAAATATTCTTACATCATTTCCACGCTCCGGAAGGATGGCATCGAAGGCCCCGGGTCAGAAATGGTGAGTGACAATTTTTAAGGAGACGCTTCTGATGAGAAAAAGCATCGTGTTCTTCACCGCGGCCCTCCTGATCTTCAGCGCTCTGGCGACGGGCTCCTGGGGAGCCGAGCAGACCCCCGGCCAGAATCCCACAGTGATCAAAAGCATCGGCTACCTCAAGCTCGACAAAGGCATCGAAGCCACCGTCCGGATCGACGGCGATTTCCTTCATCAGCCCCTGGTTTTGAACAACCCGACCCGCCTGGTCGTCGATATCTCCCCCGTCCAGAAGATCGATGCGCAGCCTTATTATGAGGTCAACGTCTTCGGGATGAAGAGCATCCGGGCAGGCCAGTTCGTGCCCTTGATCGCGCGCGTGATCTTCGATTTCAGCGGCCCCTTGCCGGCTTACGAGATCCAGAAGACGGAAAGCGGGCTCATCATCAGGTTCACGATAGAGGAGCCGAAACCCGATAAAGCTGTCACTCCTCCGCTCGAGCCAAAACCGATTCAGGCGGTGAAAGTAGCCAAAACCGCAGCCCCTAAAGAAGAGCAAAAATTCGAAGAAACGAAATATCCCGAATTCTTCAACACGACCATCGGGTTCACAGTCGGCACATACAAGAACCCCTCGAGCGATTTCCGGGAGATCTACGGCAGCGAAACAGACATGCAATACGGCTTGAACCTCACCCGAACTATCGGTTATTACCAAGGCTTTCAGCTTGACGCTTCCCTCGGAGTCAGGACCTATTCAAAGAACGGCTCTTCGACACTGGACCAGACCCCAACCAAATTTTCCATGACGCCGATCACCCTCGCCGGACACATCCTTTACCAGACTAAATATGGCCTGCCTTTTATCGGCATCGGCAAGGATTGGTACAGCTACAAGGAAGAGAGCACCCTCGCCAATACATCGGGCTCGACCTCTGGCTGGCACTATGAGTTGGGCGTCTATATCATCATTCCCAAGATCGATTATCTGCGGTTCAAGCTCTACTACAAGTTCACCAAGGCGACCACGACCGAGAACGATATCTTGATCGACCTGGGCGGAAACGAGTATGGCCTTGGCGTGAGCTTTGGCTTCAATTTCTTGAATAAAGGCATCCTGACGTTCTGACGAATTTTCGAATCGCCCCTTCCATCCTCTATCACTGAAGGCGGCCCTCCCGTTTGACTTATCCGGACGGCCATAATAAGATTAATCCTCGATTTCAGGCAAAATCTTATTTCCGAGGCCAGAGAGACCCGAGATTCTTAAGCCGAAGTCACCAAGCGCTCAAAAGCTCATCCTTCTCTTTCTCTTCATCCTTTTTTTCTCCATGCGGCTTGTCCATCTTTCGGCCGATCCGCCGGACAACCTGAGTTCCGCAAGCTGTGGCGAATACGGCGACCCAGGCAACTACGCTTTCAATGCCCGGAGCAAAGTCGTCCTCGGTGACTGGAAGATCGAGGAGCTGGGCGCAGCGCCGTTCTCGCCCGTGCCCCATTTTGTGACCTATTTGTTCTTTATCCTGTTTGGGACGGGAATCGGGCAGATGAACCTCGTCCCCTTCTTCTTCAGCGTCCTCCTCTATCTGGCCCTGTTTTTACTCTCGTCCCGCTATTTCCCGGAAGCGCGCCTGCTCTTTCTCCTCCTCCTTGTCCTCAATTACCCCTTCGGCAGTTTCAACCGGATCAACGACCAGGTCATGCCGATGACGTTCTTCGTCATCCTGGCGATCTATTTTTTCCTGAAGGCCTGGGAGCGTCCGCCCGCCTTCTTTTGGGCGGCCTTGTGCCTGAGTTTTTCCTTCCTGTCCAAGCCCAAGATCCTCTATTTTCACCTGGCTGTCCTGCCCGTCGCATTTCTCCTCATTCTCGTGGAGCGACGCGAAGTCATGAAATTCAAGCTGAACTTCCGCCGCCTCGCTTATTTCTTCGGCGGCGCGCTTCTCATCGCCGTTCCCTGGTTTTTCTTCGTGTTTCAGCGCTATCCCACAGTCTTCAAAAACGTCGGCGAGCTCAACGCCGAGTTCATGCTCCCCCTCAGCCCGGGCCAGGCCCTGGCCAATTGGGTCCAGAAGCCGGCGTTCTCGTTTTATCCCACGAACCGGCTCCTGACCATCGTGATCTTCTTCTACCTGCTGGCTCTCCTCATCGCGCTCTTCAGCAAAAACAAAAAGGATCGGATCACTCCCCTGGAGATCCTCTGCTCGACCTGGCTGGTCGTCGGCCTCGGGATTAATTCGGTGATCGGCTATCGCCCGATCCGCCATTTCATCGAATTTACGATCCCTCTGCTTATTCTCGTGGGCATCTTTATCACCCGGCTCCTCGGCGGCTTCCGGTTGGAGGGCCGGCTCAAAAAGCGAGGCCTCTTCTTCGCCGGGATTTTTATCCTCGTCTGGGCCGCCGCCTCTTCCTATTCTCAAATGATCTTCCCTCTGGACGATATCGCTCCCCGAAAAGACAAGCTGCTCTTACATACATTGCTTTTGTCCCTGGCGCTTGCGGCCCTCCTCTATCTCGTCTTAAACAGGGTCATGCAGGGCAAAGGCATTTCTCTTTCTCAAAAGGGCGGTCTTATTCTGACCGTTGTGTTCGTCTCGATCTACGCGTATCAAAACGTCGCCGTTTATCTATCCTGGGTCAAAAGCCCGACATACAATTTGAAGACTATCAGCCGCGACCTGGGCCGCGCCTTCCCCCAAGGCGTATTTTCGGGCCTGCTCATCCCAACACTCTCTCTGGAGAACAGGAACAGGGCGCACACGTCCTGGCCTCGCTACGCCAACGACGACCCGGGCTTCTTAAGACGGGAGGGCGTAACGCACCTCTTTCTCGGCACATACAACAATGAATTGAGGTATTACGTAGAGCGTTTCCCTGAGGAAACCGAGAGGGCGATACTTCTTGTCCGCTATAGGATTTGGCGAAGCTGGTTCGATCTCTATGACATTCAGGAAGGGCCTCGGCCGGACGCCGACGAGACCGTCTATGAGGCCGAGACGATGGACCGGGAAACCGGCCTTCCCTTGTTTGACCCGCAAGCCGGCGGGCAGTTCGCGGTCCGGGTGGAGACGGACAGCCCGAAAGTCATCGGGCACCGCAAGATCGTCCTTCCCGGACAGACAAAATTCCGCGGCCGCCTTTACGTCAAACCCGCGAGCGAGGACACCCGGAGTCTCGTCCTGCTTGTCAAACTCACGAAAAGAGGGAAGGTCGCCTACCAGAAGAAGCTCCAGATGCCGGATCCGGAAGACGCGTATCTCTCTCTTCCCTTCGATTTTGTATCAAGGGATGCCGGCCGCTATACTCTGGAGATCCGGGCGTCGGGAAAAGGCGTTTTCTTTTTCGATAAGGTCGAGATGGAAGGGACGCCTCGGTCCGATTAGATCTTCAAGATGTTCTTCGCCACCCCGAACGTGTGGTACGCTTCAGAGACCGACCCCACTCCAACGACCACGGAGTCAACCTTTTTGTCCAGCAGATAGGAAAATGCCTCTTCTGGCGTCAGCCGGCCGCCGGCCAGCACCTTTTTGGCAATGATCTGATAGCCGGCTTCCTGGACGAGCTTTTCGCATTCTTCTTTAGAGGGCTTCATCATGAAGCCTTTAGAATTCAGCGGCGCCATAATGGGAATCTTGATCTTCCACTCAATAAGCTGGGGGAGAAGCAGGCCAAGGTTGTGCGTCGCGAGAATGGGCTCGAGATCGTAACTCTCCCGAATTACGTCCTGGAAGATCGAGAGGATATCGGGATTATGAGAGGAGAGCGCCAGGTCGGTGATCTGGCCGTGAAGGATCACGCCGCCGAGATTGAGCTTTTCAAAACTGGTCATTTCAAAATTGAGGAGCTCCAGGAGCAGGTCCATGACGTCCTTGGTCAGGACGCTCTTGATCTTGGCAATGGCCCTTAGCCCGAGCTTGACCTTCTGGTATATACTGAAGCCTCTGGCCTTGGACAGCACCGCGCCCAGCACGCCTTTTTCCGACGCCTCCATGGCGTATTCGTAGGCGTTGGGGATGACGGGATAGATTGCGAGGTCCTTCGTCCTCGGAAATTTCTGGAAGGCCGCCATGACGTTGGCCGTGTTTGAGCAGGTGACGGCCCGGACGCCCGCGTTGTACGCGGCCTCGAGGACGGCCGCGACGTTGTCTTCCTTGGCGAAATATTCCAGATAATGAACGGACTGCGAACGGGATATGTAGCTTACGCCCTCGAACGGGTTCGCCCCAAGGATCAATCTGTCGATTTTTACGGTCACTGAATCTCTCCTATTGAGATGGCTTTTCTTTGGGCTGCCGAGCGGTAGATCGCCTCGATCATCCGCTGGACCTCGAAGCCGTCGTTCCACGTAACGGCCGGGTTCTTTCGGTCGAGGCAGCAACTGATGAAATCCTGGTCCTCCTCGTAGAGCCCTTCGGCGCCGATCTCGAACCGGGAGCCCGAAGGCAGATCGATCCTGTGGATCGTCGTCCATTCCCTGGGATAGCCCCGGTGCGCTTTGTAGAGATAGAGCTTGATATAGTCGTTGGTCAACTCCATCGTCCCGTTCTCCCCTTCGATATGGATCTCCGTGTACGGCAGGCGGTATCCCGGGACACTCCACGAGACATCCATCACGGTCTGGAGACCGTCCGGGAACTCAAGGAGGGCGGTCGCCGCGTCCTCGACGTCCGAATGGATACGCCGGGTCTGGGCAAAGACGCTCTTCGCCGGGCCAAAATACCAATAGAGCATGTAAAGAAGATGGGAGGCGATGTTGATCACCACTCCGCCTCCGGATTTTTCAGCGTCGTAATACCAGCCCTTTTTCTTGCCGAACACCTCGCTCGTGTACATGGAAGAGCGGACGCGATACAAGCGGCCGAGCAGGCCTTCGGCGAGCAAGCTCTTGGCCTTCTTGTAAAGGGACATATGGGCGAACAGATATCCCGTGCCATGGACGATCTTCCGTCCGGAAACGAGGCGGGTCATTTTTTTCGCGGCATCAAACGTGTGGGCCAAAGGCTTTTCGAGGAAAAGGTCCATGTCCCGAGCGAGGCACGGCTCGGCGACGGACAGATTCGCGAACGCCGGCGTGCAGATGACAGCCGCGTCCGGTTTGACCTCGGCCAGCATCTGGTCTGTATCCGAAAAGAACGGCGCCCGGAGGCCCGACTGCTGGACGTATGTGGACAATTGCTTGTTGATATCCGCGATCGCTGCGAGCTCGGCCTGGGGGATCATGTTCACAACCGCCGTATGTAGAATCCCAAGCTTGCCGAAACCGATGACCGCGACCCTGATCTTCTTTTGTTCCTGCACTTTTAATATCTCCTTCTCCTTGCCCCATGATTCGTGTTTCGTGGTCCCTCACTCCCCTTTGTAATACAAAGGAACGCACCAGTGGTTCTTGGCTACCCAGTCGGTGTTCGGCAGCTCATCATTCCTGTTCATTATCTTGTGGCACGGCTGGTCATAGACCTTTCCTGTGGATTTTTCGACCGGATCGAAAATGATGTATTTGTAGTATCCGGAGATCATGCCCTCCGGGAACTTCACCCGGTTCGGGAACTTCGGGTCCAGGTGCTTTTCGGCATAATCCTTCTTCCAGGCGACGATATCGGCCATCCGGTCGACCTGGGCAACGCCGAGCGCCGCGGCGAATTCGTTGATCCGGTAGTTCAGCCCTTCGACCGTGAAGTCCGGTTTTCCGTAGTTTCGGCTCCGTTTGGAAAATTCCTGGAGATCCTTATTGGCCGAGACCAAAATCCCGCCCTCGCCCGTCGTGATCGTTTTCGTGGCATAGAACGAATAGATGCCGGCCTCGCCCCAGCTTCCCGGCTTCCGGCCGTTCCAGGACGCGCCGTGGGCATGGGCGCAATCCTCTAAAAGAACGATGCGCCGCTCTTTGCAGAAGCGGCTGATCTCCTCGATCTCGAAAGCGATGTGGCCTCCGATGTGGACGACCCAGACCGCGGCCGGCTTGAACCGCTCAACCTTGCGCTTCAGGTCTTCGAACGACAGGCAGAGGTCCTCTCTGTTGCAGTCCACGAACTCGACGCGGGCTCCGGCTTTGACGACGCTCAGGGGCGTGGCCATGAACGTGTTCGAAGGACAAAGGACAATCTTTCCTTTGACCTTGAAGAACTCCTGAGCCGTGAGGGCCGCCCCGCTCCAGCTCCCAAAGCTGAGCGCGGGCAGCCCGTTCCAGGCCGCCCATTTCTCCTCGAACATCGCCGTGAATTTTCCTTCCGTCCAGTGTTGGGTCGTGAAGATCTCGTCCCAGTAGTCATGCACCTTTTTTCTGTCGTCCGGGTCGAACCCGATCCTGAATCTCATTTGATTCTCCCTTGAGATGAGTTTATCATCTGTACCAGCCGAGTTGAAGATCCTCGAACGGCGGCCGCCTATTTCCCCGCCAGCAGCACGGCGATGCCTGCCGTAATGAGAAGGAAGGCCAGGACTTTGGACAGCGTGACCGCCTCCTTGAACAGCAGCGCCGCGAAAAAGACTGTCGAAACAAACAATACGGCCTGGATGATGAGCGTCGTGGAGATGATCTCGGCCTTGCGGATGATGAACAGGTAAATGAGATAGCCCGTCCCGCTGAAGACGAGAGAGAGCAGGACGTATTTGGCCGTGAGCACCTCTTTCAAGATCGCGAAGACGTTCCCCGAGAGTTTCAGGTCGACCGCGCTCTTTTTCAGGATAGTGCCGGCGAAACCGTAGGCGATGCCGCTGAGAACGGCCAGGAGCAGGTATCCTAAGCTGTAATAGTTGATCTTCAAAATCTTGTCCTTAGCGAAAAATGTTCCGGAACACGGTCCGGAAAAAAAGCACCGGCCAGGAAAGGACGTAGACGACATCCTTGATCTTGATCGCGTCTCCCGAGAGGCCGTAATTCCCGTAGATCCGCGAGACATCGTCCGCCCGTTTATAGAAACGCCCGGGAACCTCGATGACCGAAAATCTTTTTCTGGACATGAGGAAAAGCTCCTCGAGGTCGTTGATGCGGCCGTCGTGGAGCCTGTTCGAGGTCTTAAAGATCTCCGACAGGACCTCCATGACCCGTCTGTTCCAGCCTTTGAACCCCGAGCTCGAATCTGTGATCTTCGTCCGGAACGTCGGATAGAACATCATGCTCACGATGAACGAGTAAAGCCGCCGGCCGTACTTGTGGATGAACGGGTCGCCGTGGGCCGCGCTCCCGAGCACTCGCGAAGCGATGACATAGTCCTTCTTATTTTCGACCAGAGCTTCGATGATCTTGCCGATGTCCTGGGGCTCGTGCTGCCCGTCCGCGTCGCAAAGGACGAGATATTCATATCCCTGGCTAAGGGCGAATTCCCGGGCAGACTGGAGGGCCCGCGCGTATCCGTAGTTCCGGTCATGCTTGAATAGGAGGACGCCTTTCTCCAGGGCGATCTCGGCCGTCCGGTCCGAGCTTCCGTCGTCGATGATGAGGATATCGACGCCCGGAAAATAACGCCCAATCCGGTCGAGGACAGGGCCGAGCTTTTTTTCCTCGTCTTTGGCGGGCAGAGCAATCAAAACGTTGTTTTTCATCTCGCGCTTAACTGATTGAAAGCGTATAATATAAATCCGGATGGGCGAAAAGTCAAATAACCTAATTTAAGCGATATGAACAAGTTCAGACGGAAGAAAAGGCGTGTTCTCGGGCAGCATTTCCTGAAGAGTCCGGGTGTCCTGGAAAAGATCGTTCGAGTGATCGATCCCGGCCCGGATGACCTCATCATCGAAATCGGAGCAGGCCGAGGGGCTTTGACGCTGCCGCTGGCCGAAAAAGCCGGGACGGTCGTGGCCGTTGAAAAAGACCGCCGGCTCATCCCGGCGCTTGAAGAAAAGGCCCCGCCCAATGTCAAGATCGTGGCCGGAGATGTTTTGGCCCTTGATTTCCGAGAGCTCGTTGAGGCCTATGGGACCGGAACAAAAAAGGTCAAGCTCGCCGGCAACCTGCCCTATTCAATCTCTTCGCCCCTTCTCTTCAAAGTGATCGAGGAAAAAGAGGCTGTTCAAAAGTGCGTCTTTCTCGTCCAGAAAGAGGTGGCCGAACGGACCTCTGCCGGTCCCGGTCCCAAGGATTACGCGCCGATTTCCATTCTGATCCAACTCTATTTCTCGGCGCATCTGCATTTTTCCGTTCATCCCGGCTCGTTCTCTCCTCCGCCGAAGGTCGAATCTGCTTTGATCTCGCTCGACAAAAGACCCTCCCCGCTTTTTCCTGTCTTTGATGAACACCGGTTCCTCCGTTTCCTGCAGGACTGCTTCAGGCAAAGAAGAAAAACCTTGTTTAACAACCTGATCGCCTCCGGCAGGCCATCCGCTTCCGTCGAGCGGGCTTGGGCGAAATTCGGACTTGACCGGAATACGCGCCCCGAGCAGGTGACCGTCGCCAAGTTCACTGATCTCTTCGATATATTCCGTCAGATTAGGGCTGGCCCTCGGGCCGGCCGCTCTGATCCGGATAAAGAGCCTCAACCCGGACGATCCTGACCGTATATTACTTTCGGGGACATGATTCCCTGTCCCTGGCGGTTTTGAACGATATCTTCCTTTAGGGCGCCACCGACCAGACAGGGACAGGGTATCGTGTCCCCCCTTGCATTTGAAAGTGATATACGGTCAGCGGAGGACCGGCTTGACAGAAAAAAGCCTCTCTTGAATAATAAGCAAAAAAATGGCGAAATCGCTGTCCGTTCCTCGATCTCCCGGGAATAGAACCGAGTCTTCGTCCCGCCGGAATTTTGATCAGGACATCGTCTTGGGGCACCAGGACCGCGAAGGCCTGACGGCGCTGGCGAAGATCATCTTTCCCGGCGAGGACGTCTCCGATCCCCGCTACCTGATCTGGCTCTACGATCAAAACCCCGGCGGGCAGGCGATCGAGTTCGTCACTAAAACCGGGACGCTCGTCACCGGCCATTGCGCGGGCGTACCCCTGAAATTCAAAATCGGGGCCGTCGTTCGCCCGGGCTGCCTTGCCGTGAACGGCATGACCCATCCGGACTACAGGGGCCGGGGCATCTTTTTCCGCCTCTACGGCGAAGTTACTGCGCGCTGCGCGAAATCCGGAATCGACCTCACCTTCGGCTACCCCAACTCCAACTCCCTCGGCGCCTGCCTGCGCCACCTGAACTACCGCGAAATCGGCGATCTGCCCCTCTGGATCCTGCCCTTCGATCTTCCCCGCGTCCTCGCCGTGCAGAAACCCAAAAAAGGAATCCTCTGGCGCGCCGGCGCCCGGCTCGGGGACCCATTCCTGCGCCTGGCAGCCTCCGTCATCCGTCCGCGCCGGAAATCCCGGTCGATGACGATCGAAAAGACAACGGAGTTCGGCGCTGAATTCGATGCTTTTTGGGAAAGCGTCAAGACTGATTTCACCCATATCCTCGTCCGCGACCGGGACTTCCTGAACTGGAGGTTCGCCCATCATCCCACCCGCCGCTATGAGATCTTCACCGCGGGTTTGGACGGACGCTTGATCGGCTTCCTCGTCGGAAGCGTGACGAAGATCGAGAACCTTCCGTGGGGTATGATCGTCGACCTGCTCGTCGCCGACTCGCCGGAAGGAAAAACCGCCGCCGTTCTTCTCGCCTCAGCTTTCTGTCGGGAAGCCCGCTCCAGAGGCGCAGCTCTTGTCGGTTGCCTGATGCTCAAGCGCGGCCCTGCGGCCAAGGCTCTCCGCCGCAACGGGTTTCTGGTCTGCCCCAGGCGTCTTCTTCCGCGCAAATTCCCGATCCTCCTGAGCTGGAACGCGTCCGAGCCGGCGCCGGCAGGGCTTTTCGACACGGCCTCCTGGCATATTACGCTCGGCGATTTCGACGCCGTCTGATCCGCCCGCTCCGATTGACTATAGCCGGGACTCGTGTATAATATCTCCCTTCCATCGCTTGAAAAGGAGTCTTTTATGACGAAGAGAATGTTCTTTTTTGTGATATCGGCATCTGTTCCTCTCTTGATCCTGGCCGGCGCCGCGGATTCCGCAGATAAAACGAGCCGAAAGGCGGCCCGTCCTCTTCTCGCCGCGGCCACTCCGTGGACGACGCCCGTGAATGTCTCCAACGACTGGCCGCACAGCGAAGCGCCCCAAGCCGCCGTGGACGGCAGCGGCAAGGTGTACGTCGTCTGGACGAATTGGAAAGGCGGGCTGAGCCGCGACATCATGTTCAACACAAACAAATCCGGCCAGTGGGAAGCACCTTCCCTCGTCACGCCCGTCTTCTACCCCATCGACGACGTCGGATTTCCCTCGATCGCCGCGACCTCGGACGGGACGGTCCATTTCGGCTATCACGACGCCGGCTGGTTCAGCGGCGCAGCGACCATGGAAGTTTTCTGGCGCCAATATTCCAACGGCGTCTGGGCCGACATGTATCAATTAGCCAATACTCCGGGCAGCTCCTCGTACGTGAACCTTTCAGTTTCGCCCGTGGACAATACCCTGTTCGCGGCCTGGATGGAGGATTTTACGGAAACCGATACGTTCGAGCTGGCCCTCCGATACAAAGATGGCCTAACGGACGAATGGAGCGATGCCTATGACCTTCATATTTTCAGCGGCTCGCCAAAATATTGGCCGAATTTGTTCATCGATAAAAAAGACGGGACCGGCCACCTGGTCTTTATCACCAGGCCGGGAGAAGCCGTGGTCTGGTACTCAAAAAACCCGACGCCAAAAAATCCCAACACCTGGACGGCTCCGGTCAATATAGCGCCGGGCACGGGCCTGGACTGGAGCCTTCCCCGGGTCGTCGCGGACGCCGATGGCGACGCGTACGTCGTCTGGTATGGAATAGTGGGCGGCGCCGAAGAGGTCTTCCTCAGAAGGACCATCAACGGCGCCTGGCAGCCCACGGAAAATATCTCTCAGTCTGCGGGCCAGCGCTCCGAAAGCGGGACCATTGCCGTCAATCCCGAGACCAAGGAAATCTACATCGCCTGGCAGGAATACATCGACCCCGACTGGGAAATCTACATAAAGACCTATGAAGAGGAAAGTCCCGGCGGGCAGAAGACGTGGTCGGCGGTCACCAACTTCAGCAATAATCCCCAAAAAAACGGAGAGCCCTTCCTCCGGATCGCCCCGAACGGCAGCGTCCATCTCTTCTACTTCCAGGGAACGGACAACGAAGAGATCATGTATTCCTCCAAGTTGACAAAGTCCATCACCGTGACTTCTCCCGACGGCGGAGAGAGCTGGGAAGCTTTCTCTTTGCATAACATTACCTGGACGACGCAGGGAACCGTGGGAAACGTCAAGATCGAGCTTTCAACGAACGGAGGAACCAGCTATACGGATATCGTGGCTTCCGCTCCCAATAACGGAACTTATTCATGGACGGTTCCCCACACGCCAAGCTCCTACTGCCTGGTGAGAATCAGCGAAGCCGCCAGCGGGATTCCTTCGGACGTCAGCAATGCCGTTTTCACGATCGCTCACCCGCCAACGCCCAAGGCGCCGCTGGGCCCGGCCATCGACACCCGGCTCGACAGCACCGAAACCAAAAAGATCAATAAAGTCACCTGGCAGGCAAACCCCGAGAACGCCGCCATACCGCTCAAGAGTTACAAGATCTACCGGAAAGTGGAAAACGGCTCCTTCAGCCTGCTCACCTCGGTCTCGCCCGCCACGCTTCTCCACGAAGACACCAACCTGGACATCAAGACGAAATATTCCTATTACATAACGGCTCTCTCTCTGGCTGACAAAGAAAGCGACCCGTCGGAGACCGTAACCGAAAGCAAGAAGTTTGAATTTCCTCCCTTAAATCCGACGATCACGACGACCGTCAACAGGATCCTTTTCTACCGGGAAAAGAACAACACAATCGGATTCAATAAAAATGACCTGAATATCGAGGCCGACGTCTCCGGCTACGAGCTCCATCGCAAGAAAGCCGGTGAAAGCGACGATCAGTTCGTTTTGATCGCGTCCCTGAACGCCTCGACGTTCACCTACAAGGACGGCAAACTTTCTCTCGAACAGAAATACGCCTATGCCTTGAAGACCGTGTTCACGGACGGCCGGAAGAGCAGGTTCTCGACCGTCGTGACGGAGAATTAGCCGGAAAATCGCTTTTCAACGGCCTCCGTCTCTCTCTCTGAGAAAGAGGAGCCGGAGGCCGTTTTGTCATTAGGGGAAAAGAATCTGGGGGAGGAGAATTCCTAGAAGCTGATGGCGATCCCGGCGCCGTATTCGAACCCGCCGAGCTCGATGGCGATGCCGTCCTCCGTCGTCTTGACCCGCGTGTACTTGACCCTGCCGCTCAAGCGGAGGGGCGAATTCTTTCCGAACTGGAGAAAGATGCCGGCCAGGAGATGATAGCCCTTGGCAATGTTCAGCGTCGTCGCGATAGGGTTGTTCTCATAATAGAAATAAAAGTCGGCCCCTCCCCCGGCGTAGGGAAGGACATAGTTTCCCGGAAGGACATAGCGGACGCCCAAAGAAAGCGGCACCAATAAGAGCGTCGTCTTTTCCTCGGTAAAGGTCAAAGTGCCGGTCTTATAGAAGGCCTTGATCTCGGCATAGAAATCAAAATCGAAGGCCAGCGACGACGAGAGGATAATGCCTTGGATGGAGCCGCCTTTCTTGTAGACTGCGTCAAACCTCTCATCCGCGATCTGGTACTTGCCGTAGGAGAACTCGAATGTTCCTTGCTTTTTGGAGGTTGCGTCCGCGAACGAGGAGGCCATGAGCGCAAAGACCATCGCTGCCGTCAAGATCCATCTTCGCGCATACAGGCCCATGAGACTCTCTTTTCTTTATACCATTGCTTTTCGGTGAAGTCAAACATCATTTTGACCGGCCCGGCCGCGGTTCTGGAAATCGCCTCAAATATGTTATAATTTTCCGAAATGAGGAAGACAAAAAGAAAGGCCGCGGCCCAAGGGCGAAAACCGAAGGCCAAGGGCGGCGTCATCGCCTCGGAAATTACGGGCGTCCTTCTGCTCGCCCTGGCCGCCTATCTGCTCCTCAGCCTGGCGAGCTACGACGCCAAGGACCCGTCGCTCTTCAGCACCGTGTCCGCCGAGCACAAAGTCCACAATTACGGCGGAAAAGTGGGGGCCTGGCTGGCCGATGTCGTCCTCCAGGTCTTCGGGTTCACGGCGTTCCTTCTGCCGTTCATGACCGCCTATCTGGGGTTCAAGACCGTGATGACCGGGGAGAAGAAGCACCTTCTCCGAAAAGGGGGGAAATTTTCCCTTCTTCTCTTCATCCTTTGCCCGCTTCTCATCCTCTTTTTCCAAAACGCGACCTTCCGCGGGACGGAGATCCAGGTCGGCGGCTTGCTCGGGGACCTTTTGAACGCCTTCCTCCAATCGTTCCTGAACAGCACCGGCACCCTCATTTTTCTCCTCACCGCCGCGTCGCTCTTTATCATCTTCTCCACGGGGTTCTCGCTCAAAAAATTGTTCCAGGCCGTTGGCCGGATGTTCACGTTCGCTTTTAAAGAAGTCCGGATCAAGATCACGGAACGGCCCAAGGCCGAGGCGAAACAAAAGGAGATAAAATCGGCGGCGGCAAAAAAGCCCGCACCCGACGAGAAGAAGCTTGCCAAGGAGCGGCCGACGAAGCCAAGTGTCCCGGATGACAAAAATCCGGCGGGCAAAAAGGACGAGGCGCCCGCGCTGAAGACCGGCCCGGTCAAGCCCCCCGACATCAAGCTTCCCCGCCTCGATGAAGAGCCGCTCCTCTTCCCCGTGTCGGAAGATTACGATTTCCCGCCGCTCCATCTCCTCGACCCCGGCAAGCCCGCCGAAAAGATCGATAAGAACGAATTGCTTGAGAAAAAGCAGCGCATCGAGGAGAAGCTCAGGGAATTCAAGGTCGAGGGCGAAGTGAAGGAATACCATCCCGGCCCGATCATCACCACCTACGAGTTCTATCCCAATCCGGGAATCAAAATCAGCCAGGTCGCGAACCTCGCCGAAGACCTCTCGCTGGCCCTGGGCGCCGAGTCCGTCCGGATCCAGCGCATCCCCGGAAAGTCCTCGCTGGGCGTTGAAATTCCCAACAACAAGAGGGAAATCATCAAGCTCCGGGACATCATCGAGTCCGAGAACTTTCAGAAATCGCCGTCCAAGCTGACCTTCGCCTTGGGCAAGACCGTCCACGACGAGGTCTATGTGACCGACCTCGGGATCATGCCCCATCTCCTCATCGCCGGCGCCACCGGAACGGGGAAGAGCGTCTGCCTCAACGCCCTGATCGCGAGTATCCTGTACAAGGCTACGCCGGACGAGGTCAAGCTCATCCTCATCGATCCCAAGCGCCTCGAGTTCACCCTCTACGACGGCATTCCGCACCTGCTGAGCCCCGTCGTCAACGACCCGAAGAAGGCCGGCATCATTCTCATGGATGCCGTCAAACGGATGGAGCAGCGCTACCATCTGCTCAGCCAGAACAAGGTCCGGAACATCGAACAATACAACCACCACATCGCCCAGGTCTTAAAGGAAAAGAAGGGAAGGCTGACCGAAGAGGAGAAAACGAACCTCAAACCCCTCCCCTACATCGTCATCATCATCGACGAGCTGGCCGAGCTGATGATGGTCAGCGCCCAGGACGTGGACTATGCCATCGCCCGCCTGGCCCAGCTCGCGCGTGCGGTCGGCATTCACCTCGTCCTGGCCACGCAACGGCCGTCCATCGACGTCATCACCGGCACGATCAAGAACAACTTTGCCAGCCGGATCGCGTTCCGCGTCCCGTCCAAGATAGACTCCCGGGTCATCCTCGACACCAGCGGCGCGGATAAGCTCCTCGGTATGGGCGATATGCTTTTCATGCCGCCGAACTATCCGCGGCTGCTCCGGCTCCACTGCGCCTATGTTTCGATTCCTGAAGTGCGCCGCCTGGCCAAATTCGTCAAGGAGCAAAGAACTCCGGACTACGACGAACGGCTCATCAGCGTCCTCAAGAGCACGGGCCCTCAGGAATGGGCCGACCTCGGAGAGAAAGACGAGCTGTACGACGAGGCCATGAAACTCATCCTCCATACCGGTCAAGCCTCGGCCTCTTACCTCCAGCGCAAGCTCAAGCTCGGCTACGCACGCGCGTCGCGCATCATCGACCAGATGGAGCAGGAAGGCGTCCTGGGGCCGTCGGAAGGCAGCAAGCCGCGGGAGATCCTGGTCGACATCAAACAGTGGCTGGAGCAGTCGAAAACAAAAGGCCGGGAGGAATAGGTGCCTCTCTGGTATCCCAAGAAAAGAGAGGTTAGGCGGGCCCTCCGCGATAAGAACCTCCAGAACGCGCTCAAGAAAGCGAGCGCGAACCATTTTTCCAAGTTCAAAAAGACACGGGACGAAGTCCCCTGGCCGGAGATCAAAGAGAAAGCGCGGGCCGTCCGCGAAGCATGCGTCCCGAAGCTCGACGGCCTGATCGAAAAGTTCAGCGAGGAAGCGACCGCGGCCGGATCACGGGTTTACATGACGTCCACCCCCGAAGAGACGCTCGCGCTCATCGAAAAGATCCTTCGCCAGAGCAAGGCCCGCCTCATCGTCAAATCGAAGTCCATGGTCAGCGAAGAGATCGGGCTGAATCCGTATCTCGAAAAGAAAGGATTCAAGGTCGTCGAGACCGACCTCGGCGAATGGATCGTCCAGCTTGCGGGCGAGCGGCCATCCCACATCACCGCGCCGGCGCTGCACAAGACCAAAGAAGAGGTCGCGGAGCTCTTCTCCAAGCATCTCGGCCGCCCCGTCCCCCCGGATATCCAAGAGATGGTCAAGATTACGCGCCAGGAGCTTCGCCAGGTCTTCATCGACGCGGACGTCGGGATCTCGGGCGCCAACCTAGCCATCGCCGAATCGGGCACACTCGTCCTCGTCAGCAACGAGGGCAACGCCCGGCTCGTGACAGGGCTTCCGCCCGTCCATATCGCCCTCGTCACGGCCGAGAAATTCGTCGAGACGATGGAGCAAGCGACGACGCTCCTCAAAGCGTTGATCACCGGATCGTCCGGCCACAAAATGACATCGTACGTCTCCTTTATCACCGGGCCGAGCAAGACGACCGACATCGAGAAGGAGCTGGTCATAGGCGTCCACGGCCCCAAGGAAGTCCACATTATCGTTCTCGACAACGGCCGGCTGGACATCTCGCGCGACAGAGATTTCGAAGAGATCCTCTATTGTCTGAAATGCGGCGGCTGCATGCTGCAGTGTCCGGTTTTTCAGGCGGTCGGCGGGCATGTCTACGGCGGGCAGGTCTATCCCGGCGGCATCGGCATCCTGCTCACGGCCGCGACGAGGTCGCCCAAAGAGATCGATAAGCTTCTCGACCTCTGCGCGGACTGCAAGAAATGCGAGGAATTCTGCCCGGTCGGGATCCCGACGAGCAAGATCCTGCTCAAGCTGAAAAATTGGAAAGGGCCGACATTGTTTGAACGGGCAATCTCGGCCGTTTTCCGGAGATTCTCTCTGTCGGACGCGGGAACAAAGGCATTGTCTGTCCTCCAGAAAATTTGGCAGGAAAACGGCCATCTCCGGAAACTGCCCTTCGCCTGGGCCAAGGGAAAGCACTTCCCGGTCCTCAATCTGAAGAAGGGCCCAGCTTCAGAGGAAGAGCATAAAGGCGAAAAGATCTATCTCTTCGAGGGGTGCCTCGCAAAATTCTTTTTCCCGGACATCCGCGAAAGCGTCGTCAAGGTCCTCTCGCGCTTCGGGCTCGACGTCGTCTGCCCGGCCGACCAGGCCTGCTGCGGCGCACCGAGCCATCATCTCGGGGACACAAGCGACGTGCGGAAACTGATGAAGACGAACCTCAAGTCATTCGAGAAAGAGAAGCCTGATTACATCCTGACCATCTGCCCGACGGGCAACTCCATCCTGAAAAGGCTCTATCCCGAGCTCGACGGGGCGGCTGCGCCGTGGGCCGAAAAAGTTCACGATTTCACCGAGTTCATGGTGAAGAGGGGATTCCTTCCTGAAGACAAAAAGGACGGGAAGCAGGGAGAAGTTTTCTACCATTATCCATGTCATTATTTGAACGACCTGAAGCTCAAGGACGAACCCCTGAAGCTCCTCAAGAGCCTCGGCTATGATCCCCAGGCCGAGAGCGAGCCCTATGCCTGCTGCGGGTTCTGCGGCGTGTTTTCCGTCAAGAACCCGGAGATCGCGGCTAAGTTCTGGGCTGACAAAAAGCAAAAGATCGAGGAGAGCGGGCGGGCCGTGATCGCGACGGATTGTCCCGGCTGCATCTTTCAACTCAAGGCCGGCCTCGCGGACCTGGAGAAAAAATACACGGTCAAACACACGGCCGAGCTCGCCGCAGAGAGACTCGGGGAGGACGATTCGCTCTCCTCGAGATCTTGACGCTTCAGGCGACTCGCCGAAAGGACTCGCTCCTTAAAAAAGCTCGCTGCGCTGGCGGACAGATTCTGAGGGCGTGAAGAATCTCCGCGGAAGTGAACGCCCTTCTCCGATCGCTAATGAACGGTCGGGAGGGCGAGGCGGGCGAGCGTGGTCCGCTTGGCCTGGAACCATCGCTCTTTGCAGATGGAGCGCATCACGCCGACGAGGAGCATGTCGAACTGGGAGCCACTGCATCTCTCGATCTCATGGAAAGCTTCCTCGAAACTCCGGCCCTTCCGGTAGGGCCGGTCCGAGGTGATGGCGTCGATCGTATCGGCGATCGAAAAGATGCGCGCGTCGAGCGGGATATCGTCGCCGGCCAGACCGTGCGGATATCCGCGGCCGTCGAATTGTTCATGGTGATGCAGGACGATCGGGACAGCCTTTTTCAGGAAATCGAATTCGCGGATGATCTCATACCCGACGATGGAATGTTCCTTGACGATCTCTTTTTCGAGCGGCGTAAGCCAGCCCGACTTCTTCAGGATAAAATCGGGAATGGCGATCTTTCCGATGTCGTGAAGGAGCGCACCCCGCTCGATGTCCGCAAGATGGCGGGGATCTTCGATACCGGCTGCCTGAGCCAGGAGGAGCGAGTAGGCGGCGACGAACTGGGAATGGCCCAACGTGTCCTCATCGCCCTCGGTCACGCCGATGAAATAGAGCAGGTCATGCTTGAGATAATCCCGCTCGTCGGGAAGGCTCTTGACAGAGAAAAAAGGCTTGTCGCCGTACGGGAGCTCCGCAGTCCGGTCGATATTCCTCAAGATCTTCTTCGCCGAAATAAGACGCACGAATTTCGAATCCCAGGCCCGCCAGCCATGGAAATTCCTGGTGCCCGAAACAGCCTCGCTTTTGTCCTCTTTCCTGAGCACCAGCTTCCGTTCCAGGCGGAGGAGGGTTTTCAGGTCGCGGATCTGCATCTGAATAGACGTAATGTGATCGACAGGTTCGGTCCTCAGTCCAAAAGACATCTACTTTTCCTTTATCAGCACAGCATTAGTCGCCGCAGCCTCCGGAAAATTGAAACATTTTCAAAAAATACAATGTCCGCTTGTCAATATGTGGGGCTGACTATATAATGGGCTCAACATCTCTGGAAAAATGAGAGAAAGCGCGTTGAAGATCGACCTGGAACAGCTCATCATCCAATACAAGCCTGTCGTCAGTTTCAAGGTGAAAAAGGCCCTCGGGGGCGGTAACCCGGAGTGGGAGGATATCGTCAACGAGATCCTGATGCAGGCCATCGAAAAGATAAAATCCGGGGAATTCCGAGGGGAATCCTCGGTCGGGACCTTCATCTACACCATCACCAGCCGCCGGATCGTCGATTACATCCGCCAGAAGACCAGGGTCCTCAAGGAGATCCCCGAAGTCCAGGCTCTGCCTGACCCCCATGACCAGGTCGAAAAGGACGAGCGAGCGGAGCAGCTGGCCCAGGCTATCCGGAAACTTAAGCCCAAGTTCAGGGACGTCCTCTACCTCTATTATTATAAGGAACTCTCCCGGGAGGAAGTTGCCCGGGAGATGGGGATCTCGCCGGCCAGAGTCAGCGAACGGGTGAACTATGCCCAGAAACTGCTCAAAAAAATGCTCGAAAAATGAAATATTCCATTTTTCGGCCGCAAAGACGACTAAAAGATTGAAATGAAAGTTCAAGAGGTGCTTGGATGAAAAAATGTCCATATGAAGAGAAAATCGATCTTTACCTGAGGGGAAAACTCTCCGAGACCGAAAGCGCGCAGTTCGAAGAGCACTATTTCAGTTGTCCTCCCTGCTTTCAAAAGACCTCTGAACGAAACGAGCTGATAGAAGTCATTCAACGTCGAGGGGCCTTTATCTTCGACCCCGCCTCCTCCCGCCGGCCCGAACCAAGGATTTCGCTCGGCGAGAAGGTCGCAGCGTTCCTAACGCCTCGCCGATGGGTGACAGCCGCGGTTACGGCCGCTCTCCTCCTCGTGGTCGCGCTGGCCGTCGTACCGCGGTTCAAAAGCCATGGCCCCGATTTCGTGTTTACGGGTGACGAGACCGTCCGCGGTGAATCGCTCGCCGTCCTTTCCCCTCGGGGCGACGTGAAGGCCGTTCCCGACTCATTCGAGTGGAAAGCTCTGAACGCCGCCGCGGAATATCAGGTCACCCTTTCCGGTCTTGAAACGCTTTGGACACCGACCACGCAGGAAACGAAGATCGCTCTCCCCGAAGATTTGAAAAACAAGCTGAAAGCCGGCTCCTACACCTGGCAGGTCAAGGCCTACTCCGCCCAGGGAACCCTGCTGGCCGTCTCTCCGAAGGTCCAGTTCAAGATCTTGAACTAATTTCGCCCCTTTCCCAACCGGGGGGGCACATTCCGAATTTAAAAATTCGGTCTGTGTCCCCCTTTTTTATTTATTTTTTTAATCCTCAATTAAATTATTTTCTTCTTCATGGTAGATCCGGCCGCGGCTCTCTTCCTCAAAACCCAGGCAGCACATCAATCGTCCGCACAGCCCCGAGATCTTGGTCGGATTGATGACGATCTGCTGTTTGCGCGCCTTCTGGATGGTCACCGGCTCGAACGATTTCATGAAGCTCACGCAGCACAGCGTCCGGCCGCAGACTCCCAAACCGCCGATGATCTTGGCCTCGTCGCGCACGCCGACCTGGCGCATCTCGATCCGCATCTTGAACTCTTTGGCCAGGTCCTTGACGAGCTGGCGGAAATCGATCCGGCCGTCCGCCGTATAAAAAAAGATCCCTTTTTTCTCGTTGAAGAAATACCGCACCGCCGTCAGCTTCATGGGCAGATTGCGATCCTTGATCCTCTGCTGGCAGAACTCGTAAGCCCGCTTCTCCTTGTTCAGCAGCCAAGCGAACTTGCCTTTGTCATCTTCAGTAGCCTTGCGGACGACTTTCGGCGCTTCTTGCACGTTCTTCTGGTGCTTGCAGATATCGCTCGACAGGTCAATCACCGTAGCCAGGTCCCCGCCGAATTCCGATTCAACGACGCAGAGGTCGCCTCTCTGAACATCCAGGTCGCCCTTCTGGGCGCGGACCATCTTTCCCGAACGCTCGGAGATCAAACAGATTAATTCAGGCATGGTTTCATCCTGTGACTTGAGAATAAAAGGAGCTGACGAGGAGGCTCATGTTCAGGTGCTGGTCGATGCTCGCGCGGGCGAGATCGATCAGGGCCAGGAATTTGAGAGCCTGCTCGAATCCCAGGAGAGGCTCGCTTTCCCGAAGCCGCGGTTCATAGTCCGGGTTGAAGAGCAATCGCGGATCGCCATTCTCCTTCATCAGGACGAAATCGCGGCAGAACGAGGAGAAGAGCTCGAGCGTCTGCTCCAAGTCCTCTTTGATCACTTTTCGCGGCTTAAAAGCGTATTTTTCCAAGAACAGGGAGGTTTCCTCCTTGCCGATCAAGGCCCGAAAAAGGCCCCACGCTACCTCCCGCTTCTGCTGGATAGCGTCCCAGTCCTGGCTGATGGCCTGTTCCAGGTTGCCGTGAACGAGGAGGGCCATGATCCGGGCCTTCTCGTCCTCAAAGCCTCGCTCTCGGAGAGCCTGCTCGATCTCTTCCTTGGCGACGGGAAGGAAATTCAGGGTCTGGCAGCGCGATTTGATGGTCGGAAGGAGGAGGGCCGGATTATGGCTGATCAGAATGATGTGCGAAAAAAGCGGGGGCTCTTCCAAAATCTTAAGGTGGGAGTTGGCCGCATCATCCGTCATTTTTTCCGCCTCATTGATGATAAACACTCGTTTGCGGCCCACCATCGGTCTTAAATAAACAATCCCTTTTAAGCCCCTCATGGCTTCGATTCCGATCGTATCCCTGTTCGTTTTGCCATCGTCGGTCTCATCCGGCTCCGACTCGCCTTGGCGGCTATTTTGCTTGACCTTAAGATCTTTGACATCGATAACGAGCACATCCGGAAAACTCTCGTTGTCGATCGCCCGGCAGTTCTCGCATTCATCGCAGGCGTCATTCCTCTTGTTGAGGCAATTGAGAGCCTTGGCCATTACGAAAGCGGCCTTTCGTTTGCCGACGCCCTCTGGCCCGCAGAACAGCATAGAGTTCGGGACACGCTGCCTCTCGAGGGCGAGCTTGAGGATCTTTTTGACACGGCTGTTGCCGGCAATGTCCTGGAAGGCCATGGTCAGGTTTTCAACGCTTTCTTTAGGTATTGCCCCGTATACGACTCAGGGGAAGCCGCCACGGCCTCGGGAGTTCCCGCGGCCACGACTCGCCCCCCCTCCTCTCCTCCTTCGGGGCCCAAGTCTATAATATAGTCGCAAACCTTAATGACTTCAAGGTTGTGCTCGATGATGACGGCCGTGTTGCCCAGCCTGACGAGCTCGGCGAGAAGCTCGATGAGCTTCCGGACGTCGTCGAAATGAAGACCCGTGGTCGGCTCGTCCAGGAGGTAGAGTGTCCGGCCCGTCGCCCGCCGGCCGAGCTCCTTGGTGAGCTTGATCCGCTGCGCTTCTCCACCGGAGAGCGTCGGCGCCGGCTGGCCCAAACGAATGTATCCCAGCCCGACCTTCTTAAGCGTCGCCAGCTTGCGCTTGAGCTGCGGGTGGGCCCTGAGATATTCGTACGCCTCGTCCACGGTCATGGCCAGGAAGTCGGCGATGTTTCGGCCTTTGTAGCGGACCGCAAGCGTTTCCTTGTTGTAGCGCAAGCCTCCGCACCGGTCGCAGGTGACGAAGACATCGGGCAAGAAATGCATCTCGACCCGTCGGACACCCGCTCCCCGGCACTCTTCGCATCGGCCGCCGGCGACGTTGAAGCTGAAGCGGCTGGCCTTATATCCCCTGGCCTGGGCTTCCTGCGTCCGGGCGAAAAGCTGCCGCAGGTCGGCGAAAAGGCCGGAATATGTGGACGGATTGGAGCGCGGCGTGCGGCCGATCGGCTTCTGGTCGACGCTGATGACCTTATCGATCCTGTCCGCGCCTTGAATGGCTTCGTGCTCGCCGACCCGGATTTTTGCGCTGTAAAGGAGGCTCTGGAGGCTCCGGAAAAGGATATCGTAGACGAGCGTGCTCTTGCCGGAACCCGAAACGCCCGTGACGGCCGTCATGCAGCCCAGCGGGATGCGGACATCGATATCTTTGAGATTATGCTCCCGGGCTTTGAGGACCGTCAGCCAGCCGGCGGGCTCTCGTCGCTCCGGCGGGAGGGCGATCTCTGTCTCTCTGCGCAGGTATTTGGCCGTCAGGGAATCGGACGACTCAAGGACCTTGGCCAGCGGCCCCTCGGCGACGACAAATCCACCCTGCTCGCCCGCACCCGGCCCCAGATCCAGGATGAAATCCGCGGCGCGGATGGTCTGCTCGTCGTGCTCGACGACGAGAACGGAATTGCCGTCGTCGCGGATCTTGCGGAGGAGCGAGATCAGGCGGCCGTTGTCGCGCTGGTGAAGGCCGATCGTCGGTTCGTCAAGAACGTAGAGAATGCCGCGCAGGCGCGCCCCGACCTGGGAGGCGAGACGGACCCGCTGCGCTTCGCCTCCCGAGAGCGAACCCGTCGTCCGGTTGAGGTGGAGATAGGCGAGTCCGAGCTCGGTCATGACCGAGAGCCGGGTCAGGATTTCCTTTTGGACCTTCGAAGCGATGAGCTCCCGCGCCGCCGTGTGTTGAAAAGCCGCAATGTCCCCGATCAGCCGGCTCACGGGAATCGAGCTCAACTCGGAGATGTTCTTTCCGCCGATCCTGACGGACAGGCTTTCGGGCTTGAGGCGGCTTCCTTGACACTGGGGACAGATGTCCTCGGTGAGCTCGACATCGCCCCATTCGTCGGTCACGGTCTGGTAGCCGAGCCCGTGGCAGCGCGGGCAGGCGCCGTAGGGGCTGTTGAAGGAAAAATTTCGCGGCTCAAGCTCGGGAATGCTGATGTCGCAATAGGGACAGAGAAGTTTGAGCGAATAATACGTCTCCCGCCCGTCCTCCCGAAGGAGGAGAACCTCGCCTTCGGCGATTTCAAGCGCCCGTCCCACGGCTTCCTTGAGCCTCTTCTCGGAATAAGGTGAGACGCGGATGTCATCGATCAGGACTTCGGCCGTATGTTTCTTCGTTTTTTCGAGGACGATGGGCCCATCGAGGTCGCGGAATCTGCCATCGACGCGGATCTGGACAAACCCTTTTCTGAGCAGCCTGTCGAAAAGCTTGTGATATTCGCCCTTGCGCCCTTTGATGACCGGGGCTAGGATTCTCACCTTTTCCTGGAAGGCGGATTCGGAAATCCGGCCGACGATCTGCTCCGCGGTCTGGGAACTGACCTGGCGGCCGCAGCCCGGGCAATGGGGAACTCCGACCCGGGCGAACATGAGCCTGAAGAGGTCGTAGATCTCCGTCACCGTGCCGACCGTCGAGCGGGGGTTGGAGGAGATCGTCTTCTGGTCGATGGAGATGGCCGGCGAGATGCCTTCGATCGACTCGACCTCGGGCTTCTCCATCATCTCCATGTACTGGCGGGCGTAGGCCGACATGCACTCGATGTAGCGGCGCTGGCCCTCGGCAAAGAGCGTGTCGAAGGCAAGGGAGGATTTCCCGGACCCGCTCGGCCCGGTGACGACGATAAGCTTGTTCCGGGGAAGACGGACGTCGATCCGCTTCAAATTGTGCTGCGCCGCCTTCTTCACGACAATTTCGTTGAGCATAACTTACTATTATAGCTCAAGAGATAATAAAGATTCTATTTTTTAGACTCGCTCCGGCAATTTTATGAAAAATTTTTTACAGTTGAATCTGTGAGTTCAGAAGAAGTTTGACCCCAATGAATTTTTCGGCTAGGATTAATCACGCATCATGGGCCGGCAAGAGAATCTCCTCAAATCCCTGGAATTGCTCCGGAAGATCGCTATCGAAGCCGATTCCCTCCGGGCCATCAAGCACCTCCCCGCCCAAGAGGGAAGTTACGTCGATTATCCGAAGGAGGTTCATCCGGCCCTCGTCAAGGCGCTCCGGGAAAAAGGCTACGAACGGCTCTACACCCACCAACATTCGTGTTGGGAAGCCATTCAGCAGGGAAAGAACGCCGTGGTGGTCACGCCCACAGCCTCAGGAAAAACCCTGGGCTATAATCTCCCCGTCCTCGACGCCATGCTTAAAAACTCGTCAGCCCGCGCCCTTTATCTTTTCCCGACAAAAGCCCTGGCCAACGACCAGCGGGCCGAACTCGACGAGACGATCAAGCTCCTGCCCGAGGAGATCCGGATCTTCACCTACGACGGCGACACGCCCCAGGACGCGCGCAAAGCGATCCGCGCTCGCGGCCACATCGTTCTGACCAATCCCGACATGCTCCACGCGGGCATCCTGCCCCATCACACCAAATGGATCAAGCTCTTCGAGAACCTGAAATACATCGTCATCGACGAGCTCCATAACTACCGCGGCATCTTCGGAAGCCACCTGGCCAACGTCCTGCGCCGTCTCAAGCGCGTCGCCAAATTCTACGGTTCCTCTCCGCAGTTCATCCTCTCGACGGCAACGATCGCCAACCCGCTCGAGATTGCCGAAAAGATGATCGAGGAGCCCGTAACACTCGTGGAGAACAACGGCGCGCCGCGCGGCGACAAATACATCGTCTTCACCACGCCGCCCGTCGTGAACAAGTTTCTGGGCATCCGCCGCTCCTACGTCAACGAATCGCGGCGGATCGCCGACATCTTTCTCAAGCACGACCTTCAGACCATCGTCTTCGCCCAGAGCCGCCTGATCACCGAAGTGCTTCTGACATACCTTAAAGAAGATATCGAAAAAACGGTCAAGGACGAGGGCCTCATCCGCGGTTACCGGGGCGGCTATCTTCCCCTCAAGCGCCGCGAAATCGAGAAAGGACTGAGGGAAGGCAAGATCCTCGGCGTCGTCTCGACAAACGCCCTCGAACTCGGGATCGACATCGGAACGCTCGACGTGGCGGTGCTCGCCGGCTATCCCGGGACGATTTCCAGCACCTGGCAGCGGGCCGGCCGCGCCGGCCGAAAGACCGGAACCTCGGCCGCAGTGCTTGTCGCCTCAAGCGCGCCGCTCGACCAGTTCATCGTCAACAACCCGGATTACTTCTTCTCCAAGAATCCCGAGAAAGCCCTCATCAATCCGGATAACCTTTCGATCCTCATCAATCACATCGAATGCGCGGCGTTCGAGCTGCCGTTCATGGACGGCGAAAAATTCGGCCGCACGGACATCGGCGAGATCCTGAAGTTCCTCGAGGACGAGAAGCTCGTCCATCATTCGAAGGACAAATGGTACTGGACCTCCGACGCCTATCCGGCCGACGGCGTCAGCCTCCGCTCCATAAGCTCCGATAATTTTGTCGTCGTGGACAGCACGGAAAAAACGAAGGCCATCGCCGAGGTCGATTTCTCGTCGGCCCTGACGACACTCCATGAAAAAGCGATCTACATCTGCGAGGGCCAACAATACTTCGTTGACAAGCTCGACTACGACCAGCGCAAGGCTTACGTGACAAAGACGGATGTCGACTATTACACCGACGCCATCGATTACACCAAGATCAAGATCTTGGACGTCTTCGACAAGAAAAAACTCGACCGGTTCGATGCGTTCCACGGCGAGGTCCATGTCGCCACCCAGGTCGTCGGCTTCAAGAAAATCAAGTTCCACACGATGGAGAACGTCGGCGCCGGCGACCTGAGCCTGCCGCAGAACGAGATGCATACGACGGCCTATTGGGTGACGGTGCCGTCTTCGCTTCTGCAGACGCTGTCGTTCAGCCCGGAGCAGAAGATCAACGGCCTCTACGGGCTGTCCTATATCCTCCATCACGTCGCGCCTCTCTTCCTGATGTGCGACATCCACGACATCGGCGTTTCCATCGGCGACAACTCCACGGGCGAGTCCATTCCGCCCAAAGACCTGATCGCCAGCGTGCCGCCGGGCCGAGGGCCGGTCTATGCCGCCGTCGATTTCGAGCCGAACATCTTTATCTACGACAACTACCCGGCCGGTATCGGTCTGAGCCCGTCGCTTTTCGACCTCGAAAAGACGCTCCTCGATTACTGCCTCAAGACGATTGCCGCCTGCCCCTGCCAGGACGGTTGCCCCTCGTGCGTTGGGCCGACGAAAGAGAGCGGGGAGCGGGCCAAGGAAGTCGCGGTCGAAATCCTGTCCCGCCTGCTCCGCTGATCTGACTTTCATTTTATTGGATCTCTTCCATTTTGTGTGGCTAAAAATGAGGGAGAAGATCCGGGAATAGCCGCAGCGACCGTGGAAGGTTTAGCCTTCTCGAATCGCCCTTGAGGGAAGCCGGCGCGGAAGAAGCCGGCCAGCGAAGATGTCTGAGCGTCCCGACGAACGGCCGTAGAATGAAGGATCATAATTCCGGAGACGCTCTTTAAGAATTTTAATAATGGACATCATCTCCCCTTCCCCTCTTGTAGCCAAGAGGGGCCCCGAATCAGGAAAGCGTCTCCGGCCGAGGTGG
>Ga0256868_10000093_pt1 | contig 51953 bp, 40 predicted proteins | sample RVTome_13_FD_187341 | JGI IMG/M metagenome (GOLD analysis project Ga0256868, IMG submission 187341) | Soil microbial communities from uranium-contaminated site in the Upper Colorado River Basin, Wyoming, United States - RVT92D227 HiSeq ...
AAACCAATAGAAATACGTTTTCTTTGATTAACCATGAACATTAAAAATTCTATTTTGTTATGATTCTATAGCTTAAACCCAGACTGACCGCATTTTCAGAGATCCCCTGACTACCCCCCAATCTGCCGGCTAAGTTCAGTTGCCAGTTTTTTGTAAATTCAAAATCCGTTTTTATCAGAAAACCACCGGTATCATAAGGTCCGTTTATGCCCCAACCCAACCAATAGGAAAACTTCCGGCTTGCTTTTCTTCCTATCCCCAAATTAAGATAGCCTCCTCCGGAATAAAGCGGAACCGATTCCATTAAATGAGTCGAAAAATAAAACCGGGGCTCTCCGATTCTTAGATGACCACTGGGAAAATTTCTTGCAGGCCCGATATCCCTCCAGTACAAGTCTTTCTGTGCCGAGAAAAATCCGGCTCCTATACCGAAATATTCCCATTCCAAAGAAAGCTCCGGGTTGATATAGAGATTGGAAATATTCTTATTGGTAGAATAACCCTGATCAAAAGTAAATCTGTTTATCTCCCAGACATTTCCACCCCGAAGCCCTACTTGAACCGGCGATTTGAATTTATGATCCAGCGAAAAGCCCACATCCTTAAAATCTACCTTCTCCTTTTGCAATATCTCCCCCTCGCAGCCCCGGGAGACGTAAGCATAGGAGCCCTCACCACCCGCTATTTTAATGTCAGTCTCAGAGCTATCCGGATTATCCCCTTGCATGTTTACGATCAAGGGAAGCAAGAAAAGGAAAGTGAAATATTTAAGCGCTTTCAATTCTCACCTGCGGATTCTTTAAAAATAAGATATCATTGTAGGCTGCGATTCAGAATAAAAGGATTGATTTAAGTGGATTATTAATAAGAGCATCTGCCCTCCTTCAGTAGGCAGACCTTTATTATTATATGACCTTACTGATATTCCTGGCTGATCTGATAATTGGGGGCTTCTTTGGTGATGATCACGTCGTGGGGATGACTTTCTCGCAGTCCAGCATAGGTGATAACTACAAATTCCGCCTTTTGCGACAACTCCTTTATGTTCTTTGCCCCGCATATTCCCATACCGGCTCTAAGCCCGCCCACCATTTGATACACCGATTCGGATAGATTTCCCTTATATGGCACCCGTCCCTCGATCCCCTCCGGGACCAGCTTTTTCGCTTCGAGTTGATGCTCCTGGAAATATCTGTCCTTTCCACCCTTTCTCATGGCTTCGATGGAGCCCATCCCCCGGTACATTTTAAAGGTCCTCCCCTCAAACAGTATGGTCTCCCCCGGGCTCTCCTCGGTGCCGGCAAAGATGCTTCCGATCATCACCGCCGCGGCTCCTGCAGCCAGGGCTTTGGAGACATCCCCGGAATATCTGATCCCTCCGTCGGCAATGACCGGGATATTATATTTCGAAGCGGCATCGGCGCAATCCACGATGGCAGTGAACTGCGGTACTCCCGCCCCGATCACCACCCGGGTGGTGCAGATGGAGCCGGGACCAACCCCCACCTTGATGCAGTCCGCTCCCGCCCGGATTAGATCCTCGGTCCCCTCCCTGGTGGCGACGTTGCCCGCCATCAGGGGGACCTGGGGGAACTTCTGCTTTATCCTGGTGACGGAATCCATCACCCCCAGGGAATGCCCGTGCGACGAGTCGATCACCAGAAGATCCACCCCCGCATTCACCAGAGCGGAGGCGCGGGCTAGCATGTCCTGTGCCACCCCTACCGCCGCCCCGACCCGCAGTCTGCCCCGGGAATCTTTGCTGGAATTGGGAAACTGGAGGTTCTTCATGATGTCCTTGACCGTGATCATCCCTTTTAGGTTTCTTTTCTTATCCACGATCAGAAGTTTCTCGATCCGGTTCTTGTGCAGGATCTCCTGAGCCTGCTCCAGGGTGGTCCCTTCGGGCACGGCGATCAGCTTCTCCCTGGTCATCACCTGGCTGATCTTTTTACTCAAATCCTTCTCGAATCTCAAATCCCGGTTGGTCAGTATCCCCACCAGCTTCCCTTTTTTGGTGACCGGAATGCCGGAGATGGAGAATCTCTTCATCACCTCTAGGGCTTCCCCGATCATCTTGTCCGGTGGCAGGGTGACCGGATCCACGATCATCCCGCTCTCCGATCTTTTCACCTTATCCACCTCGGCTGCCTGCTCTTTGATGGTCAGGTTCTTGTGAATCACCCCCATCCCCCCCTCCCGGGCCAAGGCGATGGCCAAGCGGGACTCGGTTACAGTGTCCATGGCTGCGCTCAAGATGGGGATGTTCAGCTTGATCTGTTTGGTTATGTAGGTGGAGACGTCCACATCTTTGGGAAGCATGTCCGATTTGCGGGGAACCAACAGAACGTCGTCAAAGGTCAATCCGGGTTTCTCTCTGATTTTTATTCGCATCGTTTTGATCTCTTAGAGTTAAAATCCTTCCATCGATTTTTTTCTCAATTTACCTTTACACTTAAGAATCTGCAATCTTTAGACTTATTTATCCGAATCCTCCGTCCAGATAAAAATCCGTCCGCAGTTGTCACAGGTGAAGATCTTGTCCCCCTTTCTGATCTCCTGGATGATCTGGGGAGGGACCGATTTGTGACAGGCCCCGCAGGCTCTCCTGCGGATGGCCACCATCACCTGGTTACCTCTTCCCTTCCTCACCCGCTCGTAGGTGGCCAAAAGCTTTTTGTCTATCCGGACCGTAATGTTCTTCCGGTCCCCTTCCTTGATCTTCACCTTATCCTCGATCGAGGAGAGCTGTTCTCTTAAACCCACCAGCTGAGCGCTGTTGTTCTTATCCACCTCTTCCAGCTTCTGTTGGTATTGCTTTATCTGTTCCTTAAGCTCATCCAGTCGGGTAAGGGTTTTTAAGATCTCCTCCTCGGTTGAGGAGATCTTGACTTTGCGGTTGGCAATCTCGGTGGTCAAGGCGTCATATTCCTTGTTGGTTTTGATCTCCTTCATCTGCTTATTGAATTTGGTAAGATCCGTATTGAAGGTGGCCAGCTCCAGTTCCAGATTACCGTGAAGAAGGGTCAGCTCCTCCAACTCTCTTTCCGAAGCACAAAGCGCATCCCGGGTGATCTCAACCTCCTTCTCCAAGTTGTTTATCATCTCCGGCAGATAATCCTTCGACCTTTCCAGCTCTCCCAGATCGTAATCGATGTTTTGAAGCCTCTGCAGCATCTCCATGTCTTTTTCTATGTCCATTCACACACTCCTTGCTATAAAAACAAAAAAGTGTCTCGCATTCTGCGGGACACTTTATTATTTACTCTCTAAAAATCCGTCAGGTAAATTAGAAATATCTTTTTCAACTTATCCTCACTCCCCCAAATTACTTAAATCTGTCTAACTCTCCTCAAATTAGGGTCTGGATTAATGCACGTTTTGGATTTTCGGTTTAGGTTAGGTATCGGCTTCGGACTTAAGGTTTCGTTTACCGATTCCTTCCTTTGACCAAACTCAACACACGATCACCGAATACCCATGACCGATACGTTGCCGAAACCAACTAACCTATAACGAAACCTTTCAAACATGGTGGGCAATACTGGATTCGAACCAGTGACCTTTCGGATGTGAACCGAACGCTCTAACCAACTGAGCTAATCGCCCGGGTATTTTCTTTTTGATTAAATGATTACAGAACACCTCCACATTTTCATGGCTCAATATATGATAATTAATCCTCCTTGTCAATATCACTTAAACATTTCCCGAAAAAAATTTCTAATCGTTAGAATCTTGAGATTTTTGGACCGGGACTGAGACAAAGACTGCAAATATTATACTGACCCAGTCCCAGTTATCAGTCTATTTTATCCCCGTCTGCCAGAACACAAAACTCCAGATATCGGTATATTCCTCGATGTTCTTGGAAAGCGGGGAGTCGATGCCATGGCCCGCCTTGGTTTCGTAGCGCAGCAGTATGGGGGCATCCGAAGAGTTGGCTGCCTGCAATCGGGCGGTCATCTTCCGGGCGTGCAGGGGATCAACCCGACTATCTGAGTCTGCGGTCAAGAGCAAAGTGGCGGGATAAGGCGTATTATCCTTCACCCGGTGGTAAGGGGAATAAGCAAAAAGCCACTTAAATTGGGTGGAATCCTCCGACGAGCCGTACTCGGGAACCCATAATTTGGCGATCAAAAATTTATGGTAGCGGATCATGTCCAGAAGCGGGTTACCGCATATCACCACCCGGAAGAGATCGGGCCTTTGGGTCAACGCCGCCCCCATCAGGAGTCCGCCGTTGCTCCCTCCGGAAATAATCAGGTGTTGGGAATCGGTGTAACCTTGGGCAATCAGCCATTCGGCGGCGGCGATGAAATCTTCAAAGGCGTTCTGTTTGTGGTTCAGCATCCCGGCTTTGTGCCACTCTTCGCCGTATTCCCCTCCCCCTCTTAAATTCGGAACCGCATAGATGCCGCCTTTTTCCAACCAGAGGAATATGGGTCGTAAAAAAGATGGAATCCGGTTAACATTGAAACCGCCATATCCGGACAAGAAGACAAAGTTGTTTCCATCCGGCTTAATCCCTTTTTTGTGCACGAGAAACATCGATATTCTGGTTTTGTCTTTCGATTCGTACCAGACCTGCTCCACCTGATAAGCCGAAAGTTCGATGTTTGCCTTTATCCGATCGGTGATTTCCAGCCGGTTGGCAGGAAGATATAAGTGATATATGCTGGGTGGTATGAAATAGGATTCGAAGCTGAAGAAAACCTCCGGCCCGTCCCATTCCCCGTTGAGTCCGTAAACCGAGCCCAAGGCGGGTAGTTCAACATCCCGAAGAAATTTACCGGAGAGGGTATATATCCTCACTTGGGAGTAAGCATTATGCAGGTACTTCGTTACCAGCCAGTCCCCCACCACCTGTGCTTGTTCCAGAACGGACGTATCCGGTGGGATCAATTCCTCCCAATTACCCCGGGAAGGAATTTTCAGGTTCACCTTAAGCAGACGATATTTCGGAGCCTGGTAGTTGGTGTGCAGATAAAGGTTGTCTCCCACAATCTGCCCGGAAAAGAGGGCTTCCTCCCCCTCCACGACCGGGATGAACTTATCCGGTCTGGCGATTCCATCAGTGTTTTGAAGGTCCTGATAATAGACATCCGATTTATCCCAACCCTTGAATATCGAAAGCAAAAGATAACGATTATCCGGGGAGAGGGAGACGGCATACATCTCGGTCATCTCCCTTCCCTGACCGAATATCTTGGGATCGTTTTCCGGACCCGTACCCAGGGCATGATAGAAAAGATGCTGATGGTAATCCTCTTCCCCCTCGGGCACGGTACCGCGGGCAGGATAGCGGGTGTAATAGAACCCGCTGGTGTCTTTTTTCCAGGCGATGCTGGTATAACGGGTTCGGGTGATTTCGTCGGACAACTTCTCTCCGGTCCGGGTATTCATCAGGGACAGGGTGCTCTGCTCGCTACCATCTTTGGAGAGACCGTATGCTAAAAGCGTCCCATCGTCCGATGGAAACCACCAGTCCAGTGATATCAAACCCTCCCGGCTCAAAGCATTGGGATCGACCAGCACCTTTTCCTGACCGTTTATCCCCTCCCTTAAGTAAAGAATCGGCTGGTTTTCCTTTCCCTCCCTTTTGGTGTAAAAAAGCTGCCCCCGGTATATCTGAGGGGTGCCAATCTGACCGATCGACAAAAGCTGCTCCAACCGGGTTTTGATCTCATTCCGTCCGGGGAGGGAATCCAAGATGGAACGGGCATAATTGTTCTGCTTCTCCACCCATAACCTGGTTTCCTCGCTTCCCGCATTCTCCAGCCAGCGGTACGGATCCTCCACCTTTTGTCCGTGAATCGTCTCTACCGTCGGATCGATCCGGGTGGAAGGCGCTTTTTTAGTCATAGCTTTCTCCTGAGAAATTGACTGAACGACAAATGGGCTTACATACGAGGTCACTATATAGAAAACAAGTAAACAATAACACTTACTGATAAAAAGACGAGGTGGTTTTATCTGAATCAAATAAGACCTCTCTGGTGGAAGAATTTTTTTCGGGTAACCATATTTTCTATGATACGTAGCCAGAAAGAAAGGGACAAAAGAAAAATTCCCAAACCGACCGGCGGTTTAGCGGATTTCATATATTTTCCTTTCTATAGCGATTATTAACAAAACGGGGGAGGGACTATTTTTCTTGCACCGCTTCCCTAACCATATGGGGCATTTGCGAAAAAGCAAAAAAAACAGTTGACAAATAAAAAAGGGTAACTTATACTTTGGCAAAATTTCATGGGAGTGGACAATTAAGCAGAGGTGTTTTGTTACAGGTGTACAGAATGGTTGGATCAAAAACTGAAAGGGGGTGATGTACCAAGGCAATATTCAAAAGGGTGGAGAAGTTTCTGGCCAGACCTTTGGGATCAGTGAAAGGAGGGATAACTGGTGAGAAAGGTGGCGGTGTTTTTGTTTTGTATCCTTTTAACCGCATCATCCGTTTACGGCATGGACAAATCCAAGCATATCGGATTTTCGGTTTGGGGGGGTGGTTTCATGCCGGTTAGCGGAGATTACAATTCGGAGGACATGCTTTCGGATTGGTTCGGTTTATACGGATTTCCTGCCGCCGAGTTAAAATACGTGATCATCGACAAAGTGGCGTTGGGAGTAAATGCGGGTTACGGCTATGCTCCCATCAAGGAGGGAAAGAAAAATGAGCTGGGGTCGGAGTTGAAGGATCAAACCCCTGCTTTGAACATACCCTTTGTCAGCTTGAACGGCACCTTCAACTTTGGCCCGATGATCAAATCGGAAAAGAACATGCTCAACCCCTTCGTCACCATCGGAGTGGGATCCTATTCGTGGTATTTTGCCAAAAACGAGAGAACCGAGAAGCTCCCCGCCCCCGGCGACACCACCCAGCAGTTCAAAGCATCCAGCTGGGGGATGAACTTCGGAGGGGGAGCGGAATATTTCGTCACCACGAAGTTTTCGGCTTTCGCCCGCTTGAACTACCACCTGGTGATGATGAAGGATGAGAAAAAATTCGGTGAGGATTTCGGCAACCAGGGTTTTTTGACCTTCGGCGCCGGAGTTACCCTCTTTTTGTTCACTGGCAAGCAGTAAGTTGTAAACGCCCGGTTCGCCGGGAGAATCGAGTTTGAAAATAAACCCATTCACTCATTTTGAATGAGGAGGGAACAAATGAAAAAGGTTATATGTATAATGTTGGCAGTTCTTGTGCTATCTGCGTTTTCTACCGCTTTTGCACAGGAGAAGACCGCAAAAGGAAGGATTGAATTGGGTGGAAGCGTTGTTTTTGACCGTACTTCCTATGACAATGGCTCCATAACAGACATAACAATTATGCCAAGAATGGGCTATTTTATTATACCCAAGTTGGCATTGGAGCCAACGCTGCTGATGGTAAATTATAGTGTAGACCCAGATGAGGGGGATAGCTATTCAGCAACAGATATGGGAGCGCTACTCAATGTGGCTTACCATTTTGAGGGACAAAGTGGAAGTAAATTTGTTCCTTTTATTTTCGGGGGCATTGGTTTTGTTAGCCACTCCGGTGATGTTGGTACAGCAGACGAAATGACTATGATCATGCCGGATTTAGGTGGCGGGGTCAAAATTTTCTTTACAGATAATGCACTAATCCGAGCTGAGGCTTTTTATCAGCGTGTATCTAATGCTAACGGCGTAAAAGATGCTGATGCCAGCGAGTTCGGGTTGAGGGCCGGTGTCTCCATTTTCATCAAATAATTCAGCAGTCTAATAAGGGGATATTTTGCAAAATGCTGATTCTTTGAAGGGATCAGCATTTTTGTTTATCTCTTCATTTTTTTGATATATCTGATCTCGGATGTGAGGATGAACTCTATACGGATGTCGACTGTGCCATCGTCCATCAATAAGCTAAACCTTTACGTCGGTCTAAACTGTTATTTGGGAAGGAGAATGGGCAGCTAACAAATTGTCCCTACACTTGTTTTCTTCACTCTTTTCCTCTGCCTAACTGCCGATAATTCGTAAATAGAAGCAAGCACTGGAATCGCTACTTTTTCCCGTTCCATTTAGCTTGACATGGCGTTGAGATTTTGCTATTATCTTGATCGGGTGGGGGTTAAATCCCCACCCGAACCAGGAGGGGAGAATCAAAACTTTAATTCTGCGGGAGTGTAACATGCTAAAACGCTTTCTGTTTATGGTGTGTTTTGTTTCCTTCCTTCTGAGGGCGCAGTGGTCTTTTGCTGATGTCTCGAAGGCAGGAGTATTGTTTCTTCTGATTGATCCGGACGCCCGTGCTGGTGGGATGGGTGGAGCATCGGTTGCTCTGACGGATGATGCTTTAGCCACATATTATAACCCTGCAGGAATGACCGGCGTGAAACTTGTTTCGGGCGAACTAAGCTACTGCCAATGGCTACCTCAACTGGCCAGTGATTTACATTATATCCACGGCTGTGGGGTAATAAAGCTGGCAGGTTTAGGACATACGGGTGTTGCTTTCACCTATCTCTCCTTAGGTGAGAATGTCCGAACCGATGAATTCGGAGGCGTCGTGGGGACTTTCAACAGCTACGAGTTAGCAATGGCGGTAAGCTATGCTGATCAACTCACTGATAATTTCTCATCGGGACTGAGCGCCAAGTTTATTTACTCACATCTGGCGGAGCGAGGAGCAGGAATGGAGAAGGGTACGGGTACGGGGACAACTTTTGCCTTGGATTTAGGAATCCTCTACAAGAATATCCTTCCTGAATTGACTATTCTTGGAACTGCAACCCACCCCGACTTCGCAAAGTTTCTCAGCAATAGAAAGAGCCATGGGCTATCCCTGGGCTTAGTTATTTCCAACATTGGTCCAGATATATCTTACGAAGACTTAGACCAAAAAGATCCTCTTCCCCGTGAGCTCCGGATAGGTGCAGCATATCGGGCGGTAGATACAGATATTGTTGGCGTGAATTTGGCTATCGATTACTGCCGGGAATTGGTCGATGGGAGCGATTTTATCATCAAAGGAGGAGTTGAGGCTACTTTTCTATATCTTTTAACCCTGAGATGTGGCTACCATCATGATGAGGAAGGGGATGTAAAACATATGACCTATGGATTAGGTATTGGACCTGAATGGGTGCGGCTCAATTTATCTTTTGTGCCCAAAGGGGAATATGCACTCAGTGGGACCACACGTTTTTCACTGAGCTTTGATTGCCCCTCGTCGGTTTTCTAAGAAGTTGCACCCGAAACACTAAATTTAGCGTCTTCTTATCCACATCAATAAGTGAGGAGATTTTCCAATAGAGGTCTTTAATTGTTAGTCAGACATCATCAGCCTAATTTACTTTTTTGCTTGATCCGGCGGGGGTTAAATCCCCGCCTGTTTGTTGAGAGTTATGTAGATGGGTCAAAGTGTTCCACTTACGCGACTTGACTTCGTTAGATAGTGATATTATATTAATTCACATTTGTTAGCAATAGATAAGTATAGAAAACACTATTACCCAAGTAATTTTCTAAAACTTAAATCATGCTTTTTATGAACATGTTATTGTTTTTTCCTTGACAATAACTAAAGATAAAATTAATTATAAGTAATGAAATTAAAACCATACAAGTTGGAGGAGAGAAATGAAGAAGTTATCTGTGTTGTTTACTTTGTTATTCTTAGTAATGCTAGTAACTTCAGCTACAGCAATAGAACAGACAGGTAAGGTTGCCATTGGTTTCTATGGAGGATATTCGTTTGGTTTTGGAGACGTTTTCAAGAAATACGAAAACCACTCTCACTATTATAAGTATAGTTCCCAATTCAAGGTTACATCATCATTAGGAGCAAAACTAAAACTGGGTTTATCAGAGAATATAGCAATAAGCTTTGCTTTGAACTATCAACGAACAAAGAACGAATGGGGGTTTGGGGGAGAAAAAGAAAGTAAAAGTGGAAATTGGCCATCATTCTTGGTTAATGGTATACTAAATCCAATGCCTGAGGGAAAAACCTGTCCATATATTATGGGAGGTATTGGTGTATATGTTTATTATGAAGAAAAATTTAAGTACGCAGAGACTAAGCCAGGTATAAATTGTGGAGTTGGTGTGGAGCATTTCCTACAGGATGATCTCGAATTAGATGGTGGAGCACGATTCCACTTAATTTTTACCGAAGATAAGTCTACAACATATATTCAACTATACGCAGGCCTGAACTATTTCTTATTTTAGGTGGTGAATTAATACGAGACGGTATTCATCAACATCTATACTAATTCTATCATTTCTAATCTTTTTGAAAGGAGAGATATCCTATGCTCATACAATTATAGAAGCAGACATGTGCAACAAATCAGATACCAGTCTGATACAAGATAATGTTAAAGGACCCTTAGGAACACGTCCATTCCCATTTCATCATTTCGTCTCACTCGGTGCTATTCGTGCATATCAGCTGTTAATTAGTCCATCCAAAGGGAGTTTCTGCCCAATGTATCCGCATTGTTCTCTTTATGGCTATCAGGCTTTCAAGCAGTATAATCCAATAAAGGCTTTTCTTATTACAACAGATCGTCTACACCGATGTGGACATGACTTAGATAATTATAAAACGGTAGAGGTGAATGAAATGGTAAGATGGGCAGACACAGTTCCCATATTTCCAACATATAGTAGTAAGCCTAATGAAGAACTGCATTCTGTTTCTCTGATAAATGACCAGGTGTTCTTACTGACACCAAGGAATAGTAAAATGCTAGGTGGAAATTCGCCAGATAGTGCTAATGAAGCTAACCTCCTTTTCCGTTTTGCTGAAGCATTGGACATGGAAGGTGACTATGACCGTGCAATCACGGAGTACCGCCGATTGTTATTTTATTTCCCAGATTCGGACTATCGAGATAGTTCTTTGAACAAAATATTTTTCTGTTATTACAAATCACAAAACTTCTTATCAGCTATACATTGGGGCCAAAACATTCTTACGAATGGTATGAATTCAATTGGAAATAAAGAAATAAAGCTTTTTATCGGAGCTAGTTATTTTAGACTTGGAAACTTTTCACTCGCCCAAAACTATTTTAAAGATATAATGTCTTCCGATGATGGAATCCTTCGAGAAGAGAGTCTCCTTTTACAAGGATTGGCACTTGCCAATGAAGCGCGTTGGGCAGATTCCCGGCAATGTTTCGCCAACTTTGGATCAGACTCAAAGTTTTACCGAGAGGCGCAAGAATGTAAAAGGTTAGCACAAAAAGGTGAAGAACTAAACCTCCGAAGCCCCACGACTGCTGGAATTCTTGCCATAATACCTGGATTAGGCTATTTCTACGATGGTTACGAACAAACCGCCTTTTCAGCCTTTATTGTTAATGGACTTTTCATTTGGGCAACGACTCAGGCATTTAGAAAGAACAATGAAAGTCTGGGTGTGATGTTGGGTGTTCTTAGTTTTGGATGGTATGTGGGAAATATCTATGGGTCTGTTTTAAGCGCCCAACGAAAAAATATTAAATTGAAAAACGATTTGTTAATTAAATTCAATATTGGTTTCAAATTCTAACATAAAAAGGAGGTAAGTAATGATAGGGCTTAAAAAACGATCAATGCTGTTAGAGCTATTTACGCTCGTAACTTTATGGATGTTTTTCTGGGTATTTGTAACCCCGCATCCTGTAATCGCACAAGAAAAAGTTCAGGTTCCGGTTGGAACAGCTGTAATTCTAAAAACCAATTCAACACTAACCCCTGAAATGTTGAATATCGGTGATACAGTGGAACTCTCTGTTGTTTCTGATGTTGTAGTTGATGGAAAAGTGGTCATCAAAGCTGGATCTAATGCAAGAGGTGAAATAACAGCTTCCAAAGATAGAAATATTATAGGTATTGCTGCCCAAATTGGATTGGCAATTAGAAGTGTTCAAGGGGTTGACGGATCAACAATAGCTTTATCAGGGGCTAAAATGGTAGAAGGAAAAGACAAAATGGTAACGTCTATTGGACTATCATTGATTTGTTGTATTTTGTTCGCTTTAATGAAAGGTGGTGATGCTACTATCCCAACTGGTACGCAGATTGAGGCGTCGGTTGCAGCAACAACAATTATAACAATACCATAATTGTAATCAGAAATTCTTTAAGTTGTTTTATGGGGTTTACTATCGATACTCTTGAAAGTTTAAAACTGCATACTTTCTTCGGGTGGGGCATTAAACGCCGCCTAAAACAGTATGGAATAGAGCCGGGTTTTTCACGTGATGGTTTTCATCCCCCTGACGGTGGGAATTAGTAGGGACAACTCCCCGTCTGTGGTGGTTCGCTATAGCTCCCTTCGACCTTGCTCAGGGACAGCGAGGGAAGCCGAACTGTCACCATCCTGAGCTATTCGAAGAACGGGATGTTCCGCATGAGTTGTCCCTACCACCTGATCCTTCGTGTTTTTTCTCCGCCAAACTGCCGATAATCCGTAAATAGAAGCAAGCACTGGAATCGCTATCTTTTCGCATTCCATTTAGCTTGACATGGCGTTAAAATTTTGCTATTATTTTTATTTGAAATAGTTATTCTGGTATGAACTGATAGATTCATGCCAGAGATATGCACCGTGCGGTTCATATCGGAGGAGTGACTAATGCAATCCAAGGATTTGCCCAAACATTACGACCCCAAACAGACCGAAAACAAATGGTACCAGTTCTGGCTGGAGAAGAAATTCTTTCACGCGGACGTTAACGCCCAAAAGGAAACTTTCAGCATGGTGATCCCACCTCCCAACATCACCGACGTGCTTCACGTGGGTCACGCCCTGAACAACACCCTTCAGGACATCCTAATTCGCTGGAAAAGGATGCAGGGTTACGAAACCGAATGGCTGCCGGGGACGGATCACGCCGGGATCGCCACCCAGGTGATTTTGGAAAAGAAGCTGGCCAAGGAGGGTACCTCAAGGGAGAAGCTGGGAAGGGAGAAGTTCGTACAGCTGGCCTGGGAGTGGAAGAAGAAGAACGGCGATGCTATATTAAATCAATTGAAAAAGATCGGCTGTTCCTGCGACTGGGACAGAACCAGATTCACCATGGATGAGGGGCTTTCCGAGGCGGTGCTGGAGGTATTCGTCCATCTCTACGACAAAGGTTTGATCTACCGGGGGAAGCGGATCATCAACTGGTGTCCCCGGTGCCAGACCTCCCTTTCGGACGACGAAACCGAGCGGGAGGAGAAGGACGGACGTCTCTGGTTTATCAAGTATAAACTCAAAGGCTCGGACGAATACATCACCGTTGCCACCACCAGACCGGAGACCATGCTGGGCGATACCGCCGTGGCGGTCAATCCCAAAGATAAAAGGTTCGAGAAGCTGGTGGGTAAATCGGCCATCCTCCCCCTTTTGGACCGGGAGCTTCCGATCATAGCGGACGACTACGTCGATCTGGAGTTTGGCACCGGAATGGTCAAGGTCACCCCGGCTCACGATCCCAACGATTTCGACATGGGGATCAGACATAAGCTGAAAAAAATCAACGTGATGAATCCCGACGGGACCATGAACGAGAATGCGGGGAAGTTTGCCGGGATGGATCGCTATGCCTGCCGGGATGCTTTGGTTGCAGAGTTAAAGAAGAAGAAGTTTCTGGAGAAAATCGAAGCCTATAAGGTGGCGGTGGCTTTGTGTTACCGCTGTGGCACCGAGATCGAGCCCTACCTTTCGGAACAGTGGTTCGTCAGGATGGAGCCTTTGGCTCAACCCGCCATTGAGGCGGTGAAGTCTGGCAAGGTGAGATTCTATCCGGAGCGCTGGACCAAAACCTACATGCACTGGATGGAGAACATCCGGGACTGGTGCATCTCCCGTCAATTGTGGTGGGGGCACCGGATTCCGGTCTGGTATTGTCGGGACTGCAAGGAAATCGTGGTTTCGAAAACCGCTCCATCCGAATGCGGTAAATGCAAAAGCAAAAACTTAAAGCGGGACGAGGACGTGCTGGATACCTGGTTTTCCTCCTGGCTTTGGCCCTTCTCCACCTTTGGCTGGCCCAAAAAGACGCCGGAGCTGGAGAGGTTCTACCCCACCCGGGCACTTTTCACCGCATCCGAGATCATCTTCCTGTGGGTGGCGCGCATGGTGATGGCGGGATATGAGTTCATGGGGAGGGAGCCCTTCTCCGACGTTTACATCCACGGTACGGTGCGGGATGATCACGGGATCAAGATGAGCAAATCCCTGGGGAACGGAATCGATCCTCTGGAGATAATCGATGAATACGGCGCAGATGCTCTGAGGACCACCATGATGCTGGTGACCCCGGAGGGGCAGGATACCCTGATCGCCAAGAAGACCTTTGAGGTGGGGCAGCATTTCGCCAACAAACTGTGGAACGTGTCCAAATTCGTGATGGGGAATCTTCCCGACGGCATTACCCCCGTTGGGGCAATTCATGAATTGCCCCTACAAAAATTGGAGGACCGCTGGATTTTGAGTCGGCTCCACCGGACCATCAATGACGTTACCGGCTTCATGGATAACTACCGGTTCAACAGTGCGCTGAAAACATTATACGATTTCATCTGGCACGATTTCTGCGACTGGTATGTGGAGATGATAAAGCAGAGGTTGAATCTCCCCGAAGGGGAAAACGATAAAGCGACAGCCGTACAGATAGCCCATCTGGTGTTGAACCACATACTGCGACTGCTGCACCCCTTTGCTCCGTTTGTAACCGAGGAGATCTGGCAGCATCTGTATAAACCGGACAGGCAAAATCACGATACTTCTCTTTTGACCGCTGAATGGCCTGTTTCTGTCAGTGAGATGATCGATGAAAAGCTGGAGGATACTCTGAAGAGGGTACAGGAGGTGGTGACCTCCATCCGGAACATCCGGTCGGAGATGAACGTCCCTCCGGTCAAAAAAGCGGACGTATTGATTCGGGTGGATAATCCGGATTTAGTCCAGGTGTTGGAAGATAACCGGGAGCATATATCCATTTTGGGAAAGGTGGAAAAACTTCAAATCGGAAGGAAAATCGCCAAGCCGGATCATTCCGCCAGCGCGGTGATCCGGGATGCGGAGATTTTCATCCCCCTCGAAGGTTTGATAGATTTGGAGCAGGAGCGCAAGAGGCTGGATAAGGAGATTCAAAGGATCAACCAGCTTCTGGAGAAGATAAATAAAAAACTTTCCAACGAGGATTTCCTCAGGCGGGCGCCCAAGGAGATAATTCAAAAGGAAAAGACCAAGCGGGACGAATATAACCGGATGATTGAAAAATTAATCCAGCACTCGGAGGAGATTTTGGGCTGGTGATCAGGTTGGTTCGGGATGTCCTTTTAGGATGAATCTCTTCAGGATGAGTCCTAATCCCCAGTCATGAATGTGGATGTTAATTCAATCCCGGGTATGGGGGATAATCTCGATAGGTCAATCAGACAAGAGGATTCTCAAAAAGCATGGAGGCTTTCTCATCGGATCGCCCCTTATTTACAATTAGATAATCCTTTCCCCTAATGGTTAGTTTCTCTATGATACATGGAAGCAACGGAGAGAGGACAAACAATTGGAATCCTGTCTGATAAGTCAGGTAATTACGTTTTGGAATAAAACACTATTAGGATGGTATAATTATTCAGGTCAAGGAAGTAAAACAAACAATTGAAATCCTGCCTGATGAATCAGGCAACTACGTTTGGGAATAAAACCGTAAGCGGTTGGTATAATTATTCAAGACAGGGAAGTAACATAAACCCTTTTTCAGGGGGTGGTGAAATGAAAAGCTTTTTGATATTTAAGGTCGTAATTCTGGGACTCACCCTCATTACAGGCAGTTGGATAGGGGGAGCGGTGGTGCCGATTTACGGGGAGGTGGCGGTCACCATTTACAACCAGGATTTGGGGCTGGTCAAGGACGTGCGGGAACTGGATTTCCAAAAAGGGAAGAGCATCATCAAATTCACCGACGTGGCGTCGCAGATAGATCCCACTTCGGTTCATTTCAATCCGGTGAATCCCTCCGATCAGGTGAGCATACTGGAGCAGAACTACCAGTATGATCTGGTCAGCTCGACCAAGATACTGGAGAAATACATAGACAAGGAGATCGAGCTTTTCACCAAATCCGAAGGAACCACGGGGGAGGAAAAATCATACAGAGGCACCCTCCTCTCCTATTCGAGTGATAATGTGACTTTACAAGAGACGGGGGGAGCCATTCGGATCATCAGGTTAGATGAGATCAGCAACCTTTACTTTCCCTCTCTGCCGGAAGGTTTGATTACCCGGCCCACCCTGGTATGGCTTCTCGACAGCCAGGTGAGCGGAAAGAAGAAGGCGGAGGTGAGCTATCTGACCTCCGGGATAAACTGGCATACCGAATATGTGGCGGTGGTGGATCAGAAGGATCAGAACTTAGAGTTGGCCGGCTGGGTCTCCATCGATAACCGCTCCGGCGCCACTTACGAGGATGCCAAGGTGAAGCTGATCGCGGGTGAAGTAAACCGGGTAACAGAGATGCCCATGCCAACCCGTATGGGAAAAGGATTTGCAGCAGAGATGGCAGCCGCACCCCAGTTCGAGGAGAAGGCGTTTTTCGAATATCATCTTTACACCCTCATGCGTCCGGCTACCATAAAAGACAACGAAATCAAACAGGTCTCCCTTTTTCCTTCTGCCGACGTGGGGGTAAAAAAGATCTATACCTATGATGGAGCCAGAAACGACAAAAAAGTAAGAGTGGAGCTGGAATTCAAGAATGCCGAGAGCGCAGGTTTGGGAATACCCCTGCCGCAAGGAAAAATCCGGGTATATAAAGCCGATGTGGATAAATCTTTGGAATTCGTGGGAGAAGATCGGATCGATCACACCCCCAAAGATGAAAAGGTAAGGGTGTTTCTAGGGAACGCGTTTGACATAGTGGGGGAAAGGAAGAAGACCGACTTCAAGCAAATCTCCGACGACGTCTCCGAGGAATCATATCAGCTCAAACTAAGGAATCACAAGGAGGAACCGGTGGAGGTGGTGGTGGTGGAGCATCTCTACTCCTTCGTCCAGTGGGAGATCAAGGAATCCTCCATACCTTACGAGAAAAAGGATGCTTCCACCATCGAGTTCAAGGTTCAGCTGGCAAAAGACCAGGAGGTGGCGGTGAATTACACGGTGAGGTACTATAGATAGATAGAAAAGGGAACAAAAACAATAACGAATGACGGAGAGGAAAAAAATGTCCGCCGGTATGCACCAGCCGGTGCACACCGCCGTCCATCGTCCGTCGTCCGACGCAAAAATCAAAAACAAAGCAATAAAGATTGACGGATGAAAAGAAATCACAGTTCTTTCCCTTTTTTGTAAAACTGAAATGTGGAGGATGAAAGAAAAAATAATTGCAAATTGCAGAGTGCAAAATGCAAAATGCAAATTTATCAAGGAAAATTCAGAGTTTTGTTTTTCGATGAGGGAAGAAGAAACAATTTCTAAATTTTCTTTTTTGAATTTTGAGTTGATTTGGAACTATATGTCGGTTAGCTTTCATTTGGATCGCCACCCGACCTGCTACTGATATGTTACGAATCGGAACTTCTCTTTTTGGAGGTAAGATGAGAATCCAAAATTTCAAAATTTCATTTTGGGGATGGGTAGTTTTATTTTCCGTTTTCCTTCTTTCTTTTTCCTTTTATTTATCGGGCTGCGGGGTTAAGAACCCGGGTCTGGTTTCCGCCAAGATCTACTTGAATTTGGTCCCGCCGGATAACGACAAAGCCACGGAACAGCTGCTTTTGGCCATAAAGCAGGATTCGCTCAATTGTGAGGCACATTATCTTTTAGGGAATATCTATGCCGAGAAAAATCTGTACCAGGAGATGATGGCTGAGTTTGGAAAGGTGGGAACGTGCAGGGCGAAGTCGAAAGATCAGAAGATGATGGATGATATAAACCTGATCCAAAGACAGAAATGGACCGATGTGTTTAATTCGGGCATCCGTCTGGGCAAAAAGAGATTGCAGGTGGATCAATACAAACTCGATCTTCTCACCGATTTCTCCAAATATCCGGTCTACAAGGACAGTCTCAAGGCGATCTCAACCGAGATGGAAAATCCCGATCAATTTTCCTGGGACAGCTATCAGATGTACGGCCAGGTTAAACCGGTCCTGGAGGATTTGGAGAATATTCTGGCCCAGGAGACGGTGGATCGTTATCAACTGGCCATTTTCATCGATTCCACCCGATATGAGCCTTACCTGAACTTGGCTGTCGAGTACGGGCGCAGGGATCAGCTGGACTTAGCTCTGGAGTATTACCAGAAGGCGCTTCAGCTAAAACCGGACGATCCCAAGGTGATGAACGATTATGCGGTGACCCTGCTGGCAGCCAACCGATTTGATCAGGCGCTGGCGCTTTACCAAGAGATACTCAAGACCGATTCCACCAACGTGAATGCCCTGTCAAATTTAGCCATGATCTATGCCCGGGGTGGTGACAACCAGAAGGCGCTTTCCACCTATTCCAAGATCATCTCCGTGGATCCGGAATTCAAAGATGCTTATTTCAACCGGGGTCTTTTATATATTACTAAAAGCCAGGAGAAATCCTCACAGGTAAAATACGACAAGGATGCCTGGGGGAAGAAACCGAAAGATAAGGTGCTTTCGGCAGCATATCAAGCTTCGCTGGCTGACTACAATCAAATCTTCGCCATGGCGGAAGCCGATTTCAGAAAAGCTGTCCAGATCGATCCCAATGACAAGGATGCCTACTTCCATTTGGGTCTTTTGTTTTTGAGCCGGGCTCAGCTTTTGGAAGCGGGTAAAGCCCAGGACAGTGATTATGCCCAGGCGGAGGATTTCTTCAAAAAGAGTCTGGAGTTTGATCCGCAAAATACGGATGCAATGAAATATCTGGGATTCACCCTGATGAGCGAGAGAAAATGGGAGGAGGCCGCCTCGCAGCTGGAGAAGCTGGTGGAGATGAATTCTGCCGACAGGGAAGCCTGGGGATATCTTGCTATTGCCTATGCCCGGTTGGGCAAAAAGGCTCAGGCCGATGCAGCGTTCAAGAAATCGGGGAGGTAGTAAACCGCTAAAAACCGTCCGTTGTCCACCGACCGTTGTCCATCGCAAAAGCAAATACGGAACCGAATGGTAGGGGTCGCACGGACGTGCCCCCAGACGGGAGCGTCCGCTCGTCTGGGCAATGAAAAAATATTGGTGTCTGAAAAGAAAGAAGACAAAAAATATTCCTCACCCCGGCTGGGGCATTCATCGCTTTGATCTGCTTTTTCCTTCCGTGGGTCAAGATTTCCTGCGGCAGGACTACCAAATCCTTTTCCGGTCCGGATATCGGCGGAATATTTTGGCTGGTATTGATTGCGGCACTGGTGATGGTGGCTGCCTTTTTCTATTTCCGGATCAAGAATCAGCCAGAAAAATCAAAATATGTCGCCATCATTGGCTCGATTGTTGCGCTTGCAGCTATATACATCAAATATATCAGCGTGGTTTATGGGCAAAACAGTCTTTTGGTTAAAGCCGGAACCAAAGTGGTGAGGTTTAAGGTTCAAATTGGAGCAATCGGCACACTTTTTGGATTGGTTTTGGTGATAATAGGTGCGACCTTCATTAAGATACATAATAGACCCAAACAGGAAACCCTCAAGATGTAAAATCAAATCTCATTGGTAGTGTAACTGTAAAGGATAAAAAAGGCGGATGGAGAATATCCGCCTTTTTTTTAATGTTATATTGTCGGGTGAAAACTCAATTTACATCTTGGTCACTTCCTGTTTAAGCCACTCAGTTGTTACACTCTTGGGCCGCTCGATGGAAAGACCCAAAGCCCGATCCCAGATCAGTTGTGCCAAAACACCCATGGCACGGGAGACGCCGAACAATACGGTGTAAAAGTCATACTCCCTGACTCCATAATACCACTGCAATACCCCGGAATGTGCATCCACGTTGGGCCAGGGATTCTTGGCTTTGCCATGCTGGGTAAGAATATCGGGTGCGGTCTCATATATCATACTGCACAGTTTGAAAAGCTCATCCTGAGGCATATGCTTTAAGCAGAACTCTCGCTGAGCTACATATCTGGGATCTGTCTTTCTTAAAACCGCATGACCATATCCCGGTATGACCTGCCCGCTGTTTAGAGTATCCCACAGTGCCTTGGATAATTCGTCCTTAGTGGGAACTCTTCCGCCCAGCTTTTTCATCAGATTCTGAATCCAGCGCAAAACCTCCTGGTTTGCCAAACCATGCAGAGGACCGGCTAAACCGTTCATCCCTGCTGCCAGGGAATAGAAAGCATCCGAGAGGGCGGAGCCGACCAGATGGGTGGTGTGGGCGCTGACGTTTCCCCCCTCATGATCGCAGTGCAGAACCAGATACAGTCTCATCAGCTCGTAATATTCCGGATTGTCGATTCCCATCATGTGGGAGAAATTGGCTCCCCAGTCCAGCTTCTTATTGGGGGCAATCCTCTTCCCCTCCTTATAGGTCCGGCGATAGATATAGGCGGCGATGGCTGGGAGCTGAGCCAAAAGATTCATCACGTCTTCGTACATCGGATCCCAATATTCGCTCTTGGGAATGCCTTCATCATATTTCTTGGCAAAAAGGGAGGTGGGTTGAAGAGACATGATCCCGATGGAAAACTGGGTCATGGGATGCATGTCTTTGGGGAGGGAATTTAAAATCTTCCAGGTGCCGGAAGGTATCTTTCCCCTTTTTTGCCACTCCTTGGTGACCTCTTTAACCTCCTTTTCAGTGGGAAGTTCACCGGTCAAAAGGAGCCAGAAGAGACCTTCGGGAAGGGGCTCTTCCCCTCCCGGGGCTTTGGGGAGCTTCTCCCGCACTTCGGGGATGTTGTATCCCCGGAAGCGGATCCCCTCCATCGGATCCAAAAGCGAGGTCTCCCAGACCATGCACTTTATACCCCGCATACCGCCGTAAGCTTGTTCCACGGTGGCTTGGGAGATCACTTTCTGACCGTGCTCTTTTACTATGGATTTGATCTCCTCCCTCAAAACGGGGATTTTTTGGGCAAGTTTTTCCTTCAACGACATAACCAACCTCCTGTTTATTTTATGTGAAATTTTTCACAAGGATATTGTTTAAAAAATTCTACGAAAGTTTGCTAGAAGTTTCAGTGATTCGATGGTTCATGAGATCCTTGGGTTTAAATATCGTTTTATCAACGCATTTAATTTCATTTCACTTGACCTCCTGCATCCTTTTGACCCCTTGAATCCTTTTTATTTAACCCACTAATACAGAGTTGGCTCAAAAAAGAACTTGTATTCAAACTCGAAGTTCCGAGAGGAATCGGAAGCATGCACAGAGTTTCTTTGGCCATCTAAAGCCAGGTCGTGACGGATGGTTCCATTTTCTGCATCCTTCGGATCGGTGGCGCCCACCAGCTCGCGGAGTCTCTTCACCGCATTCTCTCTTTGGAGCAGGACTGCCACCACCTTGCCCGAAGACATGTACTCTATCAATTTTTCAAAAAAGTGTTTACCCCGGTGAACTTGATAGAATCTCTCGGCTTGTGTCCTTGGTAAATCCCCCATCTTCAAAGCAATTATCTTGAACCCGGCATCCTCTGCTCTCTTCAGGATTTCTCCGATCAAATTTCTTTCCACCGCATCCGGTTTGATCAAAAGGAACGTTCTTTCTTCCATACTTTCCGGGGAATCACTACTTTTAAGTTAACGTTTCGCCGATTGAATTCTAAACCGTTGATCTTAGTCCCCTATCTATTGCTTCTTGCTCTCCTTCGGTGAACCAAACCAAATCCGGTTTCCAATGCCTTCAAGTTCCTCTCCTCGGTTCCCTTGGGGGCTCCTCTTTTCACCGCCTCCAAAAGTCCGTTCTTGGAGACTATCTTGGTCAGTGCGGCGATAGCGCCCAGAGCCACTATATTGGCGACCATGGGCGTTCCCAGCTGCTCTTGGGCGATCTTGGTGAAGGGAAAACCGTGTGCCTCCCGGTTGGGGAGTTGGGAAACCAGTTCGGAGTCGACCACTAAAACACCGTCTTCTTTCAGTGCCGGAAAATAAGCATCGCACGATTCCTGGGTCAAAGCCAAAAGCAGGTCCAAACCCAGAGGTTTGGGATAATATATCTCACCGGAACTGACCACCAGATCGGATCGGGAGGCTCCACCCCGTGCCTCCGGTCCATAGCTCTGGGTTTGACAGACATTCTTGCCATCTTCCACCCCTATGGCTTCTGCCAGGATCGTACCGGCGAAAACCATTCCTTGTCCTCCGGATCCGGAGAGCCGTATCTCGTACCGATCCGCTTCCGGGTGAGCTTTTTTCGTTTTTTCCATTCTATTTTCTATCCTATTTATGCCACACCGTCATGACGTTTGCGGATTCGATTGAATTACCAAGCGGAACAGGCATGCTATATCCTCGATTTACCAAAAACAGTTACAGGTCGGACTTGATATTTCCTATTTCTATTCAACTGAAAACCAACTACTCTAGTTTCATAGCTCTTCATTCTCTTTCTTTCCCTTTAACCCTTCCTCCTTCTCCATACAAACCTTGCGATTGGGCGATCACCTTATCGTACTCCTCACAATATTCCGGAAACTCTATATCCCATAAAACACCGGTAAGAAACTTGTCGCGCAATTTCTCCGGAGGAGCCTTTCCTGCAGCGGAGATGGGGATGGCGTGATCCCTCTGCCATTTCATCATATCCACCGCTCCACCTTCCTTGTTCAACCGGCCATATAAGGTCGGGCATTGGCTGATCACCTCGACTAAGGAGAATCCTTTTTTCAGGATAGCTTGCTCCACCAGTTTTTGCAGCTGCATCACATGATATACCGTTCCCCGGGCTACAAACGGCGCTCCGGCAGCCATAGCCAGCTTGGCGATGTCGAATCCCCTCTCCCGGTTGCCGAAAGGAGCGGTGGTACCGATCTTCATGAAAGGGGTGGTGGGGGCGACCTGTCCCCCGGTCATACCGTAGGTGGAGTTGTTGACCAGGATGGTGGTCAAGTCAATGTTTCGTCTGCAAGCATGGATGAAATGATTTCCTCCGATGGCCAGGGCATCCCCGTCCCCGGTGATGATGATGACCTTCAAGGCGGGCTTGGCTAATTTCACCCCGGTGGCATAAGCCAAGGGCCTTCCGTGTGTGGTATGCAGGGTGTTGAAATCCACATAGACCGGCATGCGGCTGGAACAGCCGATGCCCGAGATCATCACTATCTCATCCCGGGAGAGCTTCAGGTTGTCTATGGCCCGGATGATCGCCCCCAAGACGATCCCGATGCCGCATCCGGCACACCAGACGTTGGGGAACTTCTTTTTGGTCCGGAGGTATTTATGGGTTACCTCGGAGAATATGGGCATGCTATTTCTCCTCCCTTATCTTTTCGAAGATCTGATCGGGGGTGATCAGCTCGGAATCATACCGGTTGAGTCCCCGCACCCGGGTATTTCTCCGGTTGACCCGCATCATCTCTCCGATCAACTGCCCCTGGTTTAGCTCGGCTACGATTACCAGATCCAGCTGTTCCAAAACATTCTCCAAGTAGGCATCGGGGAAGGGCCAGATGGTCAAAGGCTGAATCAGACCGGCCTTGATCCTTTTCTCCCGCGCCATCCTGACGGCCTGTCTGGCGGCCCGGGCAACTATCCCGTAGGCGAAAATCGCGATGTTGGCGTCCTCCATGAACTCCTCCCGGACCTGGATGATGTCGTTTAAGTTGTGACAGATTTTGTTCTTCAGCTTATCCAGCTTTTCCTTTATCACCACAGGCCGGTCGGTGGGGAATCCCTCCGGATTATGGGTCAACCCGGTGATGTTGTACCTGTATCCCTCTCCAAACGAAGCCATGGGGGAGACGAAGTGGGGATTGATCTCGAAATGCTCGTACCATTCCGGCGGCACGGTGGGTCTCATGCGGTTGACTATCCTTATCTCCTTTGGATCGGGCAGAGTGATCTTCTCCCGCATATGCCCCACCACCTCGTCCATCAGAACGATCACCGGCGTGCGATATCTTTCCGCCAGGTTGAAAGCGCGGATGGTGAACTCGTAACATTCCAGTACCGAGGAGGGTCCCAGCGCGATGGCATAATAATCGCCGTGGGTACCCCAGCGCGCCTGCATGGTGTCGGCCTGAGCCACCTTGGTGGGAAGTCCGGTGGAGGGGCCGCCTCTCTGGACGTCCACGATGACGCAGGGAACCTCCGCCATGTAAGCATATCCTACATGTTCCTGCATTAAAGAAAATCCGGGACCGGAGGTGGCGGTCATCGACTTTACCCCTGCCACCGATGCACCGATAACCGAGGCTAAGCTGGCGATCTCATCCTCCATCTGAATGAACTTACCTCCCACCCGGGGAAGTTCTGCGGCCAAGATCTCCGCGATCTCGGTGGAGGGGGTGATCGGATACCCGCCGAAGAAGCGGCAACCAGCAGCTATAGCCCCCTCTGCGCAGGCACGGTTTCCCTGAAGCAGTCTCTCTTTTGTGTTCGGGGGGTTCATTTAGGCTCCTCGGTCGGATGTGGTTTGGGCTCCTTTTTCTCCCGTGGTTTCACCGCTATGGCGAAATCCGGACACCTCAGCTCGCACATGCCGCACTGGGTACATTTCTCCGGATAGGTCAATACCGGAAGCCCGTTCTCGTCCGAGGTTAAAGCACCGGTAGGGCAGAAAGCCACGCAGATGCCGCACTTTTTACACCAGGCTTCAAATACGTGAACTTTTTCCTCCCCCACTTCCGGTTTTCCGCTGGTTTGGGTCTTGGTTGCTTGGTCTGCCAATTTAGTTTCCTTTCGTAAATCAAATAGAGCTTGACACAGGTGAGTATAAATATTAAGTTTATTACGTGGAAAGTCAAGCTTTTTACTAAAACTTTATAACCTTTTTGGCCAGCCTGAGTATGCCCTTGAAATCCATAAACTATAAATTCAAAAAAAAGCTTAACTCCACCTTGGGCGGAGAAGCGCATAACTTCTGCTACCAGTGCGGTGCATGCGTGGGCGATTGTCCGGCTGCCATGTACTCCCCGGATTTCAATCCCCGGGAGATCCTCCTTCAAGCCCTATTAGGGGAAGAAGAGCTTTTGACCAGTGAAAACTCCCCCATCTGGAACTGCACCAACTGTTACACCTGCTACGAGAGATGTCCCCAGGCGGTCAGGCCGGTGGAGGTGATCATTGCCCTGAAGAACATCTGCTTTGAGAAGATAACCAGCGCTCCGGAGGTCAGAGAGCTGGTGGAGAGCGTTAAGATGACCGGCCGGACGGTGAAGATCACGTCTTTATCGGACCGTAGGAGAAAGGAGCTGGGATTAAAAGAGGTGAAGATGGTTCCCATCGAGGAGCTGGAGGAGCTTTTCAAACCCTAAACGATTATTTACATTTAAAATAATTGATTTTTTGCTGCTCCGATTAATCGAATAACTTTTGTATTGAATATTTTTTTAAAGGCTATCAAGTAATGAAATACGCTCCCTTTTTCGGTTGCATGATCACAGTCAAATACCCCCAGATGGAGGCAGCGGTCCGAAAGACCACCAAGAACCTGGGAATGGAGCTGGTGGATCTGGACGGATACTCCTGTTGTCCTGATCCCATATATTTTAAATCTACGGATAAGCTCACCTGGCTGACCATCGCCGCAAGGAATATCTGTATCGCCGAGGAGGCGGGGCTGGACCTGGTGACCATGTGCTCCGGCTGCACCGCCACCTTGTCCGAAGCCAATTTCCATCTTTCGGCGGAACCCGAGCTCAAGGAGAAGGTGAACCAACGCCTGAAGCGGATCGGGAGGGAGTATAAGGGGACGGTATCGGTCCGCCACATCGTCACGGTATTGCGGGACGATCTGGGGATAGATAGGGTCAGGGAATCGGTCAAAAAGCCTCTGGTGGGGATAAAGGTGGGTATTCATTACGGCTGTCATCTGCTCAAGCCGTCGGAGATCATGCGGGTGGACGACCCGGACTATCCCACCATTCTGGAGAAGCTTTTCTTCGCCATCGGCGCGGAGGTGGTTCACCACGACAAGCAGGGGCTGTGCTGCGGGAAGGCGTGCATGAGCGAGGAGATCCCGGAGAAGATGACCTACGACGTCTTAAGCTCCCTCAAGCGATCGGGTGCCGACGTGATGGGCTTGATCTGCCCCACCTGCTTCGACGAGTTCGATTTGGGGCAGATAAAGCTATCCCGAAAATTCAATCAGGATTTGACCATACCCATCCTGTATTATTTCCAGCTGTTGGGTTTGGCGCAGGGGCTTTCCCCCCAGGAGGTGGGGCTGCATCTGCACAAGACCAAAACCGATCATATAGTCGAGAAGATAGTCTGTTCGGACTAACACTGCTTATATCATAAAAGTTGGTTTAATAAGAAAGGGAGAGCTGGAGTAGAAAAACTGAAATTCAGGGCGGGATGACGGAGATCCGTAGTAAATTCTCGCCCCTATGTTTTGTTATCAATTACCGCGCAAAATCTTTGACTAAAGGGGATAGAAAATGAACAATATTTTTAAGGTATGCATATTATCGTTTCTCCTGCTTGCACTTCTCTTTTTAGCCTGCGGCAAGAATGGTGACGGTCCGGTAACTCCCAAATACAAATGGACCATATTAGGTTATTTTGACGGGAACAATCCCCAGGATCAGGCACCGGACGGTCATTCATACGTGATCAAGGACGTACAGGAGTTGGAGAAGATCGACTCCACCCAGGACGTTCAAATCATGGTGATGCTTGGCTCTGTCAAAACCGACGGGAATTGCAGTTACTACCATATACAAAGACATTTAGACGAACCTCCAGACGAGATCAGCTCTGAGGTACTCAGCTCTTTGGGAAAGAAGGACATGTCTCTTTTCACCACTCTGAGAGACTTCATAAGCTACGGAAGGGAGAAGTATCCCGCCGAACATTACCTGTTGATCATCAACGATCATGCCGCCGGCTGGAAAGGGCTTTGTTCTGATGCGGTCAACGGAGGGGGGAGCTGGATGAGCCTATCTGAGCTTTCTTCCGCTCTTTCCGGATTTTCCTTCGACATAATCTGGTTCTATACCCCCTCCATGGCTACCGCAGAGGTGGCGTATCAGATAAAGGATCAAGCGGATTACATGATCGCCTCGCAATATAAATGGTATCCGGATAATATCATGGGCGCATCCGTGTGGCTGCCCTACCTGACAGAAAATCCCAATACGGACGTAAGGGAATTTGCCCGAAAGATTCCCGAGGCAGTCGACAGCGCGGTTTATCTGGTATCCCCCACCAAGCGTTTTCACTCGGCTACGATCAATCTTTCCAAGCTTTCCACCCTCGCATCCGACGTTACGAATTTAGCTCAAAGCCTGATAGCTCACACCGGTTCCAATTGGGATAAAGTGTGGAGCGCCTGGGAGATTTCCCATAACTACATAGATTGCGATTCTCTTCCCCTGGATCTCCGGGAGTTCGCCCGACAGATTCAAAACCAAACCGCTCTCGATACCACCATAAGGAACCGTGCCTTGCTGGTAGAAAACTCGGTGAACTTTGCCGTTATAACCCAGTATCTGTTTCCGGAATATGGCGTCTTGGGCGGTATCTCCATCCATTTTCCGTGGAATGAAAGCGGTTATGATTCAGTCAGCTATTCCCAGCTACTTTTTTCCGAAACCGGCTGGGATGATTTTATCTCGGTTTTCATTCAAACTTATTTAGGCAACTATGCCGGCACACTAGACATCAACAGTAAGCCCACTGGAGCAAGAATTTTTCTAGATGGGATAGATACCGGAGATACGACTAGAAGCATATTTGAAGGACTCCTTCCCAGATTATATACTATTAAACTAACTAAAGCTTCTTACAAAGACACACTATTTAGTACCACTGTAGATGCTAATCAAATTAGACCCATCTATGTCGTTCTTAAACCTTCTCCTTAACTTGACACCCCATACGCTAATGGGCTGAATTCCTCTTGCTCATTTGATCCAGATAAGTCTCCTAGTCTAAAATTAAGATAATCTCTCGACAAAATTCTTGTTCTCAGGGTTTTGGGCTGGTCCTATGACGATCGGATATTCTTAGATATCTATTCCGAAGACGAGCTAAACACCTTTAGGTAATTGGATGGCTATAATGGACTATAGATTTTAGTCCTATTTTTTTCTTTCACCGAGCTTTGGATCTAGCACATTAAATAAACCACAGACTTCTCTTTAAACTAAACATTTCCTTTTTTAAATACCTTTCTACATTTATATTTAATTCATGCAGGAGCGAGACAAAACATTCCAGGAATCCACAGGCAATTTTCCTAAAAAACAGACCATAATAGCCCTTTGTTCCGACATCGGCCGGGGTCATCCGAACTATTTGGATAGCTTGTTGTCTCTGCTAAAGAAAAAGTACCCTCATATTGTTTGTAGAACGGTTTTCGAGGAGAGCAAAGGGATATCACTTTTATCATGGAGATTTCTCCTTTGGCTTTACCGGATTAGCGGAAAAGGCGGGCTGGCGACAAAATTCTATCGCTTAATCCGCAAGAGATCACCGGGCAGTTCTTCCGATTCATTCGCTTTAAAAATACTTGGACGAGACTTAAAACGCTCTTACAACAATTACAGGGGAATTTGTCTGGTGGACCATCCGATCATCGCCAAAGCTTTAGCCAATGTCTGCCGGGTGTGGTATGTGCATGGAGAGATCGCTGCGCCAGAGGAGTGCGCTATAGCCGGGGTGGAGAAAATATTGGTTCCATTGGAGGAGACAAAACAAAAGCTGGTTGCTTGCGGAGCAGTAAAAGAAGCCATCGAAGTTTGCGGATTGATGATCGAGCCGGGACTGGTGGATGATGCGGAGATATACTATCACAAGAGATTGGAAAGAATCAATTCCGGGCAAACTTTGACCGTTGGATTTTTTACCTCCGGCGCTTATCCCAAAGAGCACATGGAGAAGATCATCCTCGGTGCAAGATCAGTTATCGAAGCTAAAATGAAGGCGATCATTTTCTGCGGGACTAATTCGCATAAATTTAGATGGGTGAGAAATGAATTTGAGAACTCAAGAGTAAAAATAATCGAAGATAATAAAGAAACATTTAACAGAGATATTGATTACGATCTCTTGCTTGTTTTCCGAAAGACCAGACAGGAGGATACCCAAAGAGCGGTTGAGCTTGTTCCCTTATTGGATGTTTTTGCAGCGGCTTCGCATGAAAGAACCAACTGGTCGGTTGGTCTGGGTTTACCCATGTTTGTACTTTTCCCCCTGATTGGCACCTTCGCTTCACAGAATTTTGAATTTTCGCAAAAGCAGAAAGTGGTTTATCCTCTGGACTCATCGGAAAAAGCAAAAAACCTCGGAGAGATTCTATATGGTCTTAGAAAAAGCAGTCAATTGCTTCAGATGGTGGAAAACGGGTTTGGTGTTTTCAGCATAAAAGGCATAGATATTGCAGCGTCCCGTTTTATTAAAGACTTAAGAAAAACTTAGAACACTTCTACCTTTTCCCCAGTCCTCCTCTCTCGTTATAATAAGGAGGAGGATCGAAGATGTTTGTCAAGCAGTTCCGCAAATCGACCCACAGATCTTTTTCAAAAAATGTATAATTTATGTATTTACTCTACACTTGATACGATAATATTCCTTGACAAAACAGACAATAATATCTATTTTAATTTCAACAAGACCTCAGAGATAATATATTATTTCTTTGGAGGAAACGATGATAAAATACAATTCTAGTATCATGAGAATAGTATCCCCGATTATTTGTTTCATGTTTTTGTTTACATCTGTGAATGTACCGCCTGTGGTAGGTCAAGGGGAATCCCACAAGGAGAATTTGAAAACAGAGGAATCGGGCGGTTGTATGGCTTCGAGGGTTTCAAGTAAGCAAGTAGATTCTTCGTTTTCTAGTAACTATAACTATAAGATAGGACACACAAAGAATCAAATTGGTTTTAACCTTGGTGAATCTGATACTTCACAGTCCATATCAGGTTGCTCGTCAGGTGGTGGTTCAAGTGCCAAGCATCTGCATAGGATTGCGGATACTTCCATTAATTTGCATTTGGGACCTCAGAATTTGGCTCCAAATGAGAACCAGAATAGTAAGAGATCGCATTCTCCTGTGGTGCGCAAGTCTGGAAACATTCGTCTAGGAGAGAAGATTGCCCACGATCAGGCCGTGGAATTCGACAATCCTTTTCACTCGTCAGTACTACTTCTCACACTCGATTGGCCTGGCGCTGTAAGTGATCTAACCCAAGACATTGTGCTTGAACCTATCTCTACTGACGGCAAAGGGGGGTTCAGAATGGAGTCAGGGGTAGTCAGCGGTAGCAATCTTACCTCAATCACTGCACATGAGTTAGATTCGGTGGCCAGAGGTGACTACGGTGCTTTTGCTGAGAGTTTAGCGCAATATGATCAATTGCTAATCGTTGACGAAGTTCATCACAAACTGGCCTTCGTAAATTGGAAACCTGGTATAGGACACTGGAGGTTGGTATTCACCAACTCTGGCTCTGGCACCATCACCTATAATCTGTCAGCGTTTCAGATTTCCACGAGGAACCCTGGAAACGAGTGTGATGTTTGCCTGACAGTTCTTGGAATAGTGCCGTCATTGTTTCTTGAGTTCTTGTGTCTGGCGGCTCCTTACGCTCTGCCCGTGATTATTTGTGTGGTTGCCATCAAATTATCGATTATTTTTCCCCCTGCTGCGCCTGCACTTGTGTGGTTATGCATTAATTCTGTGCCATTTGTAACTACGTGGAGCGACATTCTGGGAACAATCGTGTGCTATTTGACAGGTCCTCTCAGAGATGAGTGGGTGTCATTGTTCACATCGTCCATGTGTACCTTTGTTGGTACATGCAGTGATACTTATCCACCCTATGTATACCTTCACTCTCCGACTGGAGGTGAGTACTACTCAGGAACATTCAATATTATTGCGACAGTCGGGGGTGAAGCCTCCGGCATTGATTACGTAGAGTTTGATTATTCTACAGATGGAGGCGCTACGTGGGCGGACGTGGTTGGCCCAGGTCATTCAGATGGTAGGGTATTCTTCGAAGGCGAAGGATCTATTCTTTTTGATACCCAAGCAGCCGATATCGTCTATAGCAACACGATGAAGGTACGCGTTCGAGCAGCAGATACTGAAGGAAATCTGTCGGGCTGGCATGCGAGTGATAATGTTTTCACGGTTGATAACTCTACCAATCCACCTACGTCAATCTCAGTGACCCAGAACTTGAGTCCAAACCCTTGTAATTCTTATCAATCAGTCACAGTATATGGCAATGCCCAGTACAATACGGGTTCGCCCGTTACGAATGCTACCGCCACAATAGAAATATTACAGACGGGCGCAACCTGGACAACCCCGCTAGATGGTAGCGGCAACTACAATCGAGGCATCACTGCTCCGTCCAGCCCAGCGAATTATACAGTGGAAGTCACCGTAGATGATGGAGTTCTTGACGGCTCCACATCCAGGACGCTGAATGTCCAGACCGGGGACGACGGCGACAATTACGACTTCGTGCGATCCACAACTTGCAGGAACGTGCAATCTTCAAGTCCCTATGATCCGATAGATGAGACAGAGTTTTTTAGGTCAGATGATGCCGCAGCCTATGTCTGGCTTCATTTCTCTGATGTGTACCAGAACGACGATCCCCCTCCATTTGTCAATGTAAAATGGAATTTCTACCAGCCAGACGGAGGTCTTTATTGGACCTACACCTTTCAAATACCTAATCCAGGTGCAGGTTACTACTGGTTATGGTACAAGTGCAATGCAGGCATTTACATCTCTGGACATAATGCTGCTGATCTGGAAGGAAGGTGGTCATGCAAAGTATATGTTGACGAAGGAGATGGATACAATTATCTAGCGACGGAAGGATTCACAATTCGCTATGAGTTCGACGAGCATTTGATGGCTCAAGATGTTCAGGATGAGTATCCCTACGAACCAATTAATCCAACCAACTCATTTTGCCACAATGATGAGAAGGCGCTGACTTGGGCGCGCATAAATAATGTGTGTGAGGACCTCGAAATCAAATGGGAATTCTATGAGCCAAATGGAAGTCTTTACTTGAGTTTTCCTTATTCAATACCTGATCCCGGAGTTGGCACCCCAGATGTTTGGTGGAAATTATGGGGATGGATAGATGTTTTCGGTTATGCTGCCGAATCCAAAACCGGAAACTGGCACGTGAATGTCTATATCCAAGACCCACTTAGCAACTGGGACCTGGAATATACAGACTATTTCGAAATAAAGGAGTGTCCCAATGTTAACCCATCAGTGTTAGTTTCAGCCGTTCCTTCAAATCCCTATGAAGGTGACGCAATATCACTATCAGTTTCCGCCACCGACAACGGTTATCTCAAGACGGTAAGTTTGTATTGGAATGACGGAACCTGGAGAAGTCAAACTTGGTCTAATCTCAAAGTAAATGGTTTCAACACCTCTTTGGTAATCGGGTCATACCCGGTACCGATCTTAATTCGATACTATGCCACAGCCGAAGATGCAAATGCCAACCAGGGTATCAGTGAGCAAAAAGTTGTTATGGTACAGGATATTGACGTGGAAGGACCGCAGATAACATCAGGGCTCGTAGCTGAAGATGGTGGAAACTCTAATGGGCGTATAGAGGACTGCGAACAGGTACGAATTTCCTTTCTTGCAGGAGACCCCAATGGCGTAGACTCTGTGGCTGTAATCATCGATAGTACAAATCTAATTGTGCAGGATGGCTATTATGCCGTGGGTGGTCCGTTTGATGCAGGAAGTCATATTGTCTCAGTTCTTGCAATTGATGGTGATGAGCCACCAGCAGCGAATATATGGGTAGATACTTTCTTTGTTGACCCCATCCCTGAGGCACCACAAGAAATAATCACTCCTCAAGATGGCGATACTGTAGACGCAGCATCTGTAGTATTTACCTGGGGTAGTATTGCCACTGCAGATAGCGGGTATGAAATCCAAGTGGATACAACCCAGATCTTCAACAATAGTATTTTCTTTGTGGATACACTTTGGTCTCGGATAGATACATCTCTGGAAGTCCAACTCGTCCCCTACCAAAATTATTACTGGCGATTGGCTTCACGTAGCTATTGCGGGAAATCGGGTTATTCTGAGAACTGGCATTTCTCCACTTCTTGGACTGGGGTGGCGGAAGCTGATCAGGAGCTCATTTCAACCGAGAAATTCGTTCTATTCCAAAATCATCCCAATCCGTTCAATCCAGAAACATACATTTCTTACAACTTGCTGCATGATTGCATGGTTAAACTAACCATTTACAACATGCTTGGCCATAAAGTAAAAGTCTTAGTTGATGGACAACTAATGGCTGGATTTAAAACAGTTCATTGGGATGGAAGAGATCAGGAAGGTAACGAGGTAAGCAGTGGTATCTACTTCTATCGTATTCAGGCAGGTGAGTATTCTGAAGTTAGAAAAATGACATTGATAAAATGATTAAGTATCTCATCATTTTTCAGGAGTATGCTCCTGTGGTTAAATGGTGGGGCATACTTCTGTACAATTCTCAACTCATAAATCATATGAAGCTTTCCCCGTTTTGGTATGAACCATATAGTTCATACCTTCGCAATCCGAACCACCAATATATTACCCTCGCTTAAATTTAATCCCCCATTTTGATTGACTTTTCATTTGCTTTTTATTAATTAGGATTTTTAGAATTAATCATTCCTTTCAATTCTGAAAACGGAGGAAGAGTTGTTTAGAAATCCAAGAGAAGTTATTAAATTTGCCAAGGCGAAAAAAATCGGGATGATCGATTTGAAATTCATCGATCTTTTCGGAAGATGGCATCATCTCTCTCTACCCAAAAGCCAATTGAACTTGGACATGTTCAAACGGGGCACCCCTTTCGACGGCTCCGCCACCCCCGGTTTCAAATCGGTGGAGTCGGGAGACATGGTTTTGATCCCCGACATCAAAACCGCCCGGATAGATCCGTTCTGGGACATACCCACCTTAAGCTTCATCTGCAGCTCAGCGGAAGCCAATACCCTGGAATCTTATAAAAGAGAACCGAGATCGGTAGCAGAAAGAGCAGAGCAGTATCTGGTGAAAACGGGGATTGCCGACAAAAGCCTCTGGTCGACGGAATTCGAGTTCTATATCTTCAACAGCGTCAGCTACAAAAACGACATCAACATGGCTTCTTATATCATAGATTCCAATGAGGCGGACTGGAACTCGGGATTAAGGGAGGGGAAGAATTTGGGCCACAAGATACCTCCCCACAGCGGGTATCATGCCATTCCTCCATTGGACGATATGTTCAACCTGCGGGCGGAGATGGTGGAAAACATCGAAGGGGGCGGGATACCGGTGAGATACCATCATCACGAGGTGGGAGGTCCGGGACAATCGGAGATCGAGATCTTGGAAGACACCCTGACCAACATGGGGGACATCACCATGTGGATGAAATACGTGATCAAGATGATGGCCAGAAAATACGACCACACGGTCACCTTCATGCCCAAACCGCTTTATAACGAAGCAGGAAACGGGATGCACTTTCACCAGCATCTTTTTAAAAAAGGAAAGCCATTATTCTACGATAAAAAAGGCTATGGTGGACTAAGCCAGCTGGCTTTGTATTACATCGGCGGGCTGTTGACTCACGGAAGCGCTCTTTTGGCTTTAACCAATCCCAGTACCAATTCATATAAGAGACTGGTTCCGGGATTCGAAGCTCCGGTGAAGTTGTTCTTCTCGCTTGCCAACCGCAGCGCCGCCATTCGTATTCCCAAATACGCCGAAAAGCCAATGGAAAAAAGGATGGAGTTTCGGCCGCCGGACGGTTCCTGCAACGTTTATCTGGCTTTGGCGGCGCAGCTTATGGCAGGGATAGACGGGATCAAGAGAAAAATCGATCCCACCAAGGCGGGATTTGGTCCCATAGACAAAAACGTATTCATCCTGCCCCAAAAAGAAAGGGATAAAATCAAATCCGTCCCCGTTACGTTAAAGGAGGCATTGGAAGCGTTGGAGAAAGATCACCGGTTTCTTTTGGAAGGCGGGGTGTTCACTGCAGACATCCTGGAGGTCTGGATCGATTACAAGCTGAACAAAGAATACAACGAGGTGAGAAACCGGCCCCATCCGTACGAGATGTCCTTGTATTATGATGTATAGCATTCCAAGGTTTCGTAAGGGAAGGTTTCGGTTGTGGTTCGACCAAGCTCACCACCCTGAGTTTATCGAAGGGCGGTTACGTATCGTTATTCGCAGTCGTTTATCGTTTTCGACCAAAGTCAAGACCGCAATCTAAACCGAAACATAACCGACACCAAAACCGAATAACGACAAACTTGATTACACAAAGATTCCTTTCAACCGGATGTATTAACCAAAATCTAATTCCAAAACCCATTTACGCGAGGTATGCCATATGCCCAAGACCAAAGAAGAAGTCCTGTCTATAATTGATGAAAACAAGGTAAAATATATCCGACTGTGGTTTACCGACATTTTGGGGCAGTTGAAGGGAATGTCAATCACCCGGGGAGAGATAGAACACGTGCTGGACGAGGGGCAGGGATTCGACGGTTCATCGGTGGAGGGATTTGTCCGCATTCAGGAGAGCGATCTTTTGGCCATGCCGGATTTACACACTTTTCGCATCCTTCCCTGGTCGGTGAACGATGAAAAGGTAGCGCTTTTGATCTGCGACGTGTTGAATCCCGACGGCACCCCTTTTGCGGGTGATCCACGCTTTGTGCTGCGGAGAGTTCTGGCAAAAACAGCCCAAAAAGGGTGGGGATTCTTCTGCGGACCGGAATTGGAGTATTTCTACTTTCCCAACAAAAATGATCCCACCCCCATCGATCAGGTGGGATATTTCGATTACAGCACGATAAGCCCGGCTACCAGAATGCGAAAGATGGTGGCGACTGCTTTGGAGACCATGGGCATCCCGGTGGAGTGCACCCATCATGAGGTGGCACCCTCACAGCATGAGATCGACCTGAGGTATCAGGAAGCGTTGATCATGGCGGATTTCGTCATGTTCTACCGTCTCACCGTGAAGGAGATAGCTTTACGAGAGGGGTATTATGCCACCTTCATGCCCAAACCGCTGTTTGGAGAAAACGGCTCGGGCATGCATACTCATCAATCCATATTCGAAAACAACAGAAATATCTTTTTCGATCCGGAGGAGAATAAATATCACCTTTCCCAAGAGGCGAGATACTACATCGGCGGACTCTTTCGTCATATCAAAGAGATATGTCTGGTTTTAAGCCAGTGGGTCAACTCGTACAAACGTTTAGTCCCCGGTTACGAGGCACCGGTATACATCTGCTGGGGGACGCGAAACCGCTCGGCTTTGGTGCGCATCCCGGAGTACAAACCGGGAAAGGAGAAAGCCACCCGCATCGAGCTGCGTTCTCCTGATCCGGCCTGCAATCCCTATCTGGCGTTTGCCTTGATGCTCGGCGCCGGCTTGAAAGGAATCGAGGAGAAGATAGAACCGCCTTCGCCGGTGGAGATGGATATTTACGGTTTATCCGATGCGGAGAGGAAAAAGCTCTCCATCGATTGTCTCCCCGGGACTTTGGAAGAGGCAATACGGGAGTTTGAAAAAAGCTCTCTGGCAAGAGAGGTCCTGGGTGAGCATATTTTCAATTCCCTGGTTGCCAACAAAAAAGTGGAATGGGATCAGTACCGGGTTCATGTGAGCAAGTACGAGCTGGAGAAATATTTACCGTGGCTATGAAATTATTAGTACAGAGTGCAAAGTTCAAAATGCAAATTGCAAAATGACAATTCAGTTAACTGTGCCCGTCAAGTACTCTGATTCGAGTCAATATAAGAAGACTTAAAGATAGTTAGCGGGAAAAATAAATATAGAATAATAGCAGTTACGTAGCACAGGTCCAGAACTCGAGAACTTGAAATTTATGTCTTCTTTGTGCCCGTCGAGTCTCCAGACCCGACTAAATAAAATGGCAGAAAGGGGGTTAATCAATGCTTACAGATCAGAAAGAAGCATTTGAAAGGTATCGGGAACAGATAATTTCGATTTTCGGAAGATACAACTTAATACATTTAAACGAAGGATGGCACTTTACAAACAAATTCTCAAATCAGATAGGTCATTTACGATCAAAGTTTAACCTAAACGGACAAATAGATTTTCAAGAACAAGACCTGTACAACATTGCCCATGAAACAAGATTTGCGATTGCGAATACTATTCTGCTATCTGAAATAGGCTTAACTCCCTTTGAAGAAATTCCTCATCAAGAAGTTATAATCCCAGGCTATTTTCCGGAAATAGTTGATACCCGTTATTTTTATTTTGTGGATGATGTTTTTATGCGGTTGTACAATTTCTGGAACAGAATTGCAAATTTCCTGAATATTTTTTTTCGGATTGAAACAGGTTCAAAGAAATTGTATTTTTCACCCGAATTTTTTCAAGCACTCAGTCTGTCAGTAGGGACTGACTCAAATTTTCAAAGTATGAAGTCATTTCAGGAATCCGAATACAAAGATATCATTAACAAGAAGCGAAAAGTTGTCGTTCACAGAGAATCTTCCTCCGTCACTTATTTTAAAGATTTTCTGAATAGTTCGAAAAATATTAAAGAACCAGATAAACTTCTACGCGAAATTACAGAACTTCAAAAAGAAAGAGATAGTTACCCTGATTATTTTATAGCAAGTTACCAGCGAATGCTCAAGGGCCTTGATGAGATGCTCGCTATAATCAAAGATAATGTTAAGTAAGAAGATTATCAACCTACTTCATTGGGTAGAAAAATCAAGGATTGTCAAGTATGCTTTGCTATGTTAAAAGTGAAAATGCTGAGATTCTTCGTTTCGCCATGCACTATTCGGTGCATAGCTTCTCTCAGAATGACAAATAGGAGATTCTCAATATGAAAAAACTAAATCTCGTAGTCTTGGCTTCCGGGGGGGGGACCAATTTGCAGGCTATCATAGATAACATCGAAGCTGGGAAACTCTCTGCCCGGATCAAGGCGGTGATCAGCAACAACAGCAAATCTGGGGCGCTGGAGCGGGCGAGAAACCATAATATCCCCGCCATTCATCTAAGTCACAAGCAATTTGCCACCCCGGAGGAGTTTGACTTAAAGCTTTTATCCATCCTGAAAGAGAACGATACCGACATGGTGGTTTTAGCAGGATATATGAAGATGCTTTCACCTGTCATCATCAGGGAATATAAAAACCGGATAATCAACATTCATCCGGCGCTTCTCCCCTCTTTCGGCGGACCAGGGATGTACGGGATCCATGTGCACGAGGGGGTGATCAAAGCGGGAGTGAAAGTATCCGGCGTTACCATGCATCTGGTAGACGAGATTTATGATCACGGCGCCATAGTAATTCAAAAAACCGTTCCGGTCATGGATGACGATACCCCCGAAAGCTTGGCGGAACGGGTCTTGAAAGTGGAACACCAGGCCTATTCCGAAGCACTTCAACTTTTTGCGGAAGAGAGAGTGGAGATAAAAGACAATCGAATTTTTATAAAAAAGTGAATCAGAAAAATATTTAAGCTTTTTTGAAATTTACATACTCCCCCCTCACTCCCGCCTATGGTGGTTCGACTTCCTTCGTTTTCACCTCAGGACAAGTCGCTCACCACCCTGAACTTGTTGAAGGGCGGGATTTTCAACCTGCCCTCTCCCCTAAGGGGATAGGGTAAACCAAAACCATGTCAACCGAAAAAGAGCAAGTCCCCTATGTAAAATATCTCTTTTATCTGATTTTAAGCACAACCATATTCCGCTTGATCTATGTCAATATCCCCAATTTAGCGCCGCAGGAAGCATACTATTGGAATTATTCCCGGCATCTGGCTTTAAGCTATTTCGACCATCCCCCGATTTTGGCCTGGTCGATTTATCTTTTTACCCACATAGGAACACAAAGCGCATTTTTCGTCCGAATCGAGTGTGTTTTAATCTCAGCCGGATTAACATACCTAACTTATATAATCGGAAAATCGCTTTTTGATGCCAAAGTCGGTTTCTACTCCGCTCTACTTCTGAATTGCATCCTGATTTTCTCCCTAGGAGCGATCATCGCCACACCGGATACCCCCATGATCTTTTTCTGGGTGCTCTCTTTTTACTTTTTTACCAAACTGATTATAACCCAGAAAGGTAAATGGTGGTACCTTTTGGGGATCAGCACGGGTTTGGGTTTGCTCTCGAAATATACGGCGGTATTCATTGTCGTCTCGGTTTTCTGTTATCTGGTCCTGTCGAAGCAAAACCGGAGATGGCTTTTAACCAAAGAGCCGTATTTAGCTTTGATTTTGGCTTTTGTGGTTTTTCTTCCGGTGATAATCTGGAATGCGCAAAACCACTGGGTCTCTTTTCTTTTTCAATCCTCCCGCCGGGCGGGAGAGCTGGGCTCCTTTTCCTCCCGTCATTTCTTCGGTTATTTTGGGGCGCAAATCGGGGTAGTTTCGCCTTTGATATATTTCAGTTTGATTTATACCATGATTAAGAGCGGGATATGGGGATTAGGAGGAGAGAATTTATTATTGCTTCCCCCTCACCCCAGCCCTCTCCCCAAGGGGGAGAGGGAGCAAGATGCGGAGTCTTCCCTTCACCCTATCCCCAGAGGGTATGAACCATATGGTACATACCAAGGGGAGAGGGGATTACTGAATGGCAAGGAGAGATTTTTGCTCTGCTTCTGCTGGTCTTTTCCCATCATATTCCTGTTCACTTTGGTGGCCACCATATACTGGGTTAAGATGAACTGGGTCAGCGCCGGATATTTTTCCGCAAGCATAGCTTCCGTAGCACTTTTTTTTCACTTCCAAGAAAAAGGGAGAAAATGGGTTAAGGCTTGGGGCAAAATAGCTTTGATTGTAAGCTTGATTTTTGTTGCCATTGCTCATATCTTACCATTGGTGAAATTCATTCCGGTTTCGTCCTCAATCGACACTATAACCGGATGGAAGGAATTGGCACAAAGAGTGGAGGAAGAGAGAGGTAAGATGCGGGAAGGAACCTTTGTGGTGGGCTACGGTTACAAGGTTCCCAGCGAGATCGCATTCTACGCTTCACTTGAAACGTACTCCAACAACATGGTGGGCGAAAACGGGCTGCAATTCGATTTTTGGTCAAAGCCGGGTGAATTTTTGGGAAGGGATGCGATATTTGTTTACGATCAGAGGGAAAGGTACAAGGACCCGGAAAGATTGAAAAACTTCTTTGCCTCGGTGGAGGTGCAGGAGTCTTTGAAAATCTATCGAGGCGGGAGAGTGCTAACCACCTTTCATATTTTTAGATGTTTCGATTATCAAGGTATCGGTAAATAGACGTTAGAAAACAAATTGCCGAAGTTGATTTTTTGGAGTGTAAATCTGTAGGTTTACCTTTATAATAAATTGGATATATTGGGTAGAGCTGAAGCGATACAATCCAATCAATGGTTGATGGAGGATGAATGGAGCCAGCTTTAATTGAAACGAACATCAAAGAATTCCCTTTGTTTGCCAAAGGCAAGGTGCGGGACGTTTATGATCTGGGGGACAAGCTTCTGATCGTTGCCACCGACAGGATCTCCGCCTTTGACGTGGTGCTCCCTACCGGAATCCCCGATAAGGGCAAGGTGCTGACCCAGATGTCCTTGTTCTGGTTCGATCTGGTGAAGAACGTGGCGGAAAGCCATCTGATCGCTTCCGATGTAGACGAATATCCAGGGGAGCTGAAGAAATATCGGGATATTCTGGAGAAAAGATCGATGCTGGTCAAGAAAGCCAAGCGGGTCGACGTGGAATGCGTGGTGCGAGGTTACATTGCCGGCTCGTTATGGAAAGAGTACAAGAGCCAAGCCCTGCTGGGAAAGTCGGACACCATCGATTTATATGGAATCCAGCTGCCTTCACATCTGGTCGAGTCGGAGAGGCTGCCCTATCCCATCTTCACCCCCACCACCAAGGCGGAAGAGGGGCACGACCTGGGGCTCACCCTGGACCAGGTGAAGAAGATGGTGGGAGAAAAGACGGCTTTGGATCTTAGAAGCAAGAGCATTCAGGTTTATAAAAAGGCGGCTGATTATGCGGAAAGACGCGGCATGATCATCGCGGACACTAAATTCGAATTCGGGATTCTGGACGGCAGGATGATCTTGATCGACGAGATTTTCTCCTCGGATTCCTCCCGATTCTGGGACAAAAAGGTCTACATGAAGGGGCGACCGCAGGAGAGCTTCGATAAACAATACGTGCGGGACTATTTGGAAACAATACATTGGGACAAGAAACCACCCGCTCCGCCGCTTCCGGAGGAGGTGGTTTTGAAAACGCTGGAAAAATATCAGCAGGCGTACAATAGATTAGTTAAGTAAATAATGTCCGCAGTCGACCGTCCGCAGTCCGCTGCCAACTTCGAATTATAGGATTTAGCTACGGTCAGCAGACGAAAAAGAGAGGCAAGGAGAAAACGATAATGAAAAAAGAGTCAAAACCGAATATGAAGCCACAAGACCGGGTGAAGATTCGACGGGCGATCATGAGCGTATCGGACAAGACCGACTTGGTGGAGTTCGCCAAAGTTCTGTCCAAATGGGGGGTGGAGATCATCTCCACCGGTGGCACCCTGGCGGAACTGCATAAAGCCCAGATAAAATCGGTCTCGGTATCCTCCTTTACCGGTTTTCCCGAAATACTGGGCGGACGGGTGAAGACGCTTCATCCCAAAGTCTTCGGGGGCATCCTGGTAAAAAGAGGTGATGAGGAGCAAAAGCAGGAGGCAATGGAACAGGACATCAATTTGATCGATCTGGTGGTGGTGAATCTGTACCCGTTTGGCAAGGAGATCAGCCAGAAGGAGATCAAATTGGAGGAGGCGATAGAGGACATCGACATCGGAGGTCCTTCCATGTTGAGGGCGGCGGCAAAAAACTATTATTCCGTGGCAGTGGTGGTGAATCCCCAAAGATATAAAGAGATCATCGACGAACTGGAATCCAACGAGGGGACACTCTCCTTAACCACCCGTCTGAGTTTAGCCAAAGAGGTTTTCGAACATACGGCTTACTACGACAGCATGATCGCGAACTATTTCCGCAGTATTGTGAAAAAAGACGAGGACGAATTTCCCCAGAATTTGACCTTCAGCTGGGAGAGGATCGAAACCTTGCGCTACGGGGAGAATCCTCACCAAAAGGCGGCATTTTACAAAGATCCCTCCTTTAAAGGGGCAAGCATTGCCCGATGCGAGATACTTTCGGGAAAGGAGCTCTCCTACAACAACATCAACGATCTGGAAGCGGCCCTGGCCATGGTGAAGGATTTCCCGGAAAGACCGTTTGCGGTGGTGTTAAAACACACCAATCCGTGCGGTGCTGCCTGTGCGGATAAACTGGACAAAGCTTACGAGGACGCTTTAGCTTGCGATCCGGTCTCCGCCTTCGGATGTATCATCGGACTCAATCAGAAGGTGGATATGGCGACTGCCCAAAAAATACATGATACCTTTTTTGTGGAATGCGTCCTTGCACCCGGATACGAAAAAGAGGCGCTAGAACTGTTGGTAACTAAAAAGAACCGGAGGTTCTTGGCTTGTCCGGACCTTTTGGAACATAAGAAGATAAGGGTAAACGAGATCAAGGTGATAAGGGGTGGTGCTCTGGTGCAGACTCCGGACGATTACCAGATCAAAGAGAGCGATTTAAAGGTGGTGACAGAAGTTGCCCCTACCCCGGAACAGTTGAAATCGCTTCTCTTTGCCTGGAAAATGGTGAAGCACGTCAAATCCAATGCCATACTTTTGGCACAAGAGGAAAAGACCGTGGGAATCGGGGCAGGGCAGATGAGCCGGGTGGATTCTTCCGTAATTGCGGCAATGAAGGCAGGGGAAAGGGCTAAGGGAGCGGTTCTGGCTTCGGATGCCTTCTTTCCCATGCGGGACGGGGTGGATGCGGCAGCCAAAGCGGGGGTGGTGGCGATCATTCAGCCGGGTGGATCGAAAGGCGATCCGGATGTAATCAAAGCTGCCAACGAACACAAAATCGCCATGGTCTTCACGGGAGTAAGACATTTCAGGCACGGATAAAAATCTTGATCTGGCGTTATAAATTCATTATTTTGATATAAAGTTCAAAGGTTCAAGAGTTCAAAAAACTGGGTCAAGGGTCATGGGGCATGGATAAAGAAATATCGCTTAACCGAGCCTTTACGGCTCGGGGGGATAAGAGAAAATGATGTTAAAGGACAAAAAGATAATCGTAGGGGTAACCGGGGGGATCGCGGCGTATAAAACCGGCGAGATAGTCCGGCGGTTGAAAAAATTGGGGGCGCATGTCATAGTTATTATGACCCAAAATGCACAGAAATTCATCACACCCTTGACTATGGAAACGCTCTCGGAAAACGAAGTGGTCACCGAGATGTTCCCCGAAAAAAGAATGGTGGGGGTAAGGCACGTCAATTTAGCCAACTGGGCGGATCTGATCCTGATTGCCCCAGCCACTGCCAACATCATCGGTAAAATAAAAGCGGGGATAGCGGATGACATCCTCACCACGGTGGTCATCTCCACCAAGTCTACGGTTTTGATCTCTCCGGCAATGAACATCAACATGTATGAGAACCGCATCTTCCAGGAGAACATGGAGTACCTAAAGAAGATCGGATATCTATTCATCGAGCCGGAGACCGGGGCTTTGGCCTGCGGCACTGGCAAGGGACGCTTGCCTGAACCTGTGGTCATCGTGGGTGAAGTAGTCAAAATTCTAACGGGGGAAAAGGATTTGGAAGGAAAATCGATATTGGTTACCGCAGGTCGAACCGAGGAGCCGTTAGATCCGGTCAGGTACATCTCCAACCGCTCCAGCGGCAAGATGGGATACGCCATAGCCGAAGCCGCTCGAAAAAGGGGAGCGAGGATTACTCTGATCAGCGGTCCGTCCAATTTAACTGCGCCCGGGGAAGTCAATTTCATCCCGGTTAAGACAGCGCTGGAAATGTTTAAAGCGATAAAAGCGCAGTTTGGAAAAACAGATGCTCTTATTATGACGGCGGCGGTATCCGATTTCGTTCCCAGTGTCGTTTCCAAAGATAAAATAAAAAGGACGGATGAAGAGGTCCTGCTGAAACTCAAACCGAGCGTAGATATTCTAAAAGAACTGGGGAAGCGCAAGAAAAAGCAAATTCTGGTGGGGTTCTCCCTGGAGACGAAAGACGAGATTGAGAATTCAAAGAGAAAATTGAAAGAGAAAAACTTAGATTTGATTGTGGTGAATAACCCGAACGTTACCGGTGCGGGATTCGAAGTGGACACCAACCAGGTCAGCATCATCGATAAGAGAGGTAAGGTGGAAAAGCTTCCGCTACTCTCCAAAAAAGAGGTGGCGGAGAAGGTGTTGGATAAGGTGAGCGGGTTGCTGAAAAGAGATACAAAGAAAAGCTGATTTCAAATTACAGATTGAAAATTGCAAAATGCAAATTTAACCTCTCCCCCTTTTGTCCCCTTCTTTTGGAAACGGAGAAAGGGATATATGAAGAGAGGTAAAATCATTCGTAGACTGGGCACCCTGCCCAGCCACCAGTACTTACTAATATGACAAATGCTGAATATGAAAAGATGCTGGAAGTTTTTGCCCTGACCAAGAATTTTATAAGGCAGCAAATCGATTTGGGATTTAGCGAGGCCTATACTCTCCGGAAACCAAAAACCATCACCACAAAAAAAGATGAGATATTCGTCACCACCAGCCTAGAGGATTTCCATCAGCAGATAAAGAACTGCACCAAATGCCGCCTGGGTTTCACCCGAACCAAATTCGTCTTTGGGGTGGGAAATCCCGAAGCAAAGCTCATATTCATCGGAGAGGGACCGGGGAGAGAGGAGGACCTGCAGGGTGAACCTTTCGTGGGGGCAGCGGGCAAGCTTTTGGACAAGATGCTCAACGCCATCGATCTCACCCGGAAAGAGGTCTACATAGCCAACATGGTTAAATGCCGCCCGCCGGAGAATCGCGATCCCGCTCCGGATGAGATCGGGACCTGCATGCCTTATCTTCTTCAGCAGATAAAAATGATACAACCACAGATCATCTGTGCATTGGGTCGTATCTCGGCACAGGCTCTATTAGAGACAAAAAATCCCCTGAACCAATTAAGGGGAAAGCTCCATGATTTCATGGGGATCAAATTCATGGTGACCTATCACCCGGCAGCGCTTTTGAGATACATAAGCTACAAGAAATTTGCCTGGGAGGATTTGAAGTTTTTAAGAAAGGAATATGATAAACTGACAGAGCCTTGAAATCAGGGGTAAGGGTCAAGAAAAACAAGGAACAAGGAAAAAGGAACGTTTCCTCTACCCTATGGGGTGAGGATTAAAGAAGATGTGAAAGAAAATTATCATTGCAGATTGAAGATTACAGAATGCAAAGTGCAAAATAAAAACCTTTTCCTCTTAATCCCCTTCTCCGTTTACGTATAGCGGGACAGAGGGAGTGAGGTAGAAACAGGAGCAGCAGCCATGGCAGAACGAAAAATTTCCTCACAGTCTGAAAGAATCCCACCTCAAGCCATCGAGGTGGAGCAGGCGGTTTTGGGGGCGATGCTTCTACAGAAGGAAGCCATCGGAAAAGCGATCGAGATAATTGACAGGGATTGTTTTTATCGAGATGATCATCAGAAGATATTTTCCGCAGTTGTGGATCTGTACGATAGAAACCAGCCGGTGGATATAATAACGGTTTCGGAGGAGTTGACCAGACGAAAGCAGCTAGAAGAGGTCGGCGGTCGAATGTCTCTTTTGGAACTGACCGAGAGAATCGCCACCACAGCCAATGTCGAATATCACTGCAACATCGTTTTAGAAAAAGCCACCTTGCGGAAATTGATCGATACCAGCACCCAGATAGTCTCCAACTGCTACGATGCCTCCCAGGACGTGGACGATCTTTTGGACCGGGCAGAACAAGGGATTTTCTCCATATCGGAGAAAAGAATAAAGGAGGGATTCATCCCCTTGGGTGATCTTCTCCCTCACACTTTCGAGGCGATAGAGGAATATCAGAAGAAAGGAGGGATGATCACCGGCATCCCCACCGGTTTTACCGAGTTGGATACCCTGACCGGCGGTCTGCAGAAATCCGATTTGGTGGTGGTAGCCAGCCGGCCCTCCATGGGGAAGACCGCTTTTTGTCTTTCCGTGGCGGAGCATATCGCCATAGAAGAGAAGATGCCGGCGGGAATCTTCAGCCTGGAGATGGCAAAAAGCCAGCTGGCCCAAAGGATGCTCTGTAGCCGCGCTCGCTTTTCCACCTACAAGATGAGGACCGGCAAGATAAGCGATCATGAGTACAGCAACCTGGCAGTGGCAGTCGGTCCATTGGCTGAAGCCAAGATATTTATCGACGATACCCCCAATCTGGGAATATTGCAGATGCGCGCCAAAGCCCGCCGGCTTAAAGCCCAGTATGACGTGGGGGTGATCATTGTGGATTATCTCCAGCTGATGCAGGGTCCACGAAACATCGAGTCCCGGCAGCAGGAGATCTCCATGATCTCCCGCTCCCTTAAAGGATTAGCCAAGGAGCTGGACGTGCCGGTGGTGGCTGTTTCACAGCTTTCCCGAAAAGTTGAAGACCGGGGCGGAGACAAAAGGCCCATGCTGGCAGATTTGCGCGAGTCCGGAGCCATCGAGCAGGATGCGGACGTGGTGATGTTCGTCTACCGCCCGGAGTTCTACGGGATAGAGAAATTCAGAGACGGCTCGCTCACCCAGGGGGTGGCGGAAATCATCGTAGCCAAGCACCGAAACGGACCAACCGGAGAGCTGCGATTGACCTTCATCCGGGATTACGCCCGGTTCGAGAATATGGAGTTTGTACATAAGGAGGTGCCGTTCTAAAGACAAGGTCCAGAAAACAGGGGCATGGGTCAGGTAAAAAAGGAAAAAGGAATATCAAAGCAATGACGAATTGAGAATGACGGATGACTGATTAAAGTGAAAGTCAAAAAGCAAAATGAAAAAAATCACCTCTCCCCCTGATTCCTTCTCTCCATAAATGTGGAGAGGAAGACAAAGAGGGTGAGGTTAGAATGCAAAATCAATATCAGGAATAGTTTTAAATCTTAATTTCGATACAGTATTATCCTGAACGAAGCCATGCACCGAATGGTGCAGGGCGAAGCGAAGGGTCTCGCATTTAGATTCTTAGTACTGTCTTTGGCGGGACTCAGAATGAAACATAATAACGATAGTTGTCTTTGCATTGGTAATAAGATGAGAAAAATCCCTTTCGCGCATACCCCGGAAAACTTTTTCCGCCTGGTGGGGAAAAAAACCATCACCTTCTTTGAAGATGTGGGTGGTCTGGCAATTTTGGTCAAAGACATTTTCCTGGGCTTGCCCAAGGCTTTGACCCGGTTTCACTTAATCATCGAGCAGATGATGACGATGGGGGTGAACTCCATTCCCCTGGTGGCTTTGGTATCGGTCTTCACCGGTGCGGTTACCGCGGTTCAGGCGGTATATCAGATATCGGATTACGTTCCCACCAGGTATCTGGGCACGGCGGTGGGAAAAGCGGTGATGATTGAGCTGGCGCCGGTACTAACCGCTCTGGTGGTGGCGGGAAGGGTGGGGGCGGGGATTGCAGCGGAGCTGGGGACCATGAAGGTGACCGAGCAGATCGACGCCTTGCAGACTTTGGCGTTGGACCCGGTGGAATATCTGGTGGCACCGAGATTCATCGCGGGCTTAATCATGCTTCCGATCTTAACTATATTCGCCGACAGCATCGCCATAGCCGGTGGAATGGGAATCTCCGCCATCACTTTGCACGTCTCTCCCCATACGTTTATAAACGGATTGAAAGCATTTTTCAAAAGCATGGATCTGTTCTCCGGTTTATTCAAGGCGTTCGTCTTCGGCAGCATCATCTCCATCATCGGGTGTTATCAGGGTTTCAAGACCACGGGTGGAGCCGAAGGCGTGGGTCGCTCCACCACCCGAGCAGTAGTGCTCTCTTCGGTCTTGATATTGATCGCCGATTATATCGTGGCGACGATTTTGTTCAGTTGATTGTAGTTGCCGGATTCATCAGGCAGATTTTAGTTGTATTTGACAAATTCATACCGTTTTTATCCCGCCACAGGCGGGACAAAGGCGGTGATGGGGAGATTTTACAACCGCTCAATAAATTGAGCAACTACATACGGATTTCATAGAGATTCGAAAATTATTTTATGATCGAGATAAAAGACATTTTTAAAAGCTTCGGGGGGAATCAGGTTTTACGCGGGGTGGATTTGACCATAAACAAAGGGGAAACCATGGTCATCCTGGGGAGGAGCGGGTGCGGGAAAAGCGTGATGTTGAAGCTGATCATGGGGCTTTTGAAGCCGGATTCGGGGACGATATTCGTCAACGGGGACGAGATCACCTCGTTTAAAAATAACCAGCTAAACAAACTCAGACAGAAATTCGGCATGCTGTTTCAGGCGGCGGCGCTGTTTGATTCCATGACCGTGGACGAGAACGTGGGACTGGCTTTAAGAGAACATACCGATTTGAAAGAGGAGGATATCGTTCGGAAGGTTAAAAATAAACTTAAGCTGGTAGGGCTGTCCGGGGTGGAGCATTTGAAACCGGCGGAGCTTTCCGGCGGGATGAAAAAAAGGGTGGGTCTAGCGCGCGCCATCGCCATGGACCCGGAATACGTCCTCTACGACGAGCCGACCACCGGTTTGGATCCGATCATGGCGGACGTGATCAACGAGCTGATCATTTGTCTGCGCAACAGCCTCTCCATCACCTCCATCGCGGTGACGCACGACATCGTCTCGGCTTACAAGATCGCGGACCGGATCGCCATGCTGTACGAAGGGAAGATCGTTTTTGTCGGGACGCCGGAGGAGGTCAAGCAGACGGATAATCCCATAGTCAGGCAGTTTGTGGAGGGGAGCGCGGAGGGGCCGATCTCTACCCTTTAACCCATTGTCCGTCGACCGTTGTCCGTGGTCCGTCGCTAAAACCTAACCTGTTCATCGACTTTCGTCCGTTGTCGGTTGCAAAATTAAAAAGATGTCCGTTGACCGTCGTCGGTTGTCGGTCGCAAAAGCCAAAAATAGTCCGTCGACCATCGACCGTAGTCCATAGCAAAAACCTAAAAGGGTAAACATGGCATTCAAATTCGAAAACTTGGAAGTGTGGAAATTATCCTTGGATTATTGTGATCAAATATATGATATAGTTGATTTACTCCCCAGCAAAGAGGAATATAATCTTAGAACCCAGATTAGAAGAGCAGTAACTTCGATCTCCCTGAATATTGCAGAGGGTTCCACTAGTCAAAGCGACCCGGAGTTTTCGCGAATTCCTCGAAATGGCTATCAGATCGTGCATGGAGGTAATCGCTTGCCTGCATTTAGCCAAAAGAAGAAGGTACGTTAACGATAAGATATTCACCCAAGCCTTTCAGTCTGGAGCAAAACTGTTTGCCAAGCTTCAAGCTCTCAGAAAGAAGTTGAAGTAGCAACGGACAATGGTCGACGGACGTCGGACGAAAAAACCATGCTAAATCAGGGAAAAATAAAAACCATCTTCCTCTGCCAATCCTGCGGGTATAAATCCCCCAGATGGGTGGGCAAATGCCCGGACTGCGGGACCTGGAACAGCATGGTGGAGGAGAGAGTCACCAAGCACCGGGCGACGCGTTCTTCCCAGAAAGTCTCCGCTGTTCCGTTAAAAGAAGTGGATGTGACGGATGAGGACAGAATTACCAGCGGGATAAAGGAATTCGACCGGGTGGTGGGAGGAGGGATAGTCAAGGGCTCGGTTATTTTAGTGGGGGGCGACCCGGGGATCGGGAAATCGACTCTGCTTTTGCAGATTTCCGAAAAAATCGCTTCCCAATACGACAAAATCTTGTATATTACCGGAGAGGAGTCTTTGAAGCAGATTAAACTCCGGGCTGAAAGATTAAGAATAAATCCGAATAGAATAGAGATTCTCACCGAGACCAATCTGGATCTGATCCTGGATGTTTTAAGAGAGGACGTTCCATTCATGACGGTGATCGATTCGATCCAAACCACCTATACCCAGAACCTGGAGAGCACTCCGGGAAGCATCAGCCAGATACGGGAATGCGCCTCTGAACTGATCGGCTTTGCCAAGCAGAGCGGCTCACCAGTTTTTCTGGTGGGGCACGTGACCAAAGACGGTTCCATTGCCGGACCCAAGGTGCTGGAGCATATGGTGGATACGGTGCTCTATTTCGAGGGGGAAAAAAGCAACCTGTTCCGCATCTTGAGGGCGGTGAAGAACCGCTTTGGGTCGAGCAACGAGATCGGGGTATTCCAGATGGAGGAGACCGGGCTGATGGAGGTGGAGAATCCCTCCATGTTGTTCCTGCCGGACAGAGCAAAGGAGGTCTCCGGCTCAGTGGTAGTCTGCTGTGTGGAGGGGACCAGACCGCTTTTACTCGAGCTGCAGGCGTTGGTCTCTCCATCCAGTTATGGCACACCGCAGAGGGTTTCTTCCGGGATCGATTACAAGCGGCTGGCACTACTATTGGCTATCCTGGAAAAAAGGGAGGGGTTTTCCATGGCCTCCTTCGACGTATTCGTCAACGTGGCGGGGGGAGTGAGAATCGATGAGCCGGCGGTGGATTTGGGGGTGATGGTGGCTTTGGCATCCAGCTTGAAGGAAGTTCCGGCAGATCATGAGTCGGTGGTGATCGGTGAGGTGGGCTTGGGGGGTGAAGTTAGGGCGGTTGGTCAAATCGAAAGGAGGATAAAGGAGGCGGAAAAGCTGGGATTTTCCAAATGCATTATTCCGCAAGGAAACTTAAAAGGACTGAATCAGAAATTCGACCTGAAGATTAGCGGAGTCAAAAACGTAGGAGAAACCTTAAACTTAATGTTGACCTGAAGGGATAGTTGAAAAGAAGTATTGCAGGGCTAAATGCCCTCCCCTATGGGTGGTGGTTTATTACTGCCTATAGAGGTGGGAACTTGCCCCGCCGCGAAATTGAATTTTTCGATGTACCTTGAATGGTTGACATCAAAGGAGGATGGCGATGCGGTTAAAGGTGAAAAAACTGCTAAAGGGCGGCGAGTATTTCGTAACTTTGGAGAACGTAGACTTCAACTTCGAGGAGACGGAGAAGATCGAGAAGTTTGGCATGCCCACGGTCGATTTCAGCATGGACGGATTAGGATCGCACAAGATGAACGAGCTTAACCTCTCCTTTGAGTCCCGCAGTGCGGAGGAAGCCGAGGAGATGGTTTCCCGCATACAATATTGCATAAAAGACAAGCTGAGTGAGCTTTTGTCGAAGGTGGACAACTTCACCGGCGAGGAGGTGATAGACATTTAGATTTTGGGCGTAGATGAGAAAAGAAATCAATCTGAATGCTTGATTTTATGATGTCGGATATGCTTCAGTCGAGAGTGTATCCGACATTTTTTACCTCTCTACCTGTCCTACGGATCTTCGATGTTCCCCCTCTCCTTACTAAGGAGAGGGGTTCACCCTGAAGGGATTTCCCTCGATCCTGAGATCTTCGGGATCGAAGGACACCCTGAAGGGGACTAAGGGGGTGAGGTATAAATAAAAGTTGACAGACGATGAATTACGTGCAATCTTTATACCATGATAAAAAGAAAAAAGACCAAAAGAGTATGGGTGGGAAAGGTTCCTATTGGCGGGGGTGCGCCTATCTCTGTCCAGTCGATGACCAAGACCGACACCCGGGACGTTTCTGCTACAATTAAACAGATAAAACAGCTGCAGAATGTCGATTGTGAGATCATACGGGTGGCGGTGCCGGATATGGAAGCGGCTTTGGCACTGCCCAGGATCAAGAAGAAAATAAAAATTCCGTTGGTCGCAGATATTCATTTCGATTACAAATTGGCGCTGAAGGCGATAGATGCAGGGGTGGACAAGCT
>Ga0256868_10000095_pt1 | contig 51400 bp, 46 predicted proteins | sample RVTome_13_FD_187341 | JGI IMG/M metagenome (GOLD analysis project Ga0256868, IMG submission 187341) | Soil microbial communities from uranium-contaminated site in the Upper Colorado River Basin, Wyoming, United States - RVT92D227 HiSeq ...
AGCGAAGATGTCTGAGCGTCCCGGCGAACGGCCGTAAGAAAAAAGCCGGGACGCGAGTTCTTCGCTGCCGAAAAGGGCGGTGAGAGAACGGCGTTAAAAACCTGGATGGGAGCAAGGCTGTTTCCGGTTCTTCTCCGATCATCCTTAATCCGCACAAGATGGAAGAGAACCTGACTGAATGAAATTTGGAGGCCGGGCCATGAAAAAAATAACCCGCGTGATCGGCCGCAGGGACGACGCGATCAAGATGATGAACATCGCCCTGGAACACGAATGGGCCGTGAGCTTCGAGTATCTCATCCATGCCTATTCCATGCCCAAAGGGAAATTCTTTTACGAAGATCCGGTCATGAAGCAACGGACGGATATCCGGGTCCAGACGATCCAGATCGGTATCGACGAGATGTACCACGCCCTCCAGCTCGGGATCGTCATCACCCAGATGGGCGGCGACCCTTCGTTCCGGACGGACGATGTCATCCGCTATCCTCGGATCATCGACAACCTAAAAAGGGACAAGATGACCGAGGACCTTGTCACCGATCTCTACCAGACGAGCCCGATCAAAGAGGGCGTTTTTCCGAAGATCCGGAACATGGTCCTCAATATCTCTTATGACGAAGTCCGTCACTCTTGGCAGTTCCAGGCCATGATCGAGGCCATGGAGAGCGCCGGCTGCGCTGAAGCCCTTCTCCTCCAAGCCAACCCGGAGATCGACGGCCGCGAGGATGTTCTCCTTCTCCACGATATCATGCGCCTTGAAAATGAGCTCATGCACCGCTATCTTCGCTATACGATCCTGTTCAGCGGGCACCAGGACCTCAGTCAGAGGCTTTTCAAGAATTCCATCGACCACATGCGGCATTGGGACAAGAACGCCGGCGCGCTCATCAACAGGGGGACGGTGATGCGCATCGAGAACGCCGGAAAGGGAGATAACGGCGAGGAGATCAGCCCAAGGCCGATGCCGGTGAAATACCCGGGCCGCGACAGGCTTTCGACGCTCAAAACTCTTGTCCCGGCCGAGCAAAACCTTATCGCCAAATATGAACAATTGATCGCCATGGTCCCCCATGGCGAGATCAAAGAGCAGCTAAAAATCCAGCTCGCCCTGAAGAGAGAGCACGTGTTCACGCAGGAACGGCTTCTCGAAAACTCCCGGAAGATTAAAGGCCTTAAATAAAGAATCATGGTTCTTTTCCATTTTTTTCGGGCTAAGGACGATCGAAGAAAATCCGGAAGCGGATGAATACAAGTTGCATTTGAAAAATTGCATTCAAATTCGCGGTTTAATATAATAAAGCGCAATGAAGACGGTCCTTTCGATCGCAAACATCCACAAATCGTTTTCGGTCGGGTTCATTCCCCAAAAAAAAGAGATCCTCCAAGGCATCTCGTTCTCGGTCGCAGAAGGCGAGATCTTCGGCTACCTCGGGCCCAACGGCGCGGGCAAAACGACGACGCTCAAATGCGTCCTCGGCCTGATCTTTCCCGACAAGGGGACAATCGAACTTTTCGGCCGTCCGCATCTCGATCCCAGGGCCAAGGAACGCCTCGGCTTCCTCCCTGAAAATCCCTATTTTTACGACTACCTCACGGCCCGGGAATTTCTCGAATTCTACGGCCAGCTCTTCGGGATCAAAAGACACGAACGCCAGGCCCGCATCGCCGCGCTCCTCGAACTCGTGGGGATGGAGAAGGCGGCCGGCCTGCAGCTCCGCAAATTCTCCCGCGGCATGCTCCAGCGCATCGGTCTGGCTCAGGCGCTGATCAACGAGCCCTCGCTCGTCCTCCTCGACGAGCCGCTGGGCGGGCTCGACCCCCTCGGGCGCAGAGAGATCCGCGACGTCATCATCCATCTCCGGGAAGAGGGAAAGACGGTTTTCCTGTCCTCTCACATCCTCCAGGACATCGAGATGATCTGCGACCGCGTGGCCATCATCGTCGGCGGGCGGATCATGAGCCAGGGGAGGCTCGCGGACCTCATTTCCGAAAAGATCCTGTTCACCGAGGTTACGGTCTCCGGCGTTGAAGAAAAGGAACTCGCCGGGCTCGGCGAAAGCCTGACGGCCCAGGCCGGCCGGACCCTCCTCAAAGTCTTTGAGGAAGATAGGATCCAGGACATCCTGGAGCTTGTCCAAAAAAGACACGGAAGGATCCATTCCCTCATTCCCAGGACCCAGACCCTGGAAGATCTGTTCGTGGACATGGTGAGGCCGCAATGATCATTAAGGTGATTGCCCTCAATACATTCAAAGAAGCTGTCCGCGACCGCATCCTCTATCTCCTGCTCTTCTTCGCGGCCGTGTCCATCCTCTTTTCGAGGGTCCTGGCCCTCTTGACCGTCGGTGACCGGACGAAGATCGTCAAAGACGTCGGATTGGCCTCGATCTCGCTCTTCGGCGCCTTGATGGCCATCCTCATCGGGACCGGGCTCGTCTATAAAGAGATCGAAAAACGGACGATCTTCACCCTCATTTCCAAGCCCATCCGCCGCCACGAGTTTCTGCTCGGCAAATTCTTCGGCCTCGCCCTGACTCTCTTCGTCATGCTCCTCAGCATGAGCGTCATCTTCTTGGCTTTGGTCTTCTTCCAGACGTGGACGATCGAATGGAGGATGCTCGCCGCGATCTTCTTCATCTTCGTCGAGCTCATTCTCCTCACGGCCGTGGCGATCCTCTTCTCCTGTTTCTCGACGCCCATCCTGAGTTCGCTCTTCGCCCTCTCGTTCTATCTCATCGGGCATTTCTCCTGGAGCCTGGAGACGTTAATCAAAAAGGCCCGGCCGGGCGCGACAAGGACATTTCTCCAGGTCCTTTATACGATCCTGCCCGACCTCGAGAATTTCAGCCTGAAGACCGAGGTCGTCCACGGTCTTCCCATCCCCGCCTCCCACATGCTCTATTCGACGGCGTACGGGATCGTCTATTCCGCGTTTATCCTCGCTCTCGCCATCCTCATCTTCCGCAAGCGGGATTTCATTTAATCGATGAAAAGAAAAGTCTCCCTGAGTCTCGTCCTTGTCCTCCTTGCCCTTTTGTTCATGGGCCTCAAGATCAAGATCGAGCAGATTCCCCGTCGCAGGATCCCCGGTTCGAGCATCATCTACATCCCCTCCGGGAAATATCTCAAAATGGCGACATTCGGATATTCGTCGCTTCTTGCGGACATCATCTACATCTGGGCCATCCAGTATTACGGCAACTATGCCATCCAGGACCGGTTCACATATTTGACCCATATCTTCTCCATCATCTCCGAATTGGATCCCCGCTGGGTCGATCCCTATGAAGTCGGCGCCCTGATCGCCTTCTTTGACTTCCAGGATGTTTCCCTGGCCTTGAAGATCCTGGATATGGGATTTGCCAAAAACCCTGACCAGTGGATCTTTCCGCTTGAAGCCGGCCATTACGCTCAGCTCTATAAAAAGGACTTCGTGCTTGCCAGGGACTATTACAAAAAGACGATGGCCGTTAAGGGCGCTCCGGACATCGCCAAGCGACTCTACGCCGAGGCGGCCTACAAACTATCGGACCTCAAGACTTCCTGGGAGACATGGCTCGAAGTGTATCAGACGGCGTCCGACCCGCAAATCAAGAAGATCGCCTCAAACCATCTTTACGAAGTGAAAGCGGCCGGGGACATCGCCGTCCTCAAAAGCGCCCTGGAAAAATACAAGGAAAGGTTCGGGCGGAACCCAGCCGAGCTCGAACGGCTGGTCCGCGCCGGCTTCCTCGCCTCTTTGCCCCAGGATCTCGACGGCAAGGATTATCTCTACGACCCGCAGACGGGAGAGATCAAAACGCAGGTCATCCCATGGAAACGATAATTCTCATCACCCTGGCCGGCCTCGCCTGGGGAAGCTTTCTCAACGTCGTAATCTACAGGCTGCCTGCAGGCATGAGCCTCATCAAGCCGCCGTCGTCCTGCCCTGTCTGCAAGGCGCGTATCAAGCCCTACGACAACATCCCGGTCCTATCCTACCTCCTCCTCCGGGGCCGGTGCCGTCACTGCGGGGCCACGATCCCGATCTCTTATTTTCTCGGGGAACTCATAACGCCCGCGGCGTTTGTCGTTCTCTATCTCCATTTTTCTCTGGGCCTGTTCTTCTTCGCCTCCTGCCTCTTCACGAGCGCCCTCATCGTCCTCGGGTTCATCGATTATTATCATAGGGTCCTGCCGGATAAGATCACGTATCCCGGGATCGCCCTCGGCCTTGCCTATGCTTTCGTCCGCAAAGACCTCAGCTTTCTCCAGGCCTTGCTCGGCGCTGCGGTCGGCGCCGGGTTTTTATTGATCATTTATGGTGGGTATTATCTCATCCGGAAGAAGGAGGGCCTGGGACTGGGCGATGTGACGATGATGCTTATGGTCGGCGTTTATCTCGGCTGGGAAAGGACCCTGCTGACCTTGATCCTGGCCTCCTTTGTCGGAGCCTTGATCGGGATCTCGATCATCGCCCTGAAAAAAAAGGACTTCCAGTATCTCCTGCCTTATGGAACGTTCCTCGCCCCCGCCGCCTATGTCGCTCTCGTCTGGGGGGATAAGATCTGGCTGGCTTATTTCAGCTTATTTCAATAAAAGCGGGGACGCCTCACGGCTATTTGTTCCTCAACTTGAATTTCGAATTCATGGACTCCTGGAAGGTCCTCTGGAATCCCTTCCGCGCCGTGGACAAAGACACTCTGATACTGGCCGCCGTGGCGAAATTAGACGAGAGCGTGTTGTCCGACGGGTCATAATATGTGATGCTGAGCCCGGTTATGTCGTCGGCCAGATTGCGGCTGCCGTCGATCCTGGCGCTGATGCCTTCGTTGGCGTCGTAGATCCTCTCGAGCTTTCTCTCGAATACCCGGTAAATGACGTGGTCGAATGCCGAGTCTATATCAATAATCAGTCCGCTGGAATCCACTGCGGGAACCTCTAAGACCAGGGTATTCGAAGAAGTCGTGTAGCTTCCCCATGTTGCAGCCACCTGCACTGCGGATTTCACATCCTGGGCGATCAAGGCAAGAGGGTAGCGGCTTTTCTCCAAGACATCGGACTGAATATTCTGGTTCATGAATTGCTGTTGTCCTTTTGAATAAAAAGACAGAAGGGCCACGATGAGGAGAGATATGATCGCCAGGCCGATGAGCATTTCGATCAGGGTGAAACCCCTCGGCCGTCCAGAGGCTTTAGATATGGGCCGTAATTTATCCATGTTCGTCCGCGCTCATTTCTTATTGACGAGCAACCTCATGAGCAGGGTCACAACGTCCTTCTTTAGCCATCGAATAACATGCCCTGACGTCCTGAGGGAAATAATACACGCCCTCCAAGCTGCTGTCAACGGCTTAAAAATCTGACCGTATATCACTTTCGGGGACATGATTCCCTGTCCCTGGCGGTTTTCAACGGTATCCTCCTTTGGGGCGCTACCGACCAGACGGGGACAGGGTATCGTGTCCCCCTTGCACTTGAAAGTGATATACGGTCAGCTTAAAAATCCAAAAAATAGCCAAGAATTCTCGCGGGTCACCTCAAAAGACTAGCCCCCCGTCATCGTTCTGGATGAAGAAGGGGGTGAAATCTTTCACCCCGAAATTATGAAGCTAAATATTGACAATTTCCTTTAATGGCCTTATATTATTAAGCATAAGGGAGACTCACTGGGGCTAATATGAAGAATAATTGTCTCTTCTCTCCGAAAGAGAAAGGGGCGGCTTTATTCTTTTCCCTTCTGATCGGCGTGGTCATGGTCGGTTTGGCCCTGCCGTTCCTGTTCAAAATGAACAGTCAATTCCACATCACAGAGAAGTCTTATAAATCCCTGTCCGCCCTGAACCTGGCCGAGGCCGGCGTGGAGCGGGCTATTTGGGAGCTGAATTTCGGCGACATCTCGACGTGGAGCGGAAACCTGCTCGAGCGGAACATCACCCTGGCATCTGTCCAGACGGCCCAAGGATTCGTGATGGGCAGCATCGATATCACGGTCCTGAATCCCGCCAGCGACTACCCGCTGGTGATGTCCAAGGGGACCGTTCCCTGGAGGGGAGACCTGTCCATCGAAAAGTCGTTGTGCGTGAGCCTGACGCACGGGACCGAGTCCTTTTTCAATTTCGGCATCTTCGGCGACGAAGGTTTCGACATCCACGGCAATACCTACACCGATAGCTATAATTCCGACCTCGGCGCTTACGATCCCGATAACGCGGGGGATTCTGGCGATATCGGCACAAACGCCACCAACCTGTGGGATGTCGTTCTCCTGAACAATACGGTCGTTAACGGCGACGCGACGACCGGATATGGGAGCGATCCCGAGTACGTCATCCAGCTAAAGAACAGCGCCGATATCACGGGGGATATGCAAACCTTGACTGAGCCGAAGCTCCTCCCGGCCTATCCTGCGCCGTTCCTCACTGAGAGGGGGGTGTTCAGCCTCGACAATAACGCTGAGCCGGTCACAATCACGGAAAGCGGGACCTATACGGGATTCACGATGGGGGCGAACACCAAGGTCACGATCTCGGGAGACGTGACGCTCTATGTCAACGGCGATTTCACTATGAACAGCAATTCGATCCTGGAGATCTTGCCGGACTCCTCTCTCGAGCTTGTCCTCGGCAACGGCACATTCACCCAGTCGAGCAATACGGAGGTCAACAATCTCACCCAGGACCCGAAAAACCTGGCGATCATGGGCACGGCCGAATTCAAAAACATGATCTGGCGGGCGAACACCGAGTTCTATGGAGTGATCTACACTCCGGAAGCCACCGTCGATTTTGCCTCCAACGGCGACCTTTACGGCTCCATCGTTGCCGATTACCTCTCGATAGCCTCGGAAGCCGGGTTCCATTATGACGAATCGCTCAGGACCTGGGATAAATACGTCTCCCAGACCAACAGTCTCATTATGCGATACTGGCAAGAAAGAAATCCATAAGACTGAACCCCATCATTTAGTCTGAATCATTCCTGAATTACATTTTCCCTCCCGGACGTGAATTTTCAGACGGGCGCCGAATTCTCTTCTCGAGGAAACGACGCAATTTATGAATAATTCAGTTTAACTCCCTGTCAGATCAAAAGACTTTGAATTCTCGAGATTGATCGAGGAAAAAAGAGAACCTTCCGGGCAAATATCTCCGCCAACCGGCCGTCGCCGAGCCGCGCCGCTTGGTCGGTTTTTCTGAGTTCATGGTTCAATGTTTCCGCAACGACGCGGATCAGATCGTCTCCAACGCTGTGGCCAAGAGTGTCATTGATAAATTTTAAATTGTCGAAGTCGAGATAGGCGACGGAGAAGGGATGCCTATAGCGGCGCATCCTCTCGATCTCGCGGGTGAGCTGTTGGCATAGAGCCCGTTGCAGACCATGACCTGGCTCTTATCGGAGATGGGAAAGGTGATCCGGGCGAAGCAACAGCGGGGATTCCCGCCGTTGAGGTATCTTTTAAATCTGCTCAGCGTTCCCTGTTTATAGCGTTCCCTATTTATCTGGAGACGGCTTTATAAGCGTTCACCCGTCCCATTCCGTAATAGTCGTCCTTTCCGGGCTTTCCAAGATCATCGGCCGACTGCTTCAGGACAGCATCTACCTGGGCCGGATGAAGGGAGCCGCCGTTTTGCCCGATGATCAAGGCGGCCACACCGGACACATGGGCCGTGGCCTGGCTTGTCCCGGGCCAATAAGCAAAGTTACTGTTGTTGTTGTCGCTTAATATCCAATCGCCGGGAGCCGCGAAACTGACCAGAGTTTTGCCATAGTTGTTGAGATACCACGGCCCATCCCAGGCGTCGGTCGCGGAAACGGCGATCACCTGGGCCAGCTGGGCGGGAATGATGATCTGGTTCTGGTCATGATCAGCGTCGATGGCAGAATTGCCGGCCGCCGCCACCATCGTTGCCCCCTTCTGGTAGGCGTAGGTAATGGCTCTTTGAGTAGCGTGCAACATCTCGCCGACCATTTTGGCGGTTACGTGAATGTCCCCAACCCACCAGCCGCTGCGCGAGGGAAGAAGGCCGCCCAGGCTCATGTTGATGACGTCCGCTCCGTTGTCGGCCGCATAAACGATGGCCTCATTGAGATAGGAAAGCAAGCCTGTCCCAGTATTTTCGGAAAGCACCTTGACCGCCACGAGCTCCGCCTCGGGGGCGACGCCGATAATGCCCCAGTCGTTCTGGGCCGCGGCGATGATGCCCGCCACGTGGGTGCCATGGTTGAAAAATATTGCCGGATTTGCATCCCAACCCTCCCCAGGAACAAAGGATTGGCAGAGACTCGTGTTGAGGTTGGGACTGATATCCGGATTATCGGAGTCGATCCCGCTGTCCAGGACAAAGACCCTGGCCCCTTGGCCCCGGGCCCCAAGATCCCAGGCTTCGGGAGCGTGGATTATAAACAGATTCCACTGCAAGTCGAAATATGGATCATCGTAGCCGTCCCCCATTTCTTCGATGATCGGCTCCGGGCTTATCCACTGGACGACTGGGTCAGGCACGACCGACCGAATTCCGCGAATTTTGGAAGCCTTGTCGATGAATTTCGGATCCGAGGAAGAAGCAACGGCCACTCCGATTTGTTTGATGCCCGCCGTCATCTCCCCGTTTGCCTGGGCGATCTGCTGCCCAAGGCCCTCGGGCAGGCCGGCGTACTGGAAAATCAACATATAGGACATGGCCGGGTTATCCGCTGCGGAATAGCCGCCCGAGGACAGCAAAAAGCTCGCCGCCACAAACGCCAACACAGAAAGCAAGATTCTCTTATTTCCCATTTTTCATCTCCTTTTTCCGCTTCCTTTCAATGCTCAGTAGAAAATATGATAATAAAGTTCCCTTTCAATGTCAATGATGTGCTTGTCGATAGCGGAAATCGCCCTTCCTCGGCCTGTTGTTAAACTATTATTGGGTCAGTATGAATATACTTTTTTCAGATGGTTTTTTCTTGCCAGGATTTCATCTCGAATGAGCTCGTGGGCGAAGTAAGGCCGGTCTGGATACTGGCACAAGCTTCGTCGTAATGCACGTGCATATTGTTCCCGATCACAAATTGCCTGGCGATAATCGAGCCATAAAAGGTGTTAGTATTGGCCAGGGTCACATTGGCCTTGGGGAAGTACATGGCGGCATAGGTTTCAAAAGTATTACAGAATGTTTTTGAGCCGGTGAAGGTATCGGTGCCGTACATGACCAGCTTCGTCGGATCCTGGCTCGCGTTGTTGATCCTGGAATTGCTGTTAAGAGTCCAACCCCCGCCGAAATAGAAGGTAACCGAGCAGCCGGGGTTGATCCTGAACTCGGTGTTATTATTCATCGTAAGAGTGCCCGCGACATACAGGGTTACGTTTGAGGTGACCGTCACCATGGCATTATTGGCGAGAGTCAAATTGTTATATTGGCCGCTCTGACTGATCGTGGTCGTGGTCCCGCTTACGGATAAGTTCCCCCGATTCGTAAGCCCGGTGGGCACCGGGACCGAGGGCAACTCTTTGGCTTCCTCGAGCGCCGTTGACCCCTCCGTGATTTCTGAACCCATGCCCTGGATAATGACTTCGTTCGGATCCGACCCGGCCCCGGTCACGGCGCTGCCGTTGATGATCGATCCGTTACCCAGATTGATGGCGCCGTAAATGTCGCCATTCGTTCCTATGTTGCCGCCAGTGCCAATATTCGTCCCGCCATAGGCCCCCAGCCGGGAATCATAACTGTCGACTACGGCACCCGTGCCAACATTCACGCCGAGCTCGCCAAAAAGCATAAAATTGAAGAGCGGCGGCGGCGCCCCGCCCGCGAGGACGATCCGGATGGTTTTGGAGATGTTTTGAGAGCCAGAAAAGGCCACTGTCCCCGTGGCTTCGATCACCGGAGCCATGCCCTCCGGCTCATAGACGGTGGTGGCGATGTTGCCGATGACCGTGCCGTCGGCGGCCGTAAAATTTGAAATGCTTAAAGTCCGCTCGGCGCTCGTCCCGCTCCAGGACGAAATGTCGCCGTAATTCAGTTCCCAAATTGCCCGTTCAAGGCCGGCCTCGGCCAAGTTAAGCGCGGCCAGCGATCCAAAAGATTTTCCTGTGAGCCGAAAACGCGAAGAATATTTGGTCATAAACGGGATGGCGAGGATCGCCATAAAAACAGAAACCAGGAGCGAGATGGCCAGGACAGATCCCCGTTCACGGAAACGATTAAAGTTTCCCGCCTTCTCGTTCGTGCTGACGTTCGTCATTTGTTTCTCAGCTTGAATTTCGAATTCAGGGACTCCTGGAAGGTCCTCCGGAATCCCTTCCGCGCCGTGGACAAAGAGACTTTGACACTGGCCGCCGTGTCGAAATTGGACGAGAGCGTGGCGTCCGACGCATCGTAATACGTGAGGCTGAGCCCTGTTGTGTCGTCGGCCAGATTGCGGCTGCCGTCGACCCTGGCGCTGACGCCTTCCTTGGCGTCGTAGATCCTCTGGAGCTTACTCTCGAATACCTGGTAAATGACGTGGTCGAATTCCGAGTTTACATCAATGATCAGTCCGCCGGAATCCACTGAGGGAACTGCCAGGACCAGGGTATTCAAAGAAGTCGTGTAGCTTCCCCATGTTGCAGCCACCTGGATTGCGGATTTCACGTCCCGGGCGATCCAGGCTAGAGGGTAGCGGGTTTTCTCCAAGACATCGGACTGAATATTCTGGTTCATGAACTGCTGCTGTCCTTTTGAATACAGGGACAGGAGGGCCCCGATCAGGAAAGACATGATCACCAGGCCGATGAGCATTTCGATCAAGGTGAACCCCCGCGGCCGTCCAGGGGCTTTAAATAGGGGCCGTAATTTATCCATGTTCATCCGCGCTCATTTCTTATTCACGCCCAGCTTTGTGATCAGGGTCACGACGTCCTTGCGCAGCGTCTGGCCCCGGTAGGTCCAGGTGACGCTGACCGTGAGTTTTTTAATGTCATCTCCCACGCTGCTTTCCAAAGCCAGAATTCCCTGCCCGTTAGAAAGGCTCGCCAGCTTATCGTTGGTGAATGTCGTCCCCATAGTCAGGATGGTGGCAAAGTCCAAGTTCCGGATGCGCTCGATCTCTTCCTGGCAGATCTGAGTGGCCAAGGCGACCTGTTTCGTGCGGGAGAGAACATTATAGCCATAGATAAAAACGCTGACCAGGGTCATAAGCATGATCCCCAAGATCACCATGGCGATGAGGATTTCGATCAATGAAAAACCCTCTTCGCGCTTTCTTCTCTTATTCATTTTCTTTTCCACAGACGTATGGCTTCGGACAAGTTCCGTCCTCTTTATGGCCTCCCGCGAGGGACTCGTCAACCTCCCCTAAAAGTGAACTAGGGAAGATTTTCAACCGATTTTTTATCAAAATCCGCTCCGTAATCCCCATTTATTTGGAATAGAGGACGGCTTTGTAAGCGTTCACCCGTCCCTTTCCGTAAAAGTCGTCGTTTCCGGGCTTTCCGAGATCATCGGCCGACTGCTTCAAGACAGATTCCACTTGGGCCGGATGGAGGGAGCCGCCGTTTTGTCCGATGATCAAGGCGGCCACGCCGGACACATGGGCCGCGGCCTGGCTTGTCCCGGTCCAATAAGCAAACTTACTGTTGTTGTTGTCGCTTAATATCCAATCGCCGGGAGCCGCGAAACTGACCAGAGATTGGCCAAAGTTGTTGAGATACCATGGCCCATCCCAAACGTCGGTCGCGGAAACGGCGATCACCTGGGCCAGCTGGGCGGGAAGGATGATCTGGTTCTGGTCATGATCAGCGTCGATGGCCGAATTGCCGGCCGCCGCCACCATCGTTGCCCCCTTCTGGTAGGCGTAGGTAATGGCTCTTTGAGTAGCGTGCAACATCTCGCCGACCATTTTGGCGGTTACGTGGAAATCCCCGACCCACCAGCCGCTGCGCGAGGGAAGAAGGCCGCCCAGGCTCATGTTGATGATGTCCGCTCCGTTGTCGGCCGCATAAACGATGGCCTCATTGAGATAGGAAAGTAAGCCTGTCCCAGTCTTTTCGGAAAGTACTTTGACCGCCACGAGCTCAGCTTTGGGAGCGACTCCGATGATGCCCCAGTCGTTCGAGGTCGCGGAGTCGGTTTGGGCCGCGGCGATGATGCCCGCCACGTGGGTGCCATGGTTGAAAAATATTGCCGGATTTGCGTCCCAACCCTCCCCGGGAACAAAGGATTTGCAGAGACTTGTGTTGAGGTTGGGACTGATATCCGGATTGTCGGAGTCGATCCCGCTGTCCAGGACGAAGACCCTGGCCCCCTCGCCCCGGGCCCCAAGATCCCAAGCTTCGGGAGCGTAGATTATCCGCAGATTCCACTGCAAGTCGAAATACTTAGGCACAAGGGTCTTGCTCCCCATTTCTTCGACGATCGGCTCTGGGCCGCCCCACTCGACGACGGGGTTGAGCACGACCGACCGGATTCCGCGAATCTTGGAAGCCTTGTCGATGAACTTCGGATCTGAGGAAGAAGCGACAGCCACTCCGATTTGTTTGATGTCCGCCGTCATCTCCCCGTTTGCCAGGACGATCTGCTGCCCAAGGCCTTCGGGCAGGTCGGCGTATTGGAAAATCAACATGTAGGACATGGCCGGATTATCCGCAGCGGAATAGCCGCCCGAGGACAGCAAAAAGCTCGCCGCCACGAACGCCAGGACCGAAAGAGAGATTCCCTTTTTGCTCATTTTTTTGTCTCCTTTTTGATCGGAAATCAAAACGCTACGACCTTGGAAAAGGAAAAAATTCTTCATCTCTTTCCTCCTCCTTGTCTATTTGAAAATAAAATGATATGGTTCCGCTTCAAATCGAATGACGTGAATATGCTTTTTTTCTGTTTGAAACAAGGACCCTTCCCTTTCCCGTTTTCTTCTTTAATACTTATTCTCTTTTCCCCGGAAGTGTGGTTAGTGGATACATCTCGTCATAGTTATAACCGCCCAAGAGAAACTCATCAATCACCTATCCAAGTGAATCAAGGGGTGATTAATAGCTCCTTTTGCTTAGCCCCCTGAAATAGCGGCTGGACGAATTTCATCCTATTTATATTTATATCTTATACTTATGCCCGGCTAGACACTCTTGGAAGGAAGCCCTGTCCTGCATGTCACACCAGAGACGCATACCTTATTCAAGATTCAAGCCCCCTTTGATTGGCCGAAGGGGATATGAGGAACTAAGCTATCCTGAATTATTCATAAATTGCGTCGTTTCCTCACCTCAAGCTTACCTCCACACAGTTGCAAGCCACGGGGCATATCAACCGCTCGTGAACTAATACAAACGCAATAAATAAAGTGACGATGTATGGACGGCGCTTAGACCGCCCTCAAGCCCCCGTAGCGGAGGGGGGGCCCGTCGGCTTTTTCGACGGGGGGAACCGACGGGACTGGTTCCCCGGGGCCCGGGGGCTGCGGGCGGCCTAAGCGCCGCCCGCACAGGGATGTTACTTTATTTAATGCGTTGATATTAGCGGGCGATTTTTTGCCGATCTTGCCGGTTGAATTTACCCCCCTAATATGGTATGGATTTAACTTGTGTTACAAGAAAAAAAGGGTCCCAGAGCGGCGCTCCTCCTGGTCTCGCTCTTTTTCCTCGGCTTTTCCCTGTTCATCAACCTGCCCGTCCTCGACCAGGGCTTTCTCGCCGGCGACCAGGCTGTCTATTACGCCATGGCCCAGAGTCTCGCCTTCGACGGCGACATTGAATACACCAAGAAAGACCTTGTCCGCTACAAGGAAGATTTTCCGGCCGGACCGAACGGCATTTTTTTAAGAAGAGTCAAGGAAGGCGGCCGGGAAAAACTATTTTACGCCAAGAATATCGTCTACTCTCTCTTCGCCGCTCCCTTCGTCCGGGTGTTCGGACCTAACGGGCCGCTCGTTTTTCATTCCGTTCTGCTGTTCTTGCTCCTGCTCATGGGATTTTCCTTCTTTTCTCTGGCCAACAGCCCCGGGATGTCACTCCTGCGCGTTTTGACATTCTTATTCGCTTCCGTGGCCTGGATTTATTTTCTCTGGATTGGGCCCGACTTCTTCAATCTCTTTCTTGTCTTTGCCGTACTTTTTCTGTGGCTCTCCAAGGTCAGGACTCAAGAGCACGGTAACTTTGGGGCTGAAGCCGTGAAAAGTCGGTTCCAGCGGTTTCTTCTTTCAAGAGCTTCGGACTATCTGGCCGCTTTCATCGCCGGCATCGCCGTTTATTCCAAGCCGCCAAACGTGGCAATCATGGGGCCGATCCTCCTCTGGACCCTGATCAAGAGAAAATACGTGAAATCTCTCGCCATGGTCATCTGTTTCTGCTTGAGCCTGGGCCTATTGTTCGGAACGACCTTCCTTCTCCTGAAAGACTGGAACTACCAGGGAGGTGAGCGCAGGAGCTTCTACTATCACTTCCCTTACGAAAAAGACTCCTACACTTTTGATACGGCCCCTAACGAACCGATGTCGGCCGACGGTTACTTAGGACGGACTCTCCGCCCCGTTAAATTCGTCTTTCATAACATCTTTTATTACTTTTTCGGCCGCTTCACCGGCATCACCTGGTACTTTTTCCCGGCTTTTCTCTTCTTGATTCTCTTCGCCGTGGGCAAAAAAAGCCTCGACCAGTGGCTCCTTCTAGTCGCCCTGGCCGGCGAGATCCTGATCTATATCATCATGATGCCCGACAATTACGGCGGCGGCGGCGGATCGCTGGCCAACCGCTATTTCCTAAACATCTACCCGCTGTTTCTATTCCTCCCGCGGATGAAGATCAAGCCTAAGGAGATTTTTGTCGCTTGGGGAATGGCCGCGGTCTTCCTCAGCCAGATCCTGATCTCGCCGCTCCAAGCCTCGATGCGGCCGTCCACGCACGGCAAGAAGCTTCCCTTTACCCTCCTGCCCGTGGAAATGTCGCTCATCAATAACCTGCCCACGAACACCGAGCCTCCCGCCTTCCGTAAGGAATGGGGCCAGCCCCTCTTTAAAGACCGCTTTCTCTACTTTTTGAACGACAATTTCAACCAAAAGCATTCGACGGAAAACGGCTGGTGGACGCTCGGCGACCGGAAGGCCGATGTCGTCCTCCGGACATTTTTCCCGGTCAGAGAAGTCGTATTCCATCTTCTAAGCAACCCGAGGCTCTCGAACAAAATCACGGTGACGGTCGACGGAAGGACGCAGAGAATAACGCTCGGCGCCAACGAGAAAGCACTGCTCCGTTTTCCGGTCGGGAACGGCTTCCAGGACAGGCAGTCCCACTGCTACCGCCTCAAGATCAAGGCCGAAAAGGGATCCAGCCCCTACTATGAAAGCGAAGCCAGCCAGGAAACGCGCTGGCTCGGCGTCTTTTTCGAGCTCGAGGTCATCGCCAAGTAGGCCATGTGCGGCATCTGCGGAATCGCTACGACATCGGCCGGCCCGGCCATCCCGGCCGAAATCCTCACCCGGATGTGCCGGGAAATCATCCACCGCGGCCCGGATGACGAGGGCTTCTTCGTCGCTGAACGCATCGGGCTGGGGAACCGCCGGCTGAGCATCATCGACATCGAGGGAGGCCATCAGCCGCTCTCCAATGAAGACGGCTCGATCTGGATCGCCTACAACGGCGAAGCCTATAATTTCCCGGAGGTCCGGGACGAGCTCATCGGCCGCGGCCACGTCTTCAAAACGCGGACCGACACCGAAACGATGGTCCATGCCTATGAAGAATGGGGCCTGGATTTCGTTCACCGGTTCAGGGGTATGTTCGCCTTCGCCCTCTGGGAGAAAAAAACGCGGCGCCTTCTTCTTGTCCGGGACAGGATCGGCATCAAGCCGCTTTATTATACGCAGCTCCCGGACGGGACCCTCGTTTTCGGGTCGGAGCTCAAAGCCATCCTGGCCCATCCGGACGTCAAGCGCGAGATCGAGCCGACAGCCCTCGACCTTTTTTTAACGCTCGAATACATTCCGGCGCCGTACTCGATCTTTAAAAATATCTTCAAGCTTCCCGCCGGACATTATCTGACTTACGACGAAGGACGGACCGCCGTCCATAAGTATTGGGACATCGAACCGGACCGTCCGCCGGATGAATCCTTGAAAAGCCGTTCTCTCCCCTCCCTCATGGACGAGCTTTACGCACTCCTTAAAGAATCCATAAAGCTCCGTCTGATCAGCGACGTTCCGCTGGGAGCGTTTTTGAGCGGCGGCATCGATTCCTCGACCATCGTCGGGCTGATGCGGGAGCTCGGGGCCTCGCCGCTCCGGACCTTTTCGATCGGCTTCAAGGACTCTTCGTATAACGAGCTCCCATACGCCCGGAGGATCGCCAAGCGCTTCGAGACCCAGCATGAAGAATTTATTCTTGAGCCGCAGGCGCTGGAGCTCACGGAAAAGCTCTTTCGCCATCTCGACGAGCCCCTGGCCGATTTCTCGATCTTTCCGACGTATCTTGTCTCCAAAATGGCCCGGGCCCACGTCAAAGTCATCCTCTCCGGAGACGGCGGCGATGAGATCTTCGCCGGCTATGAGCATTACCAGGCTCAACGGCTATCGAGGCTTCCTGCCGTCGCCCGTGGGGCAAAAACCGCCGGCTTTATAACGAGCCGGCTCCCGCCCGGCGAACAGAAAAAAGGAGCCTGGAACAAACTCCGGCGGTTCACCCAGGCATTTGATAACAATAAAGATCTAAGGCATATGCGGTGGATGATGTTTTTGTCCGATCGCCTCAAGGAAAACCTTTATTCGGACGATCTGAAAACTCGGTTGGGCGGCATCCGGAGTATCGGGCAACATGAGCCGTTCGGTCCGATCTACGAGCGGCTCAAAAGCTTCGACCGGACGACGGGCGAGCTTTACCTCGACCTCAAGACGTATCTCGCCGACGACATCATGGTCAAGGTGGACCGGATGAGCATGGCCACGTCGCTCGAAGCCCGCGAGCCCCTCCTCGACCATAAGCTCGTTGAGTTCGCTTTCCGGCTGCCCGGAAAGCTCAAGCTCCATGGCCTGACGACGAAGTGGATCTTCAAAAAGACGATGGAGCGCCTTCTGCCGAAAGAGAACATCTACCGCCGCAAGGAAGGCTTCAGCATCCCCATCAAGCACTGGCTTCGGGCCGAGCTCAAGGACCTCATGGAGGATTATCTCAGCGAGAAACGGATCGCTTCCGGCGGCCTTTTCCAATACGCGGCCATCCGCAAGATGATGGACGACCATGCTTCGGGCAAAGAGAACTACAGCCACCAGCTCTGGGCTTTGCTGGTTTTCGAGCTCTGGCGAGAAAATTACTTAAAAAAATAAGAGGAAGGACATACGCTGAGTCTGAATTATTCATGAATTACGTTGTATCTCTAGGTCCTGAATTTGCGGACGGGCGCCGAATTCGGGGACATGACCAAAATTCTCCGGAATTTGGGATCGTGTCCCCCTTGTTTTGAATTCGGCGCCATCTGAGAATTCTCTTCTCAAGGAAACAAAGCAATTTATGAATAATTCAGGTTAGTTCTCTAGAATTATGGGTGTGTCGATATTCTTTTTAGACAAAAGACTATCTTTGTCCGCGGCGTGATCTTGAAATCCTCGGCCACCGGCAAACCCGGGATCCAGACGATGTTCCCCTCCGAGCAGAAGACAGGAAGTCTGTCCCTATCGGAGAGGAGGATCTTTTTCGCCCGCAGGATCTCTTTCAGCTTTTTCCGGCCGGGCGCTCCCAGAGGCTGATACCGGTCTCCTTCTCGGCGCGGCCGAACGAGAAGCGGAAAGCTGAGCTTTCCGGCATCGCCATAACACCGGCTCTGGTCATCAAAAGGCCAGGATGCCTGATTCGGCTTTTTCATTTTCTCAACAGTGAACGTCATCCCCGCTTCGAGGACAGGAAGAGGATTCTTGCCGTCCCAGAGATAAGAAGAAGAAGGAGCTTTCGGTGCGGTCTTCTCTTTTAGGAAAATAAACCCGCCTTCCCTGCGCAAGCGGAGCTTATCGGGAAGCGTCAGCTCCCGGTCCTCGCCAAGGTGAATGACCGCCTCGACATCCTCAAACGAAATCCGCCGAAGATCTCCTTTCCTATCTTTCAGGAAGGCGCGGACAACGCGACGGGCCATGCCTCTTGGAAGCTTAGCGAGATTACGGGCATCCAGGGACGGATGAGAATCTTTCCGGACGATCAGGCCGCTGTATTGTTCCTGGACCATCTTTTCGAAGACGGCCTCCTCGTCCTGGAGAATCAAGGCCAGACGGCCGAGCTTGGAGACGAGGCCGGGCTCATAATGTCTTTCAAGATAGGGGATCAATCCGAGCCGGATCTTGTTGCGAAGAAAACGCCTGTCCCTGTTCGTTTCGTCCGTGCGAAAGGGGAGTTTCTTCCGGCGACAGAGGACTTCGATGTCGTTCCGGGAAATTTCAATGAGAGGCCGAATGATCTTGCCTTCCACAACCGGGTGAATTCCGCCCAACCCTCGAGGACCGCTGCCGCGCAGCAGCCGCATGAGAAACGTCTCCGCCTGGTCGTTGAGCGTATGGCCCGTGGCGATCCGCGTTGCTCCGGCCCGGGCCGCCGCCCTTTCGAGAAAGCCGTATCTCAGGACCCTCGCGGCTTCTTCAAGGTTGAGCTTTTTCCCTCGGGCATAGGCTTTGACGTCGCGGCGTTCGACCACGAGCGGAAGGCCGAGCTTCCGGGCTTCATCCCGGACAAACCGCTCATCCTCGTCCGCCGCCGGCCGGAGCCTATGGTTGAAATGAGCCAGCCCGAGCTCAAAAGGCGTTTCCCTGCGCAGCTCAAGAAGCAGATGGAGGAGGGCCGTCGAATCGGCGCCGCCGGAACAGGCGACGAGAAGGCTGTCGCCGGCCGCGATCATGCCGTACCGCCCGACCGTCCTTTTGAACCTCGCGAAAATGTCTTTCTGCATCGGAAGGAAAATGGCGGCGGAGGGATTTGAACCCCCGACTCTGCGGATATGAGCCGCATGCTCTGACCAACTGAGCTACGCCGCCAGGGGTGGTAAGATTTTAGACAAATCGCCCGTTGAAGTCAATTTGGAGAGGGAACCCCTCGTCTTGAATTCGGCGCCATCTGCGAATTCTCTTCTCGAGGAAATGACCCAATTTATGAATAATTCAGGCTAAAGCTCTCAACGTCTAATCCTCTCGAACCCGCCGACGGAAACGAACTCGAGCTTCTCCTCTTTCTCAATTTCATCCAGCAGAAGATTCAACCCAAGGACATCGCTTGAAATATGGCCGGCCACGACGACGTTGAGGTTGGCTTTCTTGGCGCTGGCCAGATGCTCTTCCGTGAAATGCATGCCGACGAGCGTGCTCACGCCGCCGGCCGCGATCTTGTCGAAGATATCCTTCGAGCCTTCGGTCCCGCCCGTCATATCGACGTAGATCTTACCGCAGGAATTGCTCTCCGCGCCGCTGACGATCTTGGCCGGCACCTGGAGCTTCGCCGCCCGCTCATATTCGGGAATGGCCTTAAGGAGCTTCAGGAGGTCTTTCAGCTTCGCCGGCTTCTCTTTTTCGAAGAGCTTCGTGAGATCGTTTGTCACGCAGTTGTCGGCCGGTGTGTGGAGGCACATCAGCGGAATCCCGAGGATTCGGGCGACGTCGACCTCCCGAGCATGGTTGACGGGCATGAGCCGGCGCTCGATCTCGCCGATCCGCTTTTCCATGAGCTGCTCGGCGACGCTGATCGTGACCCCGTATTTGGCCAGCAGCTTCGCCTGGAGCTTCATCACGTCATAGAGCTGGGCCGCGGCGAGACCCATCGGATGGTGGGACAAGATCAGGTCCACATGCGCATCCTTTTCCTTATTAAGAAGATGGGCCAAGAGGATCTCCCCGACTTCGATGTCGATTCCGATCATGACCTTCTTGACGCTGGTGTTTAAATCGCCGAAGAGCACCCGGCTATCGGCAAAGGGATTGAACAGTCTGTCGGGATCGTAAAATCTCTTGTCGTCTTCCTTCAGGTCCTTGAATTTTTCCCGCTCGTCGTCCAGGATCCGCCGAATTTCCTCTTCGTCCCGAAGATCATTGGCGATGCCGACCTCGACGGCCCTCTTATAAAATCGCTCGAGTCTCATGAAAATCTCCTTTTTCGCTTGTTCGATCTCTCGAACATCCTTTTTATCTTATAACAAACGCCGGGGAATTTGCCACATCCCTCCGGCCTTGTTTTGCAATTCTTTTTCCGGGGCGCCGCAAAGTCGAGCAGGGGTGGCGCGGCGAAGGGGCTCCCCGCCCGCGCGCAGCGGCCGGGCCGCGAGCACGGCCGGGGAAGAGCCGCGACAGGACCCCGCCCGAAATTGACCTGACACCGGAAGCATTTCCAAATATATGATCTTCACTCGGCACTGGAGGCCACCCTGAAGCTCCCGTAGCGGAGGGGGGTCCCGTCGGCTTCTCCGACGGGGGGAACCGACGGGACTGGTTCCCTGGGGTCCGGGGGCTAAGGGTGGCCTCCAGCGCCGAGTGGAATCACACGAACGGGAATGCTTACCCTGACACCGGAAAAAGAATTGCTTGCCTGGCCTTCGGCCCTCCTTTTCATTGACATTCGCTCCCTGCCGATATATAAATCCTAGCAATGTTTGGCCCCAGACCACAGACCAAACGAAATCGCAAAAAAGGAATTCTCTGTCATGATGTTGCATAACATTGACTGGGTCATTATTTTTGCCTATTTCCTTTTGTCGCTCCTCGTCGGCGTGGCCTTTTCCAAAAAGGCCGGCTCGAGCACTTCGGAATTCTTCCTCTCCGGCCGGAACATGCCCTGGTGGCTGCTCGGCGTGTCCATGGTCGCCACGACATTCTCCGCGGACACGCCCAACTTGGTGACGGACATCGTCCGCAACAACGGCGTCGCCGGAAACTGGCTGTGGTGGGCGTTTCTCTTTACCGGGATGCTCACGGTATTCATCTATTCCAAGCTCTGGCGCCGGTCCAATGTCATGACGGATATCGAATTTTATGAGCTGCGCTACAGCGGAAAACCGGCGGCGTTTCTCCGCGGGTTCCGGGCCATTTATCTCGGCTTCTTTTATAACGTCATCGTCATGGCCGCCGTCACCCTGGCCATGATCAAGATCTGCGGTGTAATTCTTAAGCTTTCGCCGATGCAAACCTTGATTGCGGCCATCGTGATTACGGTCATTTATAGCAGCCTCGGCGGGCTGTTCGGCGTCCTGCTGACCGACCTTGTCCAGTTCGTGATCGCCATGACCGGCGCGATCTGGGCGGCCGTATACCTGGTCAAGCTTCCCCAGGTCGGCGGCCTCGGGAAGCTCCTCAGCCATCCGGAAATCCACGGAAAGCTCTCCCTTCTGCCTGATTTTTCGCGAATGGACTTAGCCATCGCCGTCTTTTTCTTCCCTCTCATCATCCAGTGGTGGAACGTCTGGTATCCGGGCGCAGAACCGGGCGGCGGCGGATATATCGCCCAGCGCATGCTGGCCGCTAAAAACGAAAGACACGCCATGGGTTCGACGTTTCTTTTTAATGTCCTGCACTACGCCCTCAGGCCCTGGCCCTGGATCATCGTTGCCCTGGCCTCGCTGGTTGTCTTCCCCAACTTAGAAACGCTCCAAGCCGCCTTCCCCCACATCAGCCCGAGCATTATGAAGCACGACCTGGCCTATCCGGCGATGATGACATTCCTACCCCGAGGACTCATCGGGCTTGTGGTCGCTTCTCTTTTTGCCGCTTATATGTCGACGATCGCTACGCACCTGAACTGGGGCTCATCTTATATGGTCAACGATTTCTACAAACGCTTCCTCAAACCCGCTACGTCGGAGAAAAAGCTGGTTATGATCGGCCGCATCAGTACACTTGTCTTGATGTTTTTTTCAAGCCTCCTGGCCCTTCTCCTGCAGCACGCTCTCGAGGCCTTTCAGATCCTGCTCCTTGTCGGCGCGGGCACGGGCTTGATCTTCATCCTCCGCTGGTTCTGGTGGCGGATCAATGCCTTCAGCGAGATCACGGCCATGGCCGTCTCGTTCATCATCGCCTTATACTTCAAGCTCGTCCATGCGCGGCTTGGCTTCAAGCCTCTTGAAGACTGGCAGCAGCTTCTCATAGGAATCATGATCACGACGGCCTGTTGGATCACGGTGACAATGTTCACCCGACCCACGGACGAGGAGAAGCTTCGCAAATTCTACAGGCTCGTTCATCCAGGCGGTCCCGGCTGGAAGCGCATCATTGAAAAAGAGAAGGCCGCGGGAACTCTCCTCGGGGCCGCGGCTGAGCCATGGGATCTACCGACAGGCATCCTCTGCATCCTTGTCGGCTGCCTGGCTGTTTGGGGTTCCCTCTTTGCCGTAGGATACTGGATATACGGCAATAACATCCCGGCCGTCATCCTGACTGTCGTGGCAGTCGTCTCGGGTTTTGTTTTGACCAAGCTCTGGAGAAAGCTGAAGACTACCTAACCTGAATTATTCATGAATTGCGTCGTTTCCTCGAGAAGAGAATTCGCAGATGGCGCCGAATTCGGGGACATGACCCAAATTCTCCGGAATTTGGGATCGTGTCCCCCCTCGTCTTGAATTCGGTGCCCTTCTGCAAATTCACAACTGGGAGAGATAGCGCAATTCATGAATCATTCAGACGAATAACTGCCAGAATATCTTTGGCTGGCGGCGCAGCCTTTTTCAATATCTCTGCGGCTTTCCGGCTCTCGCCCAATCGCTGAAGCGCCAGTCCGCCGAAATAAGCGCCGGGACCGCGGCTGTTCATGTGCTTGAGCGTGAAATCGGCGACGGCCGCGAGCGCTCGCTCGGCTTTATCTTTTTGGCCCATTTTCTGGAAGCAGAGATATTCGATATAATCCTGTAATCTAAAATCGGGCTCAAACGGCTTTCCCGTGCCCAATTTCTCCGGATACTCTTTGGATTTCTCCAACGATCGGACCGCGCCGGCCCAGTTTCTCGATCGGATGCTTTTCAACCCGAGCTGGATGTGGGTTTGGGCGAACAGGGCCTGGATCTCGCTCGCGCCTTCGAACGGCAAGGCCTCGATCGTGTCCAGGACCGCGGCCGCATCTTCGTAATTGTTCACGTTCATAAAAGACTTGACTAAATCCGCCTGGATGGGAACTTCTTTGGGGAAAAGTTCCGCAGCTTTTTGAGCGGCAGCCAAAGCTTTGTCATGTTTCCCCTGCTTCGCGCTGAAGTCGACGAGCGTGTGCCAGTTCCTCCATGTCTTCTCGTCGATCCTGACCGCCCGCTCGTAATCGGCGAAGGCCCTGGCGGGATCGCTCGAGCGGAAGAGATAGCCGCGGGCGAGAAAGAACGGGGCGAAGTCGGCGTCGTCGCACTGGTTGAACAAGGCCATCGTTTCGTCGATACGGCCCTTGGCCCAGAGGATCAATCCCAGATAATACTTGGGTTTCCAGTCCTCCGGCCGGGCGGCCATGACCCACTCGAAGAGCGGGATCTCCTCTTCGCGGAAGGGGAAGACGAGTCGAGGCGAGAGCGCAGAGGCTTTATCCAAATAGGCTTTGCTTTCGTCGGGCGATTCCTTCAGAAGAAGACGCGAGAGCATATAATAGACGGTCGGGTATTCGGGCCCATTTTTGAGAAGCATCACGGCGTCGTTGTCGCAGCCCGATCTCATGTACGTGATTGCCATCTCGAGGTAATTCTCCTGCGGCAGCTCGTTGCGGATCATGGACTTGAAGCTGTCGAGGTTCTTTTGGGTCGGATTGAGAAGATAAAGCTCGAAGCGGGCCAGATGGTCGAGCGGATCGATGTCAAGGAGCTGGGTCAGGACGGCCTGCGCGGCTTCGGTTTTGCCCATCTTCCGGTAAGCGGCGGCCAGGGTCTCATACCCGCCGCTGTTGTATTTATTGAAATCGATCGACCGCTGGGCATATCGGGCGGCCAGGTCGAAATTCATCTCGACGAAGGCGATCTCCGCAAGCTGGAGGTACGCCGCCGATCGAAATTCCATGGAGCGAGCGGCCCAGCCCAGGGCCTCTTTGGCAGCAACGAGACTGCCGAGGCGGCGCGAGATCAGGCCATAGATGTAATTCGCCTCCGGGTCATACATGCTGTTTTCAAGGGCTTTCTGGGCAAAGGACAGGGCTTTCTGATATTCACCGCGGCGCGTATAGAGTTCCGCCACGCGAGCGAGCGCCCTGAGATGCAAAGGCTCTTTGTCCAGGCAGGCCAGATACTTCTGCAAAGCGACATCGAAATAGCGCCCTTTTTCCTGCTGCGCGCCGCTCAGAAACAGACCTTCGGCCGTGGACTCGTCGACGGCCTTGAAATGGAGGGGGCGCTTCAGGTCATCGGCCGCGGGATCACTTTGATAAAAGAGTTTTGTGCCTATCCTTACCGTGAAAGGCTCGTCGCCGGGATCGAGTTGCAGCTCGTTTTTGTAGATCTCTTCCGGCTTCAGTTTTAAATGCTCACGGTAAAGCTCTTTGCCGGACGCTCGGATGACCAGGTCATCGTCGACAGCTTGGAGGGCGAAGAACCCGATCTTCACCGTGCCGCCGGCGGCCTCAGCGCCGAGAGCGCCGTAAGGCGAAGCCTTGGCCAGCGGGCCGATCCCTTTGTAAGGGAACCAGAGCTCCTGCCAGCGGTCGGACCGTCCCGGCTTGAAGAATTCATGGTCGGATTGGTTATACAAGCGGCCGGCCTGCGGCTCGGTGTACTGGCCGTCTTTATCGGTCAGCAAATCCACCCAGATCTCGCCCGCGCGCGAAAGGTCCCAGATCCAGACTTTACGGCCGGGCATGTCGTCATAAAGGGCCCAGTGGCCGAACCCGGAATCGGAATTTTTATACCAGGCGCCGTAGAAGTCGTTGTATTCGCCGACTGTGAAATAGCTCTTCGAACCGCCGAAATTATTGTTTTGATACCAGGAGAGATCGCGGCCCTGCTCGTCGACCGGCCAAGGCCTAAGGGGAACGGAATAATCGTGACCGATCTGGAAGCGGCCGGGAAAGATATATTTAAGGTCGTCGGCCGTCTTGATCGCCGCGCATGACCAGAAATAATAGGACTGGCTATACGGTGAGGGATTGTACCAGGCGCCGTTGGTTTCGAAGTAGGCCTTGTCTTTAGGCAGCGTGATCGTGACACTCCAGCGCGTCCGCGAAGGAAGGTCCATGGTGCCGACAACGCAGCTGACGCTCCCGTCGGCGTTCTGGCGAAGGATGTAATCCACGGGTGTGGCCGTCGAAGGCGCGTGGCCGACGATGCCGAAGTTGAACTCGATCCCGCCCGACGTCCACGGCCCGCGCAGGGCGATCTCCCGGAATTTCAGGACATGGTTTGTATAAAGGAATTCGCGGTTCGTGGATTTCTCGGTGGCGCCCCAGACCTTGCCGCCGGCCTGGGGAAGGACGGCGACGGAGATGTAGGGATTCTCCATTCGGACGACCGTCCATTGCTTATCTATGCCCGTGCCGCTGAATTTATTGAAAAAGAAATACGGATAGAGCCGGGCGCCCTGATCCCACGTGCTCGACCGGGCGAAGATCGGGACCGGGTCCGGGTCGGAAAAGGGATACGTTTTGATGATCTCTTGCTTTTCTTCGACGCGCGCCGCGCCGCCGGACGATGAACTCTTACACGTTACGAAAAGCGCGGCGGCGAAGGCCAGAAGAACTCCCAGGGCCGGCCAAGTTTTTCTCATGACGACCCTCCTCTCACGATTTTTCTTCCATCTTATTTAAAATAATTGAGAGACACAATACCCCTGACCGTATATCACTTTCAAATGCAAGGGGGACACGATCCCAAATTCCGGAGAATTTGGGTCATGTCCCCGAATTCGGCACCCGTCTGAAAATTCGTGGCCGGGAAAGATAACGTAATTCACGAATAATTCAGATTAAGCTCCGTCTTCCTTTATAATAAGACGCAACCCAGAGCCGCCGGCTCGCACTCGGCCAGCCATAATTTATTCGTATTTCGGCCTCAGACCCACGTTGGTGAACACGAAGGCATAGGTATCCGTCAACTCATCGATGGCCTTGGTGATGTTGCTCGAGCCGTGGCCGGAGCGCGTTTCGATCCGGATGAGGACCGGATTGTCCCCTTTGTGCTTTTCCTGGAGCGTCGCTATGAACTTGAACGAGTGAGCGGGCACGACGCGGTCGTCATGGTCGGCCGTCGTCACGAACGTCGCCGGATAAGCGACGCCGTCTTTGATGTTGTGAAGCGGTGAGTAAGAAAAGAGGTTCTTGAAATTCCTTTCGTCGTCGCTCGAGCCGTATTCCACGGCCCAACCCCAACCGACCGTGAATTTGTGATACCTCAGCATGTCCATGACGCCGACCGCAGGCACCGCGACTTTAAAGAGCTCCGGACGCTCGGTCATCGCGGCGCCGACCAACAGCCCTCCGTTCGAGCCGCCCGCGATCGCCAGCCGATCCGCCGACGTATATTTTTCTTTGATCAGATATTCCGCTGCGGCGATGAAATCGTCGAACACATTTTGTTTGTTGAGAAGCATCCCCGCTTTGTGCCAGGTCTCGCCGTATTCGCCGCCGCCGCGCAGGTTGGGCTCGGCGAAAACGCATCCGTTCTCGAGAAGGACGATGTTCGCCGGGCTGAAGGCCGGCTGGATGCTGATGTTGAATCCTCCGTAACCCGTGAGGTAGCAGGGGTTCTTGCCGTTGAGCTCGAGCCCTTTCCTAAAGACAATGAACATCGGGACCTTGGTCTTGTCCTTGCTTTCGTAAAAGATCTGCCTAACCTCATAATCCTCGGGGTTGAACTTCACTTCGGACTTGCGAAAGACTTCGGACTTGCCGCTTCGGATGTCGTATTTATAGATCGTCGGAGGGAAGGTGAAGGAGGTGAAGGCGTAGAAGAGGATCTTGTCGTCCTTCCAGCCGCCGAGCCCCCCCGCCGTCCCGAGCGCCGGGAGTTCGATCTCGCGAACGAACTTGCCGTCCAAGGCGTGCTGATAGATCTTTGTGTTGGCGTCCTTGAGGTAGCTCACAAACAGCTGTCCGCCGCCCGTGTTCGCCCCACTCAACACCTCGGGCTTTTCGGGGATGACCGGCTGCCAGTTCTCTTTCTCGGGCTTCTTGGGATCGATCAGAACAACTTTGTAATTGGGCGCATCGACGTTGGTGTAGACGAGACATTTGTCGCCGACGTTGTCGATGGCGGCGCTGTCGAAGTCGAAGCCCTTGATGAGGGGCTCGAACGTAACACTCTTTTTCGTCAGATCTTTATAATAAAGCTCCGTCCCCGACGTCCCGGCGGATACACTGAGGAAAGCATATTTCTCATCCTCACTCACGCCCAGCCCGAAATAAAGCAACGGATGCTGTTTGTCTTCATAGACGAGCACATCGTTCTCCTGCGGATCGCCCAATTTATGATAGAAGACCTTCTGGAACTCATTTTTCGCCGTCAGCTCCTTGCCGGGAGCCGGCTTGTCATAGCCGCTGTAGAAAAATCCGTTGCCGAACCAGGCCGCGCCCGAGAACTTCACCCACTGGATGCGGTCGGTCCATTCCTTTTTCGTGGCAAGTTCCAGCACCCGGATCTCGGACCAGTCCGATCCGGCCTCGCTCCGGGAGATCGCCCCAAATTTTTTATCGCCGGAAAAGCCGATCAGTCCGATGCGCACCGTGCCGTCGGGCGAAAGCTGATTGGGATCGATGAGGACTTCGGGCTGGCCCTCGAGCCCTTTCTGGATGTAAATCACGGCCTGGTTCTGGAGGCCTTCGTTCTTGGAAAATATGTAGTATCCGCCGACGCGGAAAGGCGAAGAATAGCGCGGATAATTGAAGATATCGGTCATCCGCTTTTGGATCTTCTCGCGGAACGGAATCTTTTTTAGATAATCAAAGGTGACGGCATTCTGCGCTTGGACCCACTTGCCTGTCTCTTCGGATTTATCGTCTTCGAGCCAGCGGTAGGAGTCGGCGACGTTCGTGCCGAAGTAGTCGTCCACCTGGTTGACTTTCTTTGTGACCGGATAGGTGATCTTTGCCGCTTTTTTGCAGGCTGGAAGTCCGATCAGGAAAAACAAAATCACGAGGGCTGTCCATTTCTTGTCCATGCAAGCCTCCTTATGGGAATAGCGATGGAATCAGATTTTTCCATCTTACTAATGCTAACGCAATAAATAAAGCGACAATGTATGGGCGGCGCTTAGGCCGCCCTCAAGCCCCCGTAGCGGAGGGGGGACCCGTCGGCTTTTTCCGACGGGGGGAACCGACGGGACTGGTTCCCCGGGGCCCGGGGGCAGCGGGCGGCCTAAGCGCCGCCCGAACGGGAATGTCATTTTAATTAATGCGTTAATATTAATTATACCCAAATCTTTATTCGTTCACACGTTTTTATCAAATGTTCAGACCTGACCTCGAATCGATCTTTCCAAAAGCTCCGCCGTGTGGGCGGCGCGGACACGGAGTCCACTTCGGTGGCAGCCGCCGCGGATCTGAAGGAGACAGCCCGGGCAGTCCATGGCGACGACCTCGGCGCCCGTCTTTTCGATGGCGGCGAGCTTGTCCGCGAGCAGGGCGGCCGAGATCTCGGGATTATCCAGGCTGAAGCTCCCGGCGAAGCCGCAGCATTTGTCCGGCTCGTCCATGTCGAGGATCTCGCTCTGCAGGGCAAGTTCAACGAGTTTTCGGGAATCCCCCTCGGCTTTCCAGAGATTCTTATGATGGCAGGAATCATGATAGGTGGCTTTCTGCTTTTGCCGTCCGCTCTTCATCAGGCGTGTCAAGTTCCCAAGCTCATTCTTAAAAATGAACCGGCTGAACGGTATCGCCCGGCCGGCTAAGTCCCTCGCCTTTTCGGAATCGACGACTTCCGGGCCTCGCCTGGCCAGCATGGTCGTGCACGTCGGGCAGAGGGTGATGACGGGGCCCTCGGCTTTCAATTTTTTCAATAAAGCGGCAAATGCCTCGCCGGACGCTTTTCCGAATCCCGCGTTTGAGGCCGGAAATCCGCAACACAGGCTTGGCCCGACCTTCACGTCATAGCCGAGCTTAGAAAGCACTCGGGCCGCGGCCATCCCGATCTCGGGGTAGAAATGCTCGATCAGGCAGCCGCCGAAGATCGTGACCGTCCTTTCGGCCGATTTTTCGGCAGCTGCGAGGGGCGCGAATTCCTTTTTGAACACTCTCGAAAAAGGCTTGGCCGCCGGCGCGGGCAGAGCGCGGAATCGGTCGTATTTTTTCATCCAGGCAGGGAGTCTTCGCGAAAAGCCATCCTTTCGGCCGATCACTTTGCGGGCTTTTCGCGCCGCTTTGAACCCGGCCTGCTGGATTCCCGGGCTGGCCATGACGCCGTCGAAGGCGAAGCGCTTCCACATCGCCGTTCCCGTTTCATTTTTAATGCGTTCGGCCAGCGCCGTGATCAGGTCCGCGATCTTGATTTTCGTCGGGCAGTATTCCTCGCAGCGGTGGCAGCGCAGGCAGACCCTGGCCAATTCTTTCGACTTCTTGAGCCCGTGGATCCAGGCCGTGAACAGAGTGCCGATCCCGCCCATGTAGATATGCGAATATTCCTCGCCGCCGATGATCTGATACACGGGGCAGACATTGAGGCAGGCCGAGCATTTGATGCAGCGGAGGACCTCCCGGAATGTCGGATCGGCCAGCATGTCCGAACGGTGATTATCGAGGAGGATGATATATTGCGGCCCCTGGTGCGGCCCGGCAATGAATGAAACATAGCTCGTGATCGCCTGGCCCGTCGCGTTTCGCGGCAGGAGTTTGAGGACGAGAAGCGCGTCGTCGACCGCCGGCACGACTTTTTCGATGCTCGCCAGCACGATATGAACGGGAGGAACGGTCGTAACCAGCCGGCCGTTGCCTTCGTTGGTGATGAGCATGATCGCGCCGTTTTCGGCGATGAGCGCGTTCGCGCCCGTCAAGCCGGCCTGGGCGGCGAAGATCTCTTTGCGCATTTCTCTGCGGGCGATACGGACGAGCGAAGGGATGTCCTCAGGAACCTGTTTCCCGGTCTTTTCGGAAAAGAGCACCGCCACGTCGTGCCGGGTTAAGTGGATGGCCGGCATGACCATATGCGTCGGCGCTTCAGCGGCGAGCTGGACGATCCATTCGCCGAGGTCTGTCTCCCGTGCCTCGATGCCGCGTCCGGCGAGAAAGCCGTTCAAGCCGATTTCTTCGCTGACCATGGACTTGCCTTTGACCATTTTTTTAATGCTGTGGTCGCGGCAGATCTTGAGGATGAGGTCGTTGGCTTCGGCGCCGTCGCGCGCGCGCCAGACGATACTGCCGTGCGCCCGGGCTTTATGCTCAAACCTGGCCAGGAGGTTCTCGTTATGGTCAAGGGCCTTGTCTTTAAGCTCGGCCAGCGCCGTCCGCAGCTCTTCAAAGTCATAGCCCCGGAGGACGCTTTGGCGCTTGAACTGATAGCTTTGGGAGAAGTCCTGAAGGATCTTTTTGAGGACGGGATTGATCTTTTTCATGTTCCAATCAGCAAAATGACGAGCCTCGCCGGGCCGTGGACGCCAATCGTCAACTGGCATTCGATGTCCGCGGTCCGGCTCGGCCCGGTGACGAGCGAGACCTGGGGCGAGGAAATGTCAGTCCTGGCCAAATGGCTCGCAATTTCCGGAGCGATGGCCTCGAGATGAGGAACAATCTTTTTCCTTTCCAGCAGGCAGAGGCAGGTTTCCGGCAGCGTCCAGACGTTTTTCTCCTTGTCGCTCGTATCGAAATGAATAAGCGTCCCGGTCTCGGCGATCCCGTAATCCGCTCGGACGATCCCGGCCTCGACCCAGATGGAATCCGCCGAGATCTGGCCGCTAAGGCTGGAAAATTCCTTATCGAACGGGTCGCGCTTTTTGAGGGCTTCGGAAATTATGGCCCTCTTGATCTCGTTTTTGGTGAAAAAATCTTTCAGGAATTGAACGGCCCTCTGAACACTCGGGAACAGCTCGACCTCGGCGTCCGCAACTTTCGCTTTTTCTATGAATCTATCGATGTTCGCCGGCATATATTTAATCAGCCTTGCGCAGGTGGCGCCGACCGGAGCGCCCCCTCCCCCGCAGCGGAAGGGACCCCTAAAATTTATGTCCGTCACTCATTTTTTTACCATTTCTTCGCTTTCTTGGGTTCCATTTTCCGCAGATCCAGGCCCCGCTCGAAAGCGCCGATGCGGTAGAGGCAGATCTCGCGGAGCGAGGACGGATGATGAAGCACTTCGGACAGCGATTGATGCCCCACCGCCCACACGCCGCCGCCCCTCACGACCACGACTTTGTATTCATGGAGCAGCCGGATGAGCGTATCTTTATCCACCTTGGGCGGAACGACGGGAATGACCAAATAAAGGAAGCTTCCCTCGGCGTCGATCGGCACGATCCGGTCGTGCGGCGCCTCCTCGCCCGGATAGCGGAAATGCGAATGGGCTTCGGCTTCGGGCAAATAGCAGTGCATGACGGTCTGGAAGTCGGTTCCGGCATAGATCATCTTGTGAAGGGCAAGCTCGGGCGAATCCGACGGATTCGATCTCAACGGCACCTTGAGCAGCGGGCCGCCGACCTCGCGCGGCATCGAGGCTTTCGGCGCATAAAGCAAATAGTTCACGCCCCGCACCGACATCGACCCCGTGTGGAACGGAGATAACCGCGATTCGAAGATGCGCCCACCCGCTTTATGGAATTCTCTGAGGATTTCGGTTTCCTCCGGGAATTCGCTGACTTCGTCGCTATCGACGGCGTAGGGATCTGGCGGATAAGCGAAGAATGAGTCCGGCCCGGCTTTCAGTCGCTCGCGCAGCGGCCCGACATCGATGCCCAGTTTTCGGGCCGTTCTGACGACCGCGCCCGCATTGTTGGCCAGGCACTGGAGGAAGAACGCCTCTTTGAGAGTTTGTCCCCGGGCGAACGTTCCGTGCGTCTGGATGACCGTTACAGGGTGGTCGGCCAATCGTTTCGGGATGATCTCGGCCATCTCCGGCGAACCGCTCGGCACGGCGACCCAGTCCACGTGGATGTGCCCGCCCAGATGATACCAGCCGAGCGGGTCAATGGGCACGAAATCCGCCGGCTTGTTGGGTTTGTCCGCGTCATCGAACGTAACGATGGCCAGGTCTTTCGTGTGGGCGTGGATCGATGCCCGGACGCCCTCGATATTCAGGATCCGCTGATGAATGTCCGTTTCGGAAGAAGCCTTATAGTAGCCATAGTCGGTGTCCGTGGCGGACAGAAAGCAGATCTGGTCAGGCTCGAGGTCGCCTTTTTGCGATCCCGAAGAGGTGATGATGATCTGATCTTCGTCGGCTTCGCCCTTGACCCGGATGGCCATGTTTCCGCTGTGGCTGTCCTGAATGTCGTAGATAAGCGACGCGCGGCCGATAGATTGAAAAAGCCGCAAAACTTCTTCGCTGACTTTCCATTTTCGCCGGTTCATTTTGTCCGCCCCCCGATCCTCAGCGATCTCATGAGACTCTCGCTCGGACGGCCGGCCCTATCCCAGCCCCGCACTTCATAATAATCCCTCCGCATTCGCTCTTGAGCTTCGCCCGACACGGTCTTCTCCTCGCCGGCAACGAGGATCGGGACTTCGCTGAATCGCGGAGGCAGGCGGTCGTCGTCCGCGGTCGCTCCCGCCTCGATATTGAACAGCCGCTCGAGCGAGGCGGTCCGGTTGGCGATCTCTTCGAGCCGCGCCTCGGAAAAGTCCATGCCGGTCACGCCGGTCATCATCCGGGCCCAGGGTCCGGTGTCGAAGGCGAAACCCGTGAAGCGGCAGACGCCCAGGCTGTCCTGGAGGATGCCCTTGTTCTGCATGTTCCGGACGGCGATGGGCGACTGGAGCAAGCTGAAGCGGGGGATCTCTTTGGCTCCGCCGAAGAAAGCGAGCGAGACCGCGTAGCCGCCGCGGAGATGGCAAGCGCCGGTCGGAGACGTCATGTACCCAAGCGCCTGGGTGAACGAGGCGCGCGGATCGTAGCCGGGGATCTCGAGCCGTTTCACGGTCATGGACGATTCGGGATGACCGAAACGGTTCGCCATCCGGAACGATCCTTCGGCGAGGAGATCGCCGATGCCGCGGCGGCGGGCCGTGTCCCGGGCGAGCTGTTCCAAGATACCGGCGTTTCCGAATCGCAGCTCGAGGCCGCCGGTCGCGTCGGGCCGCAGATATCCGCGTTCAAAAAGCTCCATGGCGCAGGCCACCGAACCGCCGAAGCTCATGGTGTCCATCCCGAGCTCGTTGCATCGGTAGTTCGCCCGCGTGATCGCTTCGAGGTCATACACATCGCAGACCGGGCCCATCATGACAACGGTCTCATACTCGGGCCCCTCGCCTCTTTCGCTTTTGCCGTCGCCGGTATCGACGCGCGTGTGGCGCTGACAGCCCATGGAACAGAGAAAACAGCCGCCGGCGCGCTCGAGCAATGTCTTGGCGAGCGTTTCTCCCGATATCTTTTCCAGGTTCTCTTCGAGGTGAGCGCAGTCCGCGAAATTCTTATGGGGCAGCATGTTGATGACATTGATCAACTCGACGAGCCCCGAGGTGCCGAGCTCGCGGAGCAAGCGTTTCGTAATGGGCGCCTGCCGGATGAGGCAGAGCGCCTGCTCATAGCCGGACTGGTAGCGCTCTTTGTCTTGGACCTGGATCTTGGCCTTCCCCGCGACACGGATGGCCTTGAGATTCTTGCTGCCCCAAACCGCGCCCGGACCGCACCGGCCATAAGCCCGGTTTTTATCGTTCATGACGGCGGCGATCCGGACGAGGTTCTCGCCGGCCGGTCCGATACACAGCACTTTGGGGCGGCTGCCGGGTTCGCCTTCCGCCGTCAAGGCATCCGTCGTCTGATGAGTGTCGAGCCCCCAGAGATGGTTCGCGGGAAGAACCTCGACCTTTGCCTGGGTGATGTCAATGAAGACGGGCTCCGGAGCGCGGCCTTTGACGATGACGGCATCATAGCCCGTTGCCTTGAACGCCGCGCCCCATGTTCCGCCCGAATTCGATGTCCCGATGATGCCGGTCAGCGGAGATTTAAAGACCATGTGCCCGCGGCCGGCGGTCGGAGCGTTTGTCCCGAGAAGGGGTGAAGTCGCCAGGGCGAAGACATTCTCAGGACCGAGCGGATCGCCTTGCGGGTCCGCGGCATCGTAAAAAAGGCGCGCGGCCAGGCCGCGGCCGCCGATGTAATCGGCGATCATCGCCGCTCCGAGCGGCTTGACCCGAATATCTCCCAGGGAGAGATCGATCTCCAGAACTCTGCCGTGAAAGCCATAATAAGACTCTCTCATATGTTCATCGAAGCTATAAGAAGCGGTATACCCCAGAGCCCTTTATCCTCCGCCCATCAAAGGGAAGATGGAAACGACATCGCCGTCTTTGATTTTGGAATCCAGGCCGGACGCTGCCGGCGGACTAGCCCCATTGATCATGACGACCAGATGCGGCTTGAGCTGATCGCTGGCGAAAACTTCGGCGCGCCGGGCGGGCGTGTCGCACAACGCATTGAGGAGCTGGCGAAGGGTCACGCTCCGGGAAAATTCTAGATCCCTTTCTTTTAATCCGAAAATTTCCCGGAAATGGGCGAAAAATTTGACTTTGACCGAGATCTCGTTCATTTTTATTATGCTTTTCGCCAGATCCGCCCTCTCATTTTCTTCGAAAATCTTAACGGGGATAGGGTCAAAAATTCTCCCATATTCCGCGACCAGGTTCCGCCTGATGACCAGGAGAGCGGAGCGCTGCTCATCGAAAAGCGCTTCTTTGAGGGCGGGCCAGAGGCCTTTTCCTTCGAGTTCAAGCTGTCCGATTTCGTCCACAACCAAAAGGTCTGATGTCCGGCTCCGGAGGATGATATTCTCAGCCTGGGCCAGCCCTTCAGAAAGAAGGCAAAAGGCCCCGACTTTCTGCCCATCTCCGCAGCCTATCCTCCGAAGGAACGGCCTGCTTCTCCCTTCTTGAATGTCAAAGAGATCATATCCCGCGGTCTCTCTCCCCTCCATCACTCTCAGACTGAGGAACCCATCCATGCTGACTCCCGCCGAGCCCAGCTCTTCGGTAAGGCTTCGGAGGAACGTCGTCTTCCCCGCGCCGACAGCCCCCGTGAGGATAAAAATCATGGATTAAGAATAGAGGAGGCCGCCGGCAAAGTCAATTTGGAGGGGGAATCCGCTTCGCGTTCCCCCCTCTAGCTGCCACCGGGAAGACCCGGTCGGACACTCTTGGAAGGAAATCCTGGGAATGGGTTTCCTTCCAAGAGTCACTTCGCTCCCCGCCTTCTTTCCAAGGAGCATTTTCCGCTGAAGTCTTCTGGGCGAGTTCATCGCCGCTGGAAAAATGGAAAGTCTGACAGCGTGAAGAACCTCTGCGAGAGCGAATCCCCCTCCCGAACGCCTAGCGGATGATGATCCGGGATTGGCTGGTCGTAAGGTTGACGCTCCCGCCGGAGGCGCTGATCGCCGAGACGTTCGTGACGGTGATGTAACACTCTCCTGGGCTCTTCGCCTCAAAACGCAGCGTGGCCAGGGTCCCGCCGCCCTTGATCCCTTTCCCGATCTGGGGACTGGAAAAGCCGATCGTGCAGATCCCCGCGTTGTTATCGAAGTTCTTGAGGAACGGCGGCTTCTCGCCGAATTGCCTCGTCATTCCGCCTTCGGCCACGTCCTTCAGATTGATCACCTTGGGATTGTAGTTGAGGACGAGAGACATATTGCCGATCTCCTGGTCGCTGCGGAGATTGACGGAGACCGTGAATTCACCGCCGGCCGGACGCTCGTAATTGGCCGGGCTGAGCGTGATCTGGTTCGACCCCAGGTCCTGCTGCGGACGCCTCGCCTGGAGCGCCCGTTCCATATCGCGGATATCGAGTGGCCGGCCGAGCAATTCCTCTTCAAAAACGCCGCTCGCCGTAGACCCCGTATCTACGTCCACCCAGAGAGGCTTGTCGTCCTCCGCCGTCAGCGGAATCGAGCGGATGATATAGGGCGTGATCGTCAGGATGACGTCGGTCTGCTCAAGGGTCGTGTCCTCGGCGCCGAACAGCCGGCCTAGCACCGGGAGGTCTTTAAGCCCGGGGATGCCTTTGAGGGTCTTTCTTTCTTCGTCTCTCAACAAGCCGGCGATGAGATTGGTCTCGCCGTCCTTGAGCCGGAGAATATTCTTGACTTCCCGCGTGTTGATGATGGGAATATCGGCGTATCCCTTGCCGCCGATGGATGTGACCTTGAGCTCGAGCGAAATCGTGACTTCCTTCTCGAGATGGACCGTAGGCTTGATCTTGACCTCAATGCCGACGTCCTGCTGTTCGAAGTTCGTCAGAGGCTGCGAAGCATAGCCGCCCGCCGCGAACGGGGAGAACGTCGTGCGCGGGATGGGGATTTTCTGGCCGACGAGATGCCGCATTTCCTCGTCCGAGACGCCCCGAAGGCGGGGCTGGGCGATGACCTTGGTGTCCGTGTCTGACTCCAGGAATTGGAGGAGCGAAACAGGCAGGCTGATCGAAAAATTCTCGGCTTTCGACAGATCGATGTTCTTCAAGTTGAACCATCCCGTGGACGTCGTGTCGGTCGAGGACGTCGGCGGCCCTCCATATCTCAGGCCGACCATGTTCGTATCGAAGCTGACCCCCAATTGCCGGAGCTTGAGCCGCGAGACCTCCATGATCTCGAGGTCGATGACGACCTCGCCTCTGGGCTTGTCCCAAGCCCGGATGAGCTTTTCGGCGAGCTCCACCACCTGCGGCGTGTCGCGGATGGTGAGTGAGTTCAGGTTCTTGTCGGAACTGATCGTCGGCACCTTGGCCGTTCCGCGAAGCATCGAGATGAGCGAATTCTGCATGTCCTGGGCGACGACGTTGGATAGGTAGAAGGTCTTGATGACGTTCGCTTCGTACTGGATCCGCTTTATCGGGTTGTCGGGGACGATGACGACCGTCCTCTCATCGACGATCCGGTAGAAATTCTTCGTCGCGACGCAGAGCGACCGGACAGCCTGCTCGAAGGTCATGTTGGTCAGGTCGGTCGTGAACTGGACGTCGCGGAACTGCTCGTCGAAGATCATGCTGATGCCGGCGGTCTTGCCGAGGGCGAGAAAGATCGAGCGGAGGCTCGTTTCCACGGGAAACTTCAGCTGGAGATTTTCTTCCTTGGCCTTAAGCTTGATCGGGAACTCGATCTTCTCTTTCCGGGGCGCCGTGTCCTTGGGAGCCTCGGCGACCGCTGCCAGCGCTTCCCTGACGATCGCTGTGTCCCGCGGGTTATAAGAAATGGATTTGGCGTATTCGGCCTTGGCCTCTTCCTTCTTGCCGAGGGCGATGAACTTCCGGGCCTCCTGAAGATGGAAAAGACTGCCAGAGATCTTCGCCCGCTCCAACGCCAACCGGTATACGGGCTCTTTGGGATTCTCGAGACTGGCTTTCTCGTAGTATTGGATGGCGTCTTCCCACTGCTTATTCAATTCCGCCCGGGTGCCGAGCCGGTATTGCGGGGTCAAGCCCACGCACGCCCAAAAGCTCAAGGCTATGAGGATCACCAGCGCGTTCTTCTTCATTTCCGTTCTCCTTCCAGGGCGAACTTCTGAGATTTCTCGTCCAGGCCCTGGATCTCTATTTCGCCGGCCGCGATCTTCGCGACCTTCCAGGCCGAACCGAGCATGTCCCCTTCTCCCACGGCCACGGCCTGCCCTTCGAAAAGAACAAGGGCGATGAATTTGCTCTTGGCTTGAATGTAGCCGATATACCGCAGGTTCAGGGCTGCTTCCTGAGGCGCCGCCGGAACGGCCACCTCCCCTTGGTTCATGTTCGGCCTTTTCGCTTCATCGGCCGCAGAAGGCATCGCCATTGGTTCAACCGAGCTGTTGGGGAGGAAAATATCCCTCTTCGCGAAAGCGGCCGCCCGCTCCTTCTTCTGAAGCAGGTCCATCCGGATCAAGAATTTCTGCGCCTTCAAAGCGCCGGGCTTTTCGGCGGAGGACGTTTTGTCCTGGCTCAGGCCAAAGACCGCGCCGGCGAGCCCACAGATGAAAAGGATGTGTTTAATCTTCATCGTAACCCGCGAGGCTGATCTTGAGGTCGAGCAGGCCGGGCTGTTTCCCGATGCTCAAGAAGTCGATCTTCTCCACGTGGAGGAACCGGGGATGGCGTTCGATCGCGTCCAACAATCTTTTGAGCATGGCGTAGTTCCCGGAAAAACGGAATTCCACCGTCACTCTCTGGAGGCTCTCCTTCACGAGCTTTAGATACCCGTAGTTAATGTCGGTCACCTGGATGCCGGTGGTGTCGAAGATCCGCTGGAGGTCCAGGCGAAGAGTCTGCATGATCTTTTTGCTGTCGTAGAAATAGTTCGCCCTCAGCGCCTCCATCTTTTTTAGGGCATCCTGCCACCCCTGCCATTCTTTTTTGATGTCGTTCCTCGATTGGCTGAGGGCCTTGTAGTCAAGCTCCAGAGTCTTCAGCTCGGACAACACCCGGTTGGCGGTGCCGTGCTCCTTGATGGAAACGAAAAGAAGAAGGCAGGACGCCGCCCCGAGAACGGCACCCAGAATCGACGCCGTCCGGCGTTCCTTCATGTTCAAAAGGCTAAAAAGCTCGTTCATGGCTGAGGGCTATTTCAGAAACGAGTTGTCCCGGCTGGGAGACCTCGTTTTTCATGGAGACGTTTCTGAAGCCGAGGGCATCGAGCTTCTGGATGAGGGCAAGGAGGTCGTTGAGGTTCTGGGAAACGACCTTGAACTTGAACTCGAACTTCCCTTCGGCCGCTTGGATGGGAGCGAACCAGGAAATGGAGCTCCCGGCCGGAAGCGCTTCTTCAAGCTTGGAAAAGAAATCGACCCAGGAAAAGCTCTTTTTCAGGATGATGGCGTTGATCGAGTCGATCTTGTCCTGGTATTTCCGCGACAGGTCGCGGATCTGAAGGCTCCAGTCATTCTTTTCTTTGTGGGCCGTCTGGGTCAACTGCTGCATCTGGACCAGGGAGCCGCGGACCGACCCTTCGCGGGCCCGGCTCTTGAAGTAAGAAAGCGCCGAGAGCGCAGCGACAAGAAAAAACATCCCGGCGGCCAAGGACAGGAGAGCAAAAAAGAAGCGGCGGTTGCGGAGAGGCTGGCTGGCCAGGTTCACATTCGCCTTTTTCCCGTTCATCACAGCACCTGCCCGATCAGAGGAGACAAGAGTTGCTGGTCTTGGGACCTCAGAGGTAAAGGGGCTGAGAATTCAGCGACGTTCAAAGACGGAAGTCTCTCTTTCAATGCGGAGGCGGTGCCGCCGTCCAGTCTCTGGACTGCCGCCCGGACCCAGACCACGCCGATCTTCTTTTTCTCGTGGTCCTCGATGAAATGGACCGTATTTTCGATCTCGTTGACGACCTGGTCCATCTTTTGAAGAGGGCTCATCGGGTTCTGGGAATCCTGGAGGAACGGCTTGAACCGGTAAAGGGAAACCTCGCCATCAAGGACGGCGAGCAGACTGACATAATCCTCCTCAATGTTGACGATCATCGCGTGGCCGGATTTCTCGAACCGGACGAGGCCCACCAGGTTGAGCACGGGCATACCGATCGTCCTCACCTTCAATCCGAGACGGCTGAAGAGGTTTTCATATTCCCGGACGACATCCGCCCTGGCCAAGGCGAGCAAGACCTTGACCTGGCCGTTCGATTTGAGGACATCATAAGAGATCCGCATGTCTGCGGACTTGAACGGCACGAGCTTGTTGAGCCTCCAGCGAAGGATCTCCTCCCGTTCCGCGGGCGATGACGGCAGGGAATCGAACGTCAGGACAAACACCCTGAGACAGATTTCCGGGATGAGCAGCGTCACAGCGCCGCCGTCCTGGCCAAGCTTGGCCTTCCCCTCTCTCAAGGTTTTTTCCAGGGCGGCGGCATTCTGGATGTTCTTTTTATCGAAGGACGGCTCGAGGATGCCGGTCATGAGCGGCAGGATGAAATGGGCGGTGACCTTTTTCTCCTTTTTTGAATAGTGGATACCGCTGAGACAGGTCCGCGTGAGATGGAAGACCGCGGGCGGAAAGACCGGCTCCGAGAGGTAATCCTTTATGCGGTCGATGAACGCGATCATCTCTTATTCCACAAACGTCACTTTATTGAGCTCTTTCAAGCTGGTGATCCCTTTGAGGACCTTCTGGACGCCCACTTCCCGGAGAAAGACCAAGCCCTCGGCCTTGGCCTTTTTCCGGACTTCGGACAAAGGTTTGCGCTCCAGGATCATTTCCCGGATATTGTCCGACAGCTCGAGGATCTCGGCGATGGCCGTCCGGCCCTGATAGCGGGTGAAGTTGCATTCCGGGCATCCTGGGGCTTCATAGAACATCTGTTTTCTGTGCACCTCGGGGTTGAGACCGGACTCGAGAAGCTGCCGATCATCGTAGCTGAGGGGCACCTTGCACTTCGGACAAAGGACGCGGACCAGGCGCTGGGCCAGGATGCAGTTCAAGGCAGAGATGAAACTGTACGGATCAACCTGCATGTGAAGGAACCGGCCGATGACGTCAAAGACATTGTTGGCATGGACGGTCGTGAAGACGAGGTGCCCGGTCAAAGCCGATTGGATGGCGATCTGAGCGGTCTCGGGATCGCGGATCTCGCCGACCATGATCTTGTCCGGGTCGTGGCGGAGGATGGACCTCAGCCCCCGGGCGAAGGTCAATCCTTTCTTTTCGTTGACCGGGATCTGGGTGATGCCGTCAATCTGGTATTCGACCGGGTCTTCGATCGTAATGATCTTGTCTTCGGGCGATTTGATCTCGGTCAGCGCTGCGTAGAGCGTCGTCGTCTTGCCGCTTCCGGTCGGGCCGGTCACCAGGATCATCCCGTAGGGCTGGGTGATGTAGCGGCGGAATTTTTTGAGGACTTCGTCCGAAAAACCGAGGAGGTCGAGCCTAAGCTCCGAGATGGCCTCCGTAATCATTTCCTTATCCAGGATGCGGATGACCGCGTCCTCGCCGTAGATGCTGGGCATGATCGAGACGCGGAAGTCGATCGTCTTATCCTTGATCCTCAGCCGGAACCGGCCGTCCTGCGGAACCCGACGTTCGGCGATGTCCAGGTCGGACATGACCTTGACGCGGGAGATGATCGGCGCGTTGAATTTCTTGTCGATCGGCTCCATCGCCTCACTGAGAACGCCGTCGATCCGGTATTTGATCCGGACCCCTTCTCCTTTGGACTCGATATGGACATCGCTCGCCCGCTTCTGGACGGCGGTGAAGATGATCGTGTTGACGAGCTTGATGATCGAGTCGTCTTGGTCGGCCAGCTTCTCGATCGAAATGACCTCTTCCTCTTCGCCCCCGTCCTTCTCCACCACCTGCATGATGAATCCTTCGGTGGCATCCCTGAGAACCTGGAGGGCGGCCTCGCTCTTGCGCAGGGCTTCGTGGATGGCGCGCTTGGGAGCGGCATGGACCTGGACCTTTTTCCCGATCAAGGCCTCGACGGCGTCGACCGTGGCGATGTCCGAGGGGTCAGCGATGGCAATCTTGAGGATGTTCTCATCCATTTCGATCGGGATGAAATTCGACCGGTAGAGAAAGTCGGGCGGAAAGGACTGGACAAGCTCCCGGTTGATCGCGGCTGTCGCGAGGTCGATATAGGGGATGCGGTACCGCTCGGCCAGTTTCCGGGTCTCTTTCTCTTCCGTGAGCTGGATCTTTTGGGGTTCTTGTTTATCCATGTTAGCGGGCGACCTTGATGATATTGAATATGGGCAGATAGACCGAGAGGAGCATAACGGCGACGAGAAGCCCCATGAAAATGATGACGACGGGTTCGATCAGCGACACGAACGTGTCAATCTTGGCCTGGATGCTCTCATCATAGACGTCGGCCACCTCCTTCAACATCTCTCCGAGATTGGCCGAAGTCTCGCCGATCCGGATCATATCCAGGGAAAGCGGAGGGAAGAATTCGGTCTTGGCCAGCGACTCGGACAGGCTTTCGCCGTTCTTTATGCTGGCCGGCAGGATGGCCGTCCGTGAAGCGAGGTATCTATTCGGAATGGCCTGGCAGGCCAGCCCGACCCCCGTCAGCAGCGGAATCCCCGCCTGGAGAAGAAGAGACAGAGTGCGGCTGAAAAGCGAGATGGCCGATTCGGTCCAGATGACCCGCCCGAGCGGGATCTTGAGCTTCATCTTTTCCAGCCAGAAGAGGGTCTTTTCATTCTTCTTCAGCTGAACGTAAGCGAGGACCAGAAGGGCTGCCAGGGCGATCCAGAGCGGCCAATGGCCCCTGACGAACACGGAAAAGCTCATCAGCAAGGTCGTGATGATCGGGAGCTGCGCTTCGAAATCCTTGTAGAACTCCGAGAAATTGGGCAGGACGAAGTTGATCAGGATCCCCAGAAGGGCGGACGAAAAAATGAGCAAGAGAATAGGATAGGTCAGGGCTGATCGAATCCGGCGCTTCGTCTGGGCGATGACCTTGGCATACTGGATGAATTGGCCGACAGTGTCGGGCAAGTTGCCGCTTTGCTCGCCGGCCATGAGCGCCGCCGTATAGATCTTCGAAAAGCGCTTCTCGAACGGGGCGAATGATTCCGACAAGGCTTTCCCATGGCGGATGTCGATCTCGACCTTCCGGAGGACCTCTTTCAGATAGGGATTCTTGACCCGGTTAGAAATGACCTCGATGCTGCGAAGGACCGGATATCCGGCCCGAACCAGGGCCATGAGTTCCTGGTTGAACATGATGAAATCCCTGTCTTTGACCTTTTTTTCGAACGAAAGCGAGGACAACCGCTGCTTCTTCCAGTCTTTTTGGATCGAAAGGACGCAGAATCCCTCGGACTCGAAATGGCGCCGGCATTCATCCTGAGAGGTGGAGAGGAACGATTCCGTGAAGACGCGCCCGTCCTCTGCGGCAAGGCGGCAAAGAAAATATGGCATCTCTCCTCGCTTCCGTCTTCGGCTAGATCTCGACGCCCAGCCGGTCCACCTCTAAGAATCGGAAAGCAAAATCCTCATATTAGGTAAATATCCCCCTTATGTTAAATACGTTAAGGCATCGGTAGGCGATTCTTTTTCCGGAGTCAGGCCAATTTCGGGCGGGGTCCTGTCGCGGCTCTTCCCCGGCCGTGCTCGCGGCCAGGCCGCTGGGCGCGGGCGGGGAGCCCCTTCGCCGCGCCACCCCTGTTCGACGAGCGGCGCCCCGGAAAAAGAACTGCTTACAAGGCACTGACACACCTGAAGTTATATGCCTGTTACAATTCTTCCTTTATTGTCCCAAGGGGATTTAATCTGAATTATTCATAAATTACGTTATCTCTCCCGGTCGTGGATTTGCAGACGGGCGCTGAATTCGGGGACATGACCCAAATTCTCCGGAATTTGGGATCGTGTCCCCCTCGTCTTGAATTCGGCGCCATCTGCGAATTCTCTTCTCGAGGAAACGACGCAATTTATGAATAATTCAGGTTTTATGAATAGATACTAAAATGTTCTATTATTATCTCGCTAAGATATTAAGAGGGAGGTGATAAAATGGCGATTATCAGATGGGATCCCTTCAAGGACATGGTCACCTTACGAGAAAAAATGAACCGTTTGTTCGAGGATGTCTTTACAGGACAGAGCGAGGGCAAAGAGCTGGCAGCCAGCTCCTGGGCGCCCGCAGTGGATATTTTTGAGACAGAGAACGATCTGGTGATGACGGCAGAAGTTCCCGGCATCGACGAGAAGGACATCGAGATAAAGATCGAAGACAATACGCTGATTTTAAAAGGCGCGAGGAAGTTCGAGAAAGAAACCAAGGAAGAGAATTACCACCGTATCGAACGCTCTTACGGCTCCTTCTACCGGGCTTTCACCCTTCCGAATTCCATCGACCCGGAGAGAATCCAGGCTGAGCATGAGAACGGCGTGCTAAAGATTACCATGCCTAAGCGAACAGAATTAAAGCCCCGGAAGGTCAAGATCCTCAAGCCGATCGCGTCGGAAAAACCGAAGAAGTAAAGCCGGTTTATTCAAGGGAGATGGTTTTTCAACCATCTCCTTTTTTTTATATTGCGTCCGATTCTTGTCTTGGAGAACGTTCGCCGTTTTTTTTAGCGCGACGGACGAACAAGAGCGAAATTTCCTTGCCGGGGAAATTCCGCGCGTTTTTGAGCGGCTTGCCCCAAGTCCTTTATGCCTGGGCGACGGTGACGGCCCGGACCTCTTTGGCCCCGGCCCGCTTCAGCACGGATGCGCATTCCCGGAGGGTCGATCCCGTCGTATAGACATCGTCCACAAGGAGGATGATCTTGCCCTGGATTCTCTCCTCATTGGCTGCCTGATAAGCGTCCCTGACGTTTCTCGCCCGCTCATCCGGTTCCAAAGAGGTCTGAGGAGGGATGTTTCTGATCTTTTTCAGGACGTCTGTTTCAAGAGGGAATCCCGTGAGCCGGCCGAGCCCTTTAGCAAGGACTTCGGTTTGATTGAATCCCCTCTCCCACTTCCTCCGCCGATGGAGCGGTACAGGAACGAGCATGTCTGTGCCCCACCAGATTTCCTCTTCTTTTTTTAGGCTTTCAAGAATGAACCGGGCCAGATTCGGTCCCAGTGTTTTATACCGGCGGTACTTGAACAGAAGGATCGCATCCTTGAGCTCTCGGCGATACCTGCCGCACGACCTGTGAACGGAAAAGGATGGTGGTTTCTCAAGGCAGGAAGAACAAAGATGCGCCTCGTCGACCCCATCGAAGAACCGCCCGCAACACAGGCAGAATGATGATCGATACGGCCTAATCTTATCGAGACATGATTCGCACAGGACCCTCTCTTGAGGAGAGGCGAGAAGCGTCGTGCAAATCTTGCAGAACGAGGGGAAAAACACGAGCTCGAAAAGCTTCGCGCTCTGTGAAAAAGTTTTTTTGACGGAAAATATCAAGTCGTTTCGGACTCAGCCTTTTCCTGGCAGTCGATGCAGAACGGCGTCCACGGCAGAGCGTTCAGCCTCTTTTTGCTGATTTCTTTTTGGCACATCTGGCAGTTGCCGAACTCGCCCCGGTCAATTCTCCGGAGGGCCGCATCCATCTGGAAGAGCAGATCGCGTTCTGCGTCGGACAGGCTCAGGAGGAATTCTTTGGTATAGGAGCTTTCGGCCTTATCGGCCACGTCCTGGGCGATATCGGTCTCAACCTCTTTGCTCTCGTTGCGGAATTCGGACAGTTTCCGGACGATCTCGTTCCGGCGAGCGACGAGCGTCTTCTTGTAGACTTCCAATTCCTTCTTCTTCATGCTTCCAGCTTTACTTGGCATACTGTCTTCCTTTCATGATCGAGATAGAGCGGTAGATTTGTTCCATCAGGACGATCCGGACAAGCTCATGCGAGAGCGTCATCCTCGAGAGGGAAAGACGGAGATCGCCCCTCTCCAGGATCCTTTGAGCCAGCCCCAAAAATCCGCCGAGAACGAACGTGACTGTCCGGACCGGACCCACCGCGCATTCCTCGAAAAACTGGGCCAATTCTTTGGAACTCATCTCTCGGCCTTCGTCAAAGAGGCAGACAATATAATCATCTTTAAAATGTTTTTCAAGCCCCCCGGCCTCAATTTCTTTAATTTTTTCTCCGAACCGTTCTTCCAGCCCGCGGGCCGCGGCGGTCTCGATGATCTCGCAGGGCACGAGGGCGCGGATCCGCTTCAGGTAGAACTCCTGCAGCTCGCGGACCGCGGCGGTCTTCGTCTTGCCCGGCCATAAGATTTTGATGTTCATGACAAGCGAAATGCTTCCGTTTTTTAACAGCCGATCTTGGGCGCATCACCCCAGAGCTTTTCCAGCAAATAATAGTCCCTGGCTTGTTTGGAGAAGATGTGGACGACGAAATTCCCGTAATCCATGAGGATCCACTCTCCGTGCTGCGTCCCTTCCACGCCGAGGGGCCGGACGCCGCCGGCCTTCAATTCCTGCTCGATCGTTTCGGAGATGGCGGCGTTCTGCCGGGAAGAATTCCCATGCATGATGACGAAGAAATCCGTGAAGGCCGCGGCGTCCCGCAGGTCCAGGACCAGGATCTCTTCTCCCTTTTTCGCCTGCCCGGCTTTGACGGCCGCTTTGACATCGGAGGGAAGGCCGCGCTTCGTGATGGTCTTGGCTTTTTTAATGTCCATGTGCGTCCTTGTTCTTTGACCTCCTCTTCTCATAGAACTTGTGTTCCCTGATATATTTTTCGACGGACGGAGGGACCCATCCTTTGAGGGATTCTCCACACCTGGCCCGCTTCCGGATATCCGTGGCGGAGATGTCGAGGGCGTCGATCGGCACGAGGAAGATTCGGAACGTGGAAAACAAGCCTTCGTGGATTCTGGCCGACCTCGGGACCTCCAGCATTTCGTCCTGAAACGACCTTCTCAGGACTCCCTTGGCTTCACCCAGGCGATAGCCGGGCCTGGTCATGACGATGAACAGGCATTGCTCGAGCACGCGCTCCCATTCTTTCCACGTCTCGATGTCCAGGAACGCATCCACGCCCAGGATGAAGAAGATCCTGGCGGAGGGGTAAATCTTTTTCACCTTGTTCAGCGTCAGGATGGAATACGACGTTCCTCGGGCCCGGATCTCGATCGGGCAGGGGACGAGATGGCGGCGGCCGCGGAGGGCGAGTTCGACCATCCTCATCCGGTCCCGGGGAGAGACGATCTCCTCCATTTCCTTATGCGGCGGAATATGAGACGGGATGAAGAGAACGCGGTCCAGAGAAAACCTCGTCTGGACCGCGGCCGCAGCGCGGACATGTCCGAGGTGGACCGGATTGAACGTTCCTCCGAAAATGCCGATGCGCTTTTTTCTCATCTGGACGGCCGGCGCTCGGAGTTTTTTTCATTGAGGCGTTCAAGAGCTTCGGCCATGGCAGAGATAAGTTTCTTGAGCCCCTCGTCTTTCAACGCCGAAATGGCGAAAAGGGCAAGGCCTTCTTTTTTCGCCAGCTTTTTGACAGCCTCCAGCCGCTTTTTGTCCGGCCCGAGAAGGTCGGTTTTATTAGCAACCAGGATCTGATGTCTCCTGGCCATCTCCGGATTGAAGACTTCGATTTCCTTCATGACGACTTTATAGTCATGGACCGGGTCCCGCCCCGAATACGGAGAAACGTCGAGGATATGAACCAGAACCTTTGTCCGCTCGATATGCCTCAGGAATTTGACGCCAAGGCCGTGGCCGAGGTGCGCGCCTTCGATAAGCCCCGGGATATCGGCCACGACGAAGCTCCTCTCGCCGACATCCACAACGCCGAGATGCGGGATGAGCGTCGTGAACGGATAATCCGCGATCAGCGGTCTCGCCGCCGAGATCTTCGAGATCAAGATAGATTTGCCGACGTTGGGGAAGCCCACCAGGCCGATATCGGCGATGAGCTTCAGTTCGAGCATCAGCTCTTTCTCTTCGCCGGGATTCCCCGGTTCGTGTTCCCGGGGCGCCTGGTGCGTCGAGGTGACGAAGGAAGCGTTTCCGCGGCCGCCCTTTCCGCCCTTCGCCGCAAGATATTTTTGGCCGGACCGGAGAAAATCGCAAAGGACTTCACCCGTTCGGACGTCCTTGACGACCGTGCCCACAGGGAGGCGAAGTTCAAGGTCGGCGCCCTGCTTTCCCCGCCGGTTGCTTCCTTCGCCGTTCGCTCCGTTCTTCGCTTTGTTGATCGGATGAAAACGGAAATACGACAGCGAATTCAAGCCTTCGTCGGCAAAAAAATAGATGTGGCCGCCGTTCCCCCCGCGTCCACCGTCCGGCCCGCCCTTAGGGACGCCGTGTTCCCGGCGGAAGCTCACGCAGCCGTTCCCGCCTTTCCCGGCCTGAAGAAAAACCTTGACCTGGTCAATGAACATTTTAAGAAAAGACCAATCCTCGCGCGTTATTCAATTTTTCTTTGCCGGATGGTTCGAACAAAAAAGATGGCAATGACGTTTCGGCCCCTCCCCTAGGCGGGAAGAACGGAGACAAACGTGCCCCTTTTGCCTTTGTCGGCGAACTGGACGATGCCGGATATTCTGGCGAAGAGGGTGTCGTCCTTCCCTCTTCCAACGTTGGGTCCGGGCTTGAAAGGCGTCCCTCTCTGGCGGATCAAGATCGACCCGGCTTTCACCAGCTCGCCGCCGAATTGTTTGACGCCAAGTCTTTTTGAATGGCTGTCTCTTCCGTTCCTGGCGCTTCCACCTGCTTTTTTATGAGCCATTCTCGATCTCCTTTATTGGGATGTTTTTTTCGCTTTGGCCTTCGTTTTTTTTGCGGGCATCGTCTTGGCCGCCGTTTTAGCTTTCGGTTTTTCCGCCGGCGCGGCCTTCGGCCTCGGCTTTTTCTTGACCGTTTTCTTGGCCGCTACTTTTTCTTCTTTAATGGCTTTCGCCGGAGCCGCCACTCCCGGGGGCTCTTTCCTGACGACTTCAATCTTGAGCTCCTCAGCAGGCGCGGCTGTCTTGTCGGCATAAATCTTCTGAATCTTGACTTCGGTCAGCGGTTGCCGGTGGCCGCGGGTCCTCCGGTACTGTTTTCGGCGTTTCTTCTTGAAGACAAGGATCTTGTCGTCCTTGAAATTCTTAACCACTTCAGCCCTGACCGCGGCTTTATCCAAAATCGGCGTCCCGATCAAGGTCTGGTCCCCATCCTCGATGAGAAGGACCTGGTCGAACTGCACGGTCTCGCCAGCTTTAGCCTTCAACTTCTCTACGCTCAGAACATCACCTTCTTTGACGACGTACTGTTTTCCGCCTGTTTTGATCACAGCAAACATGTCTTTCTACCTTTTCTCGAAATAGGGATAAAAATAGGGTCTAAAATTTAACATAGGATTATGGTTATGTCAAACGGGAATTCACCTGAGTTAGGAATTCTTTTTCCGGTGTCAGGCCAATTTCGGGCGGGGTCCTGTCGCGGCTCTTCCCCGGCCGTGCTCGCGGCCGGGCCGCTCTGCGCGGGCGGGGAGCCCCTCCGCCGCGCCACCCCATCTCGACTTTCCGGCGCCCCGGAAAAAGAATTGCCTACTTCACCGCTGAAAAAGGCCGTCGTGGTGGGCGGTGCAGGGTTCGAACCTGCGACCACCGGTGTGTAAGACCGATACTCTGCCGCTGAGCTAACCGCCCATGTCGATGGCGCCGCCATTATAGCAAAAATCCCGTCCTCCTTCACTCCTCGGAAGGAAAGAAGGTGAGGGCAAATCATCGCTTCGAACTCGAGGTCCGCGACGACGGCCTGGGAATCCCCAAGGAACTGAACATCTATAGGACCGAAACGCTGGGGCTGCAGTTCATCACCCTGCTCGTCAAGCAACTGGACAGGAGCATCTTAAGATCCTGCCGAGCGAATTGAAAAACAAGCCGACGTTCTGATAGGATAGTGATGGCGAGCGAAGAAGCATGGCGAAGATCCGGATCCTTGTCGTCGAAGATGAAATCCTCGTGGCGAGGGACATCTGCAACATGCTTAAGGGCCTCGGCTACGACGTCATCGACATCGTTTCAACGGGCGAAAAAGCCGTCCGCCTGACCGAGTCCGCGCTGCCGGACCTGGTCCTGATGGACATCCTCCTCAAAGGCGAGATCGACGGCATCATCGCCGCCGAAAGGATCTGGGAGAATTTTTCCATCCCCGTGATCTATCTCACGGCCCACGCCGAAGAGACGATGCTCCAGCGGGCCAAAGTCACGGAGTCCTTCGGCTACATCTTGAAACCTTTCGACGAACGGGATCTGCAGACGACGATCGAAATGGCCTTCTACAAGGCCAAGATGGATAAGAAGCTCCGGGAACGGGAGGAATGGCTCTCGACGATCCTGAAGAGCATCGGCGACGGCGTCATCGCCACAGACGGCCACGACCGCGTGGCGTTCATGAATCCCTTGGCCGAGAAATTGACCGGCTGGAAGCAGGAAAGCGCCCTTCGGCAACCGCTGGCGAATATCTTCCCTCTCGTCGAGGAGAGCCGGAGCATCCCTGAGTCGGATGTCAACCTGCTTCGGGAGAGCCTGCTCCAGACGAAAAACGGGGCGACCATTTCCATCGAACAAAGCATCTCCCCGATCCGCCGGGGAAAAAAAGAGACCATCGGCAAAGTTCTCATCTTTCGCGACATTACCCGGAGAAAGCTGGCCGAAGCCGAGCTGAAGAAGAGCTGGGAGCGTCTCCAGAAGGCCCTGGCCGGGACTGTTCAGGCCATAGCTCTGACCATTGAGCTCCGAGATCCTTACACCGCCGGCCACCAGCGCCGGGTCGGGAGGCTCTCGGGCGCGATCGCCAAGGAGATGGGCTTACCTCAGGACCAGATCGAAGGCATCCACATGGCTGGCGACATCCACGACATCGGAAAAATCTATGTGCCCGCTGAGATCCTGAGCAAGCCCGGCCAAATCACAGATATCGAACATTCGATCATCAAGAACCACGCTCAGGTGGGCTACGATATTTTGAAATCCATCGAATTCCCCTGGCCTGTCGCCCAGATCGTCTTTCAGCACCACGAAAAGATGGATGGCTCAGGATATCCAAGCCGTCTGGCCGGCGACGAGATCCTTCTCGAAGCAAGGATCATCAGTGTGGCGGACGTCGTGGAGGCTATGTCGTCGCACCGGCCTTACCGGCCGTCCTACGGCATCGACACAGCCCTCGAGGAAATCATCAAAAATCGAGGCCGGTTCTACGATCCTGCGGCGGTCGACATCTGCGTCAGGCTTTTCCGGGAAAAGAGGTTCTCTTTTGAATGAGGAATCATCCCTCATCCCCTTTTTTAGAAGCGGGAAAGAGGGCGATTAAAAAATATGAAAAAAGTGGTTTCCATCCTCTGGCTGGCGGGGGCGATCATCCTCTCCCTTGGAGGCGTGGCCGGCTTCATCATCCTTTTCGCCCCGGACATGAACGTCTTCTGGATCATCCTCTCCCCGATCATCATCGCCGTCTACCAGATCCCGGCCGTCGTCGTATACTCGCTCTGGAAGAAACGATACAAAAAAAACACTCAGACGCCATCTTCTCAGAAATAGTCGAAGCGACAATGGAGGGTCTAGCTTTCCTGAGTTGTTTTTCAAGGGAAGGCGTGACGACGGCCGGCAGCTGATGTTTGGGCCTCTCTGGAGGCGCGTTCAGTGATTTCAATCCCCCTTTGGAATTCAAGGGGGGCCCCGAAAAATGTTCGCGTCTTCGACTAAGGGTGCGCCCCCGACGGGATTCGAACCCGTGTTGCTGCCTTGAAAGGGCGGTGTCCTGGGCCTCTAGACGACAGGGGCAAAAAAAATGAGCCGTGCTGGGCTCGAACCAGCGACACCCGGCTTAAAAGGCCGGTGCTCTACCTCTGAGCTAACGGCCCAAAAAAGAACCCTTATTTATAGCGGATAACGTTCGAGGAGTCAAGACGAAATAAATCTGGGCCAGGCCTTAGCGTCACTCCGCGCCCTGTCGATCCCAGGGCTTTCCGCCTCCCTTAAAACCGGGCTCCGCGTGTTGTCCTGTTCGTGTTTACAGCTGCTCGAATTTCGTGATGATCCAGCGGCCGGGATGAGCAACGTTCACCGCCTCGTCCTTGAGCCTGTACATCCTCGTCATGATCCTGTAG
>Ga0256868_10000096_pt1 | contig 51062 bp, 45 predicted proteins | sample RVTome_13_FD_187341 | JGI IMG/M metagenome (GOLD analysis project Ga0256868, IMG submission 187341) | Soil microbial communities from uranium-contaminated site in the Upper Colorado River Basin, Wyoming, United States - RVT92D227 HiSeq ...
GCATTCTATAATCTGCAATGAAGGGGTAAAATCAATATATAAACTAGTTAACACAGGAGTTGTCCTTAAAGAATGCAGAATGAGAAAAAGAATCTTTCTGAACGGTTTTTGGATTTTGGCGCGAGGATTATTAAACTCGTTATCAAGCTTAACAAAACCAGTGTGGGACGACATATTGGTAAGCAGTTGATGCGTTCTTCCACCTCTGCAGGAGCGAACTATGAAGAAGCTTGTGGTGCCGAAAGCAGAGCCGACTTCATCCATAAGATGCAGGTTGTTTTGAAAGAAATGCGCGAGACATTATATTGGCTAAAATTGATCGAAAAATCCGGCTTGGTTTCTGTCGAGAACTTGATATCTCTATTGAATGAATGTGAGGAACTAATAAGGATAGTAGCCAAATCAGTAATCACTGCCAAAGAACGAGCAAAATGATCATAAACGTAAAGAATTTCAATGAAGAATACAGAGTGCAGATTGCAAATTGTAAAATCAAAGAAGTGCTCACAGATGAAATCTGGAATTAATGCATGTTTTTTGGTTTTACATTTTGCATTTTAAACTTTGCATTCTGTAATCTGCAATAAGTGGGTAAAATAAATGTTGAACCTAGCTAACAAAGGAGATTTCCTTGGATATATTCGATGCTATTCACTCCCGGCGTACCATAAGAACCTTCACCGGAAAGAAAATTCCTAAAGAGGATTTGGAAAAGATAGTTGATGCCGGAAGAGTTGCCCCTTCTGCAGTAAATAGACAAATGTGGGATTTTGTGGTTGTAACTGAAAAAGAAATTTTAGACGATATATTGCATCATTTCAAAGCCGGTCGTAAATATGGCACTTATGAAGACGGCAAATTTGACGGTTGTTCTGCCATTATTGCAGTTATATTAGATGAGACGAATGAGTATTGGATAGAGGATGGTTCGTCTGCGACAGTAAATATGTTGTTGGCAGCGAGAAGATTAGGTTGGGGAAGCTGTTGGATTGAAGGTGGTTTGCGTCCGCATGAAGATCATTTCAAGGAAATATTGGGTGTCCCTAAAGAGAAGAGAATGCTCTTGATGATTGCATTAGGTGAACCGGTAAAATGGTCGCCACCACCACAGAAGAAACCCTTATCGGAAATTCTGCACTGGGAGAAATTCTAAAATCTGAGCTTATTGAAGGATTAAACAATCTGAATTTAGGCCGGATGAATCCGATCGTTACGAAATTCATATCGGAATCGATACAAAGTTTCACGTGAAACGAACGTAATATCCTTGTCAATATGTTAACCTACGAAGAAGAATTCGATATTATCGTTGTCGGTGCCGGTCATGCCGGCTGTGAAGCCGCTTTGGCTACGGCTCGGATGGGACATAAGACCATCCTCTTCACCATGAACAAGGAGACCATTGCCCAGATGTCCTGCAATCCGGCGGTGGGCGGATCTGCCAAGGGGCAATTAGTAAAAGAGATTGATGCTCTGGGCGGAGAGATTGGTTTCATTGCAGACAAAACTGCGATTCAGATGAAAACCCTTAACAAGAAGAAGGGTCCGGCTGTTTGGTCCTCCCGAACTCAAAATGATAGAGCTGGTTATCGTCTGGCTATGCGCGAATCTTTGGAGAATCAAGATAATCTTTTCATAAAACAGGATACCATCGTCGAGATTATGGTAAATGGTGGTAAGGCATATGGAGTTGTTACTGCTAATGGAGTTGCATATCACGGCAGAGCAGTTATCCTAACTTGCGGTACGTTTCTTAACGGGTTGATTCATATAGGATTAGAGCATTTCCCGGCTGGCCGGGTTGGAGAATTCCCGGCATTAGGTCTGACTGAGAATCTTGTAAATATGGGATTTCATGCAGGTCGTTTGAAGACCGGTACCCCTCCGCGATTAGACGGGAGGACCATAGATTTTTCTAAAACCAGACCACAACCCGGAGATGAGCATCCCAAGCCATTTTCTTCCCGAACAACGAATACCATCGCAAATAAATCCCTTTGTTATCTGACTTATACCAATCCGGATACACATGGGTTTATCCTCAACAATCTGGATAGATCTCCCCTTTACAGCGGGAAGATTAAGGGTGTCGGCCCTCGTTATTGTCCTTCCATCGAGGATAAGGTAGTTAAATTCAGGGATAAACCGCGGCATCAGCTTTTCCTGGAGCCGGAAGGTATCGGCACCAACGAGTTTTATGTCAACGGATTTGCCACCAGTCTGCCCGAGGACGTCCAGCTCAAAGCTCTGCGGACGGTTTCCGGAATGGAGCATGTGCAAATGATGCGGGCGGGTTATGCTATTGAGTACGATTATTTCCCTCCGACTCAGCTGAAATATACCCTCGAAACAAAATTAGTCGAGAATCTTTTCTTTGCCGGTCAAATCAATGGAACTTCGGGATATGAAGAGGCAGCGGCACAAGGGATAATGGCTGGAATAAACGCAGTTTTGAAACTGAAAGGTGAATCTCCATTCATTCTGGACAGGAGCCAGGCTTACATTGGGGTTTTGATAGATGACCTGATTACAAAAGGGACTGAAGAACCTTACCGGATGTTTACCTCCAGGGCGGAATATCGATTGGCCTTGCGAGAAGATAATGCGGATCAAAGACTGCTAGAATATGGTTATAAGTTCGGTATGGTTTCCCAGGAGTTGTTTGATAGGTATCTGGAAAGAATGGAAAGGATTAAAAAAGAGAAAACCAGACTGAGAAGAGTATTCGTCTCGATCTCCTCATTCTCCCATCTCTTGGGGGAGATGGAGAATAATCGTAAGATGTGCCTAGCCAAAATACTAAGGATGCCGGAGATCACTTATGAGGACATAAAGCCAGTCGATTGGGAAGCGCGAGAACTACCCAGGGAAGTATATGAACAAGTTGAGCTTGAGATTAAGTACGAAGGATATATCAAGAGGCAAATTCAGGAGATTGAGAAAGCTAAAAAGCTGGAGTCAATGGTAATACCTGAAGATTTCAATTATGATAATCTAATTGGGTTCAAAACAGAGGCTTTGGAGAAATTGAAGAAGACCAAACCGATTTCTTTAGGACAGGCCACAAGAATCTCCGGAGTCACCCCCGGAGATATCGCGGTATTGATGGTGCATCTTAAGAAATTCGCAACAAATATTTCCACTGTCAACAGTCCACGGTCCACAGCGAAAACACAAATTCCAAAAACTGAAAACTGATCACTGAAAACTGATTTCTTCGTTTCACGTGAAACACTCACTCTCTATTCATTCCAAATGTTTTCTAACGAACAAACAACAGTATTAAAATCTCTTTGTTTTTCTTTCGGAATCGAGCTCTCCCAAGGAATGATAGAGAAGTTTCAAGCATACTCTGATCTGCTTTTGGTTTGGAATAAGAGAATCAATTTGGTATCGAAAAGAGATGCGACCAACGATCGGATTATAAGGCACTTCATCGACTCTCTTTCGATCTTCAAATCTGTTGATATACCGAGGAGTTCCAGGATCTTAGATATCGGAAGCGGTGCCGGATTTCCAGCCATCCCAATCAAGATAGTAAGAGAAGACTTTCAAATTACACTTTTGGAATCAATTCACAAAAAGACTCTATTTTTGAAGAAGCTAATTGAGGTCCTGAAATTAGAAGGGATCAATATCATCAATGATCGAGCGGAAACTGTTTCACTGGATGGAAATTTTAGAGACAAGTTTGATTTTGTGACCCTGAAGGCATTTGGGGATCTCCAAGCAGGAATTAGACTTGCGCTGCCGTTTCTTAAAATTGGAGGGTATGTAATATTTTATAAAGGGAAAAGAACGAAGAATGAAATTAAAGGAATCAAACTTCCAGGGGATTGCTCAATTGAAGATATCGATATCCCAGAAATAAATCTTGCAAGATGTTTAGTAATTATAAAAAAGACAAGAGAGTAAGCCGACATTTCAATAAATTAATTCTACATATAGAGTAAGAACTCAAGCCATAGTTGCTTTTATGCTGTCATAACGGCAGGTTTTGATATTTATTTTGATTTGGTAATTCCTTATCTATTCCTTTGTTTCCTCTTGCTTGATTCTCCTCAGCCCCAAAACATTAATTGCTTCATATATCAACCAAATACTCAATACAAACAGGATAATTCCAAAGATGCCGGAGATCAAGGTATCCGGCTTAAGTGATGCTCCGGCCAAGATCTCGGGCAAAGATTTCAGGAAGGGGAGGAACTGAAGCACAAGCGACCACATGGTAACCACCATCATAAAGACCATGGGGATGATAGTATATATCGCATTCTTGCCGGTTCGAATCAGCCAGACCGATATGGCAAGCAGTATCAAGCTGGCAAGGAGCTGGTTTGAGGTTCCGAAAATAGGCCAGGCGACTAAGTAACCCTTAGTTTTAGTTAACATCAGAATTTCCAAAGGGAGAGACAAGGTTATAAAGGTGGCAACGAATGCCCCCTTTCTTGACTTCCAACCCAAAAGCTCCTGCAATATATACCTTGCCAAACGGGTACAGACGTCCAGAGTATCATAAACAAAGGTGGAAAAGGCCAAAAGGGCAAAGGCAAAAGCGACATTGAAATTTATCCCGATCAGCCCTAGATATTTCGCTAATCCATTGGCATAAATCAAATTAGGATCGGTGGATAGAATGGCTTCGCCTTTGGGAATCATCATCAGCGTGGCTAATGCCAGGACTGCAACCAAACCCTCCAGTAACATGGCGCCATATCCGACTGGTTTGGCGTTTGATTCCTTAAACAGCTGCTTGGAGGTCGTTCCGGAGCTTACGATTCCGTGAAAACCGGAGCATGCGCCGCAGGCGATGGTGATGAAAAGGATGGGAAAGATGAACTTACCGTTGACCACACTCTTTAATCCTTCGGTATTAACTGCGGGATACTGAATATGAAATCCGCCGAACAATGCCCCGATCAATGCAATGATTATAGTCAGATAGAGAAGCCATCCCCCCAAGTAACCACGGGGTTGAAGCAAAAGCCACATCGGCACCAGGGAGGCAAAAAAGCAGTATATCAACAGAACAACATCCCACTGTTTCACCGATATACCCGACATAAAGTTGATCACCGGCTGGGGGAATCTGGGTCCGAGCCAGACGAAGAAGAGGACCAACGGAAGAAATATCGCAGTTGCCACTGCCAGATTGAGTTTGAACTTGTACAACAGAACTCCCATTACAAGTCCCAGTACCAGATAAATTATCGAGGTTATGGCTACTCCCGGACCAAAAGCGGTCTCCCCCGATACCGCCTTGAACGTTTGTGCAGTAATGTCGGTGAAGGCGATGATCACATATATCAAAGCCAGCCAGACAAACAGCAGGAATAAGATGTGAGAAGTGGGGGACATGTATTGTTTGACCAGCTCTCCTACCGACGATGCCTTGTGCCGGACCGAGGCGACGAGACTGGTGAAGTCGTGCACCCCGCCGATAAATATAGCGCCCAGTATTATCCACAAGATGGCGGGCAGCCAGCCGAACCAGATGCCTGCCAGGATCGGTCCCACAATGGGACCGGCGGCGGCTATGGCGGAAAAGTGTTGTCCCAAAAGCAGAGATGGCTTGGCGGGAACGTAATCCACTCCGTCGTTCAACTCGCAGGCGGGAGTGACGCAATTATCGTCCAGCTCTAAATGCCGGGATAAGAATCGACCGTAGAAGCGATAGCCCAGCCAGAAGATCAAAATCGATACCAACACCACAAAGACGATCATGTTTCTAACTCCTTAACGGATCTATCGTCGAATGCAAATTTCGCTGGAAAGCAAAATATAGTGAAGAGTGAAAAAAGCAAGCGGTATCAAGCTTTCAATCCTTTTTTTGTGAGACGGTTTATTTTTCTGAGTTATTGGAGTTTTGCAGAACACCGAAAAGAATATTTGTTGTTTCCTCCGTTGGTAACGGACACCCTGTTCGTTACGTCCAAACTCATAGGGGTGGGAATCGCATATGCGTTCATAAGAATATCACGCCCCCTAATATGACTTTTTCAATATTTCCTTCAGATCAAAGTATGATGGTAGGGGCGAATCTTTAGATTCGCTCGTTACCTATAATTTATTGCCACGACCTTCAGGTCGTGGGATAAAGTGAAGAACTCCCACACTCATTTGAGCTTTAGCCCACAGATTCGTAGTCGTAGAATGCGTAGGCAAGCCTTTATTACTGGCCAACCAAGGTATAAATCCTTGCCCATCTGGACTCCAAATTCTGCCTATTAAATGAAACTTTGCAGGTCACCTTATAATTTTAAAAGTACTTGACAGATATACACAAATAATTATAATATAAAAGAACATTCATGGTAATCAGTTAAAAAAATATGTTTAAGAGGAATCTATGTGCCCAAATAATCGAGCTCCTTCAAATATAGTCAATGGAAGTCCTAGTAAAGAATTATTCATTACAATGCTAACTCGCGATATTTCGTTAATTGATGCAATAAGTGATTTGGTTGATAACTGCGTGGATGGAGCGATAAAATTGAGAGGTAGGGACAGATTTACAGGTTTAAAAGTCGACATTACTTTAAAAGAAGATTGTTTCGTGATAATAGATAACTGTAGCGGAATAGATAAGGATTTGGCGCGAGATTACGCTTTTCGATTTGGGAGACCTTTAGAAGCAACTCAAATAGAGTACTCTGTGGGTCAATTTGGCATTGGCATGAAAAGAGCTCTGTTTAAGATGGGGAAAAAGTTTGAAATAAGATCGGTATCTGAGAAAGCATCATTCTCTATAGATATTGATGTTGCTAAGTGGAGTAAAGAAGAGAGCTGGAATTTTAAGTTCAAACAGTTAATAGAAAAACGATTTCCATTGACGGAACGTGGGACGGAGATTACAGTTAGCTCTTTGAATAAAGATGTAAAAGAAAGATTTAAACAAAGCAATTTTCTCTCTGAATTAAAACAAAAGCTAGAACTGCAACATCTAATAAACATTTCAAAAGGGTTAACAATAACAATAAACTCTAACGTACTCGAAGCGAATCAATTGAAGTTATTAAGTAACTTTGAATTCAGATCTGCATATTGGTCAAAGCTATACAAGGCACATGGTAATACGGAGGTTGAAATATATGCCGGTATAGGTCATCAAAAATTGGAAATGGGTGGGTGGTATATTTTCTGCAACAACAGACTTATACAAGGACCTGAACAAACCAGTATTAGCGGCTGGGGAACAAAAACTCCTGTGAGAATACCCGAGTATCACAGTCAATTTGCAAGATTTAGAGGGTTTGTATTTTTTCAATCGAAAACACCATCATTTTTGCCTTGGAATACCTCAAAAACCAGCGTGGATAATGATTCGCAATTATTTCAGAGCGTGAGGTATGAAATGATTCATTTGATGAGACCTATTATTGATTTTCTCAATGCTGTTCATGACGAAAGCACTGATTACCATCGCAAGAAACTAGAAGAAAAGTATTTGCAAGAAAGGATGGATTCAGCACCTTTGAAAAACTATCTAAAGGCCACGACATCCTCGAAATTCAAGGCGCCTGCGCAAAAACAAAAAGCTAAATTGACAAATGAAGTAATAATAAAATACATTAGAGAAGAAAGTAGGGTAGAGAAACTAAAAAAATTCTTTAAGGTCACCTCGCCTAAAAAAGTTGGAGAAAAAACTTTTGACTATACTTATGACAGGGAATGTAACGAATAATATCCCAAGCTATGAAAGAATAGACTACAATCTTCGTCCAGCAAAGTCTATAGAACGGAAAATGCTATGTGAAGCATTTCGACGGCTTTTATATTTTTCCGATTTAACCGAATATCGTTATGTTGGTTTTAGTTCAGTATTTTATAGTGATTTTACGCTTATACACAAATCTCTTGGATTGACTGATTTGATAAGTATTGAAAAGGAAGAAAAGGATAAAGTAAGGTTCAGGTTTAATCGCCCCTATGAATGTATCAGATTGCGTTTTGGTTACTCAAATGATGTTCTACCTACAATTAGTTGGGCAAAAAAAACAATTCTTTGGCTTGATTATGACTTCAAATTAGATGAGAGCATGCTTACCGACATTAGTACCTTCATCTCGAGAGCACAAACTGGAAGTGTTATTCTATTAACAATTGATGTTACACCGGATGACCAACCAAATGATATAGAAGGTGGAAAAAACAGGTACGAGCAATTAACTGAAAGGATTAGTAAAACAAAAATTCCAATTGATGTTAAAGAAAAGGACTTGGACAAAAAATATTATCCAAGAGTATGCTACAACATCATTAACAATGAGATAGATGAAGTGCTTGCAATAAGGAACGGGGGACTCGAAGATGATGATAAAATGATTTATAGGCAACTTTTTAATTTTATATATAAAGATGGATCTTCGCCAATGTTAAGTATTGGTGGAATTATTTTTACAAAAAATGATAAGGATAAGATACTAAAATGCAATTTCAGCAGATTACAGTTTATAAAATCCGAGAAAGATAAATACGAGCCCTATATAATTAATGTTCCCAAACTAACATTCAGAGAAATGCGTTATTTAGACAAAATACTACCTACTTGCAAAGGAAAAAAATTAAGATTTATTTCAAAACAAGTGATGAATGACTATAGTAAAATATATCGATATTTCCCCAACTTTGTAGAAGCAGAGATACACTGATAAAATGACCAGAAAGAAGAAATACAATGTAATAGATTTATTTTCTGGAGCTGGAGGTTTTGGCTTAGGATTCAGGATGGCTGGATACGACATATGTCTTTCTCTGGAAATAGACAAATGGGCATCTGATACACTATCCGAAAATAATAAAGACGGAATGATTATACTTCAAGATGATATTAGGAATTACAAAACAAAAAAAGCTATCCTACGAGTTTGTAAAATACTCCCAGATGTTGTAATAGGTGGTCCTCCCTGTCAAGGATTTAGTAATGCCATTTCTTTTAAAAGAGATCCAAATGATCCTAGAAATTCTCTTTTTAAGGATTTTGCCAAATGGGTTGAATGTTTGGAGCCCACCATTTTTATAATGGAAAATGTAAAAGGAATATTATCAAGACGTAATTTAGATGGTACCAAGGTAATTGAAGTGATAAAAAAGACATTTTCCGATATAGGGTATAGCAATCTAAATATCTGGATATTGAATGCGGCTGAATATGGAGTTCCTCAATTGAGAGAACGCGTATTTATTGTTGGACACAAAAAGAATATAACTATAGATGCCCCACCAAAAACACATTATATAAATAAAAGGCTAAAGGGCTTAGAAAAAGCAATTAATGTTAAAGAAGCAATTTCTGATTTACCAAAAATCCATGCATCTGAAGGACAAGAGATTCAGGAATATAAGGAGAAGCCAAAGACAGAATATCAAATTTGGGCAAGAGGAAATCAAGGAATACTATACAACCATATTGCTATGAAACATACTAGAAGGATTATCGAAAGATTCAGTCATATTAGTATTGGAGAATCGGTCTCTCACGTTTCCATCAAGTATAAAGAAAGAAAGAGAAATGGAAATGGTGAAATTTCCATGAATTCCTACAATATCAACAATCGCAGACTCAATCCCAGCAAGCCATCCTATACGATTCCGGCATCATTTTATTCTAGTTTTATTCATCCATATCTAGACAGGAATATAACTGCAAGAGAAGCCGCCCGTCTACAATCCTTTCCCGACAATTATCGATTTATGGGGAAAAGGACTCTTATATCATCTAAATTGTCAAAAAGAAAGGGTTCACCTAATTATAATTTATTATCCCAATATAATCAAATAGGAAATGCTGTTCCTCCGATTTTATCTAGAGTAATTGCTGAATATATTTATTCCTTTTTATAATTTTGAGAGTCCGTAGGTCATAGCTCCTCGGCTCCTGACACTATGTGTTTCACTCTTTCAAGAGCTTATATCTCCTATCCTAAACGTTCCTAACCCGTAGTCTCTCTTCCCCCCTCTACAAATTCTCTACTACTTCAGTGGTGAAAAGGATGGCAGCAGTATTTATGAGCGGACGGTGCCCCCGTCCGGGCTCCCGTCTGGGAGAGGCAGTGTATTATACCTGCCCCTTACCGCATTCATAGAATGCGTAATTTTGAATTTAGAACTCTAAATGATTTTGGTTTTATTGAACTTTTGAACCTTAAACTTTAAACGCCTTTGAAGGTAAATTTACCTCTGGTGGATGATTTGCACGAACAACGCATCGAAATTTATACGCAAGCTAATAACCTTGAATAGCTTGGAGGAAAAGTGAGAAAAAAATAAAAATAGACACCAGTTGTACCAGTTGCACCGGAAGTAACAGTTCCACCGAGACATAGAAAAATGAAAAAAAGCCATCACCATGCCCCCAAGCCCCCCATCTCCAGCCGATCTCCGACCATGGCGAGTGGGGTATGGACCATATAGGATTTGTCTTAACCCCCTGTATCCCCTTCAGGGTGAACCTTCAGGGTGAACCCCTTGTCAGGGGGACAAAACCAAATTCCCTCCCTGATATCGGAGACCCGCAGGGACGGAGACCCGCACGGGCGAAGATCCGTAGGAAGGGAGGGTTAGGGTGGGTTTATCCTGAGCCTTGCTGAAGGGTTTTAACGTTGCACATCCAAAAGCGGGCGGGATAAATCCCGCCCCTACGCTCAATTCGGACAGGGATGAACCCTGTCCCTACGCGGTGAAAAACGGGTGGGATGTTAATTATCAACGTGGTAGAGTCGCGTAGCAGAGGCTTCATGCCTCTGCGGTCATGTTTTGCGGCAAACTACCAGCTGTTTCGGAGAGGATGAGGTGAAAGGAGTTTCGTCGTAATTTCCATACTTGGCATCTATGGCGAAGCCGTTATAATGAAAAAGCATGTCCAGCTCCTGCGGGTAGTAAATTCGCATACTCAAATCCTGGACAATTTCCCCGGTTTGGTCGGCAAACCGGTAATAACATTTGACCCGATTGATCTGCGTGTCTGCTTCGTAGACGTTGTTCTCGGTAATGACCACTTTTCCCCTGCCATCCGGATCGGTATATTCTCTTACCGGATACCTCTTTGACGGGTCCCTGATCAATACGTTCAGTGCGGGATTGAAGATGTCGACGATGAACCGTCCCTGGTCTGCCAGATGCCGCTTCACGCAGGCAAAGCACGATTCGATGCTTCTCCGGTCATAAAGAAGCGCCAGCGTATTGAACGGGATGAAAATCAAGTTGAATTTCCGGTTGAGGTTGAAATCCCGGCAGTCGGACTTTATCCATTCGACGTTCAGCCCTTTTTCCGTAGATTTTCTTTTGGCTTGAGCCAGCATGGACTCGGTTATGTCCAAGCCGGTGATTTGAACCCCTGTTCTGCCAGAGGAATGGTGATTCTCCCCGTGCCGCAGGCCAATTCGAGCACCGGCTCTCCATATTTATGGGCCTGTTTTATGTAAAACGGAATGTCATCCAAGAAATCGTTATACACCAGATCGTAATGCCGACCATCGTAAAGCAGCCCCTCTGCATCGGACTGATTCATATTCATTAGCTCCTTTAACTGCGTTTGTTATTCTAAGACTTTATAAGTTTACTATTTGAGTTGTGAGCTCAGATATAATTATAAGACAGAATATGTGCTGATAACCTGTTCGTGATGAACACCCTCGTCCGTGACATTCTATGGGGTAACGGACAAGATGATCGCTGCCGATAGGCATATATCAAAAAGCGGGCGGGATGTTCGTATGAACGCATACGCGAATCCCGCCCCTACGCTTAAAACCGGTATTCGAGTTTGCCGAGGGGGATGATTTGTTTGGAAGCCCATTTGGATTTTTTGCTCATGAAATAAGCCAGAACGCCCTCCGGGGCAACCTGGATATCTAAAGATGAAGTCTTTCTATCGGTTTGAGCGCTCCGGGAAAACGACCGGTACAACAGCCAAAACCCGGCAGTCGCCCCAACCGCACTTGAGGTTAAGTACAAAGCGCTGTTGTCATCTTTAGATGATACCAGATAAGCAATCCCCAAACCGACCAGCCCTCCGGCAAGCTCTCCTAAATTGATAAGAGTCCCTTGCCCAGTAGTGAAATCTTTACCTTTAACGAGATAATCTCCCACGGTCAACCCGGCTGCAGCTCCGATCATGGCAGAGGCAGTATATGCTTTTTCGTCCTCCGGTTCCGCCATGTCCACCGCAGCTACGGGAAGATAAGCCCCAAGGAATCCCGCCCCCCGAAGAACAAAGGCGTCACCTCTGGTGTAAGGCTGGTGGTCGGAGAGCAATTTTCCGTATAAAAGCCCTGCTCCGGATCCCAAAAGTATGCTGGCGCAGAATGAGCGCTCATTATCCTCTTCGTAGAGGTCTGCTAAATGCGCGGCGCCAAGGCCTAAACCGAGCCCGAAATCCCCTCCGATACAGATAACCTCCGCCGTTCCCGGCGTCATATTCGATTTATCCGCAATAGAAAAGAAAGCCAGACCTTCGAGAAGGCTTCCCGCCATCCCGGATGCAAGCGCCCCTCTCCCCTCCACCTCCTCGCCGCGAAGAAGCCCGTAGGTAAACATTCCATGCACTATCCCGCGTGTGCCGCCGTAAAGACTGAGGGTGGCATCGGCATCGGTCACCTGCATGCCTTTGGTAGCCATAAGCGGAATGAAGAAACCCCCACCGCTGATCAGCATGTATGTTGCCACCGCTGACTTACCGTCCTCGACTTCGAAGATAACCGGAACCGCCCATCCATAGTATCCCATCGATAGTGCCAGGCAGCCGGTAAGAAGCTTGGTCCGTCCCTCCTGGTTCAATAAAACCCGAGGCTTTTCCTGCCTGATCCGTTCTGTCACCTTCCTTCGAAACTCCCTGGCTTCGTCGGCAGTCAACGGTAACCGGGCTTTCAATAACCTTTCCTCCGGCTGGTAGGAAATCTCAAGCACAAAGGACGTATCGGAGATCTGAAATAGCCGGGCTTCCAGAAAGTTTTTGTAATCGGTGAATAGATCCAACTTCTGCCCAAGCTCCGAATCGATGTATTCAAGCTTCCCCTCTTCGTCTATTGGAACTTGAGCTTCCTGTGCCTGACTTGATGCTGCAAAAGCAATGGATGAAAGCAGGATAATAGTCAGAAGGACTTTGGTTTTCATATTTCCCTCCTGTTCAAATGTAATTATGGACAGGGACACTTCTCCCGTCATAGACGGGATCAGTGCGAGTGAACCCTGTCCCAACTCGAAACACCAACATATTTTATCCTTGGGCAGCGATGCAAATATCCCACTGAAACCGCTCTATTTTCCTAAAAACGCGCAAGCAAGTTTGCGCACTCCAAAACCTATTTCATCGTACTTTGCCCCGGGATAGCGAGGCGAATATTCCTCCAAAACATAATACCGCGAAGATGATGAATGCCGTTTTGGTGCTGGTTAGGAAAGCGGGATACTTCTCCGGGGTTATCTGCGCTCTGCCGAGGTAAAGGGCAAACACCAGCATGGCGATCCCCATGGAAAGCATCTGGCCGGTAAGGCGCATGGTACCCAGTGTAGCGGAGGCGACGCCGTAAAATCGTTTCTCTACCGAGCTCATCACCGCATTGGTATTGGGAGAGGAAAATAAAGCAAAGCCAAAGCCGAGCAGAACCAAGCTGAATATTATGAATGCTAAATCTGTGGTTGAGTTTAAGAAAGTGAAAAGCAAAAGCCCGACAACTGTTAATGTCATACCCGCTGAAGCTACTATTCTCGGCTCGATTTTGTCCGAAAGCCTGCCGGCAAGAGGCGAAAAGATAGCCATCACCACGGGCTGGGATACTAAAATCAGACCCGCATCTTGAGGAGTGAGTCCTTTGGTATACTGCAGGTAAAGGCTCAAAAGAAAACTGATAGCCGAAGTGGCACTGTAGTTAATCAATGCCGCCAAGTTGGAGAAAGCAAAAACCCTGTTATTTCCGAATAGACTTATGTTCAAAACGGGATATTCAACTTTTGTTTCCCACCTGACAAATGCAATCATACCCAGAATTCCCAAAAGAACCAACCAGACACCCGTGAGGGCGGGGAGTAAGGAAAAACCATACATCACCGATACAATGGTAATGCTTAATATAACAGAGCCGAGAAAATCGAACTTCTCTCCTATGGCTCCAGCCCATTCCCCCTTCAATTTCCAAAAAACCAAACCTACAACTATCACCGCCAGAAAACAGTTCGTCAGAAAAATACTTCTCCATCCCAGATGCTGGGTTAAAAAGCCACCGACGAACGGTCCGAGTGACAATCCCGTATACACTGCAGCAACGTTAAATCCCAAGGCTTTGCCCCTTTCACCGATTGGAAATACCGAAGTCAGAATGGCTATGGCAGTGCCAAACATCATCGCCCCTCCGATTCCCTGCAAAATTCGAAAAGTGATAAGCCATATGGCTGAAGGAGCAATTGCCGAAAGGAGAGACGAAATAGCATAAAGCAAAATTCCGTAGGTAAAAATCTTCTTTCTTCCATAGATGTCTCCTATCCTGCCAAAAGGGACTAAAAACATCGCCGCGGATAAGAGATATGAAGTAGCGACCCAGCTCAACAATACCGCATTCATGGCAAATTCCTTACCGATGGAGGGGAGCGCTATGTTGACAGAAGATGCCATAAAGGGGGTGAGAAAGGAGGTAAGCGTGGCAACAATTAAGGCGGCTCGTTTGGTGGTGGTATCATCCAGGTCCATGCTGTCTATAATAATTAATTTTTAAGATGGGTAAAGAGGAATTTTAGCGTTTGGGATAAATCAGCAGAAGGAGGATTCGAGGATTCCAGGATTCAGGGGATCAAGGGAATGCAAAGGCGTTTAAGGTTCAAAGGCAAGCCTTCACATGTCCTGAGCGAAGTCGAAGGATGGCTTGCTCCCCAGGTTATGGAGATGCCAAGCTATAAAACATTGGCAACGCGAAATCAAAACGGTTGAGCATTGAATAATCCCCCTTTATCCCGTTTTTGGGAAAAGGGAAGTTTGAGGTATTCCCCCTTTTTCAAAGGGGGATTCAGGGGGATTACTAATGTAGGTAAGTCGGTTGGACAGGGTCTGAACCGTATGGTTCATACCAGGGCACCTAGCTTAGGGAGTAGCGGTATTATCTGCAACGTGTCTTTGTATGAATCTTTTGAAGAGGAACAATGATATACCCAAGCATAGAAGGCTCCCTATTCTCACTGTCCAGATCACACCCACTGTCTGCCCCAACGTTCCAGCCAAAAAGCTTCCCAAAGGCATGGTCCCCATAAACATCATGGTGAAAAAGCTCATCACCCTCCCTCTCATCTCGTCTGGAATGATCTCCTGCAATAAGGTGTTACAAGTGGCGACAATGGAGATCATCCCCCAGCCGGTGGCGACTAAAAGCAGAAGAGATAAAGGGAGTAGGTGGGAAAAGGAGAAGGCGAATACGGAAATGAAAAAGACAAAGATTCCCAGCCGCATGTATTTCAGCTTCTCCTCGCCTTTCCGGGAAGCCAAGCCCAATCCGGCGGTGATCGCCCCGATCCCTATGGCAGCCATCAGAAATCCCAAACCGGAGGGTCCGGCTTTGATGATATCCCGGGCAAATACCGGCATCAACACGGCGTAGGAAAAACCAAAAATGCTCATGGCCGAGACCATAATGACCAAAGCCAATACCCTTTTATTCCCCCGAACGTAGGAGACCCCCTGTTTGAAACTGGTCAAGAAGGTGTGATTGCTATTGGAGAAGACCAGATCCTGCATCCTCATCAGCATAAGACCGGAGATCACCGCCAGAAAGCTCAACCCGTTGAAAAAAAAGCATCCAGCCTCTCCTGCCAAGCTGATCAGAATCCCGGCGGCAGCCGGACCTAAAATCCGGGCGGCATTAAACATGAAGGAGTTAAGAGCAATGGCATTCAGAAGATCATCCTTACCTACCATCTCTTTTACGAACGACTGCCGGGTGGGCATGTCGAAGGCGTTGACCATACCCAGACACATAGCCAATATCATCACATGCCACACTCTTACCAGTCCGGTGTAAGTCAAAAAAGCTAAAACGAAAGCCAAGATCATGGCACCGGTCTGGGTCCAGATGAGCAGCTTTCGTTTTTTGACCCGGTCGGCCAAAACTCCGGCAGGCAGCGAGAAGAAAAAGATGGGCAAGCTGGCAAATGCGCCCACTACTCCCAATAGAAACGGAGAATTGGACAGACGTAACACCAACCAGCCCTGAGCCATGCTCTGCATCCAGGTCCCGATCAGAGAGATCATCTGTCCGAACCAGTAGAGCCGGAAGTTGCGATGCTTCAAAGAACGAAAAGTATTCCAGAAAAAACCCTGTTTATGTTCCGGAGATGTTTGGACGGAGTTTGTATTTATTTGGGACATCGGTTGGGTGTCATAAGCGCGAAAGGTTTAATAATATAATCCGAAACTGATGAATTATACGATGGAGGATAAAGGTTGTAAAGAGGTTTTTATTGGGAGAAGGAGTAAAATGAAGATAAAACGTGAATTCGGTCTTGTAGGGACAACTCCCTGCCTTTGGTATAATGACCTCCTTTCAAAATCGTCCAGAAACCGACCGGTTTCAGATAGTTTCTAAACCACTTTTTTGCTCCAGTTAAATTTCCTTTCTTGGTATTCTTTCCTCAACTGCCGTCTAAAGTGGATCTTAAGGTTTTAAGGTGACACATGAATTGCTTCAACAAAGTCCGCCTGAGATATTCCTTCTTTATTAAAACGTTTCTGATACAGGCGGCTTTCCGAACTATTTTTTGTCAGTATAGTTTATCCACATTGTCTCTGGCAAATAATGATGCGGGCTGGTGGGGTAGGCAGCTTTTCTGGGCATAGTCTCTTGAAGGGGAGCCCCTAAAGCCTGGCATCCTCCTCTCAATTGATGGAAGGAGTGGTGCGAAACCTTTCTATTTGGGGCATCAGACAGTACATCCATTGTCAAATGATGGTTACTGAACCCGTTTTTCAAAATGCCCCCAGGGCTAGAGAAAGAACATTGCTCCTGAAATGATTCCGGAGGTCTCAAGAGTTTGGCTGCCCTCTTTATCCATGGGATGAGACCACGGTATCATTCACTGAAGCCATGCTTTTCAGGAGGTTTCGGAAGGATGAAATTCCCGTGAAAAACTGATTGCGCGACACCTGCCAACCGGGGAAGCGCTTCGAAATCTGGGGCTATGAGTAGGGCGACTACCACTCTTACCGTGTCACCCACCAGCGTATCAATACTGGCTATTTTCAAAGCCTGAAATGAAGAATCCCAATGCCAAACCGTATCGATCACCGTTTCTCCGACGGGCGGTAAAATAAACGGTCCGGTATTCTCAAAAAATCTCTGATCCAGGGGAACGATACCAGTTCCCAAATAGAAAGGAGCGTAATGCTGGTCGGAATAATCAGGATAAATATGTCCTGCCATGATCAGATATCTCTCCCGTTCGGTATCCGGATCTCCAGCTTGAAGATCACTTGTCTTAAATGAAGTCAAACCTAATGACTGTCCCTTTTCAGCGTCCTTCACCCACACACCATTCCAGAGTACGGAATCTTCATTAATCTGATCGTCACCGTTGAGATCCACGTCATAGGTGGCTTGAGGACTCTGTAAAAATTGGTATACCAAAAATCCGGGCATTCTGGCAAACCCGGACTCAGTCAGATCGCTGTCATATTCGTAACCCATGTTTCTGTTTCGATTGAAACCAACCAGGTCATCGTTAGCCGTTGGACCTATATCGCCGTCACACATGACCGAGACAAAGCAGTTCCTTATCGGTCTTCTGTCTTGACGTATGTTCATCAGGTCAAAGATGAAGAAGTGAATAGTCTTGTTGTTTTCATAATTCCACGAACAGGTCCGTTGTATGGCCTTGACTCCTAAACCGTACTTGGCAATGTCTATTCCGTCACCGGCATTGGAATTGATACCTGTATCCCATCGGTTTTGATCTTGGTCATCATATTCAGTGTAGCTATCCTCGATACCTAGGATGATCGGGTTCCCCTGCTGATCCCTCAATGGCCAGAAATCGGGATTGCTGTAATCCTCGGGATGATCACTGATGAATATGTCGGTTAGTGCGGAGAATTCTTCTATCCCACCCGAAGGATTATATCCTACTACTACTCTAGGGTCAGTTATCGCGTTATAAAGAACCGTGTCTCTCTTGCTACCCCGGTTCTTAAAATTAAAGGTCTGAAGCGTTCGGTCATTTATGGTTCCACTAACCCAAATGCCAGCTCCATAGATATAGTACTCGTCTGATCCCTTGGGCCATTCACCTCCTGCAGATCCGATATCGACTAGCTGACCGAAGATGGCATAATTGGTCATCGGGATTCTGAAGTCGTTTATATCCAGACCGTGCCTAACGTACCTGCATCCAAAATGCCCATCTCTAGCATCTTCTTCCTGAAGCAAAGATGAGCTCTCGTTTTTCTTTCGAGCCTGACCAGAGACTGCCAATAGTATGATTATCAGCAAACCCACCACAAGTGAACGACCGGGGATTTCGAATTTCCGTAGCAATTTCTCCACAGCAAACCTCCTTTTCAAGGACCAACTCTCCGGGTCAATGATTTTCTCAAGTCATCATCACTCCAAACAGCGATGGTGGATAGACCATTTGAGTGTTTCCATCACCCGTCACACTCATGTTCCGTTTTCCTTTATGTGATCGGACTTTAATACCTTACCACCCAAACAAAGGAGCAGTTCCTCCATGCCAAACAAAGCTTAAACATAAGGTTTAAGTCGTCGATGTCTGTTGGTTTTCGGCAATTGACCCTCAGTCTCTAAACCCAAGACATCGAACCGTTCGAGACAGAATAATGACTTCATCAGAAGTTTGCCAAAGCCTGTGGTATCCGATTATTGTCTTAATGTTGACAGTTTGGTGGGGGCGAGCTTCTGAAAAGATAGTCAACAATACAGACTATATCCACGATATCGACTGACCCGTCACAGTCAGTGTCCCCGGATTCCAGGGGCTCCGGTGCTTCACCAGACCTATAAACGTAGTTTAGACCAAGAATTACATCAGCAATATCAATGGAACAGTCAGCAGTAAAGTCCCCCACCAGAAAATTGGGCATTCCCGTAACCGTAAAGTATTGATATTGTTCGCACCATGTTTCTCCCCCATAATCGTCGTAAGCTTTCACTTTCCAGAAATACGTTACTAAATCCAATCTTTTGATTTGATCACTTGCGATTAAATCATGATCAACGATGGTCGAGTCAGGAGGGAAGCGATATGACGTACTTATATAGAGATCATATTTGACCGCAGTGCCCAGATCAGGGTCAACGGCTGTCTGCCAATCAAAATGTACCAATCTTGGCGTGAATGCTTTATTCGGTGGGAAGAGCAGTGAAAAAGGATTTGGTGGATGATTATATTCCACCTGAATATACTTTATGGTTGTATAGTCGTAGGATGTAATCCCGTCCTGACTGTAACCGGTTACATATATATCCCCGGACTTATCTAACGCTAAAGCACAAGCGTAATCACCAAGCATTCCGGGACCGGCGTCTCTTTTTACCCATAGTTCGTTTCCCAAGGAGTCATACTTCAATGAGGCATAGTCATACCAACTGTCTGGACTGAGGCTCCAGCCGGTAACATAGAGATTACCCGAATCATCCGTTGCGATGGCACTGGCATTGTCCTCCCAGTTTCCTGGTCCATTGTACCTTTTTACCCAAAGCTCAGTTCCGGAGGAATCGTATTTGATGGTGACATAATCCATGTCTGTTCCGTTACCTTCGCTCCGCCCAGTCACATAAATGTTTCCGCCGCGATCAACCGCCATGGCATTCGCATAATCATCACTGTTTCCAGAGCCATTATAACTCCGCATCCAAGCCATATCCCCGTTGGGATAGTACCTGATCGTTACGTAGTCAAACCCAGTTTCACGTTTCCAACTATAGCCCGTTACGACTATTCCACTGGGACCATCGACTGCTAAGGACTGAGCAAGATCGCAATCATTACTCAAGCCATTGAACCTCTTCATCCAGACAACCTCTCCATCGGGGTAGTACTTGATGGTAGCGTAATCGAAGCCCGTAGCTTCCGTCCAAGAATCACCTGTAACATAAACGTAACCCGAGTCATCCACAGCTATGGCATTGGCGCAGCTCCAGCTCGTATCCGGGCTGCTATAGGTTTTCGCCCAATTCTGAATTCCCGAAGAGTCATACTTTATGGTAGCATACTCCGGAAACGAGAAATCACCGATGCTCATTCCGGTCACGTAAACATTGCCCCAATTATCTGAGGTTATGGATTTGGGATAATCCCAATTATTGCCAGAACCATTATACCTTGAAACCCATCCAATGCTCCCATCCGAACGATACTTTACCGTGGCGTAGTCACCTGCGGTGCCATTACCGATACTCATCCCGGTGACATAAACGTTACCGAAATTATCCTTGGTCATACCGCAAGCAGAATCGTTGGAATTACCAGGTCCGTCGTATCTTCTTAGCCAGGCAACATCTCCGTTCGGAAAATACTTTATGGTAAGATAATCCATCGTTGTCTCATTTCCGTAACTCCGTCCGGTTACATAAACATTGCCCGAATCGTCCACAACCACCACCGATGGCCGGTCATCAGCATTTCCGGGTCCATTGTATCGTCTTACCCAGGCATTTTCTACGATCTGAGCGGAAATTTCTGTACTTATCAACAGCACAATCACCAAGAAGGTTAGTCTCTTAATCATTGGTTTGCCCTCCGGACGAAATGATTTCCCTCATGGCACCACTCCACAGAATCTCCACATCAAAAGTCGAGGAAATACCGTGATCTGTGTTGCAGTTTAATTCTTTTACGTTATAATCTAATATAACTAAATATATATATAATGTCAACATAAATCTTTAGTTTGTAGTACTTTCTTGAGGAAAGGAAGAACCTATAATATGACTAAAGACTGCATTAAAAGAAGAACTGCAATCGTAACTTTTGTCCGAGCAAGTAATCTCGTAGGACTTTCATGAAATCGACATATTGTTGGTGGGCATTTCAATTTTCTTATTTAACCGGGGTCAGAAGGGGGTATACCCTCGGTCACGAATCCTAAGCGACTATACAATAATTCTTACACCCACATCCAAAATCCGATCCTGATTGCAATCTCCGCGATACAAACCAGCATAACAGAGCATCGGTTTCCACAGAAGGCATTCATCACATACTGGGCGGTATCCACACCAAAGATGAAAAGAGATACCAAAAGAACCGAATCCGAAGGAAGGGTATGACCAGCCCGAATTGCCTATTCGAGTAATATCGCGTGTGCTTTTGACTTTTTCCTTCAACCCGAGTAGGGGTGGGTGTTCCTCCCCCTCGTCATAAACTCAGAAAATTCTCTACAATGGATTTCATTCATCGATTCCAGAAGGTGGTTGTTGTTCTCCCACTGTCCAGCTATATTCGTCACTAATCCCCGGCTTCCAAAGTGCCCGAAGTTATAGTGAGCTGCATGGTGGGGTAACAACAGGTTTGATTGGGAGCCTCCGAAGGTTGTTTCAATTTTGTTTCAATCAGGTTTGGGTTTTCTTGGGTCTTTGTGGGTTGTGATGGGTCGTAAAGAAATCACTTAACTCCTTATCTTTCTTTCTAATAATCGAAACATTAATAACTTACCATACCCCACCGATTTGGGATGAACCATAAACTTCATACCTTTGGCGGGACGTTCCGCGCGAGTTGCCCCTATACTTTTGGATGTTACTTTTTTCCCAGGGGCATGATGTAGATTATTGTTTCATCTGCGGGAAGATTCAAGGTTTTTTTCACGTCCTCGTCCTTAAAACCAGCCATTACCACCGTCCCGATATTCAGGGAGACCCCCTCCAGGTAGACGTTTTGGGCGGCATGACCTGCCTCCAGATAAAACCAGTTCGGATTTTTGGTCTTGGCAGTCAGTCCGGTTATGATTAAAGCAGCCGGAGCATTCTTTATGGGCGCCTGCCCTGCTGCATCGAATAACTTGGCTTTCATATCCCCACCAGCCATTTTAAGCAGCTCGTGATGGGCGGGTTGATATTGGTATAATCCCATGGGCAAGCCAATCAGTTTACCCGGAAGAACATAGACATTCAGCAGGTAAGTCGCCCTAGCAGAGGGGGCGGTACGATGACCGGTCTTGGGATCGGTGATGCCTTGAGCCGCCCAGAGGATTTGCGAAACCTCAGATAAAGTCAGCGAATCCTCCTTGTATTCTCTGATAGACCTTCTCTCCAGAAGGGCTTTTTCCACCGATACCTCACCTTCATATTTTGGCTCAGGTAATGGGATGGTCTCGGTTCTGGTTTCTTTCTCCTGGGCAATTGCCGATTGGCTCCCATCTTTGGTTCCCGATTGCATGAGGAGCAATCCACCCGCGAAGAAAAGCACTGACACGAGAAATAAAACGTGTTTTTTCATGTTCTACCTCCTTCTGATTGTTTTGAAATAATTCCTTCCGGTTTCGTTTACGAGGTTTCGGTTACGTATCGTTCTTCGTTTGTTCGTTTTCGGGTATCGTCTTAGTACCTGATAACTGTTAACTACTCTTCTTTCCGGTCATCTCCGTTATGTCTAATCTTAATATCCCCACTTCTTTATAATCATCATCCGATTTCAGGCTTTTTTCTCTGACTATGTCGGGCTCATCTTCCAAATGCTCCAGTAAAACGTTAATAGCATGTTTTTTCTCTGCCAGATCATGTATCTGATACATCTTTCCCCAAAAGACCACGGAGCGATAAGCATGAGAACAATCCCCCATCTTGTATCCCCGGTCTTCGATTACCGTAGCACATACGTTCGGATTCTGATGAATGAAATCCAGCTTCAATCCCTCTGGGGAACAGTGAAAGAAGAGGGCATTTTTGTTCTCATCATATCCATAGCTCAATGTCACTCCATAAGGCTCATTATCCCGGCACATGGAAACTACCACATATTTCCCCTGTCTTAATATCTCCGATAATAGATTTTTATCTGTTATCTCTTTTTCCTTTTTTCTCATGTGATATTTGGGCATGGTTTACTCCTTGTTGGTTTCAGAATCGAAAAATCAGAGTGAAATTTTGTCGTTTCTGAACCGATGTTGTAAAGTCAAATACGAAGCGAAAATCGTGGTTAGCAGTTGCAGGAAAGGGGAGATGAATACCATCAGAACCAGCCACCCGATGAAGCTGGCTTTCGGCTCATACAGAATCATAGGGATGCCGAAATTCTTAAAATCGGATGCGGGATCGAAAAGCAGGATGATGGTTCGTCCCCAGATGGCACACATCACTAAAAAAGTGAAAAATGAAGTGATGAAGGCATATCTCAAGACCCGATGGAGAGTATCTTTAATGCTAAGATCAAGGACACTTATCCTTTTTGCAATGTACCAACCGACCACGAATCCAAATAGTATGCAAAAGATCGGCACCCCCATTCCCATACCCACACACAGAAGATCGAGGAGAATGAAAAGCACCAGAACGATTTTAAAATTCCTATTAAAAATACTAGTCAAGTTTAATCAGAGTAGTTTTATTATGTTTCTATCAGCCCAAAAGTCTGGACCATCACATCCAAGTATTATTCGGGCATAACCATTAGCCTTATCGGCTCGTCCTCGGTTTGGATTCCCGGGGGACTATATCTAAGATCAGCTTTTCCGTGCGCCGGATGATGGTAAGATGCAGCTTTACTCCTATCCGCTTTTCCGTTAAAAGCCGGTGAAGGTCATCGATGTTTTTAATCGGCTGACCGTCAAAACCGACAATGATGTCTCCTCCAATCAAACCGGCTTTCTCTGCGGGGCTGTTCTTCTCCACCGAGATCACCTGAATGCCGCTTTCGGTTGATAATTTATGAAAACGAACCAACCGGCGTAGCAAAGGTACATTCTGCCCTCCGATACCGATGTAACTGCGCCGGATTCTCCCCTCTTTGATCAAAAGACCGGTGACATACTTGGCCGTATTGATCGGAATGGCAAAGCAGATTCCCTGGGCGGGCAGGATGACGGCGGTATTGACCCCAATCACTTCCCCCCGTGAGTTTACCAGAGGACCACCGGAATTACCGGGATTCAAAGAGGCGTCGGTTTGGATGATGTTGTCTATCAGCCGGCCGGATATCGAGCGGAGCGAGCGCCCGAGCGCGCTTACCACTCCCGAGGTGACGGTCCACTGGAAGCCGTAAGGGTTGCCGATGGCGATCACCAGCTGCCCCACCCGGATGGATTGCGAATCCCCCAAATCTGCCGATACCAGGTCGGTCCTGTTGATTCTGATGACCGCCAAATCGGTATCCGGGTCGTCTCCGACCAGGATCGCCTCAAAATGGCGGCCATCGGAGAGAGTGACGTCGATTTTGGTGGCAGCATGCACCACGTGGCTGTTGGTCAGAATAAAGCCGTCTGGCGTGAAGATGAAACCCGAAGCATTGCCATGCAGATCCTGGGGGAAGTGAGGGTTTCTTCTTTGCCACTCTTGCGGTCGCTGGTGGACGTCGATATTGACCACTGCCGGGCCGACCTTTTCCACTGCGCTGATAACCGCCTGGGAATATGCATCCAACAAATCCTTATCGGAAGCGGTGGCGGTTTTCGATGAAACAAACCCGGGCTCGATTACCGAATTTGGTTCAGACACTAATTGAGATATCCGCTTTGCGGTTACGTTCTTTTTTTTCATTTTCCCTCATTAGATACAAGGATAACAGACCGGCTATCCGACTGAATGTTTATATACATCACCGTCTGGAAGCCATCCCGATACAATCCTCCGGGCAGACTTCCACGCAAAGGCCGCAGCCATAACAATTGTTCCGATCGACAACCAGTTTTTCTTCATTCATTTTTCTGGCTTTGAAATAGCAGATGTCGGGGCAAATTCCGCAATGGGTACACTTGTCCCATTCGGTCTGCTCGATGGAAATTCCCTTATCGCATACCTCGGTCTGGTCCAGGAAATAGCCACAGCAGTCGTTGCAGCAAAAGCATATGCCTTCGGTCACGGTTCGATCTTTTTCATTCCTAAACGGTCTGGTAACCAGATGCTTTTCCTTGGACTCCCGGAGAATTTCGTCCACCTCAGCCCGGGAGATCTCCTTCTTATTCGAACCGCTGCTGGCTTGAACGTCACCGCGGAACATCAGACAGAGATCCATTCGGGAGCGGGAACAACCCCCCTCTTTTTTCTCCCGACAACCGCAATTCTCCACCCAGAAGCGCTTTTGTGGACTAACCAGTTTTTTTGCCTCTTCAGGGGTGCAGACATAGTGAAAATGTAAATCGTCGCCACTCATGATATCCTCCTGTTAGTCATCCTCTTCTTTGGTCCGCTGCCTAAATGGAGAGAGGAGAGGTTTCAACAGAAATCAAGAATTCAAGAAGCACAATTCAGAATTGTTTTGGGTCCTTTCGGTTCTCTGTTTTACGGATATGTCGAATTTTACATCATGATTTCCGGCCTCCCCCACCACAATTCTCATTTCTTACTTGTGGTTGGAGATGGAAGAAAATCAATAGGATACCGAGAATGTCATTATAATGTAAGTTTATCTGAATCACATTATTATTTTCGTTATTATCGTTTCCCTTGACATCGTGCATGGTCCCGGTTCTTCCTGGCTTACAGATAATGCGGTTGTTATCGACTGAGTAACATTTCATAACTTACGGATATCATAGACAAAACCTCCCTCAAGCGATTCACCTGCGTTTTTATACGCAGTCACGTACTGTCCACAATTGCTTCCAATCCAATTTTCCTCTAACTCTCCGATGCTCAAAATAACTTCATATCCCGCCTGTTTCAGTGCTTCGATGATCTCATACTTTTCTCTGTCGGGTCGTACATACGACAAGATATGGTTCTTTCTGGCTTGAAACGTCGGATTCACCGGCGTGATTTTGATCAAAAACAGGCTGGGATCGAAATAGTCCAAAAGGACATGGGAATCAACGGGCATCCCTTCGGATAGAGCAAAATTAAGGGTGATCTTTCTATCCCCCGGTTGATGAAATGCCTGGCCGAATTCTGCCATCTGTTTGAAGCTCCATTTATTCATGGGGATCAGCCAATCCCGTAAAGCTTCATTCGTGGTATGAAGGGAGAACTGGAATTGGAATTTTCCCACATAATTTTCGTTTTTTATCCTTAATAATTTTCCAAGAAATTTTTCAGTTCCCCGGGGCGCGATGGTGGAGAAGGAAATCATCAAACCCGGAGCATCGTAAAGTTCGGGAAGCAGCCGGAGAACCTCCAGAACGTTTTCATTGAACGAGGGTTCTCCGGTGCGGGCAAATTGGATCTTCAGTTTTTCGACTGCCACTTGTTTATCCTGGTATCTTTCTTTAATCAAGTAGTCTATCTGATAGAGTATCTCCCCGGTGGAAAGTTTTCCCTGATAATATCCCCCGGCATCACAAAAACGGCATCCCACCGGACATCCATACAGGGTGGAGATAGTTAAGACCCACTTTTTCTCCCGGGGGAGTGGAGGCTGCAAGGATTCTACGAATTCTATCAGGTTTTCCCCTTGGTTTTCCGCTATATAAACCGTGGCAATATCCTCGCGTCCGATTTTCGCAACCACCTTCATGACGGGTTCTCCTGAATTTTTCGGAATATCTCCATGCCCGCTCTGACTCCGTCCCCGATGCAGAGCGCGACCTGCCGGTTGAGGTTGTTCTTGACATCACCAATCAAAAAAAGCTCCTTCTTTTCTTGTAGTCTGCTTAAGTTCTCCTTCAGATTTTTGCTTAAGAAATCAAGACGAGGGTCTCTTCCAATGGCAACCACCAGATAACGAACCAGAAGCTCACTTTCACCGGAGATTTGGCGAAAGCTCAATTGTACCATATCATCCTGACATTTGATACGCAATATTTCAGTGTTCACCAAATACGAGATCGCTTTAGTTTGCCTGGCTCTTTGCCAAAGCAAAGGAAGGCATTTAATTCTATCCCCCCTAACGAAAATTACCACCTGGTTCTGTTTGGCTGAGAGGTTCAGGGCATAGTCAAAGGCGCAGTCGCCTGAGCCCACAATGGCTATTTTCTCTTTTCTCACCTGTGCTAAAGGAGTGATCTCATAAAGTATATGACGATCCGCTTCCGGGGACACCTCGGAAACAGACAATCTTCGAGGTTTGGTTCCAGATGCCATGATCACAAATCGAGAGGAAACCTCCCTTTGATTGGTGCGTACCCAAAACATCTCGTGGTGGTGGTCAAGCTCCCGTACCTCCTCAAAACAGACTTTTATGCCAGCGTGGTCTATTTGGTTTTCAAAAAGTTGAGCTAATTGGAGACCGGAAATCCCATTTGGAAAGCCGGGATAGTTTTCCACTAAGTACGCATTTCTTAACAAACCGCCAACTCGATCTTTTTCGAAAAGAGTTGGTAAAATCCCATAACGCTTTAATTGAATGGCTGCCGCGATACCAGCGGGACCTGCTCCTACGATAATCACATCATTTGGATCCACTTATCCACCTCTCAATTACATTCTATCCACGGCAGTTTGTCCAAATCCACATTCCCTCCGGAGAGGATTATTCCGACCCGTTTTCCGGTGACATCGATTTTTCTATCCAAAAGCGCTCCGAACGGAACAGCGGCGGAGGGTTCGATGATGATCTTCATCCGCTCCCAGATGATACGCATGGATGCTACGATGGCATCCTCGCTTACCGTTACGATATCGTGGACATATTTTCTTATGATGGGAAAGGTTTTGTCTCCCAGAGAGGTGCGCAGTCCGTCTGCGATGGTCTGGGGATTTACCTGGGGGATCAATCTTCCTTCGTAAAACGATCTGTAAGCATCGTCTGCGCCTTGTGGTTCTGCGGCTACCACTTTGATTCCAGGAGAAAGGTAATTTACTGCCAATGCCGTTCCGCTCAAAAGCCCACCCCCACCCACCGGAGCTATGACCATGTCCAGATTTTTTACCTCCTCCAAAAGCTCTTTGGCACAGGTTGCCTGACCGGCTATGATCCGGTAATCGTTATACGGATGAATGAAGGTGGCGCCTGTATCCTTAACCACCCGATTTAAGGTATCTTCACGGGCTTGCAGGGTAGGTTCACAAAAAATGATGCTTCCTCCATAACCTTCCACCGCTTTTATTTTCACGGTTGATGAATTTTTGGGCATGACTATGTAAGCTTTGATTCCTCTGATTTTCGCAGCAAGAGCCAAAGCTTGGGCATGATTGCCGGATGAATGGGTGGCAACCCCTCGGTTGGCCTCTTCATCGGAGATGGAAAGAACGGCGTTTGTCGCTCCGCGAAATTTGAAAGCACCGACTTTCTGGAAGTTTTCGCATTTGAAAAACAGTTCCGCGTGAATCATTTCATCCAGGCTTTTACAAGTCAATACCGGAGTGCGGTGGATGAAGGGATTAATCCGGTTAGCTGATAGGTGGATGGATTTGATATCAGGTATCGAGTTGGTATTGATATTATTCATTATTTCCCGATTTTTTCTCTTCGCGTACTCTTAGTGTGTCAGAAGGAACTCCTGACGCCATATGAAATGTGAATTCCATGACAAAAACCACACTTCATGCGGAGTGTACTCCTGCGAAGCAAGGGATGTTCCAATGCCACTTTTTCTCGTTGATCTAATATTCCAAAGTTTTTAAACATCTTTACCGTGCTGTATATCCTCCATCGATCACCAGTTCGCTCCCGGTGACGAACTTCGATTCATCAGAAGCCAGATAAAGGATACCATAGGCGATATCGTCTGGTTCACCCACATGTCCGATCGGATGTAAACCATCCAAAATCTTTCTAACCTCATTGACGTCACCCTGGGATTTGGCGTAGTTTTCCACCATCGGTGTCCAGATGAATCCGGGATGGACTGAGTTCACCCGGATCTTATCCTTGGCATAAAGAAACGCATCGGTTTTGGTCATTATCCTCACACCACCCTTGGAGGCGTGATACGGCGGGACATCCGGCGCGCTTACGATTCCATATATGGAAGAAAGATTTATGATACTGCCCCCGCCGGCTTTCCTCATATGGGGAATCACATGCTTAGTGCAGAAGAAAACGCCTTTTAGATTGACTGCCATAACCTGATCCCATTCTTCCTCGGTTATCTCATGGGTGGGCTTGCTTACTCCCGATATTCCGGCATTGTTTACTAAAATATCGATCTTCCCAAAGATTTTGGCGACATCCGAGAATACATTCTGGACCTCTTTTTCCTTAGAAACGTCCATATGCCAGAATTTTGCCACACCACCGAAACCTTTGATTTCATCCACCACCTTTTGACCCTCTTGGTCCAGTATGTCGGTTACCGCCACCTTAGCCCCTTCCTTTGCCAGAAGTTTGCAGCTTGCCAAACCGATCCCCAATGCTCCCCCGGTAACAATGGCTACTCTGCCTTCTACTCTGCCCATATTTACCTCCTCTTTTTCATTCTCTATAGAGGATGAGACCGCCTTTGCTTAACAGGAGAATGGTAACTTGGTTGCGTGTTCCTTTTTCTCCATTTAGCATAGTAGGGATAACCTCTGGGTTGTCCCTACAATTTTTTCCCGTAATCAGTGAGCTGAGGAATCTTCCTGCATGATCCCAAAGACGTTTCCCTCGGTATCCATGCAATAAGCCATATAACCCACCCCGGGTACTGCCATTTTCGGAACCACTACCTTCCCGCCTTGCTCTACTACCTTTTTGGCAAACTCATCCACCGACGGGACGTCAATGGTATTCTCCGTGTGAGCTTGAGGGTTTTGCCGTCTCATGATACCGCCGTCAATGCCCGGCTGTTCTTTAGGTCCGGTCATGCACATCCAGTATTCCATAGGTCCATTCCATTTCTTTATCTCCCAGCCAAACACCTTCTGGTAAAACTTAACAGCGCGTTCCGGATCGTCCGCACTGATTTCAAAATGAACTACGCGGGGCATATTCTGCCTCCTTGGTCATTAAGGTTGAGTTCTGTTTGTGCAACATAACACTTCTTTTTAATATTTTATCACTTTTTACCATAAAAACAAGAACTATTTTCTAGGTCGACGGATTAATCTGAAGAGGGGATTTCAACCCGTAATATACGTTGAATCCGATGACCATATTTCTTTTTTCTCCCGAATTTTCTTGCTTTTTGAGGTAAAAATCGTTATGTATGAAAACACGGTGGTAATGTTACTAAAATAGGAAATTCGACAAGGATAAATAAGCTTGGGAAGGATAATCGCCATAGCCAATCAAAAGGGCGGGGTGGGGAAAACCACCACCGCAGTCAACCTCTCCGCCAGCTTAGCGGTTGCGGAGAAGAAAATCCTGCTGGTCGATTTTGACCCCCAGTCCACCTCCACTTCCGGCCTGGGAATCGATAAAAACAATTTGGAGAAAACCATCTACGAGGTGTTGATCGAAAACTTCCCCGTGGAAAACGTAATCCAAAAGACCGAGCTGGAATATCTGGATGTGGTCCCTTCCAATCTCCGGCTGGTGGGGGCGGAAGTGGAGCTGGTGAGCGTCGAGTCCAGAGAAAAGAAGCTGGGTATGGTTTTAGAGCCGATCAAAGAAAGATACGATTTCATCTTAATCGATGCTCCCCCTTCCTTAGGGCTTTTGACCCTTAATATACTCACCGCAGCCGATACTATTTTAATCCCTATCCAATGCGAATATTATGCCATGGAAGGGCTTAGCCAGCTCTTAAATACCATCAATCTGGTGCGGAAGGGGTTAAATCCCCGCCTGCAGATTGAGGGGGTGCTTCTGACCATGTACGATGGACGACTGAACCTGTGTAAACAGGTGGCGGAGGAGATGAGGAAATATTTTGCGGATAAAGTGTATAAGACAGTGATAAACAGGAACGTGCGACTCTCCGAAGCGCCCAGTTTTGGAAAACCGATAATACTCTACGACATCATATCCACCGGAGCCGAGAATTACTTGAGCTTGGCAGAGGAGATATTAAACCATAAAGACAATGTCGAATGACGGATGGGAAATCCGTCCACTGTCCACAGTCCGCAGTCCGCCGCAAAAGCAGAAGAAAAAAGGAAGAGGAAGAAAGAAAATAAATACAGATAATTAATAAATGATGATGGTTAACGGATGATGAAAAGACAGAGAGGTCGAAGATGAGCAGGAATGCATTAGGTAAAGGATTGGAGGCGTTGATTCCACAGGTTCCTTCGGAACCAGTAAAGACCGAGGAGCAACCCAAAGAGGGATTCGTGCATGTCAGTATCGATAAAATCAAATCCAATCCCTACCAGCCACGGACGAGAATGGATGAGCAAAAGCTCTCCGAGCTTACCGCTTCCATCCAGGAGAAAGGGATCATCCAGCCGGTGGTGGTGAGACAAAGCGGAGAGGAATTCGAGCTGGTTGCCGGCGAAAGAAGATTAACTGCGGTCAAAAGACTGGGCTGGGAAAAGATACCGGTGGTGATCACCGGGAAACTCTCCAAAGAGGAGATGCTAGAGCTTTCCTTAATCGAGAATCTGCAAAGAGAGGATCTCAACCCGATCGACACAGCCAAGGGCTATAAGCGACTGATGGAAGAGTGCAGTCTCTCCCAGGATCAGATGGCTCAAAAGATCGGTAAGGACCGATCCACCATCGCCAATACCTTAAGGCTTTTGCACCTGCCGGAGGAGGTGCAGAAATCGGTTTCGGAGGGGGAGCTTTCTGAGGGACATGCCCGGGCGATGCTGCCCCTGCCGAGCGAAAAAGAGCAGATCAATCTGGCAAAAAGGGTGATCAAAGAAGGGCTTTCGGTTCGGAAAATTGAAGAGCTGGTTTACGGTCAGAAAAAGACCCCAACTTTACCCCGTAAGCAAAAAATATCTCTTGCTTTCTTTGAGATCGAGGAGAAACTAAAGCAATTCTTTGGAACTGCGGTTAAGATAACCGCAAGGGAAAAGGGAGGGAAGATAGAGATAGAGTTCTATTCCGAAGAGGACTTAAGCCGGATACTGGAATTGCTGCAAATAACGCTATAGGCGTTTTCTGAATTTGTGCCCATTTATATTCTTAGCTTAGCAAAGGTGAGTTTAGTGGAGAGTTGAGAGGATAAAAAAAACATTAAAAAAATGGCAGTGTTAAATTAACTGAGCCAGAAAGTGGATTTAAGTTATTGATATAGTTATATTAACCTCCGATTAACTTTGTTGAACTGGAATAAGAGGTTAAAATGGTAAAAAAAGCGTTGTCCGTTTTGTCTGGGTTTAAGCACCAGAAAGAAGGGGGTGATAAATAGAACCACCCGAACTGTTCTGGGTCCAAGGAAAAGAAAAAGACAGAGATATTTTTGCCATATTTGCAAGAGATATTTCACTTTTAATTCCCAGGATAAAAGGCGAAGGTATTCCCAGGACTTCCGCAAAGAGGCGGTGAGGAGATGTGTAGAAGACAACACATCTCTGCGTAAAATAGCCAAAAGCCTGGGGGCTTCTCCTCCACTGATACTCTCATGTGTTAACGAGCTTGGAAGGCGATGTTCTACATCCCTAGAGCTTAAGGATAAATGCAATCCCATATGGTCTGGTAACCTAGGCATAGATGGCAAGCCCATAAAGTTTAAAGGAGAAGAGTTAACCGTGCTTTTAGCGGTGGATCAGCTGACTCAAGACTTAGTTCACATCGATCTGGTAGACCGAGAAAACGAAGAGGATTGTTGCAGATTTCTTTTAACGGTGAGAGATGAAATGAACTACCCCATTCGTACCCTAGTGAGTGATCTAGGCAAGGGAAAAGTCCTAATAGAGTTAGTAGAAAAGATATTCCCGGATATCCCTCACCAGACCTGTGTGGTACATTTTTCTCGTTATGTCGATATGACTGTACCCAAATCGAAAAAGAGTCCATACTATACTCAGAACCAGTTCTTGAGACAAACCATAAAGGAAATCCTCTTCTCCGATAGCTTCCACGATGCCGATGAGATTTTCTTAAGACTTTTCAGCATACAACAGCATTTCCATGCCAGCTATCAAAGAAGAATCCTAAAATCCTTAAAAAAGCATTTTAGACTTCTAACCGCTCATTTTTTTCACCCGGACCTACCTAGAGATAATAATATTACCGAGAACATCGTTAAAAAACTCAATCGTAAGCTCAAACTCATTGACGGTTTCAAAAATAAACAAAACGCTTATTACTTCCTTAAACTATGGGCTGCCTATTACCGATTCGAGCCTTTTACCTCAAGCAAACATAGTTATCGAAATGGAAAGTCACCACTCAACCTGGCTCAAGTACAAACTCTTAATTTTGATTGGCTAACTTCCTGTTTAAGGAGTTAATTTGGCTCACTTAACTTAACAGTGCCTAAAAAATAGATTTATGAACAATTTAGGGCGAATCTAAAGATTCGCCCCTACATATACTATTATGGCCAAAAGACATATAGACTTTTTCATAGTTCCCGAGGGGAATTCCAAGAGTTATAAGTTCAAGTTGTCCTACTTTGCCACCTGGCTGATAGCGGGGATAGTGGGTGCCATTCTGATTTTTGCCATTGCTTTTAGTGTGGTGCATGGAGAACTGGTGTATCGGGTATTTGCCGGAAAGTCGCTGGTCCAGGAGAATGAAAGGCTGAAAAGATATAATGCCAGAGTGGTGGAATTGGAGAAGGAGCTGAAGGAATATAAAAACTTCGTCAATAAGGTGGCGAGTTTAGCCGGGGTGAAATACGAAGGTGAAGAGTCCAAACAATTAGCTTATTTGCCGGAAAAGACGGAACCGGAGGATAAAGAGATTACCAGCCAAACAGAAGACATGATGGACCAAGGAGTTTCACCGAACGGAGAGGGATTAATCAAAGCATCATTAAACCCCATCAAAGCAAATCTTGACTCCTTGAAACATCTCCCCACCGGGGTTCCGGTCGATGGATGGGTTACCAAGGGTTTTTCTCCTAACGATCCTCAACTTAGAGGAGGTCATCCGGGTGTGGATTTTGCTGCCAAGATCGGGACCAAGGTGAAAGCAACCGCAGACGGGAAGGTAGTCACCGCCGGATGGGATGACTTTTATGGCAATGTGGTGATGATAGATCACGGCAACGGTTACGTCACCTATTATGGGCATAATTTGAAGGTTTTGGTAAAAGTCGGAGACACCGTGCACCGGGGGGACATGATAGCCCTTTCCGGAAGCTCGGGAAGGAGTTCGGCTCCGCATCTGCATTACGAGATAAAAAAGAACGGAATGGCTATTGATCCCAAGGATTTTTTGAACCAGAGATGAAACCAAACAACCTGGAGGAGGTTTTTTTGCGGAGTGTTCACCTTAGTTGAATTGAATTGGGTTTTTATTTCAATATAGGATAGAACCGAAGCTTTATACTGTAGAGGAAAATGAAATGAAAAACAAAAATTACAAAGGAGAAGGTGGATTGAATACCATTATTGGAAAGGATTCCAAAATCGAAGGTAACATTGAGGTTGATGGTGGCTTGAGGGTGGATGGTGCGGTTAAAGGTAAGATATCCGCTACCGATACCTTAAGCGTTGGGGAAAGCGGGATGATCGAGGCTGAAGTAAATGTAAAGATTGCGGTGATCAGCGGGAAAGTGACGGGTAATATCCTTGCACATGAGAAAATTGAGCTGCAGTCCAAAGCGATGGTGGAGGGGGATATTACCACCAGAAATTTGATTGTTGAAGAAGGGGCGGTTTTTCACGGCAGCTGCAATATGAAAAGCTCATCCGATGTGTACATCAAAACACATTCATCCGGCTTGACTCAAAAAGCCCATATATCCGGGGTTATTCCTCCAGATTAGATCATTCATATAGGTTAAAATCCCTATGCCAATTTTAAGGATGCCCCATGTGGATAATTGTCATCAGTTTGTGGATATTCTATTAAGCTGCTTCATACCAACGTCTTAACACAAGAAATGCCGGTCAGAAAAAGAGAAGTTATCCACACCTTTTTTTATAACCTTTAATCGGAGTTTAGGTTAAACTTATCACTCAAATCTGTTCATCAGAAGAAAAGTCCAAAATCATTGATCGATTTTGTATTAGGTTTTTTTTACCTCAAAGTCGAAAAATATTTCGAGCATGAGTTTTTATATTGATTGAAAGAAATGTTCTTGTAGTTGTTCGATTCATCGAACAAAGGCAAGTCGGATAAAGCCGACCACTAATGATCGCTTGAGGGGTAAATATATCAGATGATCTGGCTAATCATCATCCTCCTAATTGCAATCATCCTTCTCTGGATATATCGCTTCTATATTTATTCCTTTTTAATCTACCTTTCTGTAAGATCCGAGCATAGACCAAAAGATTTCCAATTATTAAGTTCACTCCGGGAGAGCCTGGTTCACGAACGAAAGAAAAAAATAGCCGGGATGGAGATGATCCTTTCCTCCTGGGAAAGAGGGGACGAGATCCAACCTAAGTATGAATATTTCGAAGAGCTTGTGGAGCAATTGAAGGAATTGGTCCGCGAAGAAAAAAGAAATTTGATGGTGGTGACTAGAGATATTTTCCTTTGTGCGAAATTATGGCGAAAGCTTGGTAAAATTGAGAAGATATCGAAAAAGAAGAGGGAGAGAGTTGAGAAGCGAGAATTGAGAACTGAGTTAACCCAAATTCAAAATCTAATAGATCATGTGGTTGAAGGTGCAACTGAACAATTTTCCTTTACATTGAACCAAGTGGTGGCAGAATCGGTAAAGATCGTGCAGGTGGAGAAGTCTCAAGTCAAGAATATCGAAATTCATGAGCAGTTAGATGAGGTAGGCAACTCCATTCGTTTCTCTTACGACAGATTCAAAGATTGGCAGAGGATTTTGACTAATCTGATTCGTAATGCGGTGGATGCGGTCGAAATTAAGCAATCGAGGGAGGGGGTAGTTGCTCGATTCATCGAGAAGGGGGGGGGACAGAGTCAATGGGTCAGAATCTCCGCCAAGCTATCGATCTCAGACCCAAACTCTGTCTCAATCTGTATCGAGGATTCCGGTATCGGAATGGATGAAGCCATCAGATTGTCCTTCTTCAAAAAGGGATTCACTTCTGGAAAAGAAGGGGGCTTGGGTCTTGGGGTTAGCGAGGAATCGGTGCAATTGATTAATAACTATGGCAGCTGGCAGGTGAAAAGTAAAAAAGGAGTGGGCACGAAAATTACCATAAACATAGACAAAGAAAAAGCTCAAAAAGCTGAACTAATCCTCCCACCCAAAAAGCCTTTCCCCCGAACAAAGTTAGCCTGGGGCTTGTCATTTCTTGTGCTCGCTCTGATTGGCTTGGCTCTGCTGTTTGCCTTCAATAAGTATTCCAGGTTCTGGGTGGATTGGAATCCAGCGACTGTGGAGCGGTTGGATGAGAACACCATGATTGTTAAGACAAAGGGCGGCAAACCACTTTGGAATCGCGAATTTCCTCAGAGGATCGGAGTGCAGTCTCCAACCGTGGCTGATTTGAACAAGGATGGAAGGAACGAGGTGCTGATTGGAACCTGGTGTGGGTTCAAAGAGACGGGTCGTGTGTACTGCTTCTCTTTTGACGGACAGGAATTGTGGCAGTTTGCCCCTGGAGCGAATGAGGCGTTCGGGAAGCAAAGCGATCGGTATATTCCAGGCTTCGTTTTAGTCAAAGATCTGAATCTGGATGGAGAGGTGGAGATATTAGTTGGCAGTGCGAACACACCATACTTTGCATTTCAGATAGCCGTATTGAACAGACAAGGCAAGATGGAGCAAGAGTACTGGCATACCGGATCGGGTGCGATTGTCCTGTGTAATGATATAGACGGTGACAGCATTCCCGAGATAGTCTTCGGAGGGGTGAACAACAGATTGCGATATTCAGCCGTTTTGGGAGTTCTAGATTACAGGACATTGCACGGTCAATCGCCACCCTATACGGATGAAGTTTTCTCAAAAGGTAATGAGAAGGTCTATGTTAAGTTTCCTTTTGTGAAAGGGCTAGGGGGTGAGAATTCGCTTTATTCAAGTGTTACCGCACTTTTGCACATGGGAAAAGAGAACGGGTGTGACGTCTTCATGGTGCAGGTTTGTGACTATCGAGATTTCATAAGAGACTACTATCTGGATGAGACTTTGACGAATGTCAAGAGCATCGTCATCAAGCCCACTTCGCATTTTGTTTGGCAGAACCTAAAGAAAGAAGGAATTGTCGATTATGACATTACTCCAGAGGTCATCGAAAGCTGGAAGCAAATTGAAGTTTGGAAAAATGGTATAAAAATCAAATAGATTCTAAATTTTAGAAATTCCTTCCAAGATTTAGAAAAAACCCACACAGAAGATTTTTGCTTCATTATCAGAAAAGTTCTTTAAAAATTTCCTAACTTGTTTCAAGTGTAGGAACTCCATCACTGTTCTGATTTGTAAAATTACCTTGCGCTTCTCCTTTGGCATAAGGTTTGCTTTTGCCTAACCTGGCAAAGTGAACAGTAACCTTTATCATAAAGGAGGAGTAAAATGCGTAACAAAAGTACGATTTTGATCGCAATACTATTACTTGTCGCTGTGCCTGTGATAGCGAAAGCCACTGTTTTCCAGCAGATGAGCTATCAGGGTGTTTTGACCGATACTACTGGTCATCTGATTGAGGGTCCTAAAACCATTTGCTTTAAAATCTATAACGCTTCATCTGGTGGATCAGCATTGTGGGGGGAAGAGTGCCATTCAATTAATATTCAGCAAGGGATTGTTAACGTCATTCTTGGAAGTATAAACCCTATCAATTTAGATGGAAGCCAACAATACTGGTTAGGAATCAGGATTTCAGGCGATAGCGAAATGTCACCAAGGATAAAATTAACTACCGTGCCTTATAGTATCAATGCAGATCGATTGGATGGATATGAGGCATCTGCTTTTTATATAAAGACACAAGCGGATGACCATACCCAGAATAATATCGATGCAAATGTGTGGGACGATCACAATTGGGGTGATGTCTACCCTAACGCAGACCAACTCGATGGTAACCACGCATCTGCATTTGCAAGCACGAACCATAATCATGATCCTGCCTACGTTAATGAAGGTCAACAGAACTCGATCACATCGTATATGATTGATAATTACACAATACAAACAGAGGATCTATCCGCCAGTATTTCAATCCCTAACGCTGATAAATGGGATGGACACCATTGGGGCGAGATATACCCGAATGCTGATCAAGTTGATGGATATAATGCAAGTAATAATTCAGGTTGTGTTCCCATAAATAATGGACTTCCGAATATCAACCTTAATGCTGACCAACTTGATGGCAACCATGCGTCCGCATTTGCCATTGCCAGCCACAATCACGATCCTCAGTATGTTAACGTTGGAGAACCAAACTCAGTTACCACGGGCATGATAGTCGATCTAAATGTAGGAAATAGTGATTTAGCGAATAACTCCGTCACTTCCGAAAAGATTCAAGATGGCACTATACAAACAGGAGATTTATCTGGGAGTATTCAAATTCCTAATGCTGATAAAGTCGATGGATACCATGCCAGTAGTACGCCGACAGGAAATTATCTCTATCCGTTGGATTCAGAAAGTCGATTCGCATTAAGTCTCTCTAATAGTACTCATATCATCCGCGCTAATAATAACGGATCCGGTGACGGTTTCTATGCGAATGTGGATGGGGCTGGTGCCCGCGGTATTTATGCCTACGCCGATGGTTCTGGCAGTTATGGCGTCTACGGTAGGACCACCTCAAGTTCTGGGTATGGAGTTTATGGTCAGAACACCAACAGCGGAAACGTTGGATCGCTTGGTAGCAATAGCTACGGTGTGTATGCCTACGGGAGCCCCTACGGTGTGTATAGCTACGGTACTAGCGTCGGCTTGTATGGCGGAACCGGAAGCGGCGTCGGAGTGACCGGTTATACCAACAGTGGCTACGGCGTGTACGGCATCAAAAATGGTGGGGGCAACTACGCTGGCTACTTCGACGGCAATGTGCGCGTCACGGGGTCGCTCTCCAAAGGCAGCGGTTCGTTTATCATTGACCATCCCCTTGATCCAGCCAACAAGTATCTTTATCATAGCTTCGTCGAGTCACCCGATATGATGAACATCTACAACGGAAACGTTATCACCGATGCAAACGGTGAGGCCATGATCACCCTGCCCGATTATTTCGAAGCCATCAACCGCGAATTCCGATACCAACTGACGGTCATTGGACAGTTTGCTCAGGCGATTGTGGATGAGAAGGTTCACAACAATCGCTTCACTATCAAGACGGACAAACCGAACGTTGAGGTTTCCTGGCAGGTCACCGGCATCCGTCACGATCCGTTTGCTGAGGCACATCGGATACAAGTTGAAGTGCAGAAAACCGGAATGGAGCGAGGAAAGTACCTCCATCCAAGAGAATATGGTGTCTCAGAGACTTTAGGGATAGACTATGAGAAGATTCAGGATCTGCAAACGAAGATTAATACTATGGATACAGAGAAAAGATAGGTCACGTTTTGCTAGTCGACTAGGCAGCAAAAAGAAGCCCAGATGAGATAGGAGGAACAAAATGCGAAATAAATACTATAAACTTCCGATAGCTGTCTCAATGTTCTTGTGCACTTTACTTCTAAATCTCACCATTGCGAATCAACAACCCGGAACAGTTAACAATAGCGATGGACATGGTTCGCCCCAAACAGTCGAAAAAATTGTAACCTATACAAGCTTATACAATTTCCCTTGGTATGTTATAGCTTCTAGCGGTGGCTCATCTTCTTTCGGGTCACATGCTATGAAGTTTGCTTCAGTTGGACAGGTTTCTGCGGACAATGCTCAAAGTGTGAATTACAAGATTTTTAGTGGGTATATATCGTCTCCTGCGCCCAAACCGGTTGATGTGCAAGAAGAGGAAAATCTACGTCCTCACTCCTTTGAGCTTTTCCAGAATTATCCGAATCCTTTCAACCCCACAACCAGCATTAAATTTAGCTTGCTCAAGTCTGGTCATGTCATATTGGACATTTACAATATCTTAGGGAGAAGGGTATTGACTTTGGTAAATGAGGAGCTACCGGCAGGATATAAATTAGTTACCTGGGATGGAAAGGATAATTCGGGGAATGAGGTTGCAAGCGGAGTCTATTTTTACAAGCTCAAGGCAGGAGACTTTTCCGAGACCAAGAAGATGATTTTGATGAAGTAAAACTGGAGGGTGAATAGGAACTCCCCTTGAGGGGGAAGAAAAGCCGCCGGGTGGTGAGGATACATCCGGCGGCTTGGGAATATTACCAACTGATGAAAGAGGATTCACAGCTGATTAAGCAGATTAAGCTGATGTTCTCGGCTGATTAGACGGATTGAGTTGATGGTTAAATAGATTTATCAGCTTAATCATTATAATCTGCAGTGAAAAATGGTTGATATTTTTGTCTTGACACCAAGAAGGGGAAAACTATTTTACTGAAGGTTTCATTATGGTCATCCCGATCGGTCTTAGCAGATTATTCACTCTAATGAGTAGCCAGGAAAGGTCTCCCCATTGACGCAGGAGCATCTTTACAGCGACCTCACTTACAAGATCATCGGTGTGGCAATGACCGTTCATTCAACCTTAGGGCCGGGACATCCAGAGGAGATCTATCAGAAAGCCTTGGAATACGAACTACGCGATAACAAAATACCTTTTGAGAACCAAAAAGCTATTTCTATTCTCTATAAAGGATGCCAAGTGGGTTTGAGGTATTTGGATTTCCTGGTGGATGACAAAGTGATCCTAGAAATAAAGTCAGTGAATCAGTTAGAGGTTCTACATGAGTGGCAGGTTCTCTCGTATTTCGCTGCCACCCCTTACGAGGTTGCATTGTTAATCAACTTTGGGAAACCCAAGTTAGAATATAAAAGGATGCTACCCTCGAAGAAGATATTGGAACATAGGAAGAAAGGTATTCACAGCTGATTAAACGGATTGAGCGGATATTCATAAATGATGAAGGAGGATTCACAGCTGATTAAGTTGATTACGAGTATGTTAATAGCTGATGTGATTTCAGTCTTATAGTATTATCAGCTTAATCACAATAATCAGCTGTGGAGGATTTCTTATGCTAAAAGTCCTAATCATAGACGATGGGATCGACATAACCAACTATTGCCATCAGTTCATTTCCAATGGGTATGAATACGAGCATATAACAAGCGGTGTGAACCTCAAACAAGACTTGAAGAAAAAAGAATATAATCTGATACTCTTGGATAAAAGCTTCACCAAGATTGATAAATCGGAACTTTTAGGACCGGCAGAAGATGCAGATAACGAAGGATTGAGAATCCTATCCGCCATCAAAAAGCTGAATCCGAATATCCCGGTGATCATGGTCACCGCTTGCGCGGATTATGATTCAATGGCTACAGCATTGCATTTAGGGGCGTTCGATTACGTGGAATGGGATGCTCTGCAGAAGGATTATCTTTTTTTGAAGCTTAAAATGCAAAGAGCGATTGAGTGGGAAAAAGGTTCACGAAAGGAGTTGATAGAGAAATATAACCAATGGGGATTGATCGGAAAAAGTCCGGCGATGGTTAAGCTTTTTCAACAAGTTGAGACTGCTTTAAACTCCGATTCCACACTTTTGCTTGAGGGTGATACCGGAAGCGGTAAAGATTTGGTAGCAAAAATCATCCACACTCATAGCATAAGATCAGGAAAACCATTTGTTTCGCTTAACTGTGCAGCCATCCCCGCCACCCTTCTGGAAGCTGAACTCTTCGGGCATGAAAAAGGGGTATATACAGATGCCAAAGAGAGAAGAGCGGGTAAATTTGAGTTGGCTAATGGTGGAACGATATTCTTAAACGAAATCGGCGAGCTTTCCAGAGATCTCCAGGCAAAACTTTTAAAGGTGATTGAAGAAAAAAGAGTCGATACCCTGGGCGCATCCAAGCCGATGGAAGTGGATGTGAGAATATTCTCAGCCACCAACCGGGATTTGGAAGAGATGATTCAAAAAGGGGATTTTCGCTCGGATTTGTTCTATCGACTGAAGGTGATGGAAATAAAACTACCGGCTTTGAAAGAAAGGATAGAGGATTTGCCGCTTTTGATCGATTATTTCATTCACAAAAAATCGGAAATAGAGGGTAAGGAAATTGCTGGCATTACTAGGGAAGCTTTGAATTATCTCAACCAGAGAGAATGGGAGGGGAATGTTCGGGAGATCGAGAATTTGATAGAGGCGGCAGTCAAGAGAGCGGACCGGTTGATCACTCTTAAAGACCTACAAGAGGCAAAGATACCTTCTGAAAGAATTTCTACCTCCCCTCCAAAAAGTTGCTTTAAGGAAAATCCGACACAGGATTGCCCAGTGTTTAAAGATGCGGATATGGATCAGATTGAGAAAGTAGCGATAATGAATGCTCTAAGGTTTACCCAAGGATCGGTGGATTCTGCCAGTAAGATGTTAGGGATTTCTAAAGCAACCATATATAACAAGATCAATCAATATGGGCTGAATTATCTGATTAAGGGATATGAGTAGTGAGAAAAATAGTGAAACTAAATTCAAAATTCAAGATTTAAGATTCAAGAATATTTTCTGGTTGAGTCGAAAAGATCATGGCTTAGGTTCGGATTAATTTTGAAATTTTCTCTTTGAATTTTTGATTTACTTGATTTCCCAGTTTTGAGCGGACAATATCTCTCCCAATCCCACCTCTTGTAAAAACTTTCTCACCGGAAGAGAAAGATACTTGCGTTTCTTCAATACCACCCCATAACCCAATTTCCCGAAATGCTCGGTCACCGGCACGTAGGACAAAGCCCGGTCTTGAGTTGCTTGCGTTACCAGCTCCGAGACCATGGATATTCCCTGTCCGATCTTCACGTATTCCTGAATCACGGTGGCACCACTAGTCTCGATCACAATGTTGCAGCTGAGATTGTTTTTCTTAAAGACGCTCTCCACGTTTTTTCGGATGGAGTTCTCCGGTTCATACAGTATGAGCGGCTCCCGGGCGATCTCCTTCAAGCTTACCTTACGTCGACCAGCCAATCGATGGTTACTGGGAACACAGAGGAACATGTTGTAGGACCATACTTCAAAAAAAGATAGATCCAAAAAGTCGTTCCAGGAGGAGGTGATGCCAAAATCCGCATCCCCGGCCGAGACGATCTCCAAAATCTCGGTATCTAGAGGTTTGTTCAAGATCATCAGGCGAATATCTGGATTTCTCTTTTTGAAATTTTGCACGATCTGAGGTAACTTGTACTGCATTATCCCCCGATACGCGGCAATGGTAACCGTTCCTTCGGGAGAGCCAGCCAGCTCGGCGAAATGGGTTTCGATATTGTCCAGGGTCTGCAGGATTATGTCCACATAAGCCATAAGAATTTTCCCAGCCGGAGTTAATACGATCCCCCGCCCCTCCCTTTCATACAGCTTGACTTGAAGCTCATCCTCCAAAGCTTTCACCTGATGGCTAATGGCGGACTGGCCAATGTTAAGCACCGCCCCTGCTTTGGAAAAACTCGAATGTACCCCCGCCCAATAGAATCCCTTTAGTGCTTGAAAGTCCATATCCCCTCCGGGCGATCGGTCTTTATCGGTTTATCTTTGTTCAGACTTATCGTTGATATATGAACATATCGGATTATATATGCACAATAATACTGTTTTATAACAAAATAATATTTTGTTTCATACATGTCAAACGATATTTTATTAATGAGGACAAAGAGAGAACATCATGGAAAGGGGAAGGCTAAAGGAAAACATATTTGTATTAATAGGATTTGTACCAACAAACTGACTAGGGTCAATTGTGGGTGCTTGAAGAAAGGAGCCGGACATGTTACAGCCGATAATGTTCACGTTAAGGGCATCGGTGGTGCCGTTTCAATTGTTACGCCCGCTGCCCACCATCTTTGCCAGCGTTGGTGGGGTGACCGGGGAAGGTTGCTCCAAGGAAATGCCTGCCTCGGTACGAAAGGAATTTGATTCTCATTTAGACTGTCTTTCGGATATGGTGAACGTGCTGGCGGAGATGAAAGCACTGTCTCCTATGGATCGGGATAAGCTTTCACGGACATTGGTGGAGGTTAAAGAAGCGGAAGGCTCCGCTCTCTGTGAAAAGACCAGCTTGTTTAACCGAGGATTGGAGGAGATCTGCGAAAACCAGAAGATCGCGGTAAAAGAGGAGTGCCGGGCGCATCCGTTTGTGTTTCGAGACATCTACCGAAACAGCGTGCGGGTGAAAAAACTCTGTTTGATCTACCAGGATGAGACCAATGAAAGGATAGGCAGTCTAAAGGAGCTGCTCTGCGATCGCTGCTACTATGACGTGGAGACCAGATCGGAGGAGTCGATAAGGTCCCAGCCGGTACATTCGGACTTCGTTATCTATGCCCCTACCCAGCATGCGGGGGACGTTTATTTCGACGGTATGCCCAAGGCGGGTCTTCCCCTGCTTCTGATGATCGATCTGGGGAAGAGCATCGAGGACTGCTCCATTGCCGATCTGCGGAGAGTATTTAGGCATCAGCAGAATCACATCGACGTTTTGTATTCCCCGTTTCCGCCGATTCAGTTGTTTCAGAAGATCGATATCACCTATATACAGAATTTGTATAAGATGAGCGGAAAGTAAGAGGTTTTGATTTGTCCCTTGAAAAGGGGACTTCAAAGATTTGATGGTAGGATTTAAAATCCCCCTTTATCCCCCTTTGATAAAGGGGGATTCTTCGTTTTCATACCTTTACCAATGGGGCATTGGGGGATTAAGAAATATAATCCAGTGCTCTTTCGACAGAGGGGCTTCTGGGTTCAGTGACTGTGTACTTCCTTTTGAAATCTGACTATCCTTTCAATTTTTTCACCAACTCTGCTACCCGTTTTCCCATTTTATTGGCATTAACGGAGGTTTCTTTGTCTGGTGCTCCCATACAGGAGACACCATAGTGTCCGGTGGCATCCATGGGGTCGCCCACGATGATCATCCCGTATATCAACATCGCCTGGATGATGGAAATGATGGTGGTCTCCTTCCCTCCGGAAGGGTCCCCGGAGGTGGCGAAGGCGGCTCCGATTTTGTTCTCCATCTCATCCCGGATATTGATGAACTTGTCGAAGATCTCTTTCATGGGATATGCCATGGTCCCGAAATAAACCGGTGAGCCAGCGATGATTCCATCCGATTTCAGAAAATCCTCTGGGGTAACCTCGGATGTTGATTTCATTACGCATTTTATCCCATTAACTTTTTGCACTCCCTGGGCAATCTCTTGTGCCAACTTTTTGGTATTTCCGGTTCGGGAATAGTACAGGATTAAAACTTGCATACAATACCTCTATCAGTATTGATTTGAATGTGGTAAGATAGACTCTCTGTGTTTAAGATATATTGGGCGGAGCCATGAACCATACGGTTCATGGCGGAGGGTGCAGGATTCGAACCCGCATGGCCTTGCGACCGGTGGATTTCAAGTCCACTGCCTTACCAGTTAGGGCTAACCCTCCGAGAAAAGCAGTCATTGGTCAGTAGTCAGCAGTCAATAGACCACACCACCACCGCCCATCTATTAATATCGAATCTGGGGGGAGAAATGCAAGGGAAAAATAATGCGGAGAGGAACATTGAGGAGAGATATTACTTTACTATCTGCAGTGAGGAGGACTTGCGTTTTTTTGTATTCGATAGAAATAAAGTTAGTGAAGCGACACCTTTTTGTGTCGATCTAATAAATGAAGGTTTGAATTATTAGACAGGAGTATACAAATGCCAGAGTTAAGAAAAGATATAGTGACCAGAGAATGGGTCGTTTTATCCAAAGAAAGAGCAAAAAGACCTTCAGATTTTAGGAAAAGAAAACCAATTCAGCCAGTTCAACAGTACGACATTAATTGTCCTTTCTGTAAAGGAAACGAATCTCTTACTCCTCCGGAACTGTTGGCTTATCGCGAACGTGAAACCAAGCCAAACACACCCGGTTGGAGGGTCAGGGTTACTCCTAATAAATTCGCTGCCCTGGACATAGAAGGAGAGCTTAATCGAAAGGACGTGGACATTTATGACGTGATGAATGGAATAGGCGCTCATGAGGTGGTCATTGAAACCCCGGACCATGGAAAAATCATACCCCACATGGAAGAAAAGGAAGTGGAGGAGATCATATGGGCTTATTGTGATCGTTATAATTCACTTAGAGAAGACCCGCGCCTGAAATATATCTTGGTCTTTAAGAATTATGGGGAGGAAGCGGGATGTTCCTTGGTTCATCCTCATTCTCAAATTGTAGCTACCCCGGTTATTCCCCAGAAGGTTTGGTGGAAGATAAAAGGGGTGGAGCAGTACAAAGAGTATAGAGGTAAGTGTGTTTATTGCCACATAGCCGAGCATGAGATGGTGACGCAGGAACGCACGATAGCAGAGAACGGAGGTTTCATCGCCTGTGCTCCGTTTGCTTCGCGATCGCCCTTTGAAACCTGGATCATCCCCAAGACGCATAGAGCCTGTTTTGCCAAAATGTCCAGATTCGAAGTAGCTGAATTTGCACGGACCCTGAAGGAGACATTGCTTCGTCTTTACCTCTGCCTTTCTGACCCGCCCTATAATTACACGCTATTGACTGCCACTTGTGATTCCGACATGCTCGATAATTTTCACTGGCATTTGGAAATAGTTCCACGACTGAGCACACCGGCCGGGTTTGAATTGGGGACAAGCATCTACATAAACACGGTCACCCCCGAAGATGCGGCAAGGCATCTGAGAGAGATTGAAATTTCGAAAGTAAAGATATTAGTCTAATCTCTTTCATATCCAAACTAATAGGAGCCAAATCAGTTCTCCTTAAAATGTTTATCACTTATTGTTTATCTCCCCCTCTTCAATAATTTGAATAGGTCTTAAACGAGGTAAAACTCGCACCTCAATACCCTTTTCCTCTCCTGGTTTCAGCTCAAAGTCCAACTCCCTCTGTTCCAAATAATATCGATCGGGCAGATTGTCGGCATGAACCCTCAAAATCCACCTGCCGGGTCTTAAATCTTCAAAGGAGAACCAGCCATTTTGGTCAGTAACCTGTCGCAGAGTCTCTTTTTCATCATACAGCTCCACCAGAGTGTTACCAATTCTACGTACTATATTTTCTTTTTCAAATCCCTCTTTTCCGTCGGGGTCTAGCCAAAGAAGGCCGTCGCTGGAACTTCGTTTAACGCTGCTTGAAATCGTGTCTGAAGAGGGGAAGAAAGCCTTCACCCAACCTGAGATCCTACATGACCTGACCACAACGATCTCAATTTCGGGTTAATGGAAAAAATGTGCTCGTATCTTGGGGTGCAAGAAGAAATAGCTTTAAAAAGAGGTTACTTTATTACCATCATTTTTTTGATATATACATACTTGTCCACCTCAAACTTGTAGAAATAAATCCCACTTGCCACTTCCTTGCCTTCGTCATCTCTGCTATTCCAATGCACCCTTTTGTAACCAGCATTTTGATATTGATTAACTAAAGTTTTGACTTTCTGTCCCAGTATGTTGTAGATGGTTAGTTCCACGTGACAATTCTCAGGTAAGGTATATGCTATTTCAGTCTCTGGGTTGAAAGGATTTGGATAGTTCTGGGAAAGTGAGAATGCATCCGGGAGAAGTGGTTTGGATGTGTCAGATACTACGATCACGGTCACAGAGATGGAAGGAGACGGGGTAAGTTCCTTCAGCATTTCAGGGGCAGTTTTGGCGCTGGGGGACAAAGATAGGAAAGTGAATACTCCAAGCCCTAAGGCAAACGCAATCAACACGACCAAGATGTAGTGTATTCTGATCCTCATGTCAGGGGCGCTCTATTTAATTGATGCGTAAAGTCTTGAATAGACTCCGGTGGTCACTTTCTCGCCAACGGCAACAGCGTGAATAACGAACATATATTTTTTGCCGCGGTATTCCTTGTTTGGTGGAAAGTTGACGTACATTTTTATAGTCTCTGTGCCATTAGGAGGAATAACAATTGTACTGTCACTAAACTTCAGATATGAAGCATCCGGAGCATCCTCGTAATCCTTCGTGAGTGTTGCTGCCGAATTGCCAACAGTCAGGCTTTGCAGCTTGAAGGCTCGTTCGCGCTCACCGGGATTGGTAATCTTCAGAACCAAACCCTTCTTCTTCTCTACGTCATAAATCTTGCCTATTTCTACTTTGTCTAAGAAAATCTCTTCCGGCTTCAAGGTAAAGCTCACACTAGCATCTGAAGAAGTGATTGCCTCGCTTTTGTCTGCTTTCACTGTGTCTGTCGTAAAGATTATCCGAGTTTTAAGCCCGTATGCCAAAAACATTCCACCACCACTGCCTCCCAAAGTATGAGACCAAATTGTGAACTGATACTTCTTCCCCAGGTATTGATCATACTCTGGAATAGACACGATAATGTCAGATGAGGCTTTTTCATTTGGTGCCAGCTTGAAGAGACTTTGGCTTAACTTTACCCAGGAGGTATCCGGAATAGACTCTGAACCTTTCTTTAGCTCACTGCTATCTGGGTAAACAACATCCATTTTCAGATCTACAGCAAAGTCACTGGTGTTGGTAACGATTAAACTCAGATTTGCCAGCTGTGTTAAATTGTAGGTTTGACCGATTTGCAGGTTTTCAATTACCGCTTCGCCTAATTGAGTGCTCAGCCCTCCTGCTTCGACTACCGTCCATACGGCCAATACCAAAAAAACCAGAGAAATGGTGTAAATCCGATTTATTCCTGTTTTCATTTCACTGCTCCCTCAGAGGTTAAAAGAACTTCCCATGTTCCCCCCTATCTCAGAATGCGCTCCGTCGGTTATAACATTTTCATTATAAGGTTGACTCCCCCTTTTGTCAAGCAAAATTTTCTTGCTTTTATAGAAAAGCATTATTATCCGGCTGATGCCGTTATGGTAACCACTATAGTCTGCTCGGTGGTTACGGTGGTGCTGGTCGGTGCCTCAAATTTTAACCACAAATATCGAGCCCCACTGGTAGGGACAGAAAGCCCCGTCTGGTTGCCGGCAAAAATCGTGGCGGAACAGGTTTGATCGGAGGTTGTCAGGTCATGATCAACACCGAAACTACCAGAAGTTGGCTGTGCACTATTAAACTGAGCACTCAGGCGATAAGTCTCAGATCCCGGAGAACCCGATGTCGCTGTCCATCCTGAAGGATCGGTTAATTTCAGGGCATAGGTTTCAGTTACATTTCCGTCGTTGACTACATGGGAAGAATCAGTCGAAACAGTTACACTCGAAGCTGTCACTACCCCGAAAGCTATGGGTCCTGTCGCACTGACGCTTAGATTCTGAATGGTTACCGTGACATTGATAGTTGCTGGATTGGCTGCGTGGATTCCCGAAGCCCAGAAGGCTACCGCCAAAAAGCAAATTGTTCCTTTAAGGAATAAGAGGACGGTTTTTTTCATTATCTTATCTCACCCCCTTTAATAGATTAAGGTTAGTGAAAGTAACTCACAGTATTTACTATCGGTGAATAGCGAATATACTTTAGAGCAATTCTGCCATTTTTTGTTAATATTTTTGTGCAGTTACCGTTAAGGTGGAAGAATGCTCATTATAGGAAGAAGTAGTGGTAGGGGTTTGAATACGAAACCAAAAGACAACGCTATCGTTGACCGCCACATTGGTAGCGATGTTGAAAATGGCATCGTAAGCGGAAATATCAGTCCAGGGTCCGGTTTCGCTGGTGGTGGACCATTGAGCCCGGATTGTGTCGGCTCCGTTAATTGTCGAACTGATATCCCACAAATAGCCGCCCTCGGTAAACTGGCTGATCTCCCCCACAAAATCCTCAGCTACATTACCATCGTTTCTCATTACGCTTGTTTGTGGAGTGAGCCAGGTGTTGATAGGACTAAAACCGAAAGCAAAGATTGAATCGCTAACCGTAACACTTAGAATGGCTGATTCCCCGACCTGGAAATCGCCGAAGCCTGTCAGCCCGGTTGCCTGCGTGCTCGTCGAGGTCCTCGTCCCTACCGCTGGCGAACTCCATACACTGGCCTCATACTTCCCAACAATGAACAAGCTCGTGTTCGCCCCACCGTCGACATCCCCGGAGACAAAGTTGAAAGTTGCGCTATAGTCTGTAAACACAATGCTACTATTGGCCAACGTCCAATAGCGGTTGACACTCTTCGACGGAGAGATGGTCGAGGTGCCGATACTGGGATGATCTCCAACCGTTGTTGCTGCGGTGAGATTGCCGCCGGTACTTACACTGGCGAACGAGACGTCGACAGGCGTGTAACTGCTCGCATCGCCTACCTCGAACGTCTTCGAGGTTGCTCCTGTGGCCATGTATTTCTGCAGGTTCCCCACAACGTGTCCACTGGTCCGTGAGACACTCCCAGTGGAGCTGATCGAGAGCGTGTTGGCATTCGTCGTGATTTTCCCGCTGGTCAGCGTCAAACTTCCATTGACCGTCATGTTCGATGCCAGCGTCGCACCATTGGCATCATTGAGTTCTAGGTTGGTGTAGGACCCGCCGCCAGCGAGGCTATGCGCACTGGACCCTCCCGACAGCAGAATCTTGCCGGTTCCAGTATGGCTCGTGCTGTTGGAGATGTTGCCGTTGGCCGACAGTGTGTACCCTCCATCGGCCAGGGTCGCTCCTGTGATTGTGAGTGTTCCCCTGACGGTCATGTCTCCTGCCAGCGTCTTCGTTCCCGAGCCGGAGATGGTCAAATGCCCGTAGTTCTGGGAGCTGTTCAACGTGGCGACGGTCTGATTGGCACCAGCGTAATTTATGGTGCTGGTGGCACCGATCGAATGCGTGGAATAATTAGACGGGAGTGTGTTTGTCCCGCCGATGCTCAAAGTTGCTCCGCTGGAGACTGTCAATGTCCCGCCGGCAGAAGTCCTGTTGACCGTGTAGCTCCCCAGGTCGAATGTCCCCGCTGAAACCGTCAGATCCCCTGCTATGCCCACTGTCCCTGCCAGCGTCTTCGTCCCCGAGCCGGAGATGGTCAAATGCCCGTAGTTCTGGGAGCTGTTCAACGTGGCGACGGTCTGATTGGCACCAGCGTAATTTATGGTGCTGGTGGCACCGATCGAATGCGTGGAATAATTAGACGGGA